>VFQT010001134.1_pt1 | contig 33966 bp, 31 predicted proteins | sample 3512381 | NCBI WGS metagenome assembly VFQT01 (sample SAMN10412376, study PRJNA504923) | tailings metagenome | isolation source: Relicate 2 Philex TSF3 active mining site | place: Philippines: Tuba, Benguet | collected 2017-08-29 | reverse complement strand
GCGTGGGTGCGCATCGGGGCCCCGCGCTCCGTGGCCATCCAGGTGAACGGCGAGGCGCTGGAGATCACCGGTGGCACCGGGGCCTTCCTGGTCACGGCCTCGGGGGTCGAGCGCCTTCCCGCCGGGTGACGTGGTGAGGGCCGCCCTGGTGGTGACCGGCACCGAGGTGCTGGAGGGGCGGGTGCGGGACGAGAACGGCGCCGCCGTGGCCGCATCCCTCGCGGGGGCAGGGGTGCAGGTGGATCGCATCACGGTCGTGGGCGACGGCGTGGACGAGATCCGCGAGGCGGTGGAAGAGGCCCTCGGGGGCGGCGCGGCCCTCGTGGTGACCACCGGCGGCCTGGGCCCCACCCACGATGACCGCACGATGGAGGCCGTGGCCCTGGCCACGGGGCGACCGCTGCGCGTGGACGAGGGCGCCCTGGCGATGGTGCGCACCGCGTTGGGGTCGGTGCCCGCCCGGGCGTCCGAGGCAACCCGTGAGGAGGGGGCGAGGAAGCAGGCCACGCTCCCCGATGGTGCTGTGGTGATACCTCCGCCGGGCACCGCGCCGGGGGCCGTGGTGCGTGCCGGGGACGCCGTGGTGGTGGTGCTGCCGGGGCCCCCGTGGGAGTGCCGGGCGGCGTGGGACCTGGCCCGCGAGGTGCCGGAGGTGGCGGCGGTGGTGACCGGCGGGCTCGGGGGCGCGCCCACCGAACTGCGCCTCGCCGGCGTGGTGGAGTCGGAGTTCATGGAGGCGCTCGCGGACCACCCGCCCGACGCCCACGGGCTGGTGGTGGGGGTGTGCGCCCGCCCCGGGGAGCTGGAGGTGACGGTGCGTCCTCCGGGGCCCGCTGCCGACGCGTTCGTGGACGCCCTGGAGGCCCGCTTCCCGGGCGCCATCTTCTCGCGTGACGGATCGCGCGTGGAGCAGGTGGTGGGGCGCCTGCTGATGGCGGCCGGGGCCACGCTGGGCACCGCCGAGTCGTGCACGGGCGGGCTGGTGGGAGCGCGGCTCACCGAGGTGCCGGGCTCGAGCGGCTGGTTCGCCGGCGGGGTGATCGCGTACTCCAACGAGGTGAAGGAGTCGGCGCTGGGGGTGGGCCACGACGTGCTGCGGGAGCACGGGGCGGTGTCCGCGCCGGTGGCGCGTGCCATGGGCGAGGGGGCGCGCCGTGCCCTGGGGTGCGACTGGGCGATCGCCATCACCGGCGTTGCGGGGCCGGGCGGGGGCACCGCCGACAAGCCCGTGGGGCTGGTGTACGTGGCGGTGGCCGGCCCCCATGACACCTCCGTGCGTGAACTGCGACTGCACGGCGACCGCGAGCGCGTGCGCCTGCGCGCGTCCACCATCGCGCTCCACCTCCTGCGCGAGGCGCTGGCCACGTGACCCCGGCGCGCGCCTCCCGGTGCGCGCGTGACCCATGGGCGCGCCCTGTGGGCATACGGTTGCCGCACCGGGCAGGAACGTCCGGGCCGGATGCGAACATGTGTTCCATCACGCCGGGCCCCGCATTACGATGGTCCCGGTTTCACGGAGATCCGACGGCCGCCGCACGGGCGGTAACAGGGGGAGCACGGTGGAGAAGTCAGAGGCGCTTGGGTCGGCGGTCGCGCAGATCGAGAAGCAGTTCGGCAAGGGCGCGATCATGCGCATGGGGGACATGCCCCTCGCCGACATCGACTACGTGCCCACGGGCGCGCTGCCGCTTGACATCGCACTGGGGATCGGCGGCCTCCCGCGGGGCCGCATCGTCGAGATCTTCGGCCCGGAGTCGTCGGGCAAGACCACGCTGCTCTACCACGTCATGGCGGAGGCGCAGAAGCGCGGCGGGCTGGCGGCGTTCATCGACGCCGAGCACTCGCTCGACCCGGCGTACGCACGCCGCATCGGCGTGAACACCGATGAGCTCCTGGTGTCGCAGCCCGACCACGGCGAGCAGGCGCTGGAGATCGCCGACCTGCTGGTGCGCTCCGGCTCGCTCGACGTGGTGGCAATCGACTCGGTGGCCGCGCTGGTGCCCAAGGCCGAGATCGAGGGCGAGATGGGAGACACCCACGTGGGCCTGCAGGCCCGGCTCATGAGCCAGGCGCTGCGCAAGCTCGCAGGCACCCTCAACCGCGCGGGCACCATCTGCGTGTTCACCAACCAGCTGCGCGAGAAGATCGGCGTCATGTTCGGCTCGCCCGAGACCACTCCCGGCGGGCGCGCGCTCAAGTTCTATTCGTCGGTGCGCCTTGACGTGCGCCGCATCGAGAACCTGAAGGAGGGCGCCGAGGTCATCGGCAGCAGGGCCCGCGTGAAGGTGGTCAAGAACAAGGTGGCCCCGCCGTTCCGCCAGGCCGAGTTCGACATCCTCTACGGCGAGGGCGTGTCGCGCGAGGGGTCGCTCCTGGACCTGGGCATCGAGCACGACATCGTCACCAAGAGCGGGTCGTACTTCTCGTTCGGCGATGACCGCCTGGGGCAGGGACGCAATGCTGCACGGGCATTCCTCATCGAGCACACCGACATCGCCGATGAGATCGAGCGCCGCATCCGCGAGGCCACCGGCATCCTGCCGTCGCCCGACATGACGGTGGATCCCGACACCGGCGAGGTGCTGGACGCCGTGCCGGCGGTGGCCGAGGGAGAGCCGGAGGCCCAGGCGGCCTAGCCCGCGGCACCGGGCATCGCCGGGCTAGCATCCCGGCGATGCCGCGGTACCACCTCACCACCTTCGGGTGCCAGATGAACGCGCATGACTCCGAGCGCATGCGTGGCCTGCTCGAGACGCTGGGCTACCACGAGGCCCCCCGGCGCGACGACGCAGACCTGATCCTGTTCAACACCTGCACCATCCGCGGGTCGGCGGACGAGCGCTTCATGGGCAACCTGGGCGAGGCCCGGCGCATCAAGCGCGAGCGGCCCGACGTGGTGGTGGCCGTGGGGGGCTGCTGGGCGCAGAGCCAGAAGGACGCCGTGTTCACGGACTTCCCCTTCGTGGACATCGCGTTCGGGCCCGGCGAGGTGAACCGCCTGGGCGAGTTGCTCGCCCGCGAGCGCATCCAGGCGGTGGGCGCCTTCACCTTCGACGGCAGGTTCAGCGGCGACCTCCCGTCGCTGCGCGAGCGGCGGCACCAGGCCTGGGTGCAGATCTCGGTGGGCTGCAACTGCGTGTGCTCGTACTGCATCGTTCCCGCGGTGCGCGGGCGCGAGAGCAGCCGCCCGCCCGAGATGATCCTGGAGGAGGTGCGCCGGCAGGCCGAGGACGGGGTGGTGGAGGTGACCCTGCTCGGCCAGAACGTCAACTCCTACGGGCGCGACCTGCGCGGCGACCAGCGCACGGGGTTCGCCGACCTGCTGGCGGCGGTGGCCGGGGTGCCGGGCATCCAGCGCGTGCGCTACACCAGCCCGCACCCCAAGGACATCCGGGCCGACGTCATCGCGGTGCACCGGGACGTGCCGGAGGTGTGCGAGCACATCCACCTGCCCGCGCAGTCGGGGTCCACGCGCGTGCTCAAGGCCATGCGGCGCACGTACGACCGCCAGCGGTACCTCGACCTGGTGGCGCGCATCCGCGGCGCGGTGCCGGACATCGCCCTCACCACCGATCTCATCGTGGGCTTCCCGGGCGAGACCGATGACGACTTCGAGGACACCCTGTCGCTGGTGCGCGAGGTGGGATACGACGGCGCATACACCTTCGTGTACTCGCCGCGGCCCGGTACCGAGGCCGGTGAGGGCATGGACGATGACGTGCCGCCCGAGGTCAAGTCGCAGCGCATCAGCGCGCTCATCGACGAGGTGCAGCGCACCGCCCGGGCCCGCCTCGCGCGGCACGTGGGGCAGGTGCAGGAGGTCCTGGTGGAGGGGCCGTCGCGCACCGACCCGTCGCGCATGAGCGGCCGCACCCGGCACAACGTGACCGTGAACTTCTCCGGCCCCGCCGATGAGGGGGCGCTCACGGAGGTGACGATCACGGGGTCCACGTCCACCACCCTCTCGGGCAGCGTGGCGCGGGTGGCCCAGCCCGCGGGGGCCGCCTGACCCCGGAACCGCAGGTGCTGGCCCTCTTCGGGCCCACGGCCGCGGGCAAGAGCGCCATCGCCCACGCACTTGCGCGCCAGATGGGGGCCCAGGTGGTGGTGGCAGACCCATTCCAGCGCTACCGGGGGCTGGAGGTGGCCGCCGACGCGCCGCGCGCCTCGCACCGCGAGGAGGTGCCCTACCACCTCGTTGGCGACCTCGACCTGGGCGAGGACTCCACCGCGGGCGGGTACGCCCAGCGGGCGCACGCGGCCATCGATGCGATGCTGGCGGACGGGGTGACGCCCGTGGTGGCGGGAGGCACCGGGCTCTACCTGCGCGCGGCGCTGTGCAGCCTGCAGATGCGCCCCGCCCCCGACCCCGCGGTACGCGAGTGGGCCGAGGAACTGGTGCGCGATCCACGGGCTGCGGCACGGGAGCTCGCGCGCCTGGACCCCGATGCCGCGGCGCGGGTGGACGCCGCCAACCCGCGCCGCCTGGCGAGGGCGCTGGAACGGGCGGCCACCGGTGACGATGCCGGGCCCGGTGACATCTGGTCGGCGCCCCTGCGCGTGCCCGCGCTGGTGGCATGCGTGGACCGGCCGCCGGACGTGCTGGAGAGGCTCATCCGCACGCGGGTGCAGCGCGAGCTCGACGAAGGCCTGGTGCCCGAGCTGCGCCGCGCGCTGGCCCGGCCCGACCTCGCACGCGGACCGCGGCAGGTCATCGGCATGTCGGAGGTGCAGGCCCTCGACTCCGGCCAGATGGGGGAGGAGGCCCTCGAGGACGCGCTGGTGGCTCGCACGCGGCGCCTGGCGCGGATGCAGCGCACGTGGATGCGACGCATGCACCCGGACCTCGTGATCGACCTCGGCGACGGGCCGGCGGAGGACGCCGTTCCGCGCATCATGGGCGCGTGGCGGCGCGCCCGCGAGGCCGTCGTCTAGCCTGCCGCCTCGTGTCCTCCGGCATCCCATTCGAGAAGTGGCAGGGCCTCGGCAACCACTACGTGGTGACCGATTCCGGGGACTGGCCGTTCCCCATCACGCCGGAGAGGGCGCGCCTGGTGTGCGACCCCCACTTCGGGGTGGGGTCGGACGGCATCCTGGAGGTGGTGCGCCAGGGCGCGGTGCCCGAGATGCGCGTGTGGAACCCGGACGGCAGCATGGCCGAGAACTGCGGCAACGGCATCCGCATGGTGTCGCGCTACCTGGCGGGGCGTGACCAGCTGCCCGCGGACGGACGGGTGCTGACGGGCGCGGGCGAGGTGCGCGTGTCGGTGGACGGATCCGTGGTGGCGGTGGACATGGGCCATGCGGCATTCCCCGCCGGCGAGGTGGAGGAGGCGCTCGCCACCGGCGCCGGGGAGGTGGCCCTGGCCGAGGTGTCCATGGGCAACCCGCACGCCGTCATCCGCCACGCCGACCCCGACGCGGTGGTGCATGACATCGGCCCCCTGGTGGAGCGCGCCGAGCGGTTCCCCCAGCGCACCAACGTGGAGTTCGTGCGTCGGGACGGGCCCTCCGAGATGACCATGCGGGTGTGGGAGCGTGGCGCGGGCGTGACCATGGCATGCGGCACCGGCGCCTGCGCGGCCGCCGTTGCGGGCGTGCGGCTGGACGGCATGCAGAGCCCGGTCACCGTTCACCTCGCGGGCGGTGACCTGGTCATCGACGTCGCCGATGACCTGCGGGTGACCATGACGGGCCCTGCCGAACCCATCTACTCCGGCCGCTTCTCGGCCGACCTCATGTCACGACTGGAGGCCATGTGAGCACACGTCCCATCGGCGCGCAGCGGCTGGGCCTGCTGCCCCCGTACCTGTTCGCCGAGATCGAGCGCAAGATCGCCGCCAAGAAGGCCGCCGGCATTGACGTGATCTCCCTGGGCATCGGTGACCCCGACACGCCCACGCCCGAGCTCGTGGTGCGCCGCATGCAGGACGCCGTGGCCGATCCGGGCACCCACCAGTATCCGTCCAACCGCGGCCGGGAGTCCTTCCGCACGTCGGTGGCGGGGTTCTACGAGCGCCGCTTCGGGGTGGACCTGGATCCCGACACGGAGGTGATCCCGGCCCTCGGCGCCAAGGAGGCCATCGCCAACCTCAATCTGGCCCTGCTGGATCCGGGCGACGTGGCGCTGGCCAGCGATCCCGGCTACCCCGTGTACACCATGGGCCCCCTCCTCGTGGGGGCCGAGCCCGTGCCCATGCCGCTGGTGCCGGAGCTGGGCTTCCAGCCCGACTTCGACGCCATCCCGCCCGACGTGCTGGACCGCGCGCGGTTGATGTACCTCAACTATCCCAACAACCCCACCGGCGCCGTGGTGGAGGACGACCTCTTCGACCGGGCCGTGGCGCTGGCGCGCAGGCACGACCTGATCGTGGTGCACGACAACGCCTACTCCGAGATCACCTACGACGGCTACGTGGCGCCGTCCTTCCTGGCCACGGAGGGGGCGAAGGGTGTGGGGATCGAGGTGTTCTCCCTCTCCAAGACCTACAACATGACCGGCTGGCGCAGCGGCGCCGTGGTGGGCAACCCCGACGTGCTGTCGGCCTACTGGCAGCTGAAGACGAACCTCGACTCGGGGATGTTCGAGGCGGTGCAGGAGGCCAGCGTGGCGGCGCTCGACTCCGACCAGGCCTCCGTGCGGGAGATGTGCGAGGTGTACCGCCGCCGCCGCGACGTGCTCGTGGACGCCCTCCGGGCGATCGGGCTGGAGCTCACGCCGCCGAAGGGCGCCATCTACGTGTGGGCACGCGTGCCCGATGGGGAGACGTCGGCGTCCTTCACCGAGAAGGTGCTGGAGGAGGCCGCCGTGGTCATCTCCCCCGGCGCGGCGTACGGCCCCAGCGGCGAGGGCTTCGTGCGCATGAGCCTCACCACTCCCGACGACCGCCTCATGGAGGCGGCGGAGCGGATCTCCCGTCTCGTCGACGGATGACATCCCCTTCCTCCGGCTGAGCCCCCGGGCGGTCATGCCCGCGCGGGCGCACGCCGGGGATGCGGGACTCGACCTTGCGGCATGCGAGGCGGTGGACCTGCCGCCCGGGGCCCGCGCAGCCGTGCCCACGGGATGGGCCGTGGCCATCCCGCAGGGCATGGCGGGGCTGGTCGTCCCGCGTTCGGGCAATGCGCTTCGCCACGGGCTCACGGTGGCCAATGCCCCCGGCCTCATCGATTCGGGCTACCGGGGGGAGCTCAAGGTGATCCTGGTGAACCTGGGCGACGAGGCCGTGCGCGTGGAGGAGGGCGACCGCATCGCCCAGCTGGTGGTCACCCCGGTCGCCACCGGCCACGCGGTGGAGGCGACGGCCCTGCCGGGCTCCGATGGGCGCGGGCAGGGGGGCTTCGGCTCGACGGGGCGCTAGGCCCGCTTGCCGATGAGCCTCTCGGTACGGTCGCCGCGCGCACGGCCTGCGGCGACCTGCCGTGCGGCGTCCTCCATGGAATCGTCGAGGGGGTCGAGGCGCACCTGCTCGCCGGTGCGGTGCGCGATGGCCCACTCCAGGAGGCGGTCGGCCACCCACGGGTTGCGCGGGAGCAGCGGGCCGTGCAGGTAGGTGCCGATGGCACGCAGTCGCGTGACCCCCTCGGTGGTGCCGGTGCCGTCGTTCCCGTACCCGGCCATCACGCGGCCGAAGGGCACGGCCCCCGCCCCCAGGTGGGTGCGCCCGGCGTGGTTCTCGAACCCCGCCACCTCGTGGTGCTGTCCGTCGAGCGCGGCGTCGAGGAGCACGTCCCCGATCAGCCGGTCGGGGCCGGCAATCGTCTCGGCATCCAGGATGCCCACGCCGGGCATGGCCGTGCCGTCCACGCCCACGTATCCGTGCCCGGCCAGCTGGTAGCCCCCGCACACCGCCAGCATCGCGGCGCCGTCCTCCACCGCCGACGCCAGGGCGGCACCCGTGGCCCCCGCCAGGTCGTGGGCCACCACCAGCTGGTCGCGATCCTGGCCGCCGCCCAGGTAATAGAGGTCGTGCGCACCGGGCACCAGCGCGTCACCCCGGCCCACGTCGGTCACCTCCAGCGCGAGGCCACGCCACTCGAGGCGGCGACGCAGCACCGCGATGTTGCCGCGGTCGGCGTAGATGTTCATCTCGGCCGGATACAGGTGGCACAGCCGGATGGGTGGCAGGGAAGGGGTCACGCGGGCCTCCGCAGGCGCCAGACATGGCGCTCCGAGTCGTGGCGCAGGGGCTCCCCATGGAATCCCCCGGCCCGCTCCCGCACCTCGAGCCCGGCCGTGCGGGCCAGCATGGGGATCTCGTCCGGCTCGTAGAGGTGCAGGTGGTGGGGGCGCTCCACCGTGGTGCGGGTGCCGTCGCGTGCCACGCGGTCAACGATGATGCGCAGGCGGACCTCGCCGCGCTCGCGCTCCAGCGCGTCGAACATGGCGGTGTGGAGGAGCAGGTCACCGGTCTCCGGGTCGATGCCGTGGCCCGTGTCCAGCAGCACGCCTACCAGTTCGGACACCACGTCGAAGTGCGGCATGGCGAGGTCGAACAGCATCTCGCCGCCCGGACGCAGGGCCGTGGCCGCGGCCCTCATGCACGCCTCCTGGTCGCGTGGGTCGCGCAGCACCTGCAGCGTGTTCATGGGCACCACCACCATCCCGGCGTCGGCCACGGGCAGCGGATGGACCATGGACTGGCACACGGGGTGCACCCGGTCCGCCACGCCGTGCTCCCGGGCGCGGGCCATGGCGATGTCGAGCATCTCGGGGTCGGTGTCCACGGCCCACACCTCGTGGCCCGCCCGGGCCAGCCGCACCGTCACGCGGCCCGCGGCGGCGCCCAGGTCGCATACGGGGCCGCCAAGGCGCTGCGCATGGGCCTCCCAGAAGCCCGCGTCGTCGTCGTAGTGCGCGTGCTCCGCCATGAATCCCATCGCGGGGCTGATGGCCGCGGTGCTCACGCCGGGTCCCAGAACTGGCCGGCGGCGCCCCGGGCCACCAGGTCGGCGCGAATCTCGTGCATTGCGGTGTACGTGGGGAGCACCTCGAGGGTGCCCCCGGGCGGCACCCGGTCGAGGGCGGCGGCGAGGGCCGGCCCGTGGCGCGGTTCCACGTGCAGCCGGTCGGCGGGGAGCCCCGCGTACCGGAACCTCAGGGCCAGGTCGTGCGCGCGGTCCCCCGTGGCCGTGAGCGAGCGCACGCGCGGCAGCAGGGGTTCCCAGTCCACGTCCCAGATCCACGACACGTCACGGCCGTCGGCGATGCGGTCGTTCAGGGCCACGAGCAGGTGATGGTCGCCCTCGCCGAGGAGCAGCGTGCGCACGTTCTCGTTGGCCCCCGCGGGGTTCTTGGCGAGGAGCAGCACCACGTCCCTGCCGTCCAGGGCCACGCGCTCTGCGCGGCCGAAGGCGGCAGGCTGCCGGGAGATGGCATCGGCGGCGTCGGCGGCGGGCACTCCCATCGCGATGGCGGCGGCAAGGGCGCCCGTCGCGTTGAGCACGTTGTGCAGGCCCGGAAGGGCCAGGTGCATCTGCACGGTCCCATGGGGGGTGCGCACGCGCGGCCGCGAGCCCCGGGCCCCGTCGAGCCCGGCCTCCACCACGGCCACGTCGGGCTCGGGCCTGGCCCGTCCGCACGCGGGGCATTCCCACCGGCCCACGTGCCCCACCCACACATGGGCGTACCGAAGGGCCTCGCCGCACCCGCGGCAGCGGGTGGAGTCGGCGGCGTGGGGGAGGGCGTCCGCCGATACGGAGGGGTCATCGATGCCGAACCAGGTCACGGCGGCGCCGGCCGGAGCCAGGTCGGCGATGAGGGGATCGTCGCCACACAGGACCAGGTGCGGGAGGGGAGGCGCGGCCAGCATGGCCGCCCAGCGATCACCGATGGCCTCGAGTTCCCCGTGGCGATCCAGTTGGTCGCGGAAGAGGTTCATGAGCAGCATCACGCGTGGCCGCACGCGCCGTGACACGGCCGGAAGGGCGGCCTCGTCCACCTCGAACACGCCGCAGGCCCGGCTCCCCGCGCGGGGGGCCGCCTGCGCCAGGCAGGCGGCCACGCCGGTGAGCAGGTTGGCCCCTGCGGCATTGGTGACCACGTCCTCGCCGCCGGCGCGAAGCGCGCCCGCCAGCAGGCGCGTGGTGGTGGTCTTGCCGTTCGTGGCCGACACCACCACGGTCCCGCCGCCAAGGGCGCCGGCCAGCTCGGTGACGGCGCCGGGGTCGAGGGCCAACAGCACCCTGCCCGGGAACGACGTCCCCCCGCCGCGCCCCAGAAGGCGCGAGGCCGTGCCCGCGCCACGTGCGGCGGCGGCCGCGAGCCGGGCGCGCGCGCTCACGCGGCGGTGGTCACCGAGCCGTCGGGCTGGCCGATGATCACGTCGGACAGCACGAGCCGGAACAGTCCGTGGTCGAGCACCCCGGGAAGGGCGCGCGCCCGGGCGGCCACCCGCTCCCAGTCGGAGCCCGTGGGCAGTGACAGGTCGATGAGCGCCATGCCGTCGTCGCTGTCCACCGGACGGCGGACCGGGGAGAGGTCATCCAGCTCACGTGCAACGGCCTCGGCGGCGAATGGCACCACGGCGATGGGCAGCACCCCCCATTCGTCGAGCGACCCCACCATCTTGGGCGCGTCAACCAGCACGAGGAAGCGCGGCGCGCTCTCGGCAAGCACCCGCTCGCGCACCATGGCGCCGCCGGCGCCCTTCACGCACAGGCCCCGGGGGTCGATGGCATCAGCGCCATCGAAGGCAAGGTCGAGGGGTGCCCCTGGCGCCCCCAACGGGATGCCCGCCTCCGTGGCCGCGGCCGCGGAGGCATCGGATGTGGGCACGCCCACCACCGCGATGCCCTCGTCGCGCACCCGTGCGCCCAGGGCACGTATCCCCGCCGTGGCGGCCCTTCCCGTGCCCAGGCCCACGCGCATGCCGTCGCGCACGAGGGCGGCACAGGCCTCTCCGGCGGCCGCCCACGCGGCTTCCCTGTCGTTCGCCATGCGCCAAGGGTATGCGACACTCGCGTGCATGGACCTGCACCCCGGCGACATCGTCCAGATCGACACCATGCTGGCGGGCATCCCGGGGATGACCGGGGTGCACCTGATCAAGGGCCCTGAGCCCGCGCTGGTGGACTGCGGCACCCAGACCAGCGCGCCCGCCGTCGCCGCGGCGCTGGAGCAGGCCGGCATCGGTCCCGATGACCTCGCGTGGATCGTCCTGACGCACGTGCACCTGGATCATTGCGGGGCCGCGGGAGACCTGGCGCGCGCGTTCCCGCGGGCCACGGTGGTGGTGCATCCGCGCGGGGCCCGGCACCTGGTGGACCCGGCGCGCCTGGTGGAGGGCACCCATGCGCTGTTCGGGGACCTCTCCCCGGCCATCGGGGGCCTGGCGCCCGTTCCGGCCGAAAGGGTGCGCGAGGCGGCTGATGGGGACGTGATCCCCCTTGGCGACGGGCGTGCACTGCGGGTGGTGTGGGCCCCCGGGCATGCCCGGCACCACATGGCCTTGCTGGACGAGGGGGAGGGCGTGCTTTTCGCCGGCGACGCCGTGGGCGTGCAGATGGGCGGGGGGCAGATGTATCCCACCATCCCGCCGCCCGAGTACGACGTGGACGCCGCGCTGGCCACGCTGGACGTGCTCGAGGGCCTCGGGGCCTCGCGCATGTACGTGAGCCACTTCGGCCCGGCGGCCGAGCCGGGGGAGGCGCTGGACATCGGGCGGCGGGCGCAGGCGGCCATGGGGCAGGCGGCGCGCGAGGCCCATCGCCGCGCGCCCGGTGACCTCGGGGCCCTTCGCGCCGCCGTGGATGAGGCCTGGCCCAGCGACGCGGCGTTGTCCACGCCCGATGCGCGGGTGCGCTGGACCGCCTTCAACTGGCTGCACAACAACATGCTGGGGCTGCAGGGAATGGCCGAGCGCGAGGCGCGTGACGCATGAGGGTGCGCGTGGAGGTGGCGGTCTTCACGGTGCGCCGCGGGGTGCTGGAGGTGCTGCTCGGCCGCAAGGGCGGCGGAACGTGGTCGCTTGCCAGCACCGGGCCCGACGGCGCGGGAGGCCTGGATGCCGCCGCCACCCGGGCCGTGGATGAGATGGCGGGGATCAGGAGCATCACCACCGAGCAGCTCTACACCTTCGACCGGGCGGGGGAGGGCGTGGCCGTGGCCTACCTGGCCCTCATCGATGCGGGGCGCCACCCCATCTCGCCGGGCGCGGACGTGGCGGAGGTGCGCTGGTTCGCCCACGACGACCTGCCGTCGCTCGAGGACGGCCAGGCGGCGGTGGTCGCCTACGGCCTGCAGCGGCTGCGCGCGAAGACCTCGTACGCCCCCGTGGCCGTGAACCTCCTGCCCGACCTCTTCACGCTGGGGGAGATGCAGGCCGTGTACGAGGTGCTGCTGGGCCGCGGGCTCGACGCGCGCAACTTCCGGCGCGACGTGCTGCGGGCAGGCGTGGTGCAGGAGTCCGGGGAGGTGCGGGCCGAGGGGCGGGGGCGCCCCGCCCGGCTGTACCGCTCCGCAGGCGGCCACTTCGCGGTGGACGCCCGCGAGCGCCGGGTGGCCCGGGCGATCTCGTCCGGGGACGATCCGCCCGCCTGAGCGGGCCCTTCGCCCCTGCCCACCGCGCATGCGCGCCACGGGCGCTGGTAGGTTTCCCCCGTCAGGTACCCGACCCTCACCGGAGGCTCGCAGATGGCGCACGACGAGAAGGACGATTCCGGGCTCCCGGCCGTGTGGCCGTTCACCCTGGCCGCCTTCCTGATCATCGTCGGCCTCGTGTGGTTCCAGCTGGGCTTCGCGTTCGAGGACGTCGGGCGCGTGCTGTGGGCGCACTACGGCGTGTTCTGGGCGTGCCTGTTCGTGGGCTTGGTGCTCATCATCGGCGGTGGCATCTGGAACACGGTGCAGGGCCGCCGCCGCCGCGCCGCCCTCCAGTAGCGGGCGCTTGAGCGCGCCCCGGTGGCGCCGCGGCCGCCTGCTGGTCGCCGCCCCGCACCTGGACGACGACCCCAACTTCCGCCGCGCGGTGGTGCTGGTGCTGGAGCACGCCGACGAGGGCGCCCTGGGGATCGTGCTGAACCACCCGATGGAGGTTCGCGCCGGGGAGGCGCTGCCCGAGCCGCTGGGTCAGGTGGTCCCCGAGGGGGCGCCCGTGTTCCGGGGCGGCCCGGTGCAGCCCGGCACGGTCATCGTGCTGGCCGACTTCGACGACGCCGCGGCTGCCGGGGGCATCACGTTCGGATCCGTGGGCATCCTCGATCCCGCATCCGTGGAGGACGGTCCGCCGCCGGCCATGAGCCGCGCGCGTGCGTTCGGGGGCTATGCCGGCTGGGGCGGGGGACAGCTGGAGGAGGAGATCCGCCAGGACGCCTGGATCGACGCCGAGCCCATGGCCGAGGACGTGTTCACCGACGACCCACCGGGCCTCTGGCGGGCGGTGCTCTCCCGGGCGGGCGGTTCGTACCGCCTCATGGCCACCGCGCCGGACGACCCGCTGCTCAACTGACAGCGGGCCGCCCGGGGGCGGCGCGTGACTACGACAGGCGGTTGGCCTCGGCCATGCTGGCCAGCTTCTGGAGCGACTGGTGCTCCACCTGGCGGATGCGCTCGCGCGTGACGTTGAACATGCGCCCCAGCTCGTCGAGGGTGCGCGGCTTCTCGCCACCCAGGCCGTAGCGGAGCTCCAGCACGCGGCGCTCGCGGTAGGAGAGCTGGTCCAGCACGTCGCGCAGGGCCTCGTCGCGCAGGGCCTGCTCGGCGGCCACCTCGGGCGCGATGCTGGTCTCGTCCGCGAGGAAGCGTCCGAACTCGGACTCCTCGTCCTCGCCCACGGGCTTCTCCAGCGACACGATGGGCTGGGCGCTGCGCAGGATGTCCTCCACCTCGGAGGCCGGCAGGCCGGCGACCGCGCCGATCTCCTCCGCCGTGGGCTCGCGGCCCAGCTGGCCCACCAGCGTCCGCTCGGCGCGGCTGATCTGGTTGAGCTTCTCCACCACGTGCACCGGGATGCGGATGGTGCGGCCCTTGTCGGCCAGCGCGCGGGTGACCGCCTGGCGGATCCACCACGTGGCGTACGTGGAGAACTTGAAGCCGCGGCGCCAGTCGAACTTCTCCACAGCGCGCACCAGGCCCAGCGTGCCCTCCTGGATCAGGTCCAGGAACGGCAGGCCGCGACCGCGGTAGCCCTTGGCGATGGACACCACCAGGCGGAGGTTGGCCTCCACCATCTGTGTCTTGGCCGTCTGGTCGCCGGCCTCGATGCGCTTGGCCAGGTCCACTTCCTGCGCGGCGGTGAGCAGCGGCACGCGGCCGATGTCCTTGAGGAACAGCTGCAGGGCGTCGGTGGTCTGCTCCACCGTGGCCTGGCGCCGGGGCCGGTCGGCCTGCTCGGCGAGCTCGGCCATGCGCGAGGCGGCCTCGGTGGGCTCCAGGAGCTCGATCCCGGCCTCGTCGAGCTGCTGGTAAATGTCCTCCGCCAGCCCGGCGTCCACGCCGAGGGCATCCAGCATCTCCGCGACGTCCTCGATCGAGAGGAAGCCGACTTCCTGTCCGCGCTGCAGGAGCGTGCGGAACTCGCCATGGTCGATGAGTTCCGCGAGTTGCGTGAGTGAGGTCGTCATCGGTCTCCGGTGGGGATCGGGTGGAAGGTCATCCTAGAGGCGATCCGGGGGGGCGCGAAAGATGGCGCGCGGCCCGGAATCGTGCTAGGCGACCTCGATGCGCACCGCGTTGATGCGCTGCTCCTCCACCGGCTTGTCGTTGGCGCCCGTGGCGCACGTGCCGATGGCGTCCACCACGTCCTGGCCGCCCACCACGCGCCCGAAGTTGGTGTGGTTGCCGTCGAGCCACGGGGTGGAGTCGGCCGTCACGATGAAGAACTGCGAGCCGTTGGTGTTGGGGCCGGCGTTGGCCATGGCCAGGCTGCCCTTCACGAGCTTGTGGTCGTTGATCTCGTCCTGGAACGAGTAGCCGGGGCCGCCGGTGCCCACGCCCTTGGGGCAGCCGCCCTGGATCATGAAGTCGGGGATCACCCGGTGGAAGATGAGGCCGTCGTAGAAGCCTGCCTCGGCCAGGCCCACGAAGTTGCCCACGGTCTGCGGCGACTCGGCGGCGAACAGCTCGCAGCGGATCTCCCCGGCGGAGGTGTCGAAGATGGCGGTGTACGTCTTCGACGTGTCGGCGGGCGGCGGAAGCTCGGGCATGGATGACTCCTGGTCGTGGACGGGAAGAGGGTAGACGACCCGGCGGGCTCAGCGCACCGGGCAGCTGACGCCCTTGGCGTCAACGTATCCCTGCCACCGATCCGCCACTCCCGCGTGGCCGTTCGCGGGGTAGAGCCGCGCGAGCGTGCGCAAGAGCGACACGTGGTAGCAGTGGTAGTTCAGGTCGGCCAGGTATGACCGCCAGGGCTTGCCCGGCGTGAGGAGCCCGTAGAACGACCAGTCGCCGGCATCGTGGAGCGGCAGGAACCTGGTGAGCGATCGCTCCCCGCGCGCCGCGAGATCGCGTGCCAGCCCCGCGGCCTCGGCCGCCGCCGCTGATGGCGCTCCCATGGCAGGAGCCGTGCCGGTGGCCGTGGTGGCCGTGGTGGCCTCGGTGGACTCCGCGCGCTCGAGCGAGGCCGCGGCCCGCCGGAGCTCGATGATGGTCACCATGAACCCATTGAGCGCGGCGCCCGTCCATGCGGGCCTGCCCGGGTACGCCCGCTCGGGGTACCAGGTCCCGGCGGCGCCGCCTGCGGGGTCGGGCACCTGCGCCAGCACGCCCCCCGCGTCCACCGGCACGGCGAATGACCGCAGAACCCGTTCGGCGGCCTGCAGGAAGCGCGGGTCCCCCGTGGTGGCATGGGCCTTGGAGAACAGGGCCGCCGCGCGCGCCTGGGCCATGCCCGATACCCCGGGGCGCACGGCATCGGGCTGCCCGGGCACGTCGAAGTACTCCAGTGCCGCCCACTCGCGGCCGTCATGGGTTCGTTCCACCAGCATGGGCAGGACCGCATCGGCCAGCTGCGCAGGGGTCCACAGCTCGTTCAGGCCCCGCCAGCGGCCCAGCGTGGCCACCGGGTTCACCATGAATCCATGCCCCCGCTTGTACGTGAGGATGACCCCATCGGGGTCGCGCGCGATCACGCGCTCCCCGGGCGAGCCGCGCCGGGCGAACCACCAGGCGTTCACGCGCAGGGCGCGGCGCGCCGTGGCCCGTCGGCCCTCGGGTCGGCCAGGGGTGGCCGCCGTGCGGGCGAACGACACCAGCCAGTCGATGTCCGCGCGCTCCTGGGACCCCGCCGGTGCCGATCGACGGGCCTCCAGCAGGCGTGCCCACGCCTCGCCCTCGGGGGGCAGGGCCTCGGCGGCGATGCCGATGGCCGGAGGTGGGGCATACGGGGTGACCGTGCGATCGGGGGGTGCGGGTGCCGGCGCGGGTGCCGGCGCGGGGTCTGGAGCCGGGTCCGGAGCGGGGGCGGGTGAGGTGGTGGGCGGCCCCGGGTCGGGCGCGGCGGGCGCGGGGGCGGGCGCGGGGAGGGGCGGATCCGAGGACGCACTGCCGTCGGCCGCCGGGGCGCCGCTGGGCCCCCCGGCCACTGCCCGCGGCGGCGGCTCGGTGGGGTCACCGGCGTCGTAGGCGGGCTCGGCGGGGTCGGGCGGCGTTGCCGCCACCGGCGGATCGGCCGACACCCGCGATGCCACCAGCCAGCCCGCGGCGACCGACCCGGCCAGCACGGCCACGAGGAGCGTGACGGCCAGCGCGGTGGACGGGGAGCGGCGGGGCATGGCCCGATGATCCCACTGGGGGTGGACGCCCGCACCCCATGTGACGGCTATGCTGCCGCACCGTGTCCGCGCCCACCCCGTCCTTCCAGCAGATCATCCTGGACCTGCACGCGTACTGGGCGTCCCGCGGGTGCTCCCTCATGCACCCGTACCACACCGAGGTGGGGGCGGGCACCTTCAATCCCGCCACCCTCCTGCGCAGCCTGGGCCCCGACCCGTGGCGCGTGGCGTACGTGGAGCCCTCCATCCGCCCCACGGACGGGCGCTATGGCGAGAACCCCTTCCGCCTGCAGCACTACTTCCAGTACCAGGTCATCCTCAAGCCGTCGCCCGACGACGTGCAGGACCTCTACCTGGGGTCACTCACCGCGCTGGGGCTCGACCCCGCCGTGCACGACGTGCGGTTCGTCGAGGACGACTGGGAGGGCCCCACGCTGGGGGCCTGGGGCCTCGGGTGGGAGGTGTGGCTGGACGGCATGGAGATCACCCAGTTCACCTACTTCCAGCAGGCGGGCGGGGTGGACCTCGCGCCCATCTCGGTGGAGCTCACCTACGGCCTGGAGCGCATCGCCATGTACCTGCAGGGAGTGCGCTCGGTGTACGACCTGGAATGGGCGCCGGGGGTCACCTACGGCGACGTGTACCGCGAGAACGAGCGCCAGTGGAGTGCCTTCAACTTCGAGGTGGCCGACACCGATGCGCTGCTGCGGCACTTCGACGACCACGAGCGCGAGTGCGCCCGGTGCCTGGACGCGGGCCTGGTGCTGCCGGCGTACGACCAGGTGCTCAAGTGCTCGCATGCCTTCAACCTGCTGGACGCCCGCGGCGTGATCAGCGTCACCGAGCGGGGGTCGTACATCTGGCGCGTGCGCGCCCTGGCTGCCCGGTGCGCCGAGGCATGGCTGGAGACCGCCGGTGCCTGACCTGCTCATCGAGATCGGCTGCGAGGAGCTGCCGTCGTCGGCCTGCCGGGAGGCCATCGCGCAGGCCCCGGGCCTTCTGGACTCCGCCATCGCCGCCCTCAGCCTGGGCCCGGGCGGGGCCGTTGCCTGGGTGGCGCCCCGACGCATCGCGGTGTACGCGGCCGAGGTGGCCGACCGCCAGGGCGGGGAGGCGGTGTCGGTGCGCGGTCCCGCGGCGTCGGCGGCATTCGGCGAGGACGGCGCGCCCACCAAGGCCGCGGAGGGCTTCGCCCGCGGCCAGGGCGTGGACGTGGCCGACCTGGTGGTGCGGGAGGACCCCTCCTCCGGCCGGGACTTCGTGTGGGTGGACAAGGCCGGTGACGACGCTCCGTTGCTGGAGCTGGTGCCCGAGATCGCCCGGCGCGTGCTGGAGGGCCTGCGCTTCGGCAAGACCATGCGCTGGGGCGACGGCCAGGGGCTGCGCTTCTCGCGGCCGGTGAGGTGGATCACGGCGAAGGCCGGTGACGCCACGGTGGAGTTCGAGGTGGCGGGCATCCCGGCCGGCGGCACCAGCCAGGGCCACCGGTTCCTGGGCGGTCCGGTGCCGGTGGCCGCGGCGGGCACCTACCGGGACGACCTGCGGGCGTCGTGCGTGATCGCCGACCACGTGGCGCGGCGGGAGGCGATCGTGTCGGGGCTCGACGCGGCAGCCGCGGCCGCGGGCGGCACCTGGAGCGATCCCGCCGGCAAGCTGGAGGAGGTTCTCCACCTGGTGGAGTGGCCCAGCGTCATCACGGGGTCCATCCGCCCGGAGCACCTGTCGCTGCCCGAGCGCGTGCTGGTGACCGCCATGCAGAGCCACCAGCGATACATGCCCATGCACGGGCCCGACGGGGCGCTCATGCCGGTGTTCCTCGCGGTGTCCAACGGCGACCCCGCGGCGGCGGACATCATCACCCGCGGCAACGAGGACGTCCTGGACGCCCGGCTGCAGGACGCGGCGTTCTCGTACGAGCGCGACCGCGCCGCGGGGCTCGAGGAGCTGGACCGGCGCCTGGACGACATCGTCTTCCACGCCCGGCTGGGCACGCTGGCGCACAAGCGCGAGCGCTTGGTGGAGGGGGTGGCCGACGTGGCGGCGCAGGCCGGTGCGGCAGCGGGGGCGCAGGAGGACGCCGCCCAGGCCGCGGCGCTGGCCAAGTGCGACCAGGGCGCCATCCTCGTGGCCGAGTTCAGCGAGCTGCAGGGCTTCGCGGCGTCCCACTACGCCCGGCTGGCCGGGCGCCCGGACCCGGTGTGCGACGCCATCGCCGAGCAGTTCCTCCCCGAGGGTCCCGACTCCCCGGTGCCCGCCACCGAGGCGGGTGCCCTCCTCGCGTGCGCCGAGAAGGTGGACAACCTGGCGGGCGCCTTCCTGGTGGGCGAGATCCCATCGGGCTCCAAGGACCCGTACGGCCTGCGCCGCGCCGCCGCCGGACTGGTGCGCGTGGCGCTGGACCGCGGCTGGGACCTCGATCCCGTGCGCCTCTACGCGCCGGCAATGGCCCGGTTCCGCGGCCAGGGGGCCGACCTGCAACTCGCGGACGACGAGGCCATGGCGGCCCTCGTCCAGTTCACCGCCGACCGGCTGGTGCACCAGCTGGGCCAGGAGGGCGTGCCGCAGGATGCCGTGCGCGCGGCCCTCGCAGCCGCCCCCGGCGGGCTCGCCACGGTGGCCGCGTGGGCCCGTGCCCTGGACGCCCACCGCGACGACCCGGCACTGGTGCGCGCGGGCACGGGGGCCAACCGCTGCCGCAGGATCGTGGCCGGGTCCGATCACGGCGAGGGCGGCTACGCATCGGCCGGGGACCCCCACGAGGACGCGCTGGCCGCGGCGCTGGACCAGGCCGAGCAGGCCATCCGAGCCGCGCGTGAGTCCGGCGACGCCGCCGCCGCCATCGCCGCCGCGGAGGCGCTCGCCGCGCCCGTCGACGCGTTCTTCGACGCCGTCATGGTGAATGCCGATGACCCACGGGAGCGTGATCGCCGACACGCTCTGGTGCGAAGGGCGGGTGAGGCGTACGGTCAGGTCGCGGACTTCGAGGTCCTCGTCCTGAAGGGTGGTGAGTAGTGGCCGCAGCGGCGTCCCCCACGTGGGTGTACGCATTCAGCGAGGGCTCGCGCGACATGCGCGACCTCCTTGGCGGCAAGGGCGCCAACGTGGCCGAGATGACGCGCCTCGGGCTGCCCGTGCCCCCCGGCTTCACCGTCACCACCGCAGCGTGCATCGCCTACCTCGAGGGCGGGCGCGCCTTCCCCGATGGCCTGGAGCAGCAGGTGCGCGACCAGCTGGCCCGGCTTGAGGATGACGCCGGCAAGCGCCTGGGGGACCCCGCCGATCCGCTGCTGGTGTCCGTGCGAAGCGGCGCGCGCTTCTCGATGCCCGGGATGATGGACACCGTCCTCAACCTGGGGCTCAACGACCGCAGCGTCGAGGGGCTCGCCCGCGTGACCGGCAACCCGCGGTTCGCATACGACTCCTACCGCCGGTTCATCCAGATGTACGGCGACGTGGTGTGCGGCGTGGCCCGCGAGCACTTCGAGTCCGCCATGGATGCCCTCAAGTCCGATCGCGGCGCCGCCGACGACCTGGACCTCTCGGCGGACGACCTGCAGCACCTGGTGCGCACCTACGCGGCCATCTTCCGGGAGCACCGGGGGGAGGACTTCCCGCAGGACCCGGCGCAGCAACTGGAGGGCGCCATCCGCGCGGTGTTCGACTCGTGGGAGAACCGGCGTGCGTACGACTACCGCCGCCTGCACCGCATCCCCCATGACCTGGGCACGGCGGTCAACGTGCAGCGGATGGTGTTCGGGAACAGCGGCGACAGGTCGGCCACGGGCGTGGCATTCACGCGCAACAACGTCACCGGCGAGAGCGGTCGCCCGTTCGGGGACTTCCTCGTGAATGCCCAGGGAGAGGACGTGGTGGCCGGCATCCGCACCCCGCGCCCCCTGGAGGAGCTGGCCGACGTGCTCCCGGAGGCCTTCGCGGAGCTCATGGACACCATGGCCCTGCTGGAGCGCACGTACCGCGACATGCAGGACGTGGAGTTCACCATCGAGGACGGGCGCCTGTACATGCTCCAGACGCGCAGCGGGAAGCGCAGCGCGCAGGCGCGGGTCCGGATCGCGGTGGACATGGTGGACGAGGGCCTCGTCTCGGAGGACGAGGCGCTCCGCGACCTGGTGGATCCCGGCCAGATCCCGCAGTTGCTGCTGCCGCAACTGGACCCCGCGGGCCGGGCCACCGCCCTGTCCCGGGGCGTCAACGCATCCCCGGGCGCGGCCGTGGGGGCCATCGTGCTGTCGGCGGACGAGGCCGCGCGCAGGGGCGAGGCGGGGGAGCGGGTCATCCTGGTGCGCGACGAGACCACCCCCGACGACCTGCACGGGATGATCGCCGCCCAGGGCATCATGACCGCGCGCGGGGGCAAGACCAGCCACGCCGCCATCGTGGCCGTGGGCATGGGGCGCCCCGCGGTGTGCGGCGTGCCCGACCTGGAGTTCACCGACGACGGCGCCGTGCGCATCGGTGGCACCCGGCTCGAGGCGGGGGACGTCATCACCATCGACGGCTCCTCCGGCTCGGTGTTCGCCGGTGAGGCGCCCCTCGTGGCCCCCGACCACGACAACCCCTACCTGGCGCGCATCCTCCAATGGGCCGACCGGGTGCGCGACCTCACGGTGCGGACCAACGCCGACACGCCGGAGGACGCCCGGCGCGCCCGCGAATTCGGCGCCGAGGGCATCGGCCTGTGCCGGACCGAGCACATGTTCTTCAGCGACGAGCGCGTGCCCATCGTGCAGTCCATGATCATGAGCGAGGACGACGAGCAGCGCCGCCGGCTCCTGGCGCTCCTCAGGCCGTTCCAGGTGGATGACTTCGCCGGCATCTTCCGCGAGATGCGGGGGCTGCCGGTGACGATCCGGCTGCTCGACCCCCCGCTGCACGAGTTCCTGCCCAGCCTGGTGGACCTCACCCTCGAGGTGGAGCGCGCCGAGCGCGACGGCGTGCGCCGCCCCGACCTGCACGCGCAGCTCGCGCGGGTCCAGGCCCTGCACGAGATCAACCCCATGCTCGGCACGCGCGGGGTGCGCCTGGGGCTCGAGTTCCCCGACATCTACCGCATGCAGGCGTCGGCCATCATGACCGCTGCCGTGGCCGTGCGCGATGAGACGGGCGAGCCCCCCATCGTGGAGATCATGATCCCGCTCGTGGCGTTCCGCGAGGAGCTGCGCACGGCGCGGCAGATCGTGGTGGAGGAGGTGGAGGCCGTGCTCGCCGCGTCGGGCGGCCCGGCCATCGAGTACCTGGTCGGCACCATGATCGAGCTGCCGCGCGCCGCCCTCACGGCCGACGAGATCGCCGAGGAGGCGGACTTCTTCTCGTTCGGCACCAACGACCTCACCCAGACCACGCTGGGCTTCTCGCGCGACGACGCCGAGGGCCGGTTCCTCACGGCCTACCTGCAGGGCGACATCCTGGAGTCCAACCCCTTCGAGACCCTCGACGTGGCCGGGGTGGGCAGGCTCATCCGCCTCGCCGCGCAGGGCGCGCGGCCAGTGCACCCGGGCATCAAGATGGGCATCTGCGGGGAGCATGGCGGCGACCCCGCGTCCATCGGCTTCTGCCATGAGGTGGGCCTGGACTACGTGTCCTGCTCGCCGTTCCGGGTGCAGGTGGCCCGCGTGGCGGCGGGGCAGGCGGCCCTGCGTGCCCCGCACGGCGCGGGGGCGGGGTAGGATCGACCGCGCCATGGCCACGGAGGAGCGATACCGGCCCGGCAGCCTGGGTGACCTGATCGAGATGATCGTGGACGGGTGGCAGGTGGACCGGTTGCACTACGCCGACGACTGCGCGCTGGGCGAGGGCGACGCGCACGTGCCCGCGGCGTTCATCGAGCTCGTGCGGCCCGACCAAGGGCGCTACGGGCTGTACATCCCCGACGACGGCAAGGCGTTCTCGCACCGGGCGCTCATATCGCTGTTCCGGGAGTGCCCGCACATCTGGAAGCACCGCAGCGCCGACCGCATCCACCAGATGGCGGCCGAGGTGCCCATGGCCACGCCGCACGAGCAGTACGAGTGGAGCCCGTTGGTGGAGCCCTTCCCCGGGGCGCTGGTGTTCAGCCCGGGCACGCTGCGCGCGGTGGACGTGATCGACCAGGTGCAGTCCGTGGCCGGCGTGACCATCGCCCTCACCACCCTCGAGCGCTACCGGGACGGGGCCCGCCTGCGCTTCCTCGTGCAGGCCGCAGGTGCCCGAAAGCGCCGCCAGATGCAGTTGCTGGACCTCCTGGTCACCGATGACCGCGGCCGTCGCTACACCACGGCGCTGCTGGACGAACACCATGATCGCGATCGCCTGGACGGTGCGTACGCGATCGGCCCCGGCATCCCCACCGACGCCTCCGAGCTCGTGGTGCGCATCGGCGCGGTGGGGGATGCGCGCAAGCCGGACGAGGCGGCCCGGGGGCCGTGGGAGTTCGGCGTGCAGGTGGCGCACCCCCTGGCCTCCACGCACGCGTGAGGGAGCCCCCGCTCGGTCCGCGCGCCGCCCGGGCCGCGGCTGCCACTCGCGAGGTGCCCGAGGATCCCTGCCCCCTGCGCACGGCCTTCCAGCGTGATCGGGACCGGATCATCCACACCAAGGCGTTCCGGCGGCTCAAGCACAAGACGCAGGTGTTCATATCGCCCGAGGGCGACCACTACCGCACCAGGCTCACGCACACGCTCGAGGTGTCGGCCATCGGGCGCACGGTGGCGCGCGCCATGGAGCTGAACGAGGACCTGGTGGAGGCCATCACGATGGGCCACGACCTGGGCCACGCGCCCTTCGGCCATGCCGGGGAGCACGCCCTGGACGACCTGCTCAGGGCCGAGCACGGCCGGGGCTTCCAGCACAACGAGCAGAGCGTGCGCGTGGTGGAGGTGCTGGAACGCGACGGCCGTGGCCTCAACCTCACCCGCGAGGTGCGCGACGGCATCCGCCACCACACCGGAGACGGCCGGCCGATGACGCTGGAGGGGCAGGTGGTGCGCCTGGTGGACCGCATCGCCTACGTCAACCATGACATCGATGACGCCATCCGGGCCGGGATCATCGCCCCGTCGGATCTTCCCGCCGCCGAGATCGCGGTGCTCGGGTCCACCACGTCGGAGCGCATCACCACCCTCGTCACCGACATCGTGCGCACCTCCGCCGACGGCGATGAGATCCGGCAGAGCGACGAGGTGGGGGAGGCCTTCCGGTCCCTCCGGGCGTACATGTTCGACGAGGTCTACCTGGCCTCGCCGGCCGCCGACGAGGCCCAGCGCGCCCGCTACGTGGTGCAGGCGCTGGTGCGCGCCCACCTGGCCGATCCGTCGCTGCTTCCCCCGGGCGGCGACGCCGACCTGGTCACGCGGGTGACCGACCACGTGTCGGGCATGACCGACCGGTATGCACTCCGGCGGCATGCCGAGCTCTTCGTCCCGCACGAGGGGCCGCTCTGATGCCACGCGTGGATGACTCCAGCATCGATGAGGTGCGGCGCACGGCGGACCTGCTGGAGCTGGTGCGCGGCCAGGTGCAGCTTGCCCGCCGTGGCGGGCGATGGTGGGGGAGGTGCCCCTTCCACGACGAGCGCACGCCGTCGTTCTGCCTCATCCCGCCCGAGAACCGCACGTACTACTGCTACGGCTGCGGGGCCACCGGCGATGCCTTCACGTGGATGCAGGAGCGCGAGGGCGCCGGATCGTTCATGGAGGCGGTGGAGGCCCTGGCCGACCGGTTCGGGGTGGAACTGCGCTACCAGGCGTCCTCCCCGCAGGAGGAGGCCCGGCGGCGCGAGGGCGAGCGCATCCGGGAGCTCATGGAGCGGGCGTGCGCCTTCTATGCCGCCATGCTCTGGAAGGCCGACGAGGCGGCCGTGGCGAGGGAGTACCTCCTGGGCAGGGGCTTCCCCGAGGAGCTCCTGCGCACGTTCCGGGTGGGCTGGGCGCCCGGTGGCGGCACCGCGCTGTCCGGACGCGCCATCCAGGAGGGCTTCTCGCGGGAGCAGCTGGCGCAGGCGGGACTGGCCCGGGTGCGCGGGGGCACGGCGCAGGACTTCTTCCAGTCGAGAATCACCTTTCCCATCAGCGACGCCCGTGGAAGGGTGCAGGGATTCGGCGCACGCACCCTCGATCCCAACGAGCGGGCCAAGTACGTGAACTCCCCCGAGGGCGACCGCTTCCGCAAGCGGGAGCTGCTGTTCGGACTCGACCTGGCCCGCCAGCCCGCCGCCAAGGCGGGCTTCGCCGTGGTCAGCGAGGGCTACACCGACGTGCTTGGCCTGCACATGGCCGGCATCCCCGGCGCGGTGGCGTGCATGGGCACGGCCCTCACCACTGCGCAGCTGCGCCTCCTGGCACGCGTGGTGCCCGAGGTGCGCCTGTGCTTCGACGCCGACCGCGCCGGTGAGGAGGCCGCCCGCCGCACCATCGAGGCGGCGCGTGACGTGCCCGTGCGGCTGGCGGTGGTGGGCCTGCCGCCCGGCAGCGACCCCGGCGAGCTCGCCGGCCAGGCGTCGGGGCGCGAGGTGCTGGCGGCGGCGGTGGACAGCGCCGACCCGCTGCTGCCGTGGCTGGTGGACCGTCGAATCGCCCGTGCAGGGGACGCACCGGCCGATCAGGATCGCGCCCTCTCGGACCTGGGTGACCTGCTGGAGGCCTTCCCGGAGTCCCCCGACAAGGACGAGGCCATCCGCCGCGTGACCGCCCTCGGGGTGTCCCCGGTGCTGTTCGATCGGTTCATGCGCCGCGCCCAGGGCGGCGGCGGCGCCCGCAGGCGGTCCGCGCCCGATTCCGGTCCCGAGGTGGCCACAGAGGAGGGCCCCTCCCTGGACGAGGCGCGCGAGCGGCGCCTCCTCGCCCTTGCCATCGCCATGCCCACGGCGGGACGGCCCATGCTGCAGGGCATGCGCGAGGATCACCTGGCGTCCCCCGCTCACCGCCAGGCCCGCGCGCTGGTCATCGAGGGCACGGAGGGGTGGCCCGATGAACTCAAGGCCCTGGAGGCCGGCCTGCGGGCCGAGGCGGCCGACGGGGGCACGGAAGAGGAACTGAAGGACGCCTACCTGCGGGTGGAGAAGCGGGCGCTCGAGCGCAAGATGGCGGTGGCGCGCACCGCCGGCGACGACCAGGAGTTCCTGCGCCTGCAGGCGATGGTGAAGAGGGTGGAGTCGGTGCTGCGGGCGGGGGCCTAGGCCACCAGGGCCACGGCAGCCGCCCGCACGTCCCCGTCAGGCCCGGACATGCGGACGGTGGCGGTGATGGCCGTGCCGCGCACGTCATCCGGGCGCCGTGCCGGGGGCCCGATCCACTCGATGCGCGGGGCCCGCCCCAGCATCTCCGCGCGGGCCGCCCACGCCAGCACGCGCGCGAGGGCCAGTGCGCCGGGGCTGGCCGCCCCTGGGCGCCCGCGCGCCGCCACGTACGCATCGTGGGCCTGCAGGCAGGTGAGGAGGGTCACCGGGTCGAGCGGATCATCGGGATCGAGGGTCAGGGCCTCGATCAGCAGCTCGGGCTCGGAGCCGTCATCGGCGGCCGCCCTGAGCGCGGGGGCCAGTTCGGCCAGCCGCATCGCCACCGCGGCCCCGATCCCGCGCGCCGCCTGGGCGACGGCAGGATCGAGGACGGCGGCGGGGTCCGGGTGGCCGGGGTGGCGAATGCCCACCGGTGCCCGGCAGGACCTTCTAGGCGGCGTCGGCGGCGGCGTCGGCCGCGTCGCTGACGGCCTCGCCCACGGCGTCGGCACCGTCCGCGGTCACCTCGGTGAAGGTGAACTCGTCGGGCTCGCCGCCAAGGCGGTCGCGCACGAACCAGTAGACGATGGCCGCGATGCCCACGAGGGCGAGCAGCTTGATGACGGTCTTCATGGATCTCCTCGGATTGCGGGCCGGGGACACGCTAACACGCGCACCGTCCACCCGTGACAGGGCTGTCAGGGGACCGAGAGCACCACCTTGCCCACGGCGACGTCGGCCTCCAGACGGGCGTGGGCGGCTGCCACGTCGGCCAGTGGAAGCACCCGGTCGATCACCGGCTCCAGCGCACCCGATTCGAACAGCGGCAGCGCCCACGCGGCGAACTCGCGCATTATCCGGGCCTTGTCGTGCACGTCACGGGCGCGCAGGCTCGATCCCAGCACGGAGATCTGCCGGGCGATCAGGGCGCCCATGTCCAGCTGTCCCGTGCGCCCCCCCACCAGGCCGGTGAGGACCAGGCGACCGCCGGTGGCCAGCGCGCGCACGTTGTCGGGCAGGTAACGGGCTCCCACGAGGTCCAGCACCACGTCCACCCCCCGCCCGTCGGTGCGCGCGCGCACGGCATCCGCGAAGGCATCGTCGGTCACCACCAGGGGCTCGGCTCCCCAGGGCGCGCCGGCCGTGGCCCGCTCCGGGCTGCGCGACGTGCCGATGCACCGGGCGCCCAGCGCGCGGCACACCTGGGCGGCCGCGGTGCCCACCCCGCTGGCGATGGAGTGCACCAGCGCCACGTCGCCCGCCTCCAGGCGGCCCAGGCGCACGAGGCCCTGGTACGCGGTGATGAACACCTCCGGGATGGCCGCCGCGTCCTCCCAGCCCATGCCGGCGGGGACGGGGATGCAGTTGGAGGCCGCCACGGCCACCAGCTCCGCGTTGCCGCCGCCGCCCACGAGGCACATCACCCGGTCGCCGCGGCCCAGCCCCCCCTCCGGCGCGCGCGATGCATCCACCACCTCGCCCACCGCCTCGAGCCCCAGCACCTGCGAGGCGCCGGGCGGCGGGGGGTACAGGCCGCGCCGCTGCATGGTGTCGGCACGGTTCACCGCCGTGGCGTGCACGCGCAGCAGCACCTCGCCCTCCGCGGGCACGGGATCGGGTACCTCGGCCAGGGCCAGCACCTCGGGGCCGCCCGGCGCGGTGGCGATGACCGCCTTCATGCCACCGACACTAGCCGCGCCCCGGGGCCGGCGATGGGGACGGTGGGAGTCGAACCCACACCCGGTCTCCCGGAGCGGAGTTTGAGTCCGCCGCGTCTACCGTTCCGCCACGTCCCCGCGCGGGTCAGTCCTCGTGGGTGATGCGGGCCAGGCCCTCCTCCACGGCCACCCGCCGCGTGGCCGCGGCAACGGCCGGCGCCACCTCGGGATTGAACACGCTCGGGATGATGTAGTCCTCGTGGAGTTCGTCATCGGTGATGACGTCGGCGATGGCCTGTGCGGCCGCCACCTTCATGCCCTCGCTGATCTGACGGGCGCGCACGTCGAGCGCCCCGCGGAAGATCCCGGGGAAGGCCAGCACGTTGTTGATCTGGTTGGGGTAGTCCGACCGGCCGGTGGCCATCACGCGCACGTAGGGGGCGGCCACCTCCGGCATGATCTCCGGGGTGGGGTTGGCCATGGCGAACACCAGGGGGTCCTTCGACATGCTCTTCAGCTGGTCCACCGAGAACGTGCCCGGGCCGGAGAGGCCCACGAACATGTCGGCGCCCTTGATGGCCTCCGTCAGGTCGCCCGTGATGCCCTCGGGGTTGGTGTTCTCCGCGTACCAGTCCTTCATGAAGTTCATGTTCTCGGTACGGCCCTTGTAGATGGCACCGCGGGTGTCGCAGCCGATGATGTTGGTGACGCCGGCGTTCATGAGGATCTTCGAGCAGGCCACGCCCGAGGCACCGATGCCGTTCACCACCACCTTCAGGTCCTCCATCTTCTGGCCGGTGATCTTGCAGGCGTTGATGAGGGCCGCCAGCAGCACCACCGCGGTGCCGTGCTGGTCGTCGTGGAACACCGGGATGTCCAGGCGCTCCTTGAGGGTGTCCTCCACCTCGAAGCACACGGGGGCGGCGATGTCCTCCAGGTTGATGCCGCCGAACGCGGGCGCGATGGCCTCGCACACGGCGATGAGCTCCTTGGCGTCGTGCGTGTCCACGCACACCGCGTAGGAGTCGACGTCGGCGAACTCCTTGAACAGCAGCGACTTGCCCTCCATCACCGGCATGCCGGCAGCGGCGCCGATGTCGCCCAGGCCCAGCACGGCCGTGCCGTTGGTGATCACCGCCACCATGTTGCGCTTGAGCGTGTAGTCGAACGCCGCCTCGGGGTCGTCGGCGATGCGCCGCGCAACGGCGGCCACGCCGGGCATGTAGGCCACCGAGAGGTCGTCGCGGGTGGCCAGGGGGGCACGGGGCACCATCTCGATCTTCCCGCCCTTGTGCAGGCGGAACGTGCGGTCCTCTGCCGATGTGACGGTCACGCCGTCCACCGCGGTGACGGCGGCGATGACCTCGTCCTCGTTCTCCACGCTGGTGGCGTCCACCACGATCTCGCGCACCACCCGGCGGTGGTCGGCCTCCAGCACCTCCATCGACGAGATGGATGCGCCCTGGTCGCTGATGGCAGACGCCACGGCGGCGGCAAGGCCGGGCCGTCCTGCCTCGAGCTCGAGTCGCAGGGTGATGCTGAACTGCGCGCTAGGGGTGACTCCCACGAGGTCCTCCACGTCGACGAAGGCGGAGAGGATACCCGCCACGCCATCTTTCCCCCCGGGGTACGTGACACCTGCCGGATAGACTCGCCTGCGTGAGCGAGGAGGCCATCAACCCGGCGGGCGAGATCCTCCTCATCGACGGCTACAGCCTGGCCTTCCGCGCGTTCTTCGCGCTGCCCGAGAGCATCTCCCGCGCCGACGGCATGCCCACCAACGCCCTCTACGGCCTGGCGGCCATGACCATCAAGGTCATCGAGGAGGAGAAGCCCTCCCGCGTGATCGTGGCGTGGGACCCCCCGGGCCCCACCTTCCGGGATGAGGTGTACCCCGAGTACAAGGCCGGCCGCGCCGAGACGCCCGAGGGATTCCGCGCGCAGTCGCCGCACTTCCGGCCCCTCATGGAGGCGTTCGGGGCCGTGAACGTGGAGGTGCCCGGGTTCGAGGCCGATGACGTCATCGGCACCCTCGCGCGGAGGGCATCGGACCAGGGCGCACGCGTCACCATCCTCACGGGCGACCGCGATGCACTGCAGCTGGTGGATGGCAACGTGAGCGTGCTGGCCACGGGGCGGGGGGTCACCGACACCACGCGCTACGACGCCGCCAAGGTGGAGGAGCGCTACGGCGTGCCGCCGGCGAAGATGCCCGACCTCCGCGGCATGATCGGCGACTCCAGCGACAACCTGCCGGGCGTCCCGGGCATCGGGGAGAAGACGGCAGCGCAGCTCATGGCCAAGTACGGATCGCTGGAGGAGGTCCTGGCCCACGCCGACGAGCAGACGCCCAAGCGCCGGGAGAACCTGACCGAGTACGCCGACATGGCGCGCATGTGCCGCGACCTGTCGGTGATCGACGTGGCGGTGCCGCTGGACCTCGATCCGCTGGAGGCGCCGCTCATCACCCGGGATGCCGACCGGCTGGCCGCCCTGGCCGCCGCGTTCCAGGAGTATGAGTTCCGCACCCTCGCGCGCCGCGTCGCCGAGCTGGCCGGCGACGATGCCCCGGCCGCGGCGGCGGCCGACGACGGCGCGGGGGAGGGGGCGTCGGTCATCGGCGTGCGGTCCGAGGCCCCCGAGTCCCTGGCCATGCAGCTGGCGGGGGCGGACGACGTGGCCGTGGGGCTCAGCGGCGATGCGCTGGCGGTGGTGAGCGGGGATGGCCCGGCGCGCGCGGTGGCGCTGGCATCCGGCGCCGACCCGGCCATCGCGCCCGTGCTGGGCGCCGCTCCCTGGGCGGCGCACGACGCCAAGGCGGTGCTGCGCCGGGGCCGGCTGGACGCGCCCCTCCCCGCGCACGACACCATGATCGCCGCCTACCTGCTCGAGCCCCGCCGGCGCACCTACGCCCTGGAGGAGCTCGCGGCCGAGGCCGGCGTGGCCGTGCGGGCCGAGGGGGACGACGAGGACGCCTGCACCGCGGCGGCGGGTGCGGCGGCGGTGCGCAACCTGCGGCCGCTGCAGCAACAGCGGATGGCGGATGAGGGGCTGGTTCCGCTCTTCGAGGACATCGAGATGCCGCTGGTGGGCGTGCTGGTGGCCATGGAGAACGTCGGCGTCGCCGTGGACGTGGATCGCCTGGAGGAGATCCAGGCCCGCATGCGCGACGAGATCGCCTCCCTCACGGAGCGCATCCACGAGCTCGCGGGGGGTCCGTTCACCATCGATTCCCCCAAGCAGCTCGCCGAGGTGCTGTTCGAGCGCCTGGGGCTGCCCGCGGGGCGCAAGGGGAAGACCGGCTACTCCACCGACCGGCGCGTGCTGCGATCGCTCGAGCAGTCGCACGAGATCGTGCCGCTGGTCATCCGCTACCGCGAGCTGGTGAAGCTGGACGGCACGTACCTCGCGCCGCTGCCCGGCCTGGTGGACCCGGCCGACGGCCGCATCCACACCACCTTCAACCAGACCGTGGCCGAGACCGGCCGCCTGTCGTCCACCAACCCCAACCTCCAGAACATCCCGGTGCGCACCGAGGCCGGACGCGAGATCCGGGATGCATTCGTGGCCGGGCCGGGCTACGTGCTGATGAGCTGCGACTACTCGCAGGTGGAGCTGCGCATCCTCGCCCATTGCTCCGGGGAGCCCGCGCTGCGGGATGCCTTCGCGGAGGGCCGCGACGTGCACGCGGCCACGGCGTCCGAGGTCTTCGGCGTTCCGCTGGAGGGCATGGATCGCGAGGTGCGCGATCGCGCGAAGGCCGTGAACTTCGGGATCATCTACGGCATCTCCGACTTCGGCCTGTCGGAGCAGCTGGGTATCCCGCGCGCAGACGCGCGGGAGTACATCGAGGCCTATCTCGCGCGCTATCCCCGGGTGGGGTCGTTCGTGGCGTCCACCATCGCGCAGGCCACCGAGGACGGCTTCGTCACCACGCTCCTGGGCCGGCGCCGCGCCATCCCCGAGCTCACGGCGCGCACCCAGCAGCAGCGCCAACTGGGCGAGCGGCTCGCCGTGAACACGGTGATCCAGGGCACGGCGGCCGACATCATCAAGATCGCCATGATCCGCGCGCACGCCGCGCTGGCCGCATCGGGCACGGGCGCGCGCCTGGTGCTGCAGATCCACGACGAGCTACTGGTGGAGTGCCCGCCGGGCCAGGAGGACGCCGTGCGCGACCTGGTCGTGCAGGCCATGGCCGGTGCCTACCAGCTGGACCCGCCCCTGGCGGTGGACGTGGGCGTGGGGCCCACGTGGCTGCAGGCCAAGGCGTGACCTGGGACCCGCCCGCGCCCGAGCCGGGGCTCGACCCCTACCGTGTGCTCGAGGTGCACCCGGAGGCGCGACCGGAGGTGATCGAGGCGGCGTTCTCGGTGCTGCGCGAGATCGCATGCGCCGACGAGGAGGGGGGTGGACCCCTGCTGGTACGCATCACATGGGCCCGCCGGGTGCTGCTGGGCCCCTGAATTGCCCTAGTATCCCCGCTTCCGCGAAATCGACGGGGCGGCAGCGCATGCCCTCTCGCCCCATGTGCAAGGACAACCACACGACATGAGCACCACCGAAGAGGTCACGATCATCGACCTGGAGACCCCCGTCTTCACGCTTGACGGCCCCGAGTACATCGAGGTGGACGGCAAGCAGGTCCCCAACTACGACATCACCATCCCCGAGTTCGGCGAAGGCGATGTGGTCACGGGGAGGGTCGTCCGGATCGACAAGGACGAGGTGCTCGTCGACATCGGCTACAAGAGCGAGGGCGTGATCCCGCTCAACGAGCTGAGCATCCGCAAGTCCGTGAACGTGGACGACGAGGTGCAGCTGGGCGAGATGATCGACGCCCTGGTCATGCAGAAGGAGGACCAGGACGGTCGCCTGATCCTCTCGAAGAAGCGCGCCCGCTTCGAGAAGGCGTGGAAGCGCATCGAGGCGGCGTCCACCGCCGGCGAGACCGTGGAGGGCACGGTCATCGAGGTGGTCAAGGGCGGCCTCATCCTCGACCTTGGCGTGCGCGGCTTCCTGCCGGCCTCGCTGGTGGACATCCGCCGGGTGCAGGACCTGGATGAGTTCATGAGCCAGAAGCTCGAGTGCAAGGTCATCGAGCTCAACCGCAGCCGCAACAACGTGGTGCTCAGCCGCCGCGCCGTGCTGGAGCACGAGCGCCGCGAGGTGCGCCAGCGCATCCTCGACGAGCTGGAGCCCGGCAAGGTCGTGGAGGGCACCATCTCCAACATCGTCGACTTCGGCGCCTTCGTGGACCTCGACGGCATCGACGGCCTCATCCACATCTCGGAGCTCTCGTGGAGCCACGTCAACCACCCGTCCGAGGTGCTGAACGTGGGCGAGAAGGTCAACGTGAAGGTGCTCGACATCGACCGCGAGCGCCAGCGCATCTCGCTGGGCCTCAAGCAGACCCAGGCCGACCCCTGGCAGAGCGTCATCGAGACGTACCAAATCAATGACATCGTCCCCGGCAAGGTCACGAAGGTGGTCACCTTCGGTGCGTTCGTCGAGATCCACGCGGGCGTCGAGGGCCTGGTGCACATCTCCGAGCTGGCCGACCACCACGTGGAGAACCCGCGCGAGGTCGTGAACCAGGGCGACCAGCTCGAGGTGCGCATCATCGAGATCGACCCCGAGCGCCGCCGCCTGTCGCTGTCGCTGAAGCGCGTCACCCCGGCGCCCGAGGGCTACGAGCCCCCGGTGTCGGCCTACGACGAGCCGGACGTCAACCTGGAGGACGAGGGCGAGCCCGAGGCCTGAGCCCGGCGCGCCCGCGCCGGTCCGCCTCGGCCTCACCGGGGGGATCGGCGCGGGCAAGTCCGCCGCCCTCGAGGCGTTCGCCCGGCGCGGCGCGGCCGTGCTGTCGTCGGACGACGTCGTGCATGCGCTGTATCGCGACCCCGCGGTGGTCGCGGCCGTGCGTGACCGCTTCGGTGACGCGGTGCTGTCGGCAGATGGCGGGGTGGACCGCGCGCTCCTGGGCCCACGGGCCTTCGCCGAGGAGGGCGGGATCGCGTTCCTCGAGGATCTCCTGCACCCCCGCATCGGCGAATGGCGCGAGGCGTGGATGCGCGAGCAGGCCGCGGCCGCGCCGGCGCCCCCGGCCGTCGTGTGCGAGGTGCCCCTGCTGTTCGAGGTGGGGCTCGAAGATGCGTTCGATGCGGTCATCGTGGTGACGGCGCCCGAGGACGTTCGCCGCGCCCGGGTGGAGGCCCGCGGCCAGTCGTTCGACGAGCGACGCGCCCTCCAGTGGGACGAGGACGCGAAGGTGGCGGCCGCGGACATGGCCTTCTCCAACCACGGTGACCTGGCCGCCCTCGACGGGTTCGTCGCGGACGTGCTGCAGCGCTACGCCGGGACGGGGGCCGGTGGCGCGGCGTA
>VFQT010001133.1_pt1 | contig 33968 bp, 30 predicted proteins | sample 3512381 | NCBI WGS metagenome assembly VFQT01 (sample SAMN10412376, study PRJNA504923) | tailings metagenome | isolation source: Relicate 2 Philex TSF3 active mining site | place: Philippines: Tuba, Benguet | collected 2017-08-29 | reverse complement strand
TGTGGAGACGTGGTGGCGACGAATCGCTACACCACGCACTCCGCCGAATGATCAGGAAGCAGTTCGCTGCACCTCGGTGATCTTGCAGACCGCCCCTTCGGGAAGTTCGTTAGTGAACATTCCCTCTTCCGTCATCGTCTGACCAGGAGCCAGGCCGGTGATCATCACGATGGTGTCGTCGTACTTCGTCGCACCATCGGCCGATTCGGCGACAATCGTGATGAAGTAATCGGAGGCCTTGGACGAGTTGTTGGTCACGCTCACGGAGGGGTATGTCATTCCGATCGCGTCGGGGGTTCCACACTCCAAAGAATTGATGTCCGCGGTTGCGTCCTTCGAACCGAGCCCCGTTCCGATGGTGTCCTCGGTACTGGGCGCGTCCGTCGACTCCGACTCGCCGGTTGCCGTGGTGTCCGAGGAGCCAGACGACTCGGAACTGTTGGACGAGTCAGAGGATGTTTCGTCGGAACCGCCCGTCCCGAAAGCTGAAGATGCGACCACCACAACCACGGCGGCGAGCAACCACCAACGCTTCTTCTTGTAGAAAGGCCGCAATTCCTTGGCCCGAGCTTTGGCCGCTTTCGCGTCTGCCTTTGCCTCGCGTGCTTCGTCCGACATCACATCCTCCTTGACGGTACGAATGTAACGAAGCCAAAAATCGACGGCGGAACGATGTAGACCGATAACGAACACTAATTTCATCCCGCAATTTGGGATGATCCACGCGCCTAACCGATATCGCGCCCGGCCGCTACGAATGATCAGCCGCGGCTGAGTTCCTTGCGGTTCTTCACCTTGGACTTGCGGTAGTCCTTGTTCATCAGGGCGATCACGTCGATCGAGATCTCCTTGGGGCACGCGGCCTCGCACTCACCGTGGTTGGTGCACGAACCGAAGTACTCGTCCATGGTCTCCACCATGGCCTCGACGCGCTTGTAGCGCTCGGCCTGACCCTGCGGCAGCACGTTGAGGTGATTGATCTTGGCCGCGGTGAACAAGTTGGCCGCACCGTTGGGGCACGCGGCCACGCAGGCACCGCAACCGATGCACTCGGCCGAGTCCATGGCCGCGTCGGAGACGGGCTTGGGGATCGGGATCAGGTTGGCGTCCGGGGCGCCACCGGTGGGGGCGGTGATGAAGCCGCCCGACTCGATGATGCGGTCGAAGGCCGAACGGTCGACCATGAGGTCCTTGATGATCGGGAACGCCGAGGCGCGCCACGGCTCGATCACGATCTCGTCGCCGCTCTTGAACTTGCGCATGTGCAGCTGACAGGTGGCGGTGCGACGCTCGGGACCGTGCGCCTGACCGTTGATCATCAGCGAGCAGGTTCCGCAGATTCCCTCGCGACAGTCGTGGTCGAACACCACCGGAAGCTTGTCGTCGGAGATCAGTCGCTCGTTGAGGACGTCGAGCATCTCGAGGAACGACGCCTCGTCGCTGATCTCGTCGATGACGTAGTCCTCGAATCGACCCGCGGTGTTCGGGCCGTCCTGACGCCAGATCTTGAGTTTGAGGTTCTTGAGGTGGTTGCTCACTTGTAGCTCCGGGTCGCGAGGTGGACGGCTTCGAACTTCAGTTCTTCGGTGTGACGAACCGACTTGGTGGGATCACCGGTCCATTCCCACGCGGCGACGTGCGCGAACTTCTCGTCGTCGCGCAACGCCTCTCCCTCGTCGGTCTGGTACTCGGCGCGGAAGTGGCCACCGCAGGACTCCTCGCGCTCGAGGGCGTCGCGGCACATCAGCATTCCGAGCTGGAAGAAGTCGTCCACGCGGCCGGCCTTCTCGAGCGTCTGGTTCAAGCTGGTGGCGTCACCGGTGACGCGCAGGTCCTTCTGGAACTCCTCGTACAGGGCGGGCAGTTCCGACAGAGCCTTCTCGAGGCCCTGCTGGGTGCGCTCCATGCCGCAGTAGTCCCAGATGATCCGTCCGACTTCGCGATGGAAGAAGTCGGGCGAACGGGTTCCCTTGATGTCGAGGTAACCCTGGTAACGCTGCTGGGCCGCCTGCTCGGCCTCCTTGAACGCCGGGTGATCGGTGCCCGGGATGGGCTTGTTCAACATGGGGGCCAGGTAGTTGCCGATGGTGTACGGCAACACGAAGTAGCCGTCGGCCAGTCCCTGCATCAGCGCCGAGGCACCCAGACGGTTCGCGCCGTGGTCGGAGAAGTTGGCCTCACCCGCGGCGTACAGACCGGGGATGGTGGTCTGCAGTTCGTAGTCGACCCACAGTCCGCCCATCGTGTAGTGCGAGGCCGGGTAGATGCGCATGGGCATGTCGTACGGGTTCTCACCCGCGATGCGCTCGTACATCTCGAACAGGTTGCCGTAACGCTCCTCGACCACGTTGCGGCCGAGACGGTTGATGGCGTCACTGAAGTCCAGGTACACACCGTTCTTCAACGGTCCGACACCACGACCGGAGTCCACCGAACGCTTCGCCGCGCGCGACGAGATGTCGCGCGGGGCCAGGTTGCCGTAGCTCGGGTACAGACGCTCGAGGATGTAATCGCGCTCCTCCTCGGGGATCTGGGCCGCCGGGCGGTTGTCATCGGGGTTCTTGGGAACCCACACGCGACCGTCGTTGCGCAACGACTCCGACATGAGGGTGAGCTTCGACTGCGTGGGATCACTCTGCGGGATGCAGGTGGGGTGGATCTGCGTGTAGCAGGGGTTCGCGAACAACGCACCCTTGCGATGCGCACGCCACGCGGCCGTGACGTTGCAAGCCATGGCGTTGGTGGACAGGAAGAACACGTTGCCGTATCCGCCGGTGGCCATCACGACGGCGTGGGCGGCGTGCGAAACCACATCGCCGGTCATGAGGTCGCGGGTGACGATGCCGGCGCAACGACCCTCGACCGTGACCACGTCGACCAACTCGGTGCGGTTGAACAAGCGCACGTTGCCGAGGCCGATCTGGCGCGCCAACTGCTGGTACGCGCCGAGCAACAACTGCTGACCGGTCTGGCCACGCGCGTAGAACGTGCGGCTCACCTGGGCGCCACCGAACGAACGGTTGTCGAGCAGACCGCCGTACTCGCGGGCGAAGGGCACGCCCTGGGCCACCATCTGGTCGATGATGTTCACCGACACCTCGGCGAGGCGGTGCACGTTTCCTTCGCGGGCGCGGAAGTCGCCGCCCTTGATGGTGTCGTAGAACAAACGGTGAACGCTGTCGCCGTCACCCTGGTAGTTCTTGGCGGCGTTGATTCCGCCCTGAGCGGCGATGGAGTGAGCGCGACGGGGCGAGTCGTGGAAGGTGAAGGCGTCCACCTGGTAGCCCAACTCGGCCAAGGTGGCCGCGGCCGAGGCACCGGCCAGACCGGTGCCCACCACGATGACCTTGAACTTGCGCTTGTTGCCGGGGGCGACCAGCTTCACGTCGCTCTTGTAGGTGTTCCACGCGTCGGCCACGGGGCCGGTGGGGATCTTGGATTCGAGTGTGATCGTCATGTGATGGTCTCCTGATGGTCCGGTTCAGCCGACGATTCCGGCGAGTACTGCGATGGGGAACGAAACGTTTCCGACGACGACGAGCGTCGCGACACCCGTGGCCGCACCCGTGCGCCACTTGTTGAACTTGGGATTGTTCCAACCGAGCGACTGGAAGAGGCTCCAGACGCCGTGGAAGAGGTGGGTGCCCAACATGATGTTGGCCAGCACGTAGAAGATGGCCACCGGAACGCGATCGAGGCTGAACACCACGGCTCCGTACACGTCCTTCAGGCCCTCGGCGTCCTTGCTGCCCGTGTAGGAGTTGATCGAGCCGGCCCCGAACGTGAGGTCCAGCAGGTGCCAGATGACGAACAGCAGAACCACGATGCCGGTGAGGCGCATGGAGCGGCTGGCGAAGCTGGCGACCTGGTAGTCCCGCTCGCTCTGGTACTTCACCGGGCGGGCCCGGCGGTTGAGAACCGTGAGCGACCAGGCCGCGTGGAGGTGCAACAACAACATGGTGATCAGGCCACCACGCAGGATCCAGAGCATGGCCTTCTCGGGGAGGATCGGGTAGAGCAACTTCTCCAGGAAGTGGGCGTAGTGGTTGAGATCCGAGGCGCCCATGTACATCTTGAGGTTGCCGATCATGTGGAACACCACGAAGCCGATGAGGCCGATCCCGGTGATGGCCATCACGTACTTCTTGCCCACGGCGGTGCCGTACAGGTCGATGAGGAACGGCTTGCGCTTGCGCGCCGACCGAGCGACCGCGGTGCCCGAGACCGGACCCCTCTTGGTGATTGTCTGCGCCATCGTGTCCTGCGCCTTTCCCGAACGGCCCATGGGGGGCCACCAGCGGTTCACCGCTCGGTGAACCCGACCGAGACGCTACTCCTCGGCCGCTCGTGACCCCGAAATCGTCCCCCTCCCAAACCGCTCCGGAGCCAACAGTCACAAGTCGGGGTCGCCATGTCGAAAATCGGCCGTTTCCCCGCTATCTCGTTCTCACGGCCTCGGAGTCTCTACAATCCACTCGCCCCTGGCTGGGCGGTCAACCGGACCGCCCCCGAGTGTCTCGAGGAGAGAACTGGTGTTTTCACTTATTGCCGCAGAAGGCGGTTGGCAGAGCTTCACGCTGAAGGGTGGTGAATGGGCCGTTCTGTGGTTGTCCGCAGCCGCCGCCCTCCTCGCCCTCGGAGTGGGTTTCTTCCTCGTCAAGAAGGTCCTGTCCGAGAGCCAAGGCTCCGCCAAGATGATCGAGATCGCCAAGGCGATCCAGGAGGGGGCGCTCGCCTACCTCAAGCGCCAGTTCAAGACCATCGCGGTCATCCTGATCCCGCTGGCCGTCATCGTGTTCGTCACCTCGACCGAGATCCTGAAGCCGGACGACAGCGTCGCGCTGTCCTTCGGTGAGGCCGGCCTGTGGCGCACCGTGGCCTTCATCCTGGGCTGTCTGGCCTCGGGACTCACCGGCTACATCGGAATGACGCTGGCCACTCAGGGCAACGTTCGCACCGCCGCGGCCGCGCTGAGCAACAGCATGCCCCGCGCCCTCACCGTGGCCTTCCGCACCGGTGGTGTGGCCGGCATGTTCACGGTGGGCCTCGGCCTGCTGGGCGCCACCGCCATCATCATGGTGTTCCAGAACACCTCGTCGGTGATCCTGGTGGGCTTCGGATTCGGCGGTTCGTTGCTGGCGCTCTTCCTGCGCGTCGGTGGCGGCATCTTCACCAAGGCCGCCGACGTCGGCGCCGACCTGGTGGGCAAGGTCGAAGCCGGTATCCCCGAGGACGACCCCCGCAACCCGGCCACCATCGCCGACAACGTGGGCGACAACGTGGGTGACTGCGCCGGAATGGCCGCCGACCTGTTCGAGAGCTACGAGGTCACCCTGGTGGCGTCGATCATCCTCGGCGTGGCCGCGTTCAACTCCATCGGCCTGAACCCGGCCCTCGGCCTGGTGTTCCCGCTGGCCGCGCGCGCCATCGGCGTCATCGCCTCCATCGCCGGCGTGTTCGCCGTGAAGGCCAAGGAGGGCGAGACCGACGCGCTCAAGCCCATCAACCGCGGCTTCCTCGTGGCCGGTGTCCTCACCCTGGTGGGCACCCTCGCTCTGGCCCTGGCCTACGTCGGCAACGACAAGGGCGTCATGGACGACGAGGGCAAGGTCGTGTTGCTGAGCGGCGCCGGCTGGCGCGTGTTCGGTGCCGTGGCCGTGGGCCTCATCCTGGCCCAGTTGGTCAGCCGTCTGACCGAGTACTACACCAGCACGCACTACCGCCCGGTGAAGGAGATCGCCGAGTCGTCCGAGACCGGTCCCGCCACCGTGGTGTTGTCCGGAACCGCCTCGGGTCTCGAGAGCTCGGTGTACGCGGTGGTCGCCATCGCGGTCGCCATCGGCGTGGCCATCGGCCTCGGCGGCGGCAACCTGACCTTCAGCTTCTACCTGGTCGCCCTGTGCGGCATGGGAATGTTGGCCACCACCGGCGTGATCGTGTCCGAGGACACCTTCGGCCCGGTCAGTGACAACGCGGCCGGTATCGCCGAGATGTCGGGCGAGTTCCACGGTGAGCCCGAGAAGATCATGGTGGCCCTCGACGCCGTGGGTAACACCACCAAGGCCGTCACCAAGGGCTTCGCCATCGGTTCGGCGGTCATCGCCGCCGTGGCCCTGTTCGCCTCGTTCATCGAGATCGCCGGCGCCAGCCTGAAGGACGCCGCCGGCGAGCCCCTCGTCGACAGCGTCAAGAACCTGGCCGACGGCGTGTTCAAGTTGCCCGAGTTGGCCATCAACGTCGCCGAGCCCAAGGTCTTCATCGGCCTGCTCATCGGTGGCGCCGTTCCGTTCCTGTTCTCGGCCTTGGCCATTCGCGCCGTGGGTCGCACCGCCGGTGTGGTGGTGCAGGAAGTCCGCGACCAGTTCGCCGACGGTGGCATCATGGCCGGCACCAAGCAGCCCGACTACGGCCCGGTCATCGACATCTGCACCAAGGCCTCGCTGCGTGAGTTGACCACCCCGGCCCTGCTGGCGGTGCTCACGCCCGTCGTCATCGGCTTCGGCATCGACTGGAAGGCGCTCGGCGCGTTCCTGGCCGCGGTCATCCTGGTGGGCCAGCTCATGGCGAACTACCTCAGCAACGCCGGTGGTGCCTGGGACAACGCCAAGAAGTACATCGAGGACGGCCACCACGGTGGCAAGGGCAGCGACTCCCACAAGGCCGCCGTCATCGGCGACACCGTGGGCGACCCGTTCAAGGACACCGCCGGCCCCGCGCTCAACCCGCTCATCAAGGTGATGAACCTGGTGTCGTTGTTGATCCTCCCGGCCATCATCACCCAGCAGGACAACGACGGCGTGCGTTACACCATCGCCATCGCGGCCCTCGTGGTGCTCATCGGATCGGTGGTCTTCTCGGGTCGCAAGACCGAGAGCATCAGCAGCTTGGCGTCCAGCAAAGCCTGATCACCGACGTTCCCGTCGAAGAGGCGCTCCGGGCCACCGGAGCGCCTCTTCGCATTTTCGGCGCACTAGCGTCGTCGCATGCTCGCTTTGTTCGACGTGGAGTCCTGGATCGAGAGTGGTGGCCTGGCCATCCTGGCCACCATCGTGTTCGCGGAGTCCGGTCTGCTGGTCGGCTTCTTCCTCCCGGGTGACTCGCTGCTCTTCATCGCCGGGTTCCTCACCTCTGCGGCCGGACCGGCGGCTCTCGGCGTGAGGCCGGACTCGTTGCCGTCGTTGCCGTTGGTGGCCGTGGTGGTGGTGTTGGCCGCCGTCATCGGCGATCAGGTGGGCTACATGTTCGGGCGCAAGGTGGGACCCAGCCTCTTCCAGCGCGAGGAGAGCCGGCTGTTCAAACCCTCGCACGTGGTGAAGGCCAACGCCTTCATGCAGAAGCACGGGTCGAAGACGATCGTGATGGCGCGATTCGTGCCGATCGTCCGCACGTTCGCTCCCATCGTCGCGGGCGTGAGCGACATGCAGTACCGCACTTTCGTCACCTACAACATCGTCGGTGGCATCGTCTGGGGAGCCGGGCTCACCACTCTGGGTCACTACCTCGGCGACATCGCGTGGGTGAAGGACAACATCGAGATCGCCTCGCTGGTGATCGTGTTCGTCTCGGTGTTGCCGATGATCGTGGAGTTCGCCCGCCACCGGCGCCAGAAGCACGCGCACTGACCGCTCAGGAGCGACGCGCCCATCCGTCGGGGGTGGCCACCAGGTCGAGCACCGACCCGTCGGGGAAACGGAACGGGATCCGGGCGTCCAGATGGGCCAGCACGACGTCGAACGGATCGACCGACAACGGTTCCGTCGACCAGCGATGGGTGCGAACCGAGTCGCATTCGTCGATCGAGATTCGGCCGTCTCGCGTTTCCACCTCGCCCAACAACACCCCTCGTTGGCGGTAACCGTGGTCGACGTGTTCGACGGGCAACGTGGCGTACCACTCCAGATCACTGGCCAGCGGCACGAGGGTTCCGTGCGCCCGACGCAGGGCCTCCTCGGGATCGTCCAACTCCACGGCGTGGGTCTCGTTGCCGATCGTCCACTGCTCCAGCGCCGACTCGCACGTGTACTCGGCCCACATCGCCTCGGCCTTGGCGATCATCGGATCCGCGCGACGGGGAACGTCGAATTCGACCACGTGTACGAGGGGGCGCCCGGTGCGCCACCAACCCCAGCAATACCAGGACGACGCACCGCGACGCAGCCGGTACGAGGTGTAGCCACCACTGCCGATCGTCGCGTCCCACCACGCGAACGACCACTCCTCCTCGAGCGCGTCCGGATGCGCCAACTCGTCGCGATCGGAAACGGACATCGTCCGGCAGACTACGGACCCATGAGCAACGGCACCGTGCGCTACCTCAGCCTCGAATGGATCGACGCCCTCACACGCGAGGTGGCCGCCAGCGCGGCCATCGCCGCGGTGGCCAACGAGCACACGGTGGGCATCACCCAGACCGTCACCGGCGGTCCCGAGGGTGACGTGACCTATCACCTGCAGATCGCCGACGGCGCGGCCACCTTCGGACCCGGTGCCGCATGGCCCGAGGACGTGCGATTCGAGCAGGAATGGGACACGGCGGTCGCCGTGGCCACCGGCACGCTCAACGCCCAGCAGGCCTTCATCACCGGACGTATCCGACTCACCGGAGATCAGCAGAAGTTGGTCGCCACCACACCGGTGTTCGTCGCGTTGGACTCGGTGTTCACCACCGTTCGCGAGTTCACCGTTTACGAGTGACTCGCGCGGGCTCCGCCCACGACCAACAACGCCACACCGCACAAAGCGCCACCCACCAGATACGGCGCTCCGATCGACACGTGGTCGTACAGCAAACCGGCCACCGCCGGACCCGCCACCCGTCCGATCGCGTTCACGCCCTGCTGGAACCCGAGCGCCTCGCCTCGGCGATGATCGGGCACGCGACCCGACACCAGCGCCGACAGGTTCGGGGTCACGAGACCCTGACCCACGGTGAGCAACGACAACGCCACGACCAACAACGGCCAACTCTCGGCCCACGACAACACCACGAGACCACCCGTGTTGAGGGCCAGACCCGCTTGCACCGAACGCTCGGTGCCCCAGGCCGAGTTCACCGGCCGCACCAGCAGCGTCTGCACCCCCACCAACGTGAGGCCCACGCCCACGAAGACCGCGGCCACCCCGGCCTCGGTCAGATCGAAACGATCACCGGCCAACAACGAGAACGTGGACTCGAAACCACTGAAGGCCACGATGGCGGTGAAGCCCGCCACCGCCAGTCCCCACAGACGGACCCTGCCGAGATCGGCGTCACGAAGTTCGCGCGCGGCCCGACGAACCTCGACCGGACGGGTCTCGGGGAGGCGGAAGAACGCCACGACCGCGTTCAACAACGCCACCGAGCCGGCCACGTAGAACGGCAGATGCTCGCCGCCGAGGGCCGCCAGACCACCCAGGGCCGGCCCGACCACGAAACCGACACCGAACGCCGCACCCAGCAGTCCGAGGAGCCGGGGTCGTTGGCTCGGAGGTGCCACGTCGGTGACGGCCCCCTGGGCCACCGCCACGCTGGCGCCCGACGCGCCGTCGAGAATGCGACCGAGGAAGAGCACCCACAACGCGCCGGCGGCCCCGGTGACGAACGAGCCCACCGCGGTGCCGAGCAACGAGATCAAGATGACGGGCTTGCGGCCGATGCGGTCGGACAACCGGCCCAGAATCGGCGAGAAGACCAGCTGGGCCAAGGAGAACGAGGCGAAGAGCAGACCGACCTCGAGACCGCTGGCACCGTACCGCTCGGCGTAACGACCGAGGATGGGCACGACGATCCCGAAACCGATCAGGTCGAGGGCCACGGTGACCCAGATGGTCACAAAGCCCGGCGGCAGGGGCTCGCGCGTCTGGCTCGGGCCTCGTCGGATCATCGTTCGATTCACCACGCGTCAACGACGGACGGTGGTGCCCGCCTTGTTCGTCTCGACGATCCAACCGTCGGCCTGCAAGGCCGCGCGCAACGCGTCGGCGGTGGCGAAATCCTTGGCCGCGCGGGCCGCGTCGAGTTCGGCGGCCATCCGGAGGACCTCGGCGGGGACGTCGGCGGCCCGCTTCAGATCGAGGCCGAAGGCCGCGCACATGGAACCCACCGCCGCCACCAATGACGGCGCCGAGGGGTCCGACGCGTCGAGAGCCGCGTTGGCCCGTCGAACGGTTTCGAACAACAACGCCGACGCCGACGGCGTGTCGAGATCGTCGTCCATGAATGCCCGGAATCGATCGATGACCTCCGCGTCGGGGTCGGCCGCGGGGGCGTTCTGCGAACGCGCCGCGAAGGAATCGAGACCACCCAGGGTGTTGACCGCGGCGTCGATGTTGTCCTGCCCGATGCGGACCGGGCTTCGATAGTGCGTCTGCAGCAGCACGAGTCGATAGGCACGCGGGTCGTAATGCTGCAAGAGGTCGAGCAGGTTGGCCACGTTGCCCAGGCTCTTCGACATCTTCTCGCCCTCGGTGTCGACGACGAACCCGTTGTGCATCCAGTGGTTGGCGAACTCGCGCCCCAGCGCCACCGCCTGGGCCCGCTCGTTCTCGTGGTGCGGGAACTTGAGGTCCATACCCCCGCAGTGGAGGTCGAACCCGTCGCCCAGAATCGACAGGCTCATCACCACGCACTCGCTGTGCCATCCGGGCCGACCGTCGCCCCACGGCGAGGGCCACGAGGGCTCACCGGGCTTGCTGAACTTCCACAGCGCGAAATCCGCCGGGTGGCGCTTGTTTCCCGCACCGAACACCTCGCGGTCGCCGCCTCCCGAGAGCATGTCGTCGAGGCTCTGGTGGGCCAGCAACCCGTAGTCGGGCACCTCGGTCACGCTCAGGTACACGCCGTCCTCGGTGACGTAGGCGCTGCCCCGGGCGACGAGGGTGCCGATCATGTCGACCATCTGGTCGACGTACTCGGTGGCGTGGGGCACGTCGGTCGGGCGCAACACGTTCAACTTGCCCATGGCGTCGAACCAGACGTTCTCGCACTTGTGGGTGATGTCCTGCCAGGGTCGGCCCTCGCGATTCGCCCGATCGATGATCTTGTCGTCGATGTCGGTGATGTTGGAGACCAACCGCACCTCCAACCCGGACCACTCGAGGTACCGGCGCAGGATGTCGTAGACGAGGGTGGCACGTCCGTGGCCGAGATGGGGAGGCCCGTAGACCGTGGGGCCGCACAAGTAGATGCCCACCTTGCCCGGGGTGCGCAACCGCAATTCGCGCACCTCCGACGTGGCGGTGTCGTACAGCCTGAACATGATGCGAGCCTACGCCCCCATGCCGGTCCACCTATAGCCTTGACACCCATGGTGTCCATCCCCGACAAGCCCTCACTCGACGGAATCGAGAGCGAGTGGGCGCGAGTATGGGAGAGCGAGGGGACCTACGCCTTCGACCGATCCGCGACGCGCGATCGGGTGTACGCCATCGACACTCCCCCACCCACGGTGAGCGGCTCGTTGCACATGGGCCACGTCTTCTCGTACACGCACACCGACACCATCGCCCGCTTCCAGCGCATGTCGGGCAAGTCGGTCTTCTACCCCATGGGATGGGACGACAACGGTCTGCCCACCGAGCGACGGGTGCAGAATTTCTTCGGCGTGCGGTGCGATCCCAACGTCGCCTACGTGGCCGGCTTCGAACCGCCGTTCCGTGGCGATCCGCCCAAGGATCACCAGCCGGTCGCCGTGTCGCGACCCAACTTCATCGAGTTGTGCGAGGAACTGACACACCAGGACGAGAAGGTCTTCGAGGATCTCTTCCGTCGTCTCGGACTGTCGGTGGACTGGTCGCTGCTCTACGCCACCATCGACGAACGCAGTCGACGCGCCAGCCAACGCGCGTTCCTGCGCAACCTGGCCCGCGGTGAGGCCTACACCCAGGAAGCTCCCACCCTCTGGGACGTCGACTTCAAGACCGCGGTCGCCCAGGCCGAACTCGAGGACCGCGAGCGTCCGGGCGCGTACCACCAGATCGCCTTCACGCGCGTCGACGGGGGTGGCGACGTCGTCATCGACACCACGCGACCGGTGTTGATCGCGGCCTGCGTGGCGCTGGTGGCCCATCCCGACGACGAGCGGTACAAGCCCCTCTTCGGGTCGACGGTGCGCACACCGCTCTACGGCGTGGAGGTGCCGATCCTGGCCCATCCCCTGGCCCAGCCGGACAAGGGCACCGGAATCGCGATGATCTGCACCTTCGGCGACGTCACCGACGTCGTCTGGTGGCGCGAACTGAACCTGCCGACGCGCGCCATCATCGGCCGCGACGGTCGCATCATCGCCACGCCTCCGAGCGGACTCGATTCCGCCGACGGACTGGCCGCCTACGAGCGCATCGCCGGGTTGTTCGTCAACCAGGCCCAGAACAAGGTCGTGGAAGAGTTGCGTCAGAGCGGAGCGATGCTCGGAGAGCCGCGACCGATCACCCATCCGGTGAAGTTCTTCGAGAAGGGCGACCGTCCGCTCGAGATCGTCACCAGTCGTCAGTGGTACATCCGCAACGGAGGTCGCGACGCCGACCTGCGCGGCACCATGCTCGGACGCGGTGAGCAGTTGGTGTGGCACCCCGACCACATGCGCCACCGCTACGCGAACTGGGTGGAGGGCCTGAACGGGGACTGGCTCATCAGCCGACAGCGCTACTTCGGGGTGCCGATCCCCGTCTGGTACCGCCTCGACGAGAACGGCGAGGCCATCCACGATCGACCACTCATCCCCGACGAGTCGGCGCTGCCCATCGACCCCTCCACCGACGTGCCCGCGGGCTTCACCGCCGACCAGCGCAACGTCCCGGGTGGATTCATCGGCGACCCCGACGTCATGGACACCTGGGCCACGTCGTCGCTCTCGCCCCAGATCGCCGGACAATGGGAGGACGACGCCGATCTGTTCGCGCGGGTGTTCCCGATGGATCTGCGTCCGCAGGGACACGACATCATCCGCACCTGGTTGTTCAGCACGGTGGTGCGTTCCCACTTCGAACACGACTCGCTCCCGTGGGCCAACGTGGCCCTGTCGGGTTGGATCCTCGATCCGGACCGCAAGAAGATGTCGAAGTCGAAGGGCAACGTCGTCACGCCCGTGGATCTCTTCGAGAAGTTCGGAAGCGACGCCGTGCGCTACTGGGCGGCCTCGGCCCGACCCGGCGTGGACACCGCGTTCAGCGAGGAGCAGATGAAGGTCGGCCGCAAGCTGGCCACCAAGTTGCTCAACGCGAGCAAGTTCGTGCTCTCGTTCCCCGAACCCGATCGCGACGCGACGTCGTCGGCCACCGTGACGAACGATGTCGACCGCGCGATGTTGGCGCGCGTGGCCGCGACCGTCGACGAGGCGACCGAGGCCTTCACCCAGTACGACTACGCGCGCGCCCTCGAGCGCACCGAGGCCCTGTTCTGGTGGTTCTGCGACGACTACGTCGAACTGGTGAAGGGTCGCGCCTACGAGAGTCAGGGTCGCGAGCAAGCGGCCTCGGCGCAGGTCGCCTTGCGACTGGCGTTGTCGGCGATCCAGCGTCTGCTCGCACCGTTCATCCCCTTCACCACCGAGACCGTGTGGCGTTGGTGGCGTGACGGCTCCGTGCACCGTGCCGCATGGCCCACCGTCGCCGAACTGGGCTCGGTGGGCGATCCGGCCCTGATCGCCCCCATCGGCGAGGTGCTGGCCCAGGTTCGCCGGGCCAAGACCGAGGCCAAGACGTCGCAGAAGACACCAGTGTCATCGGCCGTGGTCACCGCGCCCGCGTCCGAGCTGGCCGCGGTCGAGACCGGACGCGCCGACCTCTCCGAGGCCGGCAGCGTGCAGGCCTGGAGCCTCGTGGAGGGTCCCGGGCCGTTGTCGGTCACAGTGGTGTTGGCCCCCGCCGAACCCCAATGAGGGCCCGACAGCGGTAGTTTTTGACCCTTGTGACCGAGGTTCAGCCGCCCCACGACGACGAACCGATCGTCGGCGACGACACCTTGAACGGCATCCCGGCCCTGCGCCCGGATCCGGCCCCCAAGCGGCGTCGCACCTGGCCCCAGCGTCTGGTGCTCGGCGTGAACGTGGTGGCCGTCGTGGCCTGCTTCGGCGCCGCCATCGGCATCTTCTACGGCAACGAGAAGGCCAACGACCGCCGCGTCGTCTCCATCATCGGCGCCGAGGGTGGCCCGAAACTGACGCTTCCGAGCACCACGGCTCCGTTGAACGAGGACGGTTCGCCCGCGACCACCGAGGCCCCCGTGCCCGTCGACGTCACGGCCAAGAACTTCCTCATCACCGGCAGCGACAACGGGGCCTGCGTCGATCCCGATTCTCCGTACGCCGCCGCCTTCGGCAATCGCAACGGATTGGGTGAGCGCGCCGACACCATCATGATCCTGCGCCTCGACCCCACCACGAACGCCGCCGCGGTGCTGTCGTTCCCCCGTGACATGTGGGTGCGCATCGGTGGCACCAAGCGCATGGGCCGCATCAACAGCGCGTTCAACGCCGACGACCCGAACACGCTCATCCTCACCATCTGGGACAACTTCGGCATCCTGGCCGACCACTACGTGAACATCGACTTCTGCGCGTTCAAGCAGATCGTCGACGCGGTGGGCGGCGTCCGGGTTCCGTTCGCAACGCCGGTGCGGGATCGTCACACCAACCTGCTGATCGAGTCGGCCGGCTGCCACACGTTCAGCGGCGAGGAGGGCCTCGCCTACGTTCGTTCGCGCCACTTCCAGTACTTCGACCCCAAGAAGAAGGAGTGGGTCGAGGATCCGGCCTCCGACCGTGGGCGCATCTCGCGCCAGCAGGACTTCCTGCGGCGGGCCATCCAGATGGCCCTCGACAAGAGCGCCGGTAGTCCGGCCGTCGCCAAGCAGCTGATCGACGCCGGCATCCAGAACGTGATCCTCGACGCGAATCTGACCACCGGCAAGTTGCTCGAACTGGCCTCGGCCATGAAGAACCTGAATCCGACGACGATGCGCACCTACCAGGTGGAGGGTCGCGGCGTCGACAAGAGCGGGCAGTCCGTGCTCGAGCCGTTGTTGAAGTCCGACAACATGAAGGCCGTGCTGGCGGTGTTCCAGGGCAAGGCCCGGCTGGTGGACGCCCCCGAGCAGTTGTTCGAGGTGCCCACCACCGTCGCTCCGGCGGCCACGGCGGCACCGGGAACGACCGTGGCGTCGGGTGGCAAGCCCGCGGCCACCACCACGACGTCGTCACTCGTTCCGGTGTACGTGGACGAGAACACCTACGGCGTTCTTCCCCCCGACGACCCCGCCTGCCGCTGAAACGTTTCGACTAGCCCAGCACCTCGCGCAGGGCTCCGGGCACGTCGGTCGGACCGTCGATCACGGCCAGTCGCGCCCCCACCTGACCGGCCAGCACCCGCGCCTCGGCATCGTCGCCCGCGGGCGCCAGGATCACCACTTCCTCCAACGACCGGGCAGCGGCCACCACGTCACCTTCCACCGTCGCCCGACAGTCGCTCAACACCACGGTGATGCGCCGACCGGCTCGCGTGCGCGACAACTGCTCGCCCGCCGCGCGCAACGCGCCGGCCAGATCGGTCGTGCCGAATCCGCGCAACGACAACACGTCGTTGACCACCTGCTCACCCGACTTGGTCGAGTTCTGACTCTTGGCCACCACCACGTCCTTGCCGAAGGCGATCACGCTGTAATCCTCGGGACTACGCCACGCCACCGCGGCCGCGGCCATGGCCGAGGTGGCCAGCGGCCGGCCACCCATCGATCCGCTGCGATCGACCAGAAGGGCGATGGCGGTGGACGGGCGGACCCACGAGCGAACCTTCAACCCGTCGGCGTCCACGGCACGACCCTCGGCCCGGGCTCCGATGATCTCCTCCATCGACGCGTCGAGGTCGATGTCGCCCGCTTCCGGGCGATACGGCATCGTGGCCATCTTCCCGATGCCTCGCGGTCGCACGGGCCCGCGCTTCGACACGTCGAGGAACAATCGACCCGCGAGCCGCTTGGCGAGTTCGCGCAACTTCGGATCGGTGGCCCCGGTGAGGTCGGCCAGCAACGCCAACATGGCGTCGGCGTCCTCCTCCATCGCCTCGTCGACGGCGTCCTCGTCGATCTCCCCCACCTCGGGCGAGACCTGCTCGAACTGTTGGTGTCGCGACAGTTCCCGTCGCGACATCGTGCGCTTGGAGGCCTCGTTCACCGCCTCGTCGGCGGCGTCGCCTTCCTTGGCTACCGGGTCGCCCCCGCCGGGGCGCTCGCTTTTCCCGACTCACCGACCGGAGCGGGATTGAACACCTCGTTCCACAACTCGGTGATGATGTCCTCGCTCGTGCGCGAACTGCCCTCGCGGACCCGCACGCGACCCGACAAAGCCACCAGTGCCGCGTCCAAGGACACGGCCGGATCGTTCACGTCGGAGGCGCGCACGGACGCCAACGACGAAGCGACGGCGGTCATGTCGATCGCACCGCGCACGGACGAGCCCACCCGCAGATCGCCGTGCGAACGCGTGCGTCGCACCAACTCGACCACCTTGGCGAGCCAACCCGCCGGCAGACCGTCGACGCCGCGCGCCGCGATGCGCGTCTCGACCTCGGCCGACTGATACCCGACCGAGACGCGACACACGCGGTCGTACACGGCACCACTGATGCGCGCGGTGCCCACCGCGTCGAAGGGGTTCATGGCGGCCACCAATCGGAAACCGGGGTTGGCCGCCACCCGTCCGTAGCGGGGGACGTTCAGTTCGCCCTCGCTCATGACGGTGATGAGAACGTTGAGCGTCTCCTCGGGGATGCGGTTGATCTCCTCGACGTACAACAGCGATCCTTCTCGCATGGCCGTCACCAACGGTCCGTCGACGAAGACGTCGGCTTCATAGCCCTCGGTCAACACGCGCGCCGGGTCGAAGTGACCGACCAACCGCGCGGGCGTCAATTCGGCGTTGCCCTCGACGAACACGAAACCGATACCGAGACCACCGGCCACCGCCCGCAACAACGTGCTCTTTCCGGTCCCGGGCGGACCCTCGAGCAACACGTGCCGATCGGCGGCCAGCGCCGCCACCACAAGTTCCACTTCGCGGCGACGACCGATGACGACGTCGTCGAGCGACGCGATGAGCTCGGGGATCGGTGTGGTCACTTCAGGATGACGCCGCGGATGTTGTTGCCCACGCGCATGTCCTCGTAGCCCTCGTTGATCTGGTCGAGGGAGTAGGTCTTGCTGATGAGCTCGTCCAGCTTCAACTGACCGGCGCGGTACATGTCGAGCAGGGCGGGGATGTCGGCGCGCGGGTTGAGCGAACCGAAGATGGTGCCCTTGATCTCCTTGTTCCACATGGCCAGGTTGAACAGGTTCACGTTGGCGGTCTCGCTGGTCATGGGCGAGATGGCGGTGACGACCACGGTGCTGCCCTTGCCGGCCAGGTTCATGGCCTCACCCATCATCTCCCCGTGCAGGACACCCGGAGTCATGATGACGCGGTCGGCCATCTGTCCATAGGTCATCTCCATGACCGACAACATGGCGTCGGCCATCGACGGGAACGTGTGCGTGGCGCCGAACTCCATGGCCTTCTCGCGCTTGAACTCGACGGGGTCGATGGCGATGATGCGCTTGGCGCCCGACATGCGCGCGCCCTGCACCGCGTTGATGCCGATGCCACCGATACCCACCACGACCACGGTGTCGCCGGGCTGGGTGCCGGCGCGATTGGCGGCCGAACCCCAACCGGTGGCCACACCGCACGACACGAGCGCGACGCACTCGAGCGGGATGTCCTTTTCGACCTTGATGATCGACTGCTCGCTGACGCAGGCGTACTCCGAGAAGGTGCCGACCTTGGCCATGAGCGTGACGGGCTTGCCGTTCACGAAGTGGCGGTGGGTGTCGTCGGTGATCATTCCACCCACGAAGGTCTTGGCGCCGTTGTCGCAGAGGTTCTGACGACCGGTGGAGCAGTACCGACAACGTCCGCACGACGGCACGAACGACGCCGACACGTGGTCGCCCACGGCGACGCTGGTGACGCCGGGTCCGACCTCGACCACCACGCCGGCACCCTCGTGTCCGCCGATGATGGGGAAGAAACTCTCGATGCCCATGAGCGGCCACACCTCTTCGGGCGGCACCATGTCACCGGTCACGAGGTGCTCGTCGCTGTGGCACAGACCCGCGGCCTTCCAATGCACCAACACCTCACCGGTCTTGGGCGGATGGACCTCGATGGTCTCGATCTTCCATTCCTGATTGAGGCCCCACAGGACCGCGGCCTTGGACTGACGGATTCCGGACATGGTTGGTTACCCCCTGCGCGGACGACCCTCGTCCCGCACGGCGAACGCTAGCCAGTCGGGGCCCGATCGCCCCAGACGGGACGGGACCGACGGGGGCCGCCGTCGACGCCGGCCAGGCGTCAGTACACCAGCACGCCGCGGATGTTCTCGCCCCGACGCATGGCCTCGTAGCCCTCGTTCACGCCCTCCAGCGGGTAGGTGTGGGTGACCAAGCCGTCGAGATCCAACTGACCCTCGCGGTACAGACCCGCCAGCTTGGGAATGTCGGCGCGCGGGTTGCCCGATCCGAAGAGGGAGCCCACCACCTGCTTCTCCATGAGGGTGATGTCGAGCATGTTCATGCTGGCGCCCATCTCGAGCGCCGGGTGGATGTTGGTCACCACCACGCGACCGCGCTTGGCCGCCAACGCCATGGCCTCGTGCATCACCGAACCCTGTCCGACGCCCATGGTCATGATGACCTTGTTGGCCATGGTGCCCCAGGTGATCTCCTGCAGCAGGGCCACCGCCTCGGTCATGCTGGTGGCGGTGTGGGTGGCACCGAACTCCATGGCCTTCTCGCGCTTGAACTCCACGGGGTCGATGGCCACGATGCGCTTGGCGCCGGCCAACTTGGCCCCCTGGATGGCGTTGGCCCCGATGCCGCCGACTCCCACCACCACCACGGTGTCGCCGGGCTTGGTCTCGGCCGCGTAGACCGCCGAACCCCAACCGGTGACCACTCCGCAACCGAGCAGACAGACCTTGTCGAGGGGCAGGTCCTCGTCCACCTTGATGCAGGAGGCCTCGTTCACCACGGTGTGCTTGGCGAAGGTTCCGAGCAGGCACATGAGCCCGAGATCCTGACCACGGGCGTGATGACGCGCCCCGCCGTCGGTGATCTGACGTCCGCCACCCATGAGCGCGCCGAGATCGCACAGGTTCTGGTGACCGGTGGAGCAACTGCGACACCGTCCACAGGACGGGATGAAGCCGAAGACCACGTGATCGCCGGGAGCCAGCCACGAGACCCCCTCGCCCACCTTGCGCACGATGCCGGCGCCCTCGTGGCCGCCGATGATGGGCAGGGCGAAGGGCAGGTCACCGGTGACGAGGTGTTCGTCGCTGTGGCACATGCCCGAGGCCTTCATTTCGACCAACACCTCACCGGGCTGGGGATCGTCGAGTTCGATCTCCTCCACGCTCCACGGCTTGTTGACCTCCCACAGGATGGCGGCCGACGACTTCATGATTCCCCCTGAATGGTCCGGGCGGACGCCTCGGCGACCGCCAACTCCTGACCGAACGGTAGTCGGTGCCGCTCGGGACCGTTGTACGCTTCACCCCATGGAGAGCCCGACCGCCCCCGACCTCACGTCCTCCAACACGCCCACCACCTCGTCGTCCGACTCGGTGAACGGCACGGCCGCCGACGACACCGTCGTCGAGAGCGATCTTCTCGTCGAGGAGATCAGCATCGACGGCATGTGCGGCGTCTACTGAGCACTCCCCCGCGGAGCCCGTCGTGACCGTCGCTCTCGACTCCGTGCTCGAGTTGCATCCCCAGGTCGCGGTGCGACCCGAACCGTTCGGGGCGTTGGCCTACCACTACGGCAACCGTCGGCTGATCTTCCTGAAGCACCCCGACGTCGTGCGTGTCGTCCAGCAATTGGCGGAACACTCCGACGTGGCCGCCACCCTCGGTGCCTGCGGCATCGCCCCCGACCGGCACGACTCGTTCGTGGCCGCCCTCGCCTCTTTGCAGAAATCGGAGATCGTTCGTGAGCGCATCGTCACTGGTTGACCAGATGAAGAGGGGTCTCGACGCCCCGATCTGTCTCACGTGGGAACTCACCTACGCCTGCAACCTGCAGTGCGTGCACTGCCTGTCGTCGAGCGGCCAACGCGACGAGCGCGAGTTGTCCACCGCCGAGGCCAAGCGCGTGCTCGACGAGTTGCGCGACCTGCAGGTGTTCTACATCAACATCGGCGGCGGCGAGCCCATGGTGCGGCGCGACTTCTTCGAGTTGCTCGAGTACTCGGTGGGCAACGGGATCGGCGTGAAGTTCAGCACCAACGGCGCCTTCATCGACGCCGACAAGGCGCGTCGCCTGGCGGCCATGGATTACCTCGACATTCAGATCAGCCTCGACGGGGTCGACGCGGCGACCAACGACGCCGTGCGCGGGGTGGGCTCGTACGACATGGCCCGACGCGCCATGGACAACCTCGCCGCCGCGAACTTCGGCCCCTTCAAGATCTCGGTGGTCGTCACCCGTCACAACGTGTCGCAACTCGATCAGTTCAAGGCCCTCGCCGATTCCTACGGCGCGCAACTGCGCATCACGCGCCTGCGACCCTCGGGTCGCGGAGCCGACACGTGGAACGAATTGCACCCCACCAACGGGCAACAGCGCGAGATCTACGACTGGCTGATGAAGCACGGCGAGAACGTGCTGACGGGTGACTCGTTCTTCCACCTCAACGCCTTCGGTGAGTCGCTGCCCGGGCTGAACATGTGCGGTGCCGGACGCGTGGTGTGCCTCATCGATCCCATCGGAGACGTGTACGCCTGTCCCTTCGTCATCCACGACGAGTTCAAGGCCGGCAACGTGCGCGACGAGGGCGGCTTCTCGCGCGTCTGGAAACAGAGCGATCTGTTCCTCTCGTTGCGCGAGCCCCAATCGGCGGGCGCCTGTGCCTCGTGTGGCTCGTACGACGCCTGTCAGGGCGGATGCATGGCCGCGAAGTTCTTCACGGGCATCCCGCTCGACGGACCCGATCCGGAGTGCGTCGGCGGCGACGGCGAGCACGCGTTGTCGACGGTGCCGCCCGGTTCGGCACCCAAACCCGCCATGGACCACAGTAAGCCGATCACCCTCTCGCGCAAACCGGTCTCCGCCACACGATGAACCTGGGCGCACCGCTCACCATCGGTGGCCGCACGGCCCCGAACCGGATCATGTTCGGTCCGCACGTCACCAACCTCGGCGACGACGAACGCGCGCTCACTTCGAGGCACGTGGCGTACTACGAACGGCGGGCCCGCGGTGGGTGCGGAGTGATCGTCGTCGAGGGCGCCAGCGTGCACACGAGCGATTGGCCCTACGAGCGGGCGCCGCTGGCCTCGAAGTGCGCCGCGGGCTGGCGCGCCATCGCCGACGCCTGCCACGAGCACGGCGCGCTGGTGATCGCCGGACTCGACCACGCCGGCGGTCAGGGTTCCTCGGCGTATTCGCAGCTTCCGCTGTGGGCACCGTCGCGCGTTCCCGAGGTGAACAGCCGCGAAGTGCCCAAGTGGATGGAGGCCGAGGACGTGGCCGCCGTCATCGCCGGTTTCGGCGACGCCGCCCGCCTCGCGACGCAGGCCGGTTGCGATGGCGTCGAGATCAACGCCGGACAACACAGCCTCGTGCGCCAGTTCATGTCGGGTCTCACGAACCACCGAGGCGACGAGTGGGCCGATCGCACCGCGTTCGTGCGACGGGTGATCGAGTCCGCGCGCGAGGCGGCCGGACCCCGCGCCGTCGTCGGATTGCGATTGTCGTGCGACGAGCTCGCGCCATGGGCCGGTATCACCCCCGAGATGGCCCCCGGTATCGCCGCCGAGCTCGCGGGTGTCGGACTCGACTACCTGGTGGTGGTGCGGGGCTCGATCTTCTCGGTGGAGAAGACCCGCCCCGACTTCCACGAGCCGACGGGTTTCAACGTCGACGTGTGCCGCGCGGTGCGTGCGGCCGTCCCCGATTCCACGCGGGTGTTCCTGCAAGGCTCCGTCGTCGACGTGGGCCAGGCCGAATGGGCATTGTCCGACGGTGTGTGCGACGGCGTCGAGATGACCCGGGCCCAGATCGCCGATCCCGATCTCGGAGCCAAGGTCACGAACGGCGCCGTCGACACCGTCCGCCCGTGCGTGCTGTGCAACCAGACGTGTCAGGTGCGCGACGCCCGCAACCCCGTCGTGACGTGCGTGGGCGAACCCACCAGCGGCCACGAGACCGACGATCCCGACTGGTACGGCACCGCTCCCGGTTCCAAGAACGTGCTCGTGATCGGCGCCGGTGTGGCGGGATTGGAGGCTGCCCGGGTGGCTTCCATCCGCGGTCATCGCGTGACGGTGCGCGAGGCACGAGATCGCGTGGGGGGCATGGCCGCCTTCGCGGGGCCGGGTACCGCACTGGTGGACTGGCTCACCCGACAGGTTCTCGCACTGGGCGTCGCGATCGAGACGTCGAACGAAATCGTCGACGTCGACGGATTCGATGTCGTGATCCAAGCCACCGGATCGCGTCGCGGAACCCCCGACCACACCGTCGACGACGACGCGGACGTGATCGACGTGGCCGAACTGCGACGCGGAACCCGTCACCTTCCCGCCGACGGTCCGATCGTGATCCTCGACCCCATCGGTGGCCCCATCGCAGTGGCCCTGGCCGAGGAACTCGGTGCACGGGCCACTCTGGTCACGCCCGACAACATCGCCGGCAACGAGTTGTCGAGAACCGGTGACCTGGCGCCCGCCAACGTGCGTTTGGCCCGAGCCGGGGTCACGGTGCAACGACGATCGGTTGTGCGCGCGGTCGCCCGTCGCGGCGACGGACTCGTGGTGCGAGTGCAGGATCGCTTCAGTGGTGTCGTCACCGAACTCGACGCGGTGGCCGTGGTCGACGCCGGATTCCGTCTGCCCACACCGACGATCGCCGGAGCGATCCAGGTGGGTGACTGCGTGGCCCCCCGCACCATGCTCGAAGCGGTCCTCGAGGGCCGCCGCGCCGCCGCCGGCATCTGAGCCCGTCCCGTCGCCGCGGGAATCCCCGACATGACCCCGCGCGAGGCACAAAGATGGTCGGGTGATCGCCATCGTCCTGCTCATCCCGATCGCCTACCTGGTCGGCACGTTCCCGAGCGCGGTGATGATCGCCCGCGGACGGGGCATCGACATCACGACGAGCGGATCCGGTAATCCCGGCGCGTCCAACGTCGGTCGTCTGCTCGGGCGCAAACTCGGCGTGTTGGTCTTCGTGCTCGACGGGCTGAAAGGCGCGGTGTCGGTGGCGATCGGCTATCTGGTCGCCGGTCACGCCGGAGCGTTGGCGCTGGCCTGTGCCGCCGTCGTCGGACACGTCTTCCCCGTCACACGGGGGTTCAAGGGTGGCAAGGGTGTGGCCACCGCGGGTGGTTCGGTCATCGCCCTCTACCCCGTCATCGGTGCGGCCATGACCGCGTTGTGGTTGATCACCGCCAAGTTGACCAAGAAGGCCTCGCTCGGATCGCTGGCCATCGCCGTCGGATTCCCGATCTCGCAAGCGATCGCCGGTCGCCCGTGGGGAGAAATCGTCACCGGTGCCGCGATGTGCGCCTTCGTGATCTGGCGCCACCTGCCCAACCTGAAGCGCCTGGTGCAGGGCGACGAGTTGAGCCTGAAGAAGAATCCCTGATCAGGGGTTCTGCTGCGACGCCGCGCGTTGCATGCGTTCCACCGGCGCCTGACGGAAGTCGGGGTGGGTGAGGATCCAGAACCGGTTCGCCACGATGGCGTCGTGCACCTGATCGGCCACGTCGCTGGCGGGAATGCCCTCTTCCACTCCGGCCTTGAGCATGTCGTTCATCATCGCGCCGATGGGATCGGTCGGATCGGCGGGCCGGGCCCCGAGTCGATCGCTCCATTTGATGTCGGTGGTGAGGCTGGTCTTCACGAAACCGGGACACAGAACGCTGCAACTGACGTTCGAGCCCTTGGCGGCCATCTCCATGAACAGGCCCTCGCTGATGGCGACCACCGCGTGCTTGGTGGCGTTGTACGGACCGAATCCGGGCATCGCCAACAACCCGGCCATCGACGCCGTGTTCACGATGTGCCCCTCGTTCTGATCGAGCATGATCGGCAGGAACGACCTGATGCCGTGGACCACGCCGTACAGGTTGATGTTGATCACCCAGTCCCAGACGCTCATCGGGCCGGTCCACTGGTCACCCACACCGGCCACACCGGCGTTGTTGCACAACACGTGCGCCGCGCCGTACTTCTCGAGCGTGCGACGGGCCAACTCCTCGAGGCTCTCGGCCAAACTGACGTCGACGACGACCGGTGTCACGTCGGCGCCGTTCTCGGACAACTCCGCGTGGGCGTTGCGCAACTTCACCTCGTCGACGTCGGCCAGCACCACCTTCATGCCCGCGGCCACGAACCGATCGGTCATGGCCCGACCGATCCCGCTGGCTGCACCGGTGATGACCGCGACTTTTCCCCGAAGATCTTCCATGCCCCATTCTTACCCCGCGTTCCGGGTCGCGAATGTGCCCGAAACCGGTGCTTTCCCGTACCCAGAACGAGACGCGTGACGGGAACCGGGCGTAGCGTGACGGGCGATGGCGTATCAGTACCTGTGGACTCCGCTGCAACTCGGCCCGGTCGCGGCGCGTAACCGCATCGTCTTCAGCGCGCACCTCACCAACTACGCCCGTGACGGCAAGCCCACCGAGCAGCACGCCGCGTACTACGCCGCGCGCGCCGCGGGTGGCGCCGGTCTGATCATCACCGAGGAACACAGCACGCACCCCACCGACTGGCCGTACGAGAAGCTCATCCACGGCTTCCACCGCGACGTGATTCCCGGATACAAGCGCATCACCGACGCGGTCCACCGTCATCGCGTGCCGATCTTCGCCCAGATCAACCACAACGGTGGTCAGGCCAGCAGCATGTTCAGCCGGCTCCCCGTATGGGCACCCTCGGCCGTGGCCGATCCGCTGTTCCGCGAGGTACCCAAGGCGGTGTCCCACGCCGAGATCGACGAGATCATCGCCGGCTACGCGTTGGTGGCCGAGCACTGCGCCGAGGGTGGTTTCGACGGCATCGAACTGCAGTGCAGTCACTCGTCGATCGTTCGCGGGTTCCTCTCCCCCGCCACCAACCGGCGCACCGACGAATACGGCGGAACGCTCGAGAACCGCGCGCGCATCCTCGTCGAGATCGTCGCCGCGGTGCGCAAGGTCATCGGCAATCGACTGGCGCTCGGTGTCCGACTGTGCGGTGACGAGTTCATCGACGGTGGCACCACCATCGATGAAGCCGTCGAGGTGGCGCGCATCGTCGAGGCCACCGGCAACGTCGACTACATCAACACCTCCATCGGGGTGGCCACGGCGAGCCTCTACATGATCGAGGCCAGCATGCACATCCCGCCGGGATACGCCATGTTCATCCCCAGCGCCATCCGCAAGGCCGTCGACCTGCCCGTGGTCGGAGTGGGACGATTCAAGGATCCGTTGCAGGCCGAACGCGCGCTCGCCGAAGGTCACTGCGATCTGGTCGGTGTGGTGCGTGGACAGATCGCCGATCCCGACTTCGCCGCCAAGGCCCGCGCCGGAGCCACCGACGAGATCCGCCTGTGTCTCAGCTGCAACCAGGAGTGCGTCGGTCGCATGGGTCTCAACCGTTGGTTGGGTTGCATCGAGAATCCGCGCACCGGTCGCGAGCACGAATGGCTGGTCGACGGACACGTGTCGATCACGCCGAGGCCCAAGAACGTGATGGTCGCCGGAGCCGGACCCGCCGGTCTGCAGGCCGCCATCGCCGCCGCGCGCAACGGACACCGGGTCACCGTGTACGAGAAGGAATCGGTGGCCGGCGGCCAGGTGCGCATCGCGGCGAGCGTGCCCAACCGAGCCGAGTTCGGCGACATGATCCGCAACCAACTGGCCGAGTGCAAGCGTCTCGGCGTCGAGATCGTCTACGGCGGTGGTGTGTGGCCGGGCCTCGTCGAGGAGAAGCGACCCGACCACGTCATCGTGGCCACCGGCGCCGAACCGTCGCGTCCGTGGTGGGTCGCCGACCCCGAAACCGACGAGAGCGCCCGACGAGTGTGCGACGTGCGCAACGTTCTCGACGGCTCGGCACCCTTGGGTGGTCCGCGCGAGGGCGAGTCCGTGGTGATCATCGACGAGATCGGTTTCCACCACGCCACCTCCACGGCCGACGTTCTCTCCGATCGCGGTTGCGCGGTGGAGATCGTCACCCCGGGCATGGTGGTCGGACAGGATCTCGGCATCACGCTCGACATGGAGACCTGGTGGATGCGCGCCAGCGCCAAGGGCATCGTGCAGAGCACCGATCTGGTGCCGATGGGATTCGCGAACGGCGAACTGACTTTGTTGCACCACCCCACCGGAACCAACCAGACCCGCCGACCCGACTGGGTGGTGTTGGCGGTCCCGCCCAATCCCGTCGAATGGCTCTACAACGATCTCAAGGCCGCCGGTGTCAGCGTCGAACGCGTGGGCGATTGCGTCGCTCCCCGTCGGGCTCACGCCGCCGTCGTCGACGGCGAGCGTGCCGGTTCGGGCGTGTGACCGACAACTAGAGTCCACGCATGCTCGCGGCGTGGGGCCCCATCAACGACATGACCGATTGGCTCAACGACGTCGCCGGAAACTGGTGGTTCCTCGCGGTCATCTTCGTGATCGCCTTGCTCGATTCGGTGATCCCGGTGGTACCGAGCGAGACCACGGTCATCATCGGGGGTGTCGCGGCCAGCAGCGCCGGTGATGCCCCGTACCCGGTGGTCTTCGTCATCGCCGTCGCCGCCGCCGGAGCGTTCTGCGGGGACAATCTCAGCTACCAGATCGGTCTGCGGGCCAGCGGACTCGTTCAGCGCCGCGCGGCGAAGAAGGAGTCGACCGCCAAGAAGTTGGCCTGGGCTCACGAGCAGATCGAGGAACGCGGAGGACTGCTCCTGATCACGGCCCGGTTCATCCCCGGCGGGCGCACCCTGCTCACCCTGTCGTCGGGCCTCACGCGCCAGTCCCAACGTTGGTTCTCCTCGTGGGTCGCGGTGGCCGCCATGATCTGGGCCAGTTACGCCGCGATCCTTGGATACAGCTTCGGATCCAAGTTCGAGGACGACCACACCACGGCCTTCCTGCTGGCCTTCGGGGCCGCCCTCACCATCACGGTCCTCATCGAGGTCGTTCGTTTCACCCGCAAGAAGTTCGCCGACGGGTGACCGGACACGGTGGGGTATCCCCACGCGGTCGGGCGTAATCTGAGGACGTCATGATCGCCGTCATCCCCGTACGAGATGGAGTGCCGCCCGCCGGCGCCGACGAGGCGATCGGAGAGGCGAACGGCGAGGCCATCCTCGTCGGCACGCGGGTCGACGTGGCCGCCAAGGATCTGGGCGATCACGGCGTGCGATTCTGGACCGTCGAGGCCCCACTCGATCCGAGCGGTGTCTCCATCGACGTGGCCCACGTGTTGTCCGCACTCGGTCGCCGAGACTCGATCGTCCTGCCGGCCAGTCCCGACGGGCGCGATCTCGCACCGCACATCGCCCACCGCCTCGGACGCGCGTTGTTCGCCGGCGCCATCACGGTGTCCGACGAACGGGTCAGCGTCTCGGTGCGCGGAGGCTTGGCCATCGCCGATCACCGACCCGTCGGACCCTTCGTCGCCACCTTGCAGCTGGGCGTGCGCGGTTCCGAGAAGCTCGACGCCGAGACCGTCGTGGAGGCCGTGGCCTCCGTCGCCGGCACAGCCGTGTCCGATGCGGTGCGCAGCGAAGGCGTGTCGCCCCCCGACGTCTCGACCATGGACCTGGCCGAGGCACCGCGCATCATCGGCGGGGGCGCCGGATTGGCCGACGGACCGGCCTTCGAACTGTTGGGACGGGTCGCCGAATCGTTGCACGCGTCGATGGGCGTGACCCGGGTGATCACCGACCGCGGTTGGGCGCCGCACGAACGCCAGATCGGCACCACGGGCGTGGTGGTCGACCCGGACCTCTACGTCTCGTTCGGAGTCAGCGGTGCCGTGCAGCACACCAGCGGTCTCGGGCAACCGGAACACATCATCAGCGTCAACACCGACGCGCACTGTCCGATGATGCAGATGTCCGACCTGGCGATCGTGAGCGATGCCAACGAGGTCCTGCGCGAGCTGGCCGCGATGCTCGGAGTGGACTCACAGTGACGACGCCCGTCGACGATCGCGACGCCGACGTCATCGTCGTCGGTGCCGGTCCGGCCGGGTCGTGCGCCGCGATCGCGGCGGCCCGTGCCGGCAAGTCCGTGATCCTCATCGAACGTGGGCCGTTCCCGGGATCGAAGAACATGTACGGCGGCGTGGTCTACCCCCGAATCCTCGACGAACTCGTCCCGTCGTGGTGGGAGACCGCCCCGGTGCAACGCTGGGTGGTCAAGCGCTCCACGATGGTGTTGTCCGACACCGGTGCGTTGAACATCGACTTCCGCGCGAACGCCTGGGGAGCACCGCCCTACAACGGGGCCACCGCGTACCGCCCCGACTTCGACAACTGGTTGGCGAACCACGCGGTCGAGGCCGGAGCACGACTGGTGTGCTCCACCACCGTCACCGCGCTGCTGCGCGACGACAAGGGTCGGGTGCGGGGCGTCTCCACCGATCGCCCCGACGGCGATCTGCGGGCCCCCGTCGTGATCGCCTGCGACGGCGTCAACAGTTTCCTCGCCAAGGCGTCGGGGCTCTACCCGCACACCGATGCGTCGAACTTCACGCTCGGCGTGAAAGAGACGTTGGCGTTGCCCAAGCACGTCATCGACGAGCGATTCGGGGTGCGCGACAACCAGGGTGTCGACATCGAGATCCTCGGCGGCACCGGCGGCGTCAACGGCGGCGGGTTCATCTACACCAACCTCGACACGATCGCGCTCGGCGCGGTGCTGAAACTCCCCAAGTTGGCCGCGCAACAGAAGCGGCCCGAGCAGATCATCGCCGAGCTGAAGCGCCATCCGGCCATCAGCCCGCTGATCGAGGGGGCCGAGGTGAAGGAGTACTCCGCCCACGTCATTCCCGAAGCCGGGCTCGACATGATGCCCACCATGGTCGCCGACGGGATGTTGGTGGCCGGCGACGCGGCGGCGTTGTGTCTGGCGGCCGGGATCTGGCTGGAGGGAGTCAACTTCGCGATGGCCAGCGGCATGTACGCGGGTCGGGCCGCGGCCGAGGCCCTCGACAAGAACGACGTGTCGGCGCGCGGGCTGTCGGGTTACACCGATCGTCTCGAGGAGTCGTTCGTGTTACGCGACCACCGCAAGCTGCGCAAGGTGCCGCATCTCGTGCTCTCCGATCGAGTGCAACACAAGTATCCGGCCTTCGTGTCCGGCGTCGTCGAACGGATCTTCCGCGTCGACAATCCGACGCCCAAGCCAGGCGTCCGTCGCATCGTGCGCGAGGAGCGCAAGAAAGCCGGCATCGGGCTGCTGGATCTGTTACGTGATGGTTGGACCGGTATGCGAGGATTCGGCTGATGAGCCCCACCGCCCGTATCGAGCGCGACAACGCGTGGCCCGAGATCTCCTTCGAGGAGCGGATCGGAACCGCCGAGTTCCGCATCCACGAGCGAGCGCACATCACCGTCGACGGTGATTCGTGTCGTGGCTGCTCCACCCGCGAGTGCGTGGTGGCCTGTCCGGCCAATCTGTTCGTCCCCACCAGTGACGGCGGGATCCTCTTCAACTACGAGAACTGTTTCGAGTGCGGAACGTGCTACCTCGTGTGCAACAAGGAGGGCGCCATCACCTGGACCTACCCGGAGGGCGGCTACGGCATCGTCTTCCATCGCACCTGACGTTCACCCATGACCATCACCGTGTGCATCAAGTGGGTCCTGCCCAACCGGGACGGCGACGAGAGGTTCGCCGGTATCTCGTTGGCCGACCGGGCCGCCCTGGAGACGGGACTGTCCATCGCCGAGGCGTCGAACGAGACGTGCTCGGTCGTCACCGTCGGTCCGCCGGCGGCCGAGGCCTCGTTGCGCGACGCGCTCGCCTGCGGTGCCCACGACGTCGCGCGCATCGATTCGTCGATCGACATCGACAGTTCCGAGACGGCCCGTCTGCTCGCCGCGCATTGCGCCCACTCGCGCCTGATCGTGTGCGGCGACTACTCCACCGATCGCGGATCGGGTTCGGTGCCGGCTCTGATCGCGGCCCGTCTCGGACGCGGTCAGGCCCTCGGACTCGTCGACGTCGGCATCGTCGGAGAGACGCTCTCGGTGGTGCGACGTCTCGACGGCGGACGACGCGAGCGACTGTCGGTCGTCGGGCCGGCCGTCATCTCGGTGGAGGGTTCGGTGGCCCGTCTCCGTCGCGCCTCGTTGCGCGCGACCCTGGCCGCGAGCGAGGCCCGAGTCGACGTGATCGTCGAGGACGGTTCGGGAGCCCTGCGCCGTCCGAGCGAGCCCGCGCCGATCCGTCCGTACCGTCCGCGGGCCCGGGTGGTCCCGTCGCCGTCGGGCTCGTCGGCTCTCGATCGAGTGCGTCAGATCACCGACACGTCGTCGAGCAAGGGGCACGGCGAGACCGTCACGCTCTCCCCCGCCGACGCCGCGCGACGCATCCTCGACAGCCTGCACGCATGGGGCTACGTCGGGGACCGGACGGCGTGAAGCACCCGAGTCGACCGACGGGTGTCGCGCTCGCCGTCGGGCTCGTCATCGCCATGGCATCCGCGTGCTCGAACGGCTCGTCGACCTCGGGTAGCACGATCTCGGCGACCACGATCCCGTCCTCCACCACCACCAGCAGCCCGACGAGCACCTCCACGACCACGACCACCACGACGACGTTGCCATTGGTGGACCCGAGCAGTGTCGGACGCCCGTGGGGAACCACCGTGTCGGGCATCCTCACCTTCAAGGGAAACCCGACGCGCACCTACAACGGGTCCGGCCCGGTTCCCGAGTCACCCCGCGTGTTGTGGACGTATCCGGACCAGCGCATGTGCGGGGAGTCGAGCGAGTACGGCGAGGTACGCACGTGGTGCGGCACCGGATGGGTGGGACAACCGGCGGTCTTCGAACGGGACGGGCGCACGTGGGTGGTCTTCGGGGCCTACGACTACAAGATCCATTTCGTCGACGGTGACACCGGTGAGGACATCATCGCACCGTTCCCCACCCGCGACATCGCCAAGGGAACCGTCACGGTCGATCCCGACGGTTATCCACTCGTGTACCACGGTTCGCGCGACAACATGTTGCGCGTCATCGCCTTCGACGGGGACGCGCCGCGCGAACTGTGGAGTTTCGACGGACGCGTCGAGGGCCGACGTTGGAACAACGACTGGGACGCCGCACCGTTGGTCCTGAACGACACCCTCATCGAGGGGGGCGAGAACTCGTGGTTCTTCGGCTTCACGCTCAACCGCGGTTACGCGCCCGACGGCTCGGTGACAGTCGCGCCGGTCGAGCGGTTCCGCGTGCCCGGGTTCGACGACCAACTGTTACGCGACCTGGGTGACGATCGTGTGAGCCTGGAGTCCGCCGTCGCGGTCCACGGGGACACCGCGTATCTCAACAGCAGCGGTGGACTCCTGCAGGGCTGGGATCTCTCCAGCCTGCGCACCGGTGTGGGTGACGTGACGCGCGTGTTCCGTTTCTGGACGGGCGACGACAGCGACGCCACGACGGTGATCGACGAGGAGGGCTTCCTGTACGTCGGAGTCGAGGTGGACCGCAATCTGCCCCGCGCCCGCGAGGTTGGCCAGTTGCTCAAGGTGGACCCGCACATCCGCGAGGAGGGTGCCGATCCCGTGGTGTGGCGGATCGACGTCAACAACGGGGTCGATTCGGGGACGTGGAGCACTCCCGCCTTCCACGAGAACCTGGTGATCTGGCCCACCAAACCGGGCAAGGTGTACGGGGTCGATCGCACGACCGGGGCCATCGTGTGGACCCTGAAAGTGGGCGGACCGGTGCTCAGCTCGCCCGTGGTCGTCGACGGGACGCTGATCCTCGGCGACGCCACCGGGACCCTGCGCGCGTGGACGCTCTCCTCGCCCGAACCCACGCTGAAGTGGGAAGTGAAGTTGTCGGGCAACATCGAATCGACGCCCGCGGTGTGGAACGGACGGATCTACGTGGGAAGTCGGGGTGGTTTGTTCGCCGCGATTGGCGACGAATAGCCCGCGAGACGGCAAGATGGGGTCGTGTCGGACTCCCAAACGATCGACGATCGACCCGACGCGCGTCCGATCGTCGTGGTGCCCGTCGGATCGTGGGAACAACACGGTCCACACCTGCCGTTCGACACGGACACGGTGATCGCCGTCGAGCTCGTTCGTCGGGCGACGGACGCCCTCACCGACACGTCCATGCTGGTCGCTCCCGCGATCACCTTCTCCGCCAGCGGCGAACACTCCGGTTTCCCGGGCACCATCTCCGTCGGAACCGACGTCACGGCCGCCACCCTGATCGAGGTGGCGCGCTCCTGCGACTGGGCCGACGGCGTCGTGTTCGTCAACGGTCACGGAGGGAACGCGGAGGCGTTGCGGACGGCGCTCGACGTCATCACCTCGGAGGGTCGACGGGCCATCTCGTGGTCGCCGACGTCGACCGACCCCACCGACACCCACGCCGGACACATGGAGACCTCGGTGATGCTGGCGATCGAACCCCGTCGCGTGCGCATGGACCTCGCCCGGGCCGGTAACACGTCACCGATCCGCGATCTTCTGCCGGCGCTGCGCGAGCACGGGGTGAGCGCGGTGAGCGACAACGGTGTGCTCGGCGACCCGACGCACGCCAGCGTCGACGTCGGACGCGCGATCCTCGACGAGTGGACGCGCTCGCTCGTCGACACCGTCCGGTCCTGGTCGCGGAGCGCGCGATGAGGTTCCGGGTCGACTCGTCATGGTGGCGGCGGTCGTCGCCCACGGGCGAGACGCTGGTCGCGGGATCGCCGGTCCGCGTGATGCGCCTCGATCCCCGCGCCGCCGGACTACTCGACGCGCTGGAGAACGGAACCGAGCCGAACCAACCGAATCGCGCGCTGATCGAGCGTTTGCTCGACAACGGTGCGATCCATCCGATCATCGACGATCCGGTGGAGACACGCATGCGACCCGGGGACACGACCGTCGTCATCCCCGTGCACGACGAACGACACCACGAGATCGTCGCATCGGTGCGTTCGCTGTCGTCGGCCGCGCGGGTGATCGTCGTCGACGACGGTTCAGCGGTTCCGTTGGCCCCGGTCCCCGGAGCCGAGGTGGTGCGGCGCGAGGTGGCGGGCGGGCCGGCCGCGGCGCGCAACGCCGGTGCGGCGATGGTCGACACTCCGCTCGTCCTCTTCGTCGACGCCGACGTGATCTGGAATCCCGACGTCTGGACGTCGCTCCTCGCCCATTTCGACGACGAGCGCGTGGGCGCGGTGGCCCCGCGGGTGACGAGCGATCCCGGTCCGTCGGTGCTCGCGCGTTACGAACGCTCCGAGTCGCCGCTCGACCTCGGCGCCGAGTCGGCGCGGGTGCGGGCGGGAACACGGGTGTCCTACGTCCCGGCGGCGGCGCTCATGGTGCGAACCGACGCGCTGCGTCGCGTCGCCGGGTTCGACGAATCGTTGCGGTACGGAGAGGACGTCGATCTCGTGTGGCGCCTCGACGAAGCCGGAGTCCACTGTCGCTACGAGGCGGGGGCCGTCGTCGTCCACCGACCACGATCCTCGTTGTCGGCCGCATGGCGGCAACGCGTGTCGTACGGTTCGGCCGCGGCCGGTCTCGACGCGCGTCACCACGGGTCGGTCGCGCCGTTGCGCGTCAACCGTTGGAGCTTGGGCGCCTGGGGCCTTCTGGCGGCGGGTCACGCCGTGGCCGGATTCGCGACGGCGGCGATCTCGACCGTGATGCTGACGCGCAAACTGCGATCGGTCGACGATGGCGTGTCGATCGCCGTGCGACTGGCCGGTCGCGGGAATCTCCACGCCGGTCG
>VFQT010001132.1_pt1 | contig 33969 bp, 32 predicted proteins | sample 3512381 | NCBI WGS metagenome assembly VFQT01 (sample SAMN10412376, study PRJNA504923) | tailings metagenome | isolation source: Relicate 2 Philex TSF3 active mining site | place: Philippines: Tuba, Benguet | collected 2017-08-29 | reverse complement strand
TATCTGGCATGTCTCACTACACAATAGTGTCGCAAATTAATATATCTAATCCAGCTAGTATTCAAAAAAAAGGCATAGATTTTATGATAGGCACTGGTTCTGGTAGTATGAACACCGCCTACAATGTAATTAAACAAGGTGGTGGTAGAGTTTTGTTTGCCGTGCCTGGCAATCCAAATGACGAAGCGGCAATTGGTTGCAATATGCTTATTGAAAAAAACCTTGCAAGACCTATCTTTAGCCATATGGCAATACTTGAGCTTGCACAGCGGGATTTAAATTTAAACATTAACCCTTAAAAGCTATGAATATATTTTTATCCAGAATAAGACACTTTCTATTTTTATCATTTTTAACAATTACATCTTGCAAGAGTATTCACAACATAGCTGGATATTCCAAGTGGAATGTTCAATCGCAATATTCTTCGAGCATTTTTGCAAAGCTTGAGCATTCCGCTAAAACAATTTACATATCGCAAAACAATACAAGTGGCAATTACAAATTAGACGATAGTATTGCAAAAACAAAAGAAATACTATTGGCAAAAGGCTTTACAATTGTGCAAAATCAAAGTGAGGCGGATTTTAAAATTTTAGTAAACCATAGGCTTTTTAACCGCATAGACGGCAAATATTTTAACGAAATTAAAGATTACTGGAACGCAGAACTATCAAGTTTTTTGCTTGATAAACAACTGATGTCAATACACAAAAAAAATCAAATACAGCACGATATAGCAAACTATGCCAGATATTCCGATGGCGATTCCAAAATAGCAGTAATGGCAAAGGATACCTATAACGAAGCATCCACAAAAGCCACAAACAAAACATTGCTCTCGGAGGCTATAATAGCATACAGAGACTTTGATATAAGCGGACTTATTCTTGGCAACCTAATAGGCTACGCAATTGGCACGCCTCAGGCAATTATTTATGGTACAATTGGTGGGGGTTTTGCATTTGAAGTTTTATCCAAGCTTACAGAGCCTCGCAGTTATCTTTTGATTACTGATATTCAGGTTAGCGAAAAAAGCCCAGAGCAAGTGTTTGAAACCGACAAGAGGGCATTTATGCAAGATGATAATGGCGTAAGAAGATCCGAGTTCACCAACAAGGTGAACTACATAAATTATCGTACAAGTGTTTTTATGGTTGCAACAAGGGTTATGGGGGGTGAGGATGGGGCGTCAAATCAAATGCTGCAAAGACTGCCATCAATGATTGCAAGCTCAATCAATTATTAATCCCAATGCCCTTAGCACTAAATCTTTGTCTTGCATTTTGCAAAATGTGCTTATAAATTAAGATTGCAAAAGATGCTTTATGCAAATGAAAAATTAAATTTATGTCAATAATTTTTGAAGCGAGAAATCGCAAAGCTGGCTTTAATTACAACCTTGAAGATGGCTACACAGCCGGCATAGAACTTAAAGGAGATGAGGTGAAGTCCATAAAGCTTAAAAAATTTGACATCACTGATGGATATGTGACAATAACAAAAAATCTTGAGGCGATGATTCATCAAATGAATATTCAAGTCTACGACAAATCCTCCGCTTTTGCCGCCTCTTACGAAGCAACAAGGTCAAGAAGGCTTTTGCTTAAAAAAAAAGAAATATACAAGCTCTTTACTCTAACGCAAAAAACAAATAAAACTATTATACCCTCTAGGTTAATTTACACAAGTTCCCATCTTGTTAAAATTGAAATTAAAATTGCATCACCGCTTAAAAAGTACGACAAAAGACAAAAGCTAAAAGATAAAGACATCAAAAGGCAGGCAAAGGCGGAGAAGCAAGATTATTAGTCATGTAGTTAGCTGTAAATATCTAGGTCAAAAATTTACAATCCACGAACAATCTTAAATCCAACTAAACAATTTAACAAGTGCAAAAAGACCTGTAAAATAAGAATATCAAATTTGCTTTTTAAGATTTTGAGCTTTGCAAAGCTTTATTTATATAAATGATGTTAAAAATTGTTAGTTTTAATTGCAACTCTGTCAATCTGCGTTTGCCGCATATCAATCAGCTTTTTAATGATGGAGCAGATATTGTTTGCCTGCAGGAGACTAAGGTGCGTGATAGTGCCTTTCCGGTGCTTGAGGTAAAATCTATAGGCTACGAGCACATCCTATTTACCGGCGAGGCAACGGGGCAAAGGGGGGTTGCTATTTTAAGCAAACACCCTATTAAAGACGCCGGTAGTTTAAGCATTGTTGATAGTGGCAAAAGGCACATTGCGTTTGAGGTTTGTGGCATAACCGTCCATAACTTTTACATACCTGCTGGGGGGGACTTGCCCGATGTAAGCATTAATCAAAAATTTGATGAAAAGCTAAGATTTTTGGACTGGACAATAGACTACTTTAGCAAAATACAAAAACAAACAATAATACTTGGCGACTTTAACATTGCCCCCTTTGAAAACGATGTGCACGACCACAAAAAGCTCCTTAAAGTTGTGTCGCACAGCCCCATTGAAATTGACATTATGGCAAAATGGGTGCAAAGCGGTAATTTTATTGACATTGCAAGGGAGTTTATAGACAAATCAATACCTTGTTACACTTGGTGGAGTTATCGCATACCGGATGCTTACGGCAAGGGGTACGGTAGAAGGCTAGACCACATCTGGTGCACAAAGGACATCTGGCAATCGGTAAAAAGTTTTGATGTTTTGCATCATTACAGGGCAACGCCCAGACCATCTGACCATGTGCCAGTGATATGTGGTTTTGATTTTTAATTTTGACTTTTGACTTTATTTTTACTTAAAAAGATGCAATTTTTACGCTTACTTTGGTTTGTTGCAAAGGGTTTTTGCAAGGTTATATTTACTAGTTTGTTTGGGGGTAAAAAACAAATTAGTCAGCAAGTTGCAAAAAACATCCCAAATCCCCGTATAAAAAGCAAGAGAAAACGCGAGCAGCTAAAAAAAGCCGAGCAAGCCAAAATACAAGCAGGGGTTAAAAGCCAGCCAGAGGTTATCCAGTTAAAGGTAAAAGAGGATGCAAAAACCGAGTCAAAACAGGATTCTATAGAGGTGCAAAAGCCACAAACAAGGCAGCCAAAAAAGCCTATTATTAATGAAGACACTATTGATGAGCTTGAGACCGTGCTATTGGCATCGGACTTGGATTATTTGATTGTAGAAGATTTGCTTGCTAAAATTAAAAACCTAGATACAAAAGAGGCAAAAATTGCAAGTTTGCAAAAAGAGCTTTCCGCCATCATAAAGCCTTTTGAAGCAAGATTTGATCCGTCACAAACAAAAGCTCCCCACATAACTCTTGTATTTGGCGTTAATGGTAGCGGCAAAACAACAAGTATAGGCAAACTTGCATACAAATACACAAAAGAAGGTAAAAAAGTTTTGCTTATTGCCTGCGATACATTTAGAGCAGCAGCAAGTGAGCAGCTAAAAGAATGGTCGCTTAGGGCGGGCTGCCAAATAGAATGCCAAACAAAGGAGGCCGAAGACCCAGCTGCGGTTTGCTTTAGGGGGCTTCAAAGGGCAAAAGATGAGCTGTTTGATATTGTAATTATTGATACCTCTGGCAGGCAGCAAACAAATACAAACCTAATGGATGAGCTTAAAAAAATTGAAAGGATTGTTAAAAAGCATTTTGCCGATGCACCTCATGAGTCAATCCTAGTGCTTGACGGCTCAAGTGGCATGGGTGCCGTAAGGCAAGTGGATGCATTTTTAAACTTTGTAAATATAACAGGTTTAATTATTACAAAACTAGACGGAACCTCTAAGGGCGGTGGCCTATTTAGTATAGCTAAAAAATACAAAAAAAATATCTATTTTACCTGCAGCGGCGAAGCCATTGATGACATTGAAGATTTTAACGCTACAAAATTTTTGCAGGCCATAGTATAGTGTCAAAATCCATTTTAACATGAAGTAAAAAAGCTTATTAGGTTTGTTAGATGTGGTGGATATAAAAGATTTTCAATACTTATCTTATAGCCGAAATTGTATATTGAATACTCTTTAGCTTGGCATGCATCCTTAAAAGTGGATATCTATTGAAATTTGCAAAACTATGTAATATCCCATTCAAAGTAGTAAAAGCAAATCTCGGTGCCGTCTTTAAAGCCCGTTGCGTACACAGAGGAATCTTTTATGCCCGGATATGGATTTTTAGGATTTTGCGGATCTTTGCCGGCAAGCTTCCATCCGTCAATGGCATTTGGCAAGATCGTAAAAAGCCCACCAGTTAAGGTTAAGTGCGCTTGGCAACCGTCGTTAAAACCTTTTGTGTAATCGGCATCCTTGTTTGGCAGGTCATCTGGATGGAAGTATAAAAGCTTTGGCTTGTACCAAGCCCATCCGTCTGGCATATGCCCTATGCAGCCAGATGTGCAAATAAAGCAGGTAAAAATAGAGGCGGTAAAGAGTAGCCTAGCCAAAGATTTTATTTTACTAGACAAAAACATAAAAGTTGGCAAAGCTATAACAAAAAGGTAATTAAATTATAATTGTATTTTTTAATTTGTCAAATGTCTGTATTTAGCGATGTGTCAAACCAAGGGCAGTGGTGGGGCGTGCAAAACAAGCAAATGCTGCCTCTGCACGCTTTAAACAAACTAAGGCTAGAATACATAAAAGGCAAAGTTGCAAATTTACAAGGTGTTAAAATTCTAGATTATGGCTGCGGCGGTGGATTGCTTTGCGAGCCTCTTGCACGCCACGGTGCAAAGGTTGTAGGGTTTGATGAAAATCACGACTGCATAAATGCAGCCCAAAGTCACGCCAAGGCTCAGGCTCTTGATATTTTTTACTCCTCCTTAGAGCCGCAAGCAAGCCATGGGCTTTTTGACATAGTATGTTGCTTTGAAGTTTTAGAGCATGTAAAAAAGCCAGATATCTTAATTAAACAATTAGTTAATCTTGTAAAAAAAGATGGTTTAATTTTTGTGTCAACAATCAATAAAAATCTTGCATCTCTTTTGTTGGTAAAATTTGCAGCCGAGTATCTTCTTAAAATTGCCCCAAGGGGGCTGCACGATGTAGATATGTTTATTGAACCAAGAAAGCTTATCAAACTTTTTGCGGAGCAAAACTGCAGCTGCCTTGATATTGCGGGTGTAAATTACAATCCAATAAGCAAAGCTGCAAAATTATCTGGCGGTATAAAAAAACACTTAACAACAAACTATATATCTTATTTTATTAAGAGTTAGAATTAAGAGTTTGGTTTTTTGTTGGTTTTGATGTATGCCGATGTAAAGATTGCAGCAATTGTAGCGGCTAAAATACATCCCGCAAAAATTGCCGAAAAAGTATGTGCTTTAAGAACTATTCTTGCGTACATTGTAAGTGCGGTAAGAGGGATTGCATAGCAAAGGTGCATCCGTCCGTATCGTAAAAATAAAAAAAACATTGCTGATGCCGCCATTGTGGTATGCCCAGATGGCATGTTGTGTTTGCTATCTGTGTCGTAAGGTCTTTCACCAAGGCGAGTTGAGCCAGAATGCATATCGTTTAAAACCCTCTTAAGAGTTTGAGTTGCAATAGTTGTGCCAGCCGCAACATAAATTGCCTGAGTAAAACCTATTGCATCGCCCATTAAAATAGGCACTGTAAACTGAGCCGCAGTTAATGTGTATCTAAGCCCATGCTCTATTATCATTACATGGGGCGATGTATTTTTTACTTTTTGGCGATAGTAATTAAGATTGCTTGGATAAAAAGCAATGGCAAAAAAAAGGGATGTTAAAATAAAAATCTTAAGCAAAAAAGACTTGGACCCAAGCCTTGAAATAGGGCGTAAGGAATCCAGTAAAAGGTTTTTAAAATTTAACACCAGCAAAATGAATCAATGCAAAAATTACAAGAGCTATGATAATTACAATAAAGAATTTGCGAAAGGCAAATCTAAGCATTGCAAAGCATAAAACTGCAATCACTATAACTGCAACTATCATTATTGTATTTGCACTTGATCCAAAAAGCTTTTCCAAAGATGAGTGAAGCGATGACATAAGACCTTTTTTTTGCTCAACTTGCTCCGGCGGAATGTAGCCATAATTGTTTTGCTGGCTTGCGGCAAAAGCATATCCTGCAATCAAGGCGGAAGAAATAACGGATTTTAAAACTAAAAATATTTTTTTAATCATATCTTTAAATTATAAATGTTTTATCTATTTGGCAAAAGTTTCAAGCTCGGCAAGAATTTGAAGCATCTGCATCTGCAAGTTTATAAGATTAATTTTTGAAAGCAAGTATTCTTGTTCTATCAAACACAATTGATACAAATTTGTCTTACCTCTTTTGTATCTTAGCTGCTCCTCCTTTGTTCTTTTAAGGTTGATTTGCGTTATGTCGTTAATTTGTTTAAGTAAAGACTTGCCCATTTCAAATTGTTTTTTGAGCTTTTCAAGGCTTGCAATACTATCCATAAGGCTTTGGCTATAAGTAAGTTCGGTGCTTCTTTGTGCCATTTTGTAGCCAGCTTTAAGCTTGCCAATTAAGAATGGGTCAATTGCTGTTGAAAAATTTAAACTTACGCTCATAACTGGATAGTTTGTGCCCCAAATATTTGTCATTGCAGGGTTGTAATTTGCGTTTCGCCCAGTTGAGGATGCGGTAACTTTAAGGTCTAAATCCGGCATTAGGTCAAGCCTTGAGGACTCAAAATTATTTTTTGCAATTTTCATCTGCTCCTCTTTTTGCTTAACATCGTCTCGGTTTGGGTCAAGATTTAAAGATGTTATGTCGTAGCTTAAGATATAATCTACACTTGGCAGGCTAAGCTGCTGCTCGCCTAAATCGGCAGAGTTTAGTCCTTTAAGCGAGTTAAAGTCTATTGCAAGTTTTGTGATTTGAGTTAAAGATTGTTCAAGCTCGTATTTGCGTGTTTGGGCAAAGGATTGTATTTGATACAAATCTGCAGACTCTCCAAGCCCAAGATTAATTTTTGCCTGTATTGAGGCACTTGTGGAATCTGCAATTTCAATGGCTTTTTTTTGTTCTTCAATTTTTTGCAAAGTTGCCGCAAGTTCGTAGTATATCTTTTTTGCCGATGCAATGGTTTGTTTTTGCTTAAATGTGCCTTCATACAGATAACTCATCACCTGTGACACTTTAACAAGTTGCTTTGCAAGAGTTTGCTTGCCAAAAAAATCCTTCCACAAATGCTGGGTAAGTTCAAGATTTACGCTGTTGAAGTAAAAGCTAGGGTCGGCAAAAAATTTAGTATCAACACCGCTAATACTTGTTTTTGCCTGCGAGTAGTAAAGTTTTACATCTGTACCAAAAAATGTAATTTTTTGCAACCCAGAACTAAAACTTGTTACATTTGTTTTAAGCCCTTGAAAAAGTGGTGAGTTTGTTTGCCTTTGGTCGCTTAAATAGCTGGTATTTGCAAAAAATCTTGTTGTGTATTGCAAATTTAATATGTCCTTTTGCCCTTTAAAAGCAAGCTCTTGCACCTTTGCACCTTGGTAGCTATCGTTTTTTGCAGTAACATCAGCCATGTAGTCATCAAGGCTGTAGCAATAAGCAAGATTGCCAAAGCAAAGCAACAAAGCATTGATTGTTGTTATGATTATGTATTTGAATGGATTTGTCATCTTGGCTATAAAAATATCATACAATAGGTAAAAAGCATAATTTGCATTGTGTATATATCAAGTTTTTTTACAAATTAAAACAATGCTAGAGTTTAGATTTTATTAGCTTAAAGTATGCACTGCTGCGGCCCTCGGCTTTGGCTTTAAGCTCAAATTTTGTTGGCTGCCACCAAGTTGGCGGATGGGTAAAGTGCCAAGGCGTATCCGCCTGCCAAGTAAAAAGATTTTGATTTAATATCACCTCGCAAATCCACCCTTTGTAGCATTCGTGGTCTGTTGCAATAAATAGCTCTCCGCCGGTTTTTAGCTTTTTTGCAAAAAGATCCAAGCTTTGCAAATTAATTATCCTTCTTTTAAAATGCTTTTTTTTGGGCCAGGGGTCAGGAAAAAGCACCAATATCCCACTTAAGCTTGCATCATCTAATTGGTCAAGTAACAATCTGGCATCTTCTTTAAACAAGCGGATATTTGTAAGATTTGCATCTGATGCCTTTTGGCAAATGGCTTGTTGAGCCTTAGGATAAACCTCGCAGGCAATGTAAAGCTTTTGCGGATTGCTGCTTGCAAGATGTGTTATTGTGTCGCCGTAGCCGCTACCAAGCTCAAGCACCACATCGCCGTTAAAATTAGCCACAAAAGATTTGTCCACAAGGTAGGGGGCAATATTTTTGTTAATTTGCTCGGCCTTGTCTTTGTTAAAGCCTCTTGCTCTGTTGATAACAAAGGAGGGCAAAAATTTTTTTACCACTAGCACATCAGCGTAATAAATATTAGATTGTTTTATATTTTTACAAGTTTAACATATCTTTTGTAAAAGCAAAGTTTTTTATCTTGCAATTAGCCGCCTTGCTTTGTAAAAATAAAAATACTTGTGTAATTTGTTTTTGATTTGTATCGATGAGTCTTATCTTTGCCCCTTTAAATCAAGTATTTGGCTCTAGTATTGTTACTATAAGAATGTCCGGCACTCAAAAACAAGTTGCAACTTGCCTTGAGGCTATTGGCACAAAGTTTAATGACGGCAATTTACCAGAGGCAAATAAGGCGCTAACCTGCGTAATAAAACACGAGGGCAAGATGCTTGATAGAGTATTGCTAACATACTTTGCCGCACCAAAGAGCTTTACCGGCGAGCATGTTGCGGAGCTTTGCCTGCACGCAAGCCCTTACATATTAGATATTGTTTTGCAAAAACTTGGCAGTACCGAGGGGGCAAGATTTGCAAAACCCGGTGAGTTTTCATACAGGGCGTTTGTCAATGGCAAAACCGATTTAATGGGTGCGGAGAGCATTGACTTGCTTGTTAAGTCGTCAAACAAACTTGCCCACGAGGTTGCAAGCCAGATGATGAGCGGTAAGACATCCAGTATCTACAAGGATTGGAAGAGAAGACTAATAGAAATATCCGCTCTTTTAACCTGCTACATTGACTTTGCAGAGGAAGAACAGATAGGCAATGATTTTGAAAATCAGATAAAATCTTTAATTACAGACCTAAGGCAAGAAATGCTTAAGCACATTGATGCCTGCAACAAAATAGACAAATGTAAAGATGGTTTAAAAATTTGCATCTTTGGCGAGCCAAATGTTGGCAAATCATCCTTAATTAACAAGATGTTGAATGAAGATTTTGCCATAGTGTCCTCACTACCCGGAACAACCCGTGATGTTTTGGAGGCAAACGCTAGCATAGCAGGTATGCCATGCATTATCTACGACACGGCGGGCATAAGGGAGTCCTTGGATGAAATAGAGCAAAAAGGCATCCAAAAAGCAATGCAAAAGCTTGAGTCTGCACAGATAAAAATTTTAGTGATAGACGCACAAAAAGCAATGCAAAATAATGGCAAGATTGTAAAGGAAGAATTTTTGCAAAAAATTTGCCAAAACACAATAATCTTGCTAAACAAATGCGAGAGCCTTAATGAGACAAGCTTGCAATCCTTAATCTTTAAGCTTGGCAAGCTAGGCACTTTGGCATTTGCGATTGACGGAGTATCTTTGCTTAGCGGCTTTGGATACGATATGTTTTTGAAGCATCTAGAACAAAAGGTAAAAAGTGTTTTTGCCGAATTAAGCGGAGGTATTTTTGGCTTAAACAAGAGACAAAAAAATCAAACAATTAAATGTATAGAGGCATTAAACTATGCCCTTGATTGCAGTGAAATAGAGCTTTTAAGCGAGGATATAAGACACTCTGTGTTTTTGCTTAATGAGGTTCTTGGCAGTATAGACAGCGAGGATATTTTGGACAAGGTATTTGGCGATTTTTGCATTGGCAAGTAATGCTAAATAAGCTTGCAAAACTAGAGGTGGCATTAGATATGGGTTTTTAATTCTATTTGTAGACTAAAAATAGTCACAATACCTAAGTTCAATGTAAAAGTTAGCTTGTCACTTTTACATACTAGGTCCTTGGTAACGATAACGAATTCTTTCGCTTAAGAGAAGTGCCTGCATCAGAAAGAGTGTTTGTTGCGACGGAAGCTAATTTTGATTCTATACCGCCGCCGTCTATGCCGCCTATGTTTATGTTTGATTGTGCTTTGGCACCATTATCACCTTGCTCGGGGCATTCAGAATGGGCATTGCCTGAAGTTGCAGCATTAGTATTTTGTTTAACAGCTATTTTATCAATCATTTTTAAAGCTTGATTTTTTAAACTTTTGTCTGTGCATTTTGGGTTGTTTAATTCTCTTGTAAGCATATCTTTATCTTTTTCTGAAGGTAATGTGATATCATTATGCTCAGTAATTAAAAGCGCAATCTGTTTCGTGGTTGATTTAATCTCCGTCTCAAGATCAGTTTTCAATTTAATATTACTTTCCAGATTATATGCGACATCCATCGTAGCCCCATGTTCGATATTTTTGGCTTTTTTGTATTCACTCAAAAAATAATTGTAATTCTTAATTTCTGGTTCTGTTAAATATATACTCATTGCTTTCACCATCCCAGTATTTGTTTTAGTGTCAATATTCTCAATTTCTGTGTCTTGGTTCATATTTTTTAAATTGCCAAGCCTATTTTCCAGACTTTGTGTATTTTCATATCGCCTCACAGCAATCTCCTGATATTCTTTCAGTATTGTTTCTAAACATTTTTTGGCCGCCGTATTATTTGTGGCTTGTACGGCATTTCCATTCGAGGTATTTGGAATCTGATTGTGAGCTTTTAAAGCTTCTGTTGAAAGTTTTAATGTATCAAAAAGGTTATCTAAGTGTTTTTGATGATATTTCTTGCAAAAATCACTTTGTGCTTCCTTGTGATTTTTAGCGTTGTGTTTCCTTAAATCGGATATCTCTTTTTGCAATGATGCAATGCTGCCCTCATCCTGTTTAATATCCGTGATGATGTTTGTGCTTTCAATGCTGTTTTTAGCCGTTTGATATTTGTCAGTTGATATTTTACTCTGTTTGCTTAATATTTTACATATTTCTTCAAAGCCTCCTGATGCACCTTTTTTCTGTACTGCGTTAGCATAAGGGTATGTTGATAATTTGTTGTTTGCGGCATGTATATTAAGTCTGTCGGTTAAAAAGTTGTCTGTTGCTGTAACAATGTTATTACTACGCAAGATTTCTTCAACCTTTTGTAATTTGCTTGTTATGTTTTTTTGATTGGTGTCTATTAATTCTTCCTTCTGAACTATTTCGTTATTTTTAGTTGTTAAGCCTTGATCTATATCGGTACCACAAAAGGACGTCAATTCATCCATTGTTAATTTAATCGTAACAGATGGTGCTGTATTATCTGCTCGTACTGTAATTCTATCTGTTGCAATGGATCCATTTAGCATCTGTTTGCCAAAAAGTTTTTCAATAAAGGGCTTTGTATGGCTTTTTACATCCTTTAGATTTTTAACAGTTATTGTAACGATATCGTCATTGTAGGTGTGACTCACATCATCTTCCTTAACTCTATCAGTTTTGCCAAAAAATCTCGCAAGGGAAAAGCTGCTCTCATCACGAGCCACATTTAAAAGTGCAACTAGCTTTGGTTTTGCTACTTTAAAAATATTTTCTGCTTCTTTCTGTTCGTTGATTGTTTTCTTTATCTTTTCCCTCGTAATAACGGAATTGCATTCTTGGATGATATTATTCTGTGGATTTTGCATAAAATACAAAACTGTATTAATGATATAGATAAAATTTAAAGCTGTCTAAATTATACTTTGGTTTGTTTAATTTGTCAAGCTTTCAAGTCTAAAGGTATAATTATCGCCGTCAATTATGTTAAAGCCAAGATTTTTAACTTGCTCCCTTAAGGCATCGCTTTGCTTAAAATCTTTCATTTTTTTTGCCTCTGCCCTTTGGTTTGCAAGCTCAAGGGCCTTGTTGTAATTGTCGCCATCAATGATGTTCTCTTGATTTTGCGTGTAATTTGGGTCGTAAAAAACACCAAGCAGGCGGCCAGCAAAAAATAGTTCAAGTGTAAGTCTTTGCTTTTCCGTCTCGTCCTTTGTGTTAGCAATGTCCCGTGCTATTGAGTGCATAATTGCTAGATATTTTGATATATTTACATCTTCCAAGATGCACTCACGCAGCGGCTCTGCAAGAGCTTCAATGTTTGACAAAAAGCCGCCCTCTGCATTGTGCTTAGCTATAAGCTCTGGGCTGATAAGCGAGTAAAATCTGCTTAATATCTTTTTTGTGCTAAAAAGCAGGGCATCGCTAAAGTCCAAGGGTTTTGTGTAGTGAGTGCTAAGCAAGGCAAGGCGTAAAACCTCGCCGTGAATGCCGCTTGCCTCAATATCCTTAACCGTTACAAAATTGCCAAGGGATTTTGACATCTTTTGCCCCCCAACCATCAAAAAACCATTATGCACCCAGTATGTAGCATGAGATGAGCCCTTGAACCCGCATTTTGATTGTGCAATTTCGTTCTCGTGATGAGGAAACTGCAAATCCACCCCCCCGCCGTGTATGTCAAAATTGTCACCTAGGTATTTTTGTGCCATTGCACTGCATTCAATGTGCCAGCCGGGCCTACTGCTTGAAAATGGCGAGTTAAAACACACACCATCCTCTGGATTTGTTTTTTTCCACAAAACAAAATCCTCCGCATTTTGCTTATTTTGCGATACTTCAATTCTTGCTCCTGCAAGCATGTCTTCCAGCTTCCTATTTGCAAGCCTGCCGTATTCCTCAAAGCTACTAACTTTAAAAAAAACATCCCCATCTGCCTCGTAAGCGTGCCCTTTGTCAATAAGGCTTTGTATTAAAGATATTATCTCCTGCAAATGCTCTGTTACCTTTGGCTCGTGGCTTGGCTTAAGGCAGTTTAAAAATTTACAAGCACCAGCAAAGGACTCTATGGCGGAGCCGCTAACCTCAGCCTCCGATTTGCCGCTAAGCTTTGCTCTTGCAATAATTTTGTCATCAACATCCGTAATGTTACGCACATAAACAACGCTTTTAAAGTTTGCTTTAAAGATTCTAAACAAAAGGTCGTAAAACACAAAAGACCTTGCATTGCCAATATGCACATCGTCATAAACAGTGGGCCCGCAAACATACATTTTAAGCTCATCTGCTTTTAGTGTTTTAATTTGCTGCTTTTGCTTTGTTAGTGTGTCAAACAAAAAAATGTCTTGTGGCATGTTGTTAGATAAAAACTTAAATCCTGTCAAATAAAATACTTGGGGCAGTTGTTTTGATAACTAGTGGCATTTTTGGCTCGGCGTTAAACTCCGTAAAAAAGCTATTGAATTTTGCATAAAACTCAGGGCAAAAACAGGCAAGGCAATCACCAATTTGACTTATTGCAATGCACAGAGTGTAAAGCACCTGCTTTGCTTTTTGAGTATCCTCTTTAAGTAGCTTCCATGGGGCTTGTTTGTCAATAAACTCATTTGCTTTTGAGGAATATAGCATTATAGAGCCTAAGGCTTTTTCAAAAGCAAGGTTTTGAATGTGCGGGTTAATATCTGCTTGTAAATTTGTGTTTAGCAGATACTTAAAGTCGTCATCTAACTCTGGCTTTGCATCAAGCTCCAGCATGCCTTTAAAGTTTTTGTGGATTATGGTGAGCGTCCTTTGCACTAGATTGCCAAAGTTATTTACAAGGTCAGCATTTGTTTTTGCAATAAAATCTTCAATGGTAAAATTTGCATCCCCGCCAAAACTAGCGGAGGCAAGCATAAAATATCTAAACTTATCAAGCCCGTAGGTTTTTACAATGTCAAAAGGGTCAACAACATTACCAAGTGATTTAGACATCTTCTCTCCGTCCTTAGTCCACCATCCGTGGGCAAAAATTTGGCTTGGCAGGTTTTTTTGTAGATTATTTAAGTTATATTTGCCAGATTCAAGCTCTGCAAGACTAATGCTTTGAGCTATTAAAAAGGCTGGCCAGTACACGGCGTGAAACCTCAAAATATCCTTACCCACTAAGTGCAGTTTAAAAGCGGAGTCGCTAAGCCAAAATTTGTTGTAATTTTCACCATCCTCGTAGCCTAAAAGGCTTAGATAGTTAGTAAGGGCATCAAGCCACACATACATAACATGCTCTGGGTCGTTTGGCGCTTTAATGCCCCAAGAAAAATTACTACGGGACACGCACAAATCATTAAGCCCCGAGGCAACAAAGCTTACAACCTCGTTAAGCCTTGATGCTGGCTTAATCATTGATGGATTTTGTTTGTAAAGTTCTAGCAAGATGGACTCAAAAGCAGAGAGTTTAAAAAAGTAGCACTCCTCACTCTTCCACTCAACATCAGCCCCTGTGGGTGCCTTGCCGTTTATAATTTCCTTTTGCGAGTAGAATGCCTCGTCCCTAATGGCATACCACCCTTCGTATTTACCCTTGTAGATAAAGCCATTTTGCAGTAGTTTAGACCAAAATTTTTGTGCCGCTTTTTTGTGAGACTCGTCCGTGGTTCTAACAAAATAATCGTTTGACAAAGCAAGAGCCTTAGCAAGTTCTTTAAATTCATCTGCCACCTCGTCGCAAAAAAGCTTAACATCCTTGCCAGCATCCTTTGCGGCTTTTTCAATTTTTTGCCCGTGCTCGTCTGTGCCTGTGGCAAAAAATACAGAGTTATTTTTATCTAATCGTAGCCACCTAGCAAGGCTATCCGCCGCAGCCGATGTGTAAGCATGCCCAATGTGCGGGCTACCATTTACATAGTAAATTGGCGTTGTAATATAATTATGGCTTTTAAACATTTTATTGCAAAACAATACTATTTTGTTTAATTGTAAAGCCGCCAAAATAAATTACAAACTTTTTTAATTGTAACTTGTTTTTCTTATCTTTTGTGAAAAATATTGATTAAACTTGAATTTTAATCTAAAAGCTATAAATCTTAATTAGATTATAGGAAGCTATTATCATTTATTTTTGTTGTTTTTGTAAGCCCGCAAGAGTATGAAAAAAAACATTTGGACTTGGATTGGTATAATATCTTTATTACTTTTTGTATATTTTTTGTTTTTTGAACAAAAAATAAACGGGCCTCATGTAACAATAAATCAGTTTTATGCAGATCTGGACTCCGGCAAGGTAAAAAAAGCAACTCTAATGCCACATATGGTAGTCTACATCACTGATAGTGGGCCAAAAAATACAAGCCTTTTACCTTTTTATGCAAATACAGTTACCGACAAGCTTGTTGAGAAAAAAGTAGAAACAAAAATTTTCACCTCACCTGAAAACACGCGGTTTTCCCGTTTTATTGTTGGGCTTTTAAGTTGGCTGCCAACAATTTTGTTTATAGGAATTTGGATTTATTTTATGAAGAAGTCTTCGGGCGGTGGGGGTGGTGCATCAAAGCTATTTGGATTTTCTAAAAACAAAGCTAAGGTAATAATGCCAAACGAAATAAACACAAGATTTGACGATGTTCAGGGTATTGATGAGGCAAAGGAGGAGCTTGTTGAGATTGTGGATTTTTTAAAAAACCCAGGTAAGTATCGCAGAATAGGTGGTAAAATTCCAAAAGGATGTCTTTTGTTTGGCAGCCCAGGGTGCGGTAAAACATTGCTTGCAAAGGCTATTGCTGGTGAGGCTTCAGTGCCTTTCTTTGCAATTTCAGGTTCTGACTTTGTGGAGATGTTTGTAGGTGTTGGTGCTGGGCGTGTAAGGGAGCTTTTTGCCGAGGCAAGGGCAAAATCCCCATGTATTATATTTATTGACGAGATAGATGCAGTAGGCAGGCATCGTGGTAGCGGCGTTGGCGGCGGCAATGACGAAAGAGAGCAAACTTTAAACCAATTGCTAGTTGAAATGGACGGTTTTGACGAAAAAACAAATGTTGTGATTATAGCTGCAACAAACAGACCTGATGTTTTGGACAAAGCTCTTATGAGACCAGGGCGTTTTGATAGGCAAATTACAATTCAAAAACCAGATATTAAAGGAAGAGCTAAAGTGTTGGCTGTGCATTCTAAAAATGTTAAACTTGCTCCTGATGTGAACTTGGAAGAGGTTGCAAAGGCAACCCCCGGTTTTAGCGGTGCAGAACTTGCAAATCTTGTGAATGAGGCCGCTTTAATTGCTGCCCGCAACAATTGCTTGCTTGTTACCGCTAAGGATTTTGAGCTTGCAAAGGACAAGCAACTTATGGGTGTTGAACGCAAAAGCCTTAACATGAAAGAGCAGGAAAAACAACTTACCGCCTATCACGAGGCGGGACATGCAATTACCGCAATTCACTCACCTGGGTCGGACCCAATCCACAAGGCAACAATCTTGCCAAGAGGAATGGCGCTTGGTGTTGTAATGCGTTATCCTTTAGAGGATAGATTTTCGCTCACTCGCCAAAAAATGCTTGCCGACCTTGTTGTGTCAATGGGTGGTAGGGTTGCAGAGGAGCTTGTTTTTGGCTATGATTTTGTGACAAGCGGAGCCTCCTCGGACATTAGGCAGGCAACAGCTCTTGCAAGCTCAATGGTTAAATACTGGGGTATGAGCGACAAGGTTGGGCCGGTGTTTCATGGTACTGACGAGAACAATCCTTACACTAAAGACATGCCATCGGAGGAGATGAATAAGGTAATTGATGCCGAAATTAAATCCTTTGTGCAATACGGGCTTGATAAGGCAAAGCAAATACTTACAGACTACCGCCACGAGCTTGAGGCGGTGGCTCAGGCCCTTTTAAAATACGAGACCCTTAGCGGCGAGGAAATTGATAAGATTATTAAGGGTGAGGATATAGGTAGAGATGTACCATCTGCAGATAAGCAAGAATTTAATGCAAATGATAGCGATAAAATAAATGGATTTTTTTAGTAACAATAAATTATATTATTTGCTTTATGACCTCTAAGTTTGCTAAATTACAAAAATCTATTTTTTGCCTTTTGACAGGCATTTTAGTGTACCTGCCGTGCTTTGTTTTTACATCTTGTAGCGACGAAAAGCTTAACAAGGCAGACCCAAGCGTTAAAAAGATTTTTTCTAGCAATGCAGGAGGTTTAAGCGACGAACAGCAATCGAATAATATAAAAAAGCAAAGCATAGAGGATATTAAAACCGATGGTGATAAATTTTTTACCATTGTTGCAAGACACAAATTTGAATCCCGTCCAAATCTTGATAAAGTTTTTATAGACGGTGTCTTTGGTGGCAATATTTACTATATTACAAACAAGATGGAGCTTGTTGAGCTTGATGCTTTGAGTCTTAAGCTTAAGCAAAAAACAAAGCTAAGCTTTAAGCCAAAGGAGCGTCATTTGTTTTTAAGCGGATTTATATCGTCCTCATCCAGCAAAATTTATGTAGTGACAAATTTTGGTAAAATTTTTGCATTCAACAAGGCGGATTTATCTTTGGATTTTACATCAAATATTGAAGATTTTTTTACAAGCCCCCTAATACCAGATGAAAGCTATTTGTTTTTAAAGGCTGTGCAGGGTGCAATTTATGGTCTTTACGAAATGGACGGCAAAGTGGCTTGGAGTAATAAAAAAGATGGTTTTGGAACATCCTTTTTAAATTCTAGCGAAATGCAGCTGCTAGGCGACAACCTTATTATTGCAAAAGATATTTCAAGTGTTAGCGTTGTTGCAAAGCAAAGCGGGGATGTTTTGTTAAACTCATCAAGGCAGGCAAGCGAAGGTGGTGAAGCAAGTCTTGCAAAACCAGCAAAAAACTTTACACTAAGTAACTCAAGTTACTCTATTATTAACGGCAAGGATGATTTGTCTTTGTTTTCAAACGACGCTCTGCAAGTGAGTAATACATTTTTTATTCATAATTTAGTATCTTTTGTTAACGGCGAGGAGCGAGTTTTAACCTTTGGCAAAAGCGGCGAGATATATACGATATCCCTTAAAACTAAGGATAAAATTCTATCGGCAAATGTTCCAATCGGTAAAAAAGACGAGGTTAAATCTGTAATAGAGCTTAGCAATGGAGGCATATTGATATTTACCGCAAATGGCTCCGTTATTAGTTTTAACGAGAGAGATTTAAGTTTTAAAAAAATTCAGATTTTTAATGATGTAAAAAAAACAAAGGCAGTAAAGCTGTCAAATATCAAGGGTGTTAATTTAGCAATCGGTAATAGCCTTGTTATACAAACCGCAAATGAGGTTATAATTGCCAAATAATTATCCCCTTTAAGGCAACTTATCAAAACTCTTTGTCTTGCTTGACGGAGAGTTTGCGATATGCCCCATCTGTCAGTTTATCTTTTGTTGCAAAGAGGAAGGATTGTAATTGGATTTTGCAAAGAACAGAGGATATATGAGATTAATTGCAGCAATCCAAACTAGAACTACGATGGGCAAAACTTGCAGGTTCCCCAAAAGCCAAAAAAGTTGTTGACCTTGTTGCTATCGGCAAAGCCTGGTATACCGTTGTTTGAGCTTTCGTCCAAAACCCAGTTTGGCGCATATGCCCCATCTCCACCAATTGGTAAGCCTTTCCAGTTTTTGCCGTCTTCAAGGTTAAACATATCGCTGAGCCTGTTTGACCATGCCTTGCTGCCTATAATTGTATATCCGTCAATATTTGTCATTTGAAAGCACACATTGTAAGCCCTGTTCCAAGCGTATTTATAAACCTCGTTATACATAAGGTTTGGATTTTGCTTATAGGATGTTAAGTATCTGTAAAAAGGGTTTGACCTTGCCCAAGTGCCAGTTACGCATCCCTCGTAAAGCCCGATTCTAATTTCGTAAGGTGCATCCTGCCTTGTAAGTCTACTCATTGAATAAGAATGCTTAATTGCCACCTGCTCGCCCCATTTGCCGCAGCTTTGCATTGTAATGCAAGATGCAGCAAGTAAAAACAAGAGACTTATTTTTTGCAAATTTTTGTGTATGCTTTTGTAAAAGCTAGCCATTAGCAATCTATAAATTACCAAGCAAAACCTGTGTTTAGCATTGCCGATCTTGACTTAAGACCATTAATATTGTAATAATTGTTAGCCTGAGCTATATTTATGCCAAAATTTACACTTGCAACCCCAGTTTTTGTTTTGATATCCTTAGCTACAGAATATCCAAGTTCAGTAGATATCCATCTTGCCTTAATGCCGCGAGCAAGGTTTATTCTTGCACTTTCGCTGCCGTTTGTTGCATTAAGCAAGCCTCTATCTATTGTAAGTGGCATATTGATTGCAAGGCTTAGGGAATCATTTTTTGTAACGATATTTTTTTTGCCAAAGCCGGCAAGGTGAGCAGAGGAATAGATGAGTCCATTGCCGCTTAAAATCCCGCCACTACTGCTAACTTTGGTTGCTCCAAAAGAGCCGCTATAAAACACGAATACATTACACAAAAAGCTTGAGTCAAAAATGCCATTCGTAAAATTGTATTTAAAAAGCGTTGTTAAAAAGCCAGTTTTGGAGCTTAAGCCAAATGCACCAGAGGTTGTGGCACCTAAAAATCCATTGGACTCGTTAATTAAACCAAAGGACAAACCCATATCCAAACTTTTACTATTTTTTAAAATACCAAGGCTTATTAGGTTACCTTGTTTGCGTGCATTGCCGTCAAAGCTTGTTGTTAATGAGTTTGATGTTTTTGCAAAAGAGCTTTCAAGTGTTAAATTGTTACCAATTCTATATCCTGCTGCAAAGCCTTTTTGACCAATCCCAAGCACTGATGAATAATTGTTGATTTGCAAACCATTAGCAAACTGCCCCAAGGATAAAGGTGCTACGGCTTGAAGGGTTGTATCGTTTAATCCTAGCGATTTTGCATTGTTTTGGCTATTGTAAAATCCTCTAAAATGCCACTTGCCAACCTCGCCACCAAATGACCCTCCATTGATCTTTGATAATCCAGATTGATTGCTACTTAAATTTAAGCTTGCAAGATTTGCAAGGGGGTTTGATTTTGAAGTATTTATACTTGATGCCAAAACTAAAACCTCCAAGATTGTAGTTTTTTCTTGTCACGATATTTTGATTAAATTGGCTTTGGTTAAAAAACATTGCCGAGCCAAGATTGGATATTTGCTCCATACTGTCAGTAATTGGCTTTAAGGCAGCTGAAGCATCTGCAGCATAGTTATAAGCCGAGTCTTTAAAGGTAACGGTGTAATCAACATTAGATGCTATGCTTTGAAGCTTGGATGAGCCGTCAAGGTTTTGCCCAGTTACACTTGAGCCTTGCACCAGAGAATCGTTTAACGCGAAACTTTTGCCAGCAATGTTAATGGATTTTGTAGCAGGCGTTGTTATTTCCTGAGAATTTAAAATACCATATCCGTAGATATTGGATTGAATGGTGTTTGAAGGATCCTTTGCAAGTATTTTGCACTCAATGCCAGAGCAGTCTTTGTTAAAATATATTTTTTGCCCTTCTATTATGGCTGTAGCAAAAAGCCGCTCGCCGTTAATGTATTTTGTGCCATCGTTAGCAATAAAAATAATATCATCTGCAACAAGGTATTTTAGTATTGTTAAAACATTTGCATCGTTAATTTTGTTTCCATCAAATGTATCGTTACTTAAAAGGCTTTCTAAGTTAGCTTTGTCTTTTAAAAGCTGGACCTTGGACTCGTCAACTTTAGCTTCACCCTTGTTACCACCTATGTATATTGCAGATGTTTTGTCAATATCTTTAGCATTGTAATCCCCCGAAGCATCGTTTGTTATGCTGTAATTTTTGGCGGTTGTGGCATAGTATTCAAGAACCCTATCGTAACCTCTGCTTGTAATAAAAGTCTTTAAGTCATCTATTTTGCTAAATTGATACACCTTTGGGGTGCTGGATGTGTAGTTTGCATTATTACTATCTATTTTTGAAGGTGCAGATGAGCTTGTGGTGATATAATTTGTATTTTCAAAGTCAATTTTATCAGTCAGCTTTGTTTTAATAAAGTCGCTAAGATATGGATAGTCCTGTCCAGCTTTGGTTTGTAAAAATATTTTACGCGCACTATCAACAACTGCAGTTAATGTTGCCGATGCAGCAAGGGATTTGTCGGTTAAGCTAGTTGCCATAGTGCCAACTACATTTGGAACCGATATGCAAAAGTCCCTGTAAGCACCACAGCCCCTTGTGGTATCTGTAATTTTAGGCAACTCTTTAGTTGCGCTTGTAACATCAATAGATGCTGCAACTAATAGGTTTTTTTTCAAGTTATTATAGCCGTCACCTCCTAAAAGCTTGGAATATTCCAATATCATACCTGCAAGTTTGGAGTCGTAATTTGTACCTCCAAGCTTGGGGTCGTAATTTGGACCTTGATTCTTTGAGTTTGCAGCGTTGCCAAACTGGGCATAGGAGCTACCATAATACATGTTTGCAAAAGGATACTTACCAAAAATATAGCCAGCAAAACTTTTTTCATCGGCAAGATTTATGACGGTATTGCCTTCTGTTCCGCTTGAAATAAGTAGTAGGGCATCAGTTGGAGTTGTAATGTAATTCTTTTCTGGTGTTGTATTTGCAGTTATGCTTTTGGTGGAGTTCTCCGCTGCATTGTCAGTTACAAAATAGTAACCTTTGTGACCGTATAAAACATTAAAATTAGTTGATATATTGCCGCTAGCAACGGTGCCAGTTGGTATGATTGTAATGGTGTTTTTGTTCTCTGTGGAATTGTATTTGTCGTAAAAGCCTTTTGCAATAATGGTTATCAGCTCTCTGTTTATCATTGCACTTTCGGCAATCGTCATTTTATCTTCAGTCTTGTTCGTGTCAATTGTAAAGGCAACCCTTCTTAGTCCTGTATCGGTGTGAGCTTTTTGTATCTCATTTGTCACTTCTGGATTCACTAATGATAAATTGGTGAAGTATAAATTACCGGAGATGTTACTATTTTTATCTGTAAATGTAACTAAACTGTTCAACGATGCCATTAACCCGCTAGACGAGCTAAAAGAGGGGGCAAATAAAACTGTTGCCTCCTTCTCTATTTTACCAATAAAGGTTTTTAAGCCAAGGCCAACAATTGAATACCGCTTATAATCATCATTAACTTCATTAGTTGCATTTGTTGGTATTGAATAGTATGGATAAAAGTTTATATTTACACCTGCGGCCCGCTGTACAGTAAAATCTTTACTGCCGGCTAAGCTTGATATATCCATGGATGTCATTGTTTTAAAATTTGAGTTAAAAGCAAGTCCTAAAGTGTCGCTACTTTTTGAGACTGATCCGTTTATGTACTTTGCAATATTATTAACATTGTCGGCGCTGGATTGTGGCGATGTAATATCTGTATCAAATACATCGTCAAGTGGCGAGTGGGTTAGATTTGTGGCATTTGTTATATTGGTGCCCAAAAGAGCTAAAATATTAGTGTTTTTTTCAACCGATCTATTTTGAAAACTTTCATATTGTTCGTAGGTTTTTTGATTGATTTTATCAATATAACTTGAGCCAGAATCATTTTGAAGATTATTTTTTAGTGCAAAAGGCACATCAAGATTTGCATTAAGAATTATTGGTGATAGGCGACTAAAAAATTCATTTTTAGCAACTGGATTGCTATATTCTCCATCTTTATTAGTTAACTCCGTGCCAAATGTTTTACCAAAGGCAGTGTTGAGTTTTACACTTGTTGCAATGTATTTATAGGCATGATTTGAAGCCTTAAATGCAGTACGAGATACCAAAATACATTGCCCTTGTTGCACTGAGCCATCAAGGCAAATACGCTCATTACCGGGTGTTAAATTTGTTTTTGTTGCACATGCAAACAGCATACTTGGTATGCCTGCTGCAATTGCCAAAAGGTTTAAATACTTTTTTGCAAAGTTAAGCAATATCAACATATATCATCTACTTTTTATAATTTTAAAATATAAATCGGTGCATTGATTTAAGCAATACATTTTTAAAATTTATTAAATTATAGTAGAAATTTACAAGCTAGTCAATACAATCATTTAATGTTATTTAGATTTTATTGATTATGCAAAACTCCATTAGCGACAAAGAAAAACACCTTGCCATAAATCAGGGTGACAACAAGGATATTGTTTTGCCTCATAGTGATGCTGCGGAATGCGAGATTTTAGGTGCCATATTGCAAGATAACAACAATTTAAACAAGGTGCGTGAAATTGTAAGTCTTAACGATTTTTACATTGGCGGTAATCAAAAAATTTACGATACAATCGTTAAGTTAATTGACAGGGGTAAGATTGCGGATGTTGTTTCGCTTTCCTCAAACCTTGCAAACGACCCTGTTTTTAACGGGATTGGGGGTGCTGGCTACCTGAGGGCTGTTATTAGTGATTTTATGCTTGGCGGCGTTGATGTAAGGCAAAGGGCCGAGACGGTACGCGACCTTGCTTTAAAACGCAGACTTATAGAGGTGTTAATGAATAGTGTACGCGATGTTGTTTTTAAAAACGATGGAGAGACTAGAACCGAGGAGCAAATAGAGCAAATTGAAACTCAGCTTTTTAAGCTTAACACACAGGGGCAAAAAATTCTTGGCGGATTTATGAGTCTTAAAAATGCCCTCGGTGAAACCAGAGCCAGAATTGAAAGAGCAAAGCAAAAAGGTGGTATAAGTGGCATTGATACTGGCTTTGTTGACCTGAACGAGAAGATACACGGATGGCAAAATTCCGACCTTATTATCATTGCCGGTAGGCCGTCCATGGGCAAAACATCTTTTGCTATATCAATTGCCCTAAATGCAGTAAAAAATATAGTTATGAAGAAAGAATATCAAAAATCAAAGCTTGGTGGGGTTGGCATCTTCTCACTTGAGATGAGCTGCGAGCAAATTTCCGGCAAGATACTTTCAATGCATACAGAGGTGCCTGTAACAGAGCTTATCGGGGGCAGAATTGACTCTGTAACTTTAAACAATGTTATACAAGCCATACCAGAGATTGAAAACTACCCCATGTATATAGACGACACGCCGGCTCTTACAATAGGGGCGATACGCACAAGGGCAAGGCGTTTAAAGCAAAGATACGGGCTTGATTTGTTGATTATTGACTATTTGCAGTTAATTAGAGGTTCAGGCTCGGCAAAGAGTGATTTTAACAGGGTGCAAGAGGTATCGGAGGTAACTCAGGGCTTAAAAGCAATTGCAAAAGAGCTTAATGTGCCTGTAATTGCCCTATCGCAGCTGTCGCGTAATGTTGAGTCCAGAGACGATAAAAGACCCATGCTATCCGACCTTAGAGAGAGTGGTTCCATTGAGCAAGATGCTGATATTGTAATGTTTATCTATAGGGATGCTTATTACCTTAAGCGAGGCATGCCGCCTGAAACGGCCGAGAGGCAATTTGCAGAATGGATGGAGAAAAATGGCGAAAGACTTAGAGCTGCAACAAATAAGTCCGAAATTATCGTTGCAAAACACCGAAATGGCGAAGTGGGCAATGTGCAGCTTTATTTTAACGAGGAAACAACAAAATTTGACAACCTAGCCCCAGACGCTCATATGGCAGAGATTGAGTAGGTTAAAATCAATTTCAAATTGGATTTGGATGTAAGGTGTAAAACTTACTTAAAGACCCTTTAGTCCTCAGGGTTAACATTCCTCCCTTTTTTGTCAAAATGCTTTATAACAAACCATTCAAGAAGATATGTTAAGCTTTGGCCGGCTGCCATTCTAAAATCCCAGTGAAAAAACCAAGCAGTTGCAAAAAATGCGGCTATAAGAAAATAAGTTAGGGGGTTGGAATAAATTTCAACCCAAATCTTTTTATTTTTGTGTTTAATGTTAGCTATTTCTCTTTGATGAATTTTTTCTTCAGTTCTAGCCATTATCCAAGCAATAAACCAAGGTTGATTGCACGATATTTTATTGCCGCACTTGAAACTCTAAATATTTTTTGTAGCAACATTACATTACCTTCTGCGGCGTAAAACATGTCCGTAAATTTGTCTTGTGGCATAAGTAGATTTGCTGCAAAAGCATTTGCCTCCTGCTCTTTTCTTGTTTCTTGTGGATTGTATTTAGTTTTTTTTCTATCGGCAAAGCCTCTCGTTATAACATCTTGCTTGTGTTTTATAAAATGACCTAACTCGTGAGCTATGGTAAATACATTATTATGCATAGAGTGACTTGGGTTTACTCTAATAATATATTTACCATCGGTGTATTGAATATTGCCGTAGAAGTCCTCTTCCATTTCTTCTTCAAATATTACTTCAATACCAATTCTATCGCAAATATCGCCAATCCTTACTGGGTATTGGTCATATAAATCTTTTAGATCTACGCTTGTGGCTTGCTCAATATCCTGTATTGCCTTATTGATATACATACAAACATAACAAATTTTTCTACACAATTTGTAAATCTAAATCTTTTAAATACAAGAGAAAGTTTTGTAAATCATTTACAATCTATGATTTTTTGATAGATTTTTTAGAGTAAAAAAAGAAGCATGGCAACCCCTAATATTGTTGATAATTTTTATTGCAATTCAAGTCCAAAGCTTTTACAAATATGCTACTTCTAATAAAGGGTAAGCTTAGTTATTAATATTATCTATCCAATGAAAGCAGCAAAAACAAACAATCAGCCATCAGCTTTGTCTCTTGGGCCAGTGAGGGGGTCGCAAAAGTATTATCTTGGGGACTTAAAAGTGCCTTTTAAAAAAATACAGCTTACAAAGGGGGCGGATAGGGACTTTTTTTTAACATATGACACATCCGGCGTTTACACTGAGGATGATGCCACGCAAACTGTTAATCTGCGTAAAGGTTTAAAGCAGATAAGAAGGCAATGGATACTTGACAGAGGCGATGTTGAGGAATACAGGGGTAGGGAGGTAAAGCCTGAGGATAATGGTATTACTGCCTCTGTAAAATCTAGTGTTGAGCAGTTTGATTTAAGCTGGTTTAAGCCCCTTAGGGCAAAGGCTGGCAAAACGCCAACTCAAATGTGGTATGCAAAAAATGGCATCGTTACAAAGGAGATGGAATATGTTGCAACAAGGGAGAATCTTGCAAGAGATCTGCTAAAAAAAGACAGAAAGTTTGGCAGGGCACAAGGCGGCGAGAGCTTTGGGGCAAAACTACCGGACTTTGTAACCCCTGAATTTGTGCGTAGCGAAATAGCCTGCGGCAGGGCGATTATACCTGCAAATATTAATCATAGTGAGACGGAGCCTATGATTATCGGGCGAAACTTTTTAGTTAAAATTAATGCAAATATCGGCAACTCGGCAATTACCTCAAGTGTGGACGAGGAGGTTGAAAAAATGATATGGGCAACAAGATGGGGTGCGGATACGGTAATGGACCTATCGACAGGTAAAAATATACATAATATTAGAGAGTGGATTATACGCAACTCCCCAGTGCCAATTGGCACGGTGCCAATTTATCAGGCACTTGAAAAGGTAGGCGGCATAGCCGAGGACTTAACCTGGGAAGTCTACAAGGATACTCTAATAGAGCAGTGCGAGCAGGGGGTAGATTATTTTACCATCCATGCTGGGGTAAGGCTGCCTTATATTCACCTTACCGAAAACCGAATGACGGGCATAGTGTCCCGCGGGGGGTCAATTATGGCAAAATGGTGCCTATCCCACCACAAGGAAAACTTTTTATATACAAACTTTGAGGAAATCTGCGAGCTTATGGCAAAATACGATGTGTCATTTAGCTTGGGTGACGGCTTAAGACCCGGCTCAATAGCCGATGCAAACGATGCAGCCCAATTTGCCGAGCTTGAAACATTAGGCGAGCTTACGCACATAGCTTGGAAGCACGACTGCCAAGTGATGATAGAAGGCCCGGGCCATGTACCTATGCACTTAATTAAGGAGAATATGACAAAGCAACTTGCCCACTGCGGCGAAGCTCCTTTTTATACCTTAGGGCCACTTACAACTGATATAGCCCCAGGCTACGACCACATCACCTCTGCCATAGGGGCGGCTATGATAGGCTGGTACGGCACTGCAATGCTTTGCTATGTTACGCCAAAGGAGCACCTTGGTCTGCCTAACAAAAAGGATGTAAAAGATGGTGTTATTACATATAAAATTGCAGCCCACGCTGCCGACCTTGCCAAGGGGCACAGGGCAGCACAGGAATGGGACGATGAACTATCCCACGCCCGTTTTGATTTTAGATGGGAAGACCAGTTTAATCTATCCCTTGACCCAGACACTGCAAGAGAGTTCCACGACGAAACCCTGCCGGCACAGGGGGCAAAGGTGGCACATTTTTGCTCTATGTGTGGTCCAAAATTTTGCTCCATGAAGATAACTCAGGATGTAAGGGAATACTCACAAAAAAAACGAGAGGCAGAGCAGGGCATGGAGGAAATGAGTAAAAAGTTCAAACAAACCGGCAGCGAGGTTTATGTGAAGAGGGGGGAGGATATTGGGTAGGCATTAGTTACAAAATATTTTAGCATCTGAATTTGACCTCGTGAAAATAGGTATTGTATTTTAATGTTATGAAAATTGAAGAAAATTTAAATACCATCATACACGGCAATTTTTACAAAATATTAATGAAAGTATTATTATGATAAAAAAAGAAACACTAGAAACGATGGAAGATTTACTAGCAAATCTATCGGAAGAAATTAAAGGTTACAACCTTAATGTGGCTCAGCAAACGCCCGAGTATAAATTTGGACTTGCTTGTTACAAAGTATTTGGAAAAGAATTGGAGCAGGTTACAAAAATGGATATAGAGAATGTTTGGCCAGAGGGTAAAGGTGACGGCGGTATAGATATTATTTATATTACTGAAGACGAAGATGGTAAAAAGGCACTAAACATCTGTCAGGCTAAATATGGTACAAATATTTCAAAAGATCTCATAGACAACGCTGCCAAAAAAATGATAGAAACCTACAACAATATTAAGGATAAGAAGCATAGCGGCTATTCAAATCGTTTAATCCATATTGTTGAAAATAAAATATCTGAAGAAGCTGATAATTTATTTTTTAATATTTTTTTAAATATCGATAAGACTCTGGAATTAACAAAAAATATCGATAGAATTATTAAGAAATATTCAAAAAATGACTCGGTAGAATTAAGAGTGTTTTTTAAAGACGACATTATTACAGAAATGCAAAAATATCAAGAACAGCCACAGTGGGTAGAGCAAGACAAATTGATAATCGGAAAGGGTGGACGTCTTGATTACAATGGTACTCATGCAAGAAAAGACAGTGGTATGGTAGTTAATGCAAAAGCATCTTCTTTGTACGATTTGTATCGCAAATATCATGTAAAAGGATTATTTGAGCAAAATTTACGCTTTTATACTAAAAAATCTAGTGTTGATAATCCAATTAAAGCATCCATTCAGAATGGTGGTGGTGATTTTTGGTTCCACAACAATGGTATTATTATTGCCTGCGAGAATTATGCGTACGATACCGAGAATGTAAAGTTAACAAATTTTTCAATTATAAATGGATGTCAAACGGTTTCGCTTATAGGCCAAACATGGGGCGATATTGATAAAAGCCATAATGATAAAGACTTCGTCGTACTATGTAAAATAATTAAACCAAGCGAAGGTGAAGACTTTGAGGAGTTTGTCAAAAATATTGCAAAGTCGGCTAATAATCAAAAACCTATATCCATTAGAGACCAAAGAAGCAACGACGAGATACAGCAAAAAATTAAAAAAGATTTTAAAGACAAGTTAAACTATTTTTACGAACACAAAAGAGGTGATAAAAACAAAAATAGAAATAAAAATAAAATTACAAATGTAGATTTTGGTTTAATAATTTTATCATTTTACGAACAAAAACCAGGAACCGCAAGAAATAGCAAAACAACAATATTTAAAAGTGAGTCTTTATATAAAAGTATTTTTCATAGAAACTATAATTATCATGTCATTGGGCAAATGTTAGAATTAACAAAAGCTATTTTTAAAGCTTTAGAAAACATCGATAATATACCAGAAACAGAAAGAACGGTGAAAGATTTTCTAAATAATGGAAAATATTTTGTTTTAGCAATTATTGGATACATATTTCAAAAATTTTACAAAACTTCATCACCTTGGGATATTGAGAATTTGTTAAAAAAACCCTTAATAGATAATTTTGACGATATTTTAAAAGGTATTATTTTGAAGATTGCATATTGTTGTGATCGAGCTTTTGACGATGCTTGCAAAGATGGTGCGGTAACTAGTATGACAAATTTTTTAAAAACAGACAACAGTTATACAAATTATATTATTAAATGGGTAGACAGAAATCTTGCGATACCAACTGAAAACAAAGATATGCTGTCATTTTTTAACCAAATTTTTAGTCCTAAGTTAAGTTTATCTGAATAATTTTGGCTAAATTTAGTAAATAAATTTGTACTAAGTTTGAGGTTTTTTACAATGTAAAAATAATACTTATAAAAACTACACTACTAGTATACAATTCGGTAAAAAAACTTATTATATTATACCATTCCCCATTTGTAAATAGGTTTAGTGTTTTAATTTTTGGTTAAAAAATATATTTTATCCCACCAAAACACACACCCGCTGGCAAAGCCAGCTGGGGGGAGGCGGGCTGGCTAGTATTGCAGAGAGTGGGGATTTTGCGTGGAGTTTGCACAATAGGGTATAGTTTATTTTAAGAGTGGGATGGTATATCAACCATCAAAGCCCCACCAAAACACACACGCCCGCTGGCAAAGCCAGCTGGGGGGCGGGGGCGTGTGTGTTTAATTTGTTATATGTTTATAGGTCAAGAGAAAAACAATTGACTATATGTCGTTACATTAAATTTTGCTCCATGAAGATTACTCAGGATGTAAGAGAATACTCGCAAAAAAAACGAGAGGCAGAACAAGGCATGGAGGAAATGAGTAAAAAATTTAAGCAAACCGGTAGCGAGGTTTATGTGAAAAGGGGGGATGTAAAGTAGACATGGGGCCTCTAATGTTATGTATTGACAAAAATTTTGTTTCTTATAAAGTTAAATTATAATGTTTGTGTAATTTGATATGACAAAACCTAAAATTGAAATTAAAAGCGACGGATTGTATAGGCAAAAATCACATGATAGCTTAATAAATTTAACAAAACCTAAGAGTGAGGCATTAAAAAATACTTCACATCAGCCACAAAAAGAAGGAAATACAAAAATTACCGATATGCCAAATATCAAAAATAATACAAACAAAAATACAAAATAGTATTTTTTATTAATATTTATGATTTAGATATGATGCAATTTTTTAAAAAAAAATTCCCAAAGGAATACCAGCCACAAACCGAAGTAGGAATTAACATTAGAAAGATAGTTGAAATTTTAACCAAAATAGAAGAAATGAAGCGAAACAAAAGAGAGGAAGAAAGAAAAAAACAAGGTAAAGATAGCACGGCAAATCAGATTAATGCACAATAAACTATAGAACTTTTTTATGCTTTCAAATTTAAAAGATGCAACCTCTCTTTTGGTTGCTGGGCTGTCTTTTGTATCAATAGTATTTTTGTCAAAAAAAGATAAGGTATCAAGAAGGGATGTAATTGCAAAAGATACAATCAATATTGAAAAAGATGTATCATCCCTTACGGACAAAATAAATTCTTTGTTACGATTGTATTTTATTTTAGCCAAAGAGGATGCTGAAGCCTACCACACAAAAGAAGATATTTTAAATTTGTGCGAAGATAACAAGGATATATTTGGTGTATCGGATATAAAAAACACTGCATTAGATTTTTTTAACGACAAAATTGATAAAATTAATGCAGAAAATGTTAAAGAAGAAGCTGTTAAGAACATTAGAATCTTTTGGCAAAAACTTAAAGAAATAGGACTCTTAGATTCGTGTGCAAATTTAATTAATAAAGATATACTTAGATATTGGTTTCAAGACATTTGCTACAGGGGATTTGATAATTTGAAAGGCTTGAACCCAAACTTCTTGGAATTTGTATATATTTTTACCATCCACGATATAGATATATCTAAGTTTGTCGTGGAAGAGTTGAAGGTGAAGAATGGTACTGATTTTAAGAGTCTTGATATCGAAATCCTTGGTGCTTTTGTTAGTAAAACATACCCTCTTATTTGGAAATTTATTTGGCAATACTATCAAAAGAATAGATTTACAAAATTTATAACACATTGCAGAAGGAAAATGTCTTTTGCATGGAAAAGGTTAAAGGAGATAGTTACTGAGGCAATTGAGCCACTATTGTTTGCAACATTTTTTTACATCTTTGCAATTGTGATAACATGGATATTTTAAAAACATTAATCTCAAAAATAAAAAGCAGTCTTTTTCTAAGGCTGTCTATGTTAAGCCACACCAAAATTATTTATCTTTGTAATAAAACATTTATTTTTCTTACTCTCTATCACTTTGGGTTTTGATAGACCCCTCCCTTTAGTCTTAGGGCTGGGCTGGGGGCTTGTATTGTAAAGCAAAGAGCATGGATTTTGCCTGGGGTTTGTGCAATAGGGGAGGATATTTTAGTATCTGCGGAATGTAGGTGCTTTTTTACATAAAAGGAGATATTTGATTTGCTGCAGTATAGCAATACGCACTAACCGCCGCCAACAAAATGGATAATTTCAATTTTATCCCCATCTTTAATTTGATGCGATTGATATAGCGACCTAGGCACAAGTTCAAGATTTATTTCTACCGCAACATTGTTTTGCTTAATGCCAAGATTGTTAAGTAAATCGTGGACTGTGTTTGTGTCTTTGTTTAAAACCTCAGGTTTGCCATTTAAGATAATTTGCATATCGTTAGGAATTTATTAAAATAAAAAAGATATAAACTTTAGCTTCAAATTAATTTATCACCTTATGTTGTGAGGCATTAAGTTTAACACACTTAAGAGCTTACAATATTTTTTATTAAAGATATTTTTGCTGGGGTTTGGTGCTTAACTGCAAGAATATCTTTTGCAATTTGCCTTGTTAAAGCCTCGTCTTTGTTTTTAGATGCGGTTTGTAACAAAATTGCATCCATAATTTTAAGAGAGTTAAATTGGTAAAATTTATCCTTTGGCAATTGTTGCAAGATTGATTGAAGCTTTGGTAAATCGTTTTTTGCCAAGTTGGATTGCAAGCTTAATCTGAGATAAGATGGACCCTTGATGGACAAAAGGTAATGCGTATCTTGAGGTGTGACACTTAGAGGGTTAAACGAAGGCTGTAAAGTGATGTGATTTGCCAAGGAAAGTGCAATTACCTTGTTTTTAACCTTTGCCATCTGCGATGTAAAGGAAGAGCCGCTTGATGAATCAAGGCTGCCACTTTGCATTTGTGCCATCAATTGCTGATATGTTAGGATGTCTGCCAAGGTTTTTGCTTGGTTAAACGAAGACTTAGCTATTACAAAAATACAAATTGTAAAAAACCCAGCAAAGCCAACTATGTAAAAGCCAAGGGGGATGCCGGCTATTGTGACCTTGTTAAATAGAGAGCTGCCTGCAAAGGCAAGATGTAAATTGCAATATAAAGCACTTAGTTTATTTTTTAAACCCTTTAAAAAGCTTAGCATAATAGCAAAAACAATTGTTTATTTATTTAGGTTTTTATTTGTATTGTCAATTATATGCTCTGGACCCTTAGCTAAAAATTTTACTAAGTAGTAAATAAAGCATGCAAACAATAGGGCGTACAAAATAACAAAACACGACAAAGACCAAGCAACAACACCGCTTGTAACAGATGGAGATACGGCATCCTTAGTACGCATTACCCCGTATATTACCCATGGCTGCCTGCCTACCTCGGTTACCATCCAGCCTGCAAGCACCGCAATATAACCCGTTGGGGCAAGTAATATTGACAAAAGCAAGAAGGGTTTTGTTGTAAACAGCTTGCCTTTTTTGCGTAAATAAGCTGCAATAAGTATAAATGCAAGATAAGCAAAACCAAGCCCAACCATTATTCTAAATGCAAAAAATACGATTGGTACATTTGGTCTGTCCTCCGGTGCCCAATCTTTTAAGCCTTTCACTTCCCCGTCCAAGTGGTGAGTAAGTATAAGGCTACTTACCTTTGGAATGGATATTTCATACTTGTTGACAGCCTCGTTTTGCGAAGGTATTGCAAACAAAACTAAAGGAATCCCTTTTTTTGTTTCCCAGTTGCCCTCCATTGCTGCAACCTTTGCAGGTTGATGTTTAAGCGTGTTAAGCCCGTGCATATCACCTGCCAAAATTTGCAAAGGCACCAAGACTGTAAGTACAAGTGTTGAAATTGAAAATGTTTTTTTTGCAAAGTTAAATTCTTTTTCACTACGATTTTTAAACAAATAGAAAGCCGCAACACCACTAACAATAAGAATTGCAGTTATGTAAGATGCTAAAATCATATGGGTAAATCTGTAAGCAAATGAGGGATTAAATATAACCGCCTTCCAGCTTATAACTTTAAACACCCCATCAACAAGCTCAACACCTGCAGGTGTGTGCATAAACGAATTTACAACCAATATCCAAAATGCCGAGTTATGCACGCCAATAACAACAAAAAGAGTGGCCATAAAATGTACTCTAGGCGACACACGCTCCCAGCCAAACAGCATAACGCCTAAAAACACCGCCTCCAAAAAGAATGCAGTTAATATCTCGGAGCCTAAAAGTGGAGCAATAATTGGGGATGCTGCCTGCGAAAAAGTTGAGAAATTTGTACCAAACTGAAACGACATAGGTAAGCCAGTTACAACGCCCATTCCAAAGGCAAGAGCAAATATCTTGGAAAAAAACTTATGTATTGCAATGTATTCCTTATTTTTTGTTTTAAGATAAACAGCCTCTGTAATCAACAAAAACAGGGCAAGACCAATATTTATTGCCGGCCACAGAATGTGAAAGCCAACATTAAAAGCAAACTGAATTCTTGATAAAAACTCGGCTGAAAATAACATACAATAATTATGTAAAAATCTACTTCGTAAAATAAGGAAGGCTGAGTATAAATATTTTAATCTAATTAAAAAATAATGCAACAAAATCTTTGGTTTTTTGGCACTGGTAAAAATTAGTTGACAAATAAAAATAATTATTTTACATTTTTAAATA
>VFQT010001130.1_pt1 | contig 34002 bp, 33 predicted proteins | sample 3512381 | NCBI WGS metagenome assembly VFQT01 (sample SAMN10412376, study PRJNA504923) | tailings metagenome | isolation source: Relicate 2 Philex TSF3 active mining site | place: Philippines: Tuba, Benguet | collected 2017-08-29 | reverse complement strand
GTTTCGGAAATGTCCTGGACCAAGAAGAACGTCCATCCCGGCAAGATCGTCTCGACCAGCCAGGAAGTCGACGTCATGGTGCTGGAGGTCGACAGCGACAAGCGCCGCATCAGCCTGGGCCTCAAGCAGGCGCATCAGAATCCGTGGGAAGCCTTCGCCGAGAAGCACCCGGTGGGCAGCCAAGTCGAAGGCGAAGTCAAGAACGCCACCGAGTTCGGCCTGTTCATCGGCCTCGATGGCGACGTCGACGGCATGGTCCACATGTCCGATATCGCCTGGGGCATTTCGGGCGAAGACGCGCTCGCGCTGCACCGCAAGGGTGAGCAGGTCTCAGCCGTGGTTCTCGACGTCGATGTCGAGAAGGAGCGCATCAGCCTTGGCATGAAGCAGCTCGAAAAGGGCGCGCCCGCCGCTGGCGGCGCGGCATCGGCCGGTTCACTGCGCCGTGGCGAGACCGTCACCGTCACCGTGCTCGAAGTGCGCGACGGCGGCCTGGAAGTCCAGGCCGGCGAGGATGGCGCCACCGGCTTCATCAAGCGCTCGGACCTTGGCCGCGATCGCGACGAGCAGCGTTCGGACCGCTTCCAGGTCGGCCAGAAGCTGGACGCCCTGATCATCGGCTTCGACCGTTCGAAGAAGCCCAACTTCTCGATCAAGGCGCTCCAGCTCGCCGAAGAGAAGCAGGCGGTCGAGCAGTACGGTTCGTCGGACTCGGGTGCCTCGCTCGGCGACATCCTCGGCGAAGCGCTCAAGAACCGCAGTTAAGCCTCGCGCGTATAGCACAACGGCAAAGCCCGTCCGCTCTTCATGAGCGGGCGGGCTTTTGCTTTGGCGACTGCACGACTAGATTGGGGAAAAGGAGCGACGGCGATGCAACAAGAACTCCAGGTCCACCAGTTTCCCTGCCTGACCGACAACTACGGCTTCCTCCTCCACGACCCGGAAAGCGGCGAGACCGCTTGCATTGATACGCCCGACGCCGATGCCTATTTGCGTGAGGCGGCGCGGATGGGGTGGCAGATCACACACATCTGGAACACCCACTGGCACCCCGATCACGCAGGCGGCAACGAAGCCATCAAGGCCGCAACTGGCTGCCGGGTCATCGCGCCGGAAGCCGAGGCGGCGAAGATCGCGGCGGTGGACAGCACCGTGCGGCAGGGCGACTTCGTCTGCCTGGGCGACTGGGAAGCCAGCGTGATAGAAGTCGGCGGACACACGCTGGGACATGTCGCCTACCACTTGCCCGAAGCCGGCATCGCCTTCGTTGGCGATGCGCTGTTCGCGCTTGGCTGCGGCCGCATGTTCGAAGGCACAGCGCCGCAGTTCTGGGCCAGCTTGTCGCGCCTCAAGGCGCTTCCGCCGGAAACGGTGATCTATTGCGCGCACGAGTACACCGCGTCCAACGCGCGATTCGCCCTTTACGCGGACCCTGACAACCAAGCGTTGAAGAGCTACGCCGAACGCGTCGCGCGCCAGCGCGAGGCGGGCAAGCCCACGGTACCGTTCAATCTCAAACGGGAGCTTGCCGCCAACCCGTTCCTGCGCGCGGACAACCCGGAACTGCAGGCGCGATGGGAGGCGCATGGGGCAAAAATCGGCGATGCCGTGGCCACTTTCGCGGCTCTGCGCGCGGGCAAGGACGCCTTCTGAGGGCGCGAGCACGTTGTCCCTACCGAAACATGGTTAACGGGCGTAGAGTCATCGCTCTGTAACAGGGGCGACTCATGGACCTCAAGGCGAGATGGCGGCCGCTGGATCGGCCCATTGGTCTGATACAACCGGTACTGCCGGCGCTGATGGTCACCGGCGCCGCCGTGGCGGCCATCGCGCAGCCGCTGGCGAATCCGGAGCCCAAGCCATCGCTGACGCCCACTCCGCGCCTCGAACAGACTCCGAGTGCGCGTCTGGCGGCGGCGAGCGTGCGGTTTCAACCCGGCAGCAAGTTCAACGACGGCATCCGTGCGTCCGCGCCGCCGGAACCCGCGAAGGCGCCAGTGCGAATGCCGCCTGCCGAGTTCGTGCCGGTCGTGCGCATCGCCCTTCCCGCCAGCAAGCCTGCCGTCGCGATTCCCGCGCCGGCCCAACCGGAACCGTCGGTGGCGGAACCCATCGCTCTGGTTCAGCCCAGCCCGCGACCGCTCACCCCGCCGCTTGGCGGAACGCGTCTCGACGCGCCGGACCATGCAAGCGTCGGGCCGGCACCGTCACAATCCGATTTCTCGCGGCGGCTCGTCGACGAACCGACCTGGATGAGCATGGCCCGCGCAGCAGCGCGCAGCGGCAGCCGCGCCGAACTTGCGGATGAGAGTGCCGTGCGGGATCAACGCCTGGCGCTGACCGGGAAGCGCCAGCCGATTTTCAATGATGAGCCGGCCGAGCCGGTGAAGCTGGTCCGACCCGAGCCCGAGGAAGCAGCCGAGGGCATCAGTCGATACGGCATGACCGAGCAAGGGATCGCCTTCACCGTGCCCGTACAGCTCAATCGGTCGCCGGCGGGCACGATCGCCCTGCTCATCAACGACGGCCACAACATCTCCGTCCGGCTGGCGGATATCCTCACCGTCCTCAAGCCGGCGATGGCCCAGGATCGTTTCGAGACGCTCAGCGCATCCGCCGCAGCGCAGGAATATGTAACGCTCAACGATCTGCGCGCGGCCGGCATCGCCGTGACGTTCGCGTCGGATGACCGGCTCATGCTGGGGACAAGTTGACGGTACAGACCGCCCAACAACGGCCGGAATAGAAAAAGGGACCGCCGATCAACCGGCAGCCCCCTTTTTCTATACGCGAAGGACTTAGTCGCTAGATCGAGCCGATCGCCTGATCGACGAGCGCCTTGTCCGCCGCTGCGCCGTGGTTCTTCGCGATCAGACCGCGCGCGGCCACAGCTGCGGCCTGTGCAGCGCGGGTGCGGAGATCGGCGATGGCGCCGCGTTCGGCGGCGGCGATTTTGTCCTCGGCCATCTTCTCGCGACGCGCGATCATAGCCGTGGTGTCTGCCTCGGCCTTTGCGACAATCGCGTCGGCCTCATGCCTCGCGTGCTCGATCATCGCGGCCGCATCCTTCTCGGCATTGGCGATCTTGGTCGCATATTCCTGCCGCAGGGCCTCGGCCTCGGCGCGCAGCGCCTTGGCTTCGTCAAGCTGCTTGCGAATATCGGCGATGCCGTTGTCGAGGCCCCCGGCGATCATGCCCGGCACCTTCTTCCACAGCGCCACCAGGATGAGCACCAGCATAGCCAGCGCCACCCATGCTGCGGGTCCGACGAAGCCGAAGGCAACGGGGCCGGCATGTTCGCCGCCGTGCGCATCGTGAGGCACTTCGGTCGTGGCGGTCATTTCATGTGCCGCTGGTTCAGCCATTGAGGGCCTCCTTAACCGCGGAACGCGCCGCGGCGGCATCTACATCGACACCGGCCAGACGGGCGACGATATCGCTCGCCGCTTCCGCGGCAACGGTCTCGATCTCGTCCAGCGCACCTTCGCGTGCAGACGCGATCCGCGCATCGGCCGCCGTGATCCGGGTGTCGATCGCGACGCCAGCTTCGGCGAGCCGCGCTTCGGCGGCCTTCGCCGCTTCCGCCTTGGCGCTGGCGATCAACGCCTGCGCTTCGGCACGCTGCTTGTTGGCTTGCGCGCGCCATGCCTCTTCCTGCGCATCGGCCGCCGAACGTGCTGCCTCGGCGGCTGCGAGGTCGGCGGCGATCTGGCTGTCGCGCGATTCCACCGTCGCCAGCACCTTGGGCACCATGCCCTTGCCGATGACGAAGAAAACGAAACCGAAGAAGATCAGCATCCAGAAAATCTGGCTGGAGAACGTCTCGGACAGCTGCGCGATTTGAGGCATGACGGAATCCGTGCGCTTTCCGGACGGAGGCAGCCTTATGGCGGCGCCCGTCCGGCAATATTAAAGTCGTTCGATCAGGCGACGAAGATCAGGATCATCGCGACGACGAACGACAGCAGGCCCAGAAGCTCGGCCGCGGCGAAGCCGATGAACAGGCGGCCCTGCTGGCCGTCGGCGGCGCCTGGATTGCGCAGCGCGCTCTCCAGAAACGAACCGAAGACGTTGCCCACGCCGATGGCGGCCATGCCGGCGCCGATGGCAGCGAGACCAGCACCGATCAGCTTGGCTGCTTGAGGATCCATGATAAACTCCTTTTCCTTGAATTTCGTGAGTTGAAGAACGGTCTTAGTGAAGGTTCTCGGCGTCGTTGAGGTAGAGCGACGTCAACAGCGCGAAGACATAGGCCTGGATGCCTGCCACCAGGATCTCCAGCGCGCAGATCGCGATCATCAGCGCGAAGCTGAGCAGCGAGACCACCGGGCCGATGCCGAGGCCGGCGTTGAAGCCACTGATGACGAAGCCCGAGAGCACTTCGAGCAGCACGTGCCCGGCCATCATCGCCACGAAGAGACGCAGGCCGAGGCTGAAGGGGCGCACGAGGAAGCTGACCAGCTCGATGCAGAAGATCAGCGGGATCATCGGCAGCGGCGTGCCGTGCGGCACGAACAGGCTGAAGAAGTGGAAGCCGTGCTTCCAGAACCCCACGATCAGCACGATCGAGAACGACAGCACCGCGAGCACGCCGGTGGCGCTGAAATGGCTGGTGAAAGTGAACGGGTGCACGCCGACAAGGCCGAGCGGCAGCAGGCCCAGGATATTCGCGAACAGGATGAACATGAACAGCGAGAAGATGTAGGGCACATACTTCTTGCCGGCCTTGCCGATATTGGCGGCCAGCATGCCGTCGATGAAGCCGGTCATGCTTTCGACCGCCATCTGCCAGCGGCCGGGCACCAGCTGGCGCTTGTTGCCGCCGGCCACGAAAATCAGCAACGCGACGGCCGATATGGCCATCCACAGCGCCGAGTTGGTGAAGGCGATGTTGTATCCGGCGATTTCCCAGTGATCGGTGCCCAGCAGGGGCTCGATCGTGAACTGGTGCATCGGATCGACTTTGCCCTGTTCGGCCACTTGCTACGCCTCTTCACATGCGCGACAGCGCCCCGTCTGCTCCCTTGTGAGGGAGATCAATCAGGGCGCCGGTTCGAAATCCGGATGATATTCCTGAAGGAGACGATGATCCCGAGGAACATCATCACCAGCAGACCCCAGGGCGAGGTTCCGGCGAAGTGATCGATCACCCAGCCCAGAAACGCACCGCCGCCGATCCCCCCGATCAGCTCCGCCAGGATGCGGCTGCCCATGCGATAATTCGCATCGGCCTCCACGCCCGCCGTTGGCCGGTTGCGTTCCTCTTCACGCTCGCGCGCGGCCTTGAGCCGTTCGTCGAGCGCACCGATCCGCGCATCCTCGCCAAGAGGGTCTCGTGCGTCAGGTTCGTCGTTCATGCCAGGCTCCTTTTCGGGAACGATTGACACGCGCAAGCGGCCTGCCGCCGAGGGCGCCGCCCCCTTAGGCGGGGGGTTTCGTCGAGTCAACCAAGTGAATGCCGCGTCTGGACAAGTCCGCCAAGGACAGCCCCTCAGGCGGCACCGTTTAAGCTCGGATTAGGTATGCTCGTGGACCACATCTTAAAACCGCAGACGCAGGATGCTAGTGTTCGAGGGTGCCGGGGATAAGAGTGTCCGCACGAGCGGATGCGACCGAGAGGAATAAGACATGGGTTCGCACCTTCCCGTCGTACAGAACGGGTCCGTTGTTATCGGCGAAGCCTCCGAACGGAGGCAAGCGCCACGCGTGCCCACCGCGCGCATGGTCCGCGTATCGCACGACGGATGCCTTACTTACGCGCGTTGCCGCGACATTTCCGACACTGGCGTCAAGCTATGCTTCCTGGAGCCGATCGAGCCCGGCGAGCGCGTGGATGTCGCGTTCTCACCGCGCGTAAGCCTGCGCGGCAAAGTGATATGGGTTGAAGGTCCGGAATGCGGCATCGCCTTCGATCGCGAAGTCGATAGCGTAGCGCTGCTGGCCAACACCGCGCTGGAAGCGCGCGCGGAGCGCGACGGGGAGCAGGCCAGTTCCGGCGGCGGGCAGCACCCCCCCGCGGCCGCCGGCAACAGGTTCAAGCCGGGCCTGAACGTGGTGGTCATGCTGGAATCCGGACGAGAGCAGCGCGCGATGCTGAGCTGGACGATGGACCGCGTGGCCGGGCTGATGTTCCAAGGCGCCGTCCACGACGAACGCGTCATCCTGCCGGGCTGAGCGCTACCCCAGGGCGGATCAGGGGCAGCGGCTGTCGCGCAGCGGCGCTCCCGCACCGCGAGTCTGCCAGCTTCCGTCCGGCGCCTGATACTTCTCACCCGGCTTGGTGTTCGCGATCAGCAGGCAGCCCGAAGTGAACGCATACTCCTCCACGGTCGCATGCTGGGCCTGCGCCTTTTCGGCATAGACCGCCTTGCGCTTGATGTTGATGTCATCGACGATCGCGCGAAGCGCCGGCGTCGCGCTGCCGACGATGCCCAGATAGCCGTCCATCTTCTCGCCCACCTGGCCCGCGGCGCGCGCCGCGTTGTAGCCGGGGTCGCGCTGCGCCAGGGCCGGCGCCGACAATACGCCAAGGGCGGCGGCGACGGCCGCCGACGCCAGGGCTTTGCGGATCGTGGCATTGTGGATGCGCTTCATCAGAATATACCCGGATTGCTCTCTATCGTGTTCCCGGCGTCAGCCGCGAGACGATAGATGACTTCTTGCTTGATGTTGATGTTGAGCTCGATGACGATCGGCTTGTCCGGCGCGTTTACCGAAATGCACCCGCCGAGCATCGCCGCGCCCCCCACCAATACCGCCGCCGCGCGAATTGCGCGAAGGCCCGACTGTCCCCTGCCCTGCTTCATGCCGCATGTGTTCGCAGCCGAACCGGACGCGGTCAATCGGATGATGCTCAATCGCATGGAATCGCTTTCTCAGGGCTGAATGGGTGGACCTTCCGGGGAAGCCGACGGCGCTGGCCCGGGCAGCGGCTGGCCTTGCGCGTCCAGCAGACCCAGCGTGCGGGGATCGCGCACGTATTCAGGATCGTAGAAGCTCTTGAACGAGCTGATGAGCTGGAAGAACGGTGCGCGCAAGTTGACGTTGAACTGGATCGGCAGCCTGCCGATGCGCTCGGTCACGAAGTTGCGATCGGCGCCCTCGCCCTGGGTAACGCCCATGAACCGCAACCGGGTGACGAGTTCGCCTTCGAGCGCGCCGTCCATGGCGATGTCCATCTGGCGATAGTCCAGCGACTTGAGCGCGTCGAAGGCGAAGTTGGCCATCGCCGAGAGGTCCTTGTACGTCAGAGCGCCCACGTAAGAGACATTTCCGCCCGGCGGGCGGGCGCGCAGCCTGCCGCCCTCGATGCGACCGCCGTTCTCATCGAAGACCAGCGGCATGGTGCCATCGAAAATGCCGCTGGCGGAGATGTTCGCCAGCTCCATTCGTTCCACGAAGCGCGCCGCGTCCAGCCCTTCGATAACGAGCGTGAAGCGCCGCTGCTCGGCCGCGCCAAATGTGAGCCGGGTGGGCTGGAGCACCAGCGTGCCGTCGAAGAACGGCCACCGCGCGCCGTTCACTTCCAGCACCGAGTCGGGGCGCAGTGCATAAGTCAGCACGCCGTCGTTCACTTCGATCCCGGGGTTGACCGAGGCGATCCGCAATTCCTGGCCGGGAGCGGTGACGAGGCCGAGGAGGTCGGTGAACTCGATCGTGCCGACCGCGCCCTTCACCGGGCCGAATGCCGCCGCGAAATCGAGCGACTGCGTGGAGAACCGGCCGCGGCTCGTAACCCCGGCGGCGTTCCAATCGATGCGCCCGGTGCCGCCCACCCGGCCGCGCACATTGGCGACGACGCCCAGCGCCAGGCGGGTGAGCGTATCGGGCTGCACCGCATCGTCGAACACGAGGTCGTCCACCCGAAGGTCTGCGTGGCCGCGCGCGGAGGCCAGATCGTGGCGGATCACCGCGCGCACCACCGCGCGCCCGCTCGTGGGTTCGCGCAGGAGCGCATCGGCGGTGATGACGTTGCCGTTGAGCGCAAGCGTACCGTCCTGCGCGATCAGCGGCCGGAACCGGTCATCGACCAGGCGATCCTCCAGGCGGAAGCCGACGTTCGTGAGGGTGAGTTTGCCGCCGGCAAGCCGCCAGTCCCCGGACGCTCCGAGGGTGTCGAGCGGAACCGCGTTCAGCCTTACGTCGCTGCCGCTGAAACGGCCGGCGGTCTCGGCGCCGATGCGGGCGCCCAACTGTTCGATGGTGAAACGGGATGCAGTGGCGGGAGGCCCCAGAGCCACATCCAGCGACCGTGCGGCAAGCACTCCCGGAACCGCCACGCCCAGCGCCCCGCCACGAATGCGGATGGGCGTGCCGCCGAGCCGGCCGGAAAGATCGAGCGAGGACGTTCCGGCGGCGAATTGCAGGCCCGATGGCCCACTGCGCACGATCGCGCCGCCGGCCGGAGGGCAAAGAAGCAGCGAACGACGGTCGATCGTCAGGCTGGCGATCGAGAGTTTGTCGAAGCGCAAGGTCGCACAGCGGCGCCAGACCGAGAGCCCGCGAGGCCCGGACCAGTTGCCTGAAAGCGGAAGGACCAGATTCTCGGCCCGCCCGCCGGGCAGCGCACCGCTCAGCCGCGCCTCACCGCTGAAGCCGAGCGATCCGTCGGCAAGCTGGACAAGCGTCAGCCCCGGCACCGCAACGGCGGCAGTCCCCGCACGGTAATCCGCCAGGTTCAGGCGCATGGTCAGCCGTTCGCCCGGCAGGCGCTCCATGCGCCCGGCAATGCGCGGCAGTCCCTCGCCCCCGGTCAGGAAATTTCCCGCCAGCCGTGGCGGGCCGCTGCCGTCCTGCATGAGCTGGAAGCGCGAGAGCGACAACAGCGTGTCGCCACTGCTGCCCAGCAGCGTCGCTTGCGGCACGACGAGATTGAAGGCGCCGTCCGTCCGGCGCAGGAGATAGCTTGCGGCAAGCCGACTAGCCCGGCCCTCTCGCGCCAGCGCTGAACGCATTTGCGCCAATAGCGGCGCGGCGAGCGTCTGCTCGGCCGCGCGCTCAGCGCCGTCCAGCACGAGGTCTAGCGAATTGCCCAAACGCAGGCCCTCCCCGCCAAGCTCTCCGTCAATTTCCAGGCGAGCAAATCCGGGGCTGCCGCGAACAATGCCCGCCAGCGTCAGGCCCTCGGCGCGCGCCTGCGGCGCCTCCAGTCCCAAAGCCCGCACATCGTACCGCGCGGTGAGCGCGCGCTTGCGGTAAGCGAAGCTGGCGTTTGCTTTGCCCGACCGGATACGCTGATCGCCCCAGTTTGCCGGGCCGGCGCCCAGCCCCGCCTTGCCTTCCAGGCCGTCAAGCGCCTTGTCGAAGCGCAGATCGAGCTGCAGTCCGGCATCGGCCACGCGCATCGCATTCGCCGCACATTGCAGCGTGGCGGCGCGGAGCGGGCCGGTGAAGCTGGGACGTTCGCCAGAGACGCGCAGGGTGCCATAGAGGCTGGCGCGCGACGCTTCGCAGCCCGCCACGGTCAGGCGCGGCGCAATCGCAGCGACAGTGCCTGAGAAGCCTTCGCGAAGATTGCCCTTGCCCTGCAGCTTGACGCCCGCCGCGCCCAGGTCGCCCTCGATGAGCCCGCGCCCGTCGACCACCTCAAGGTCCAGATCGGGCATTCGGAAAGGCTCCTCGCCCTCGCCGAAGATCAGCGGATCGAGACTGCCGAAACTGAATTTTCCGGCGCGGTAGCTGCCATAGAATCGAGGCCGGACGAGGCGCAGTCCGCCGATGGCAGGCACCCCCCAGCGCGGCTCGATCACGGCCTCCAGGCGCTCGATGGTAAGGTCCGGCCGCCGCGGATCGCCGATAACGATGTCGCGCAGGACTTGCCGCCCCGGCCCGATCGATTCGATGCGATAGGTGGCGGGAAGGTCGTATGCTTCCAGCTGACCGGAGATGATGTCGCCGGCGATCCGCTCGCGCCCGATCCACGCGAGCACCAGTGCGACGAGTAAAGCCACCGTGGCAGCGCGCAGCACGATACGCCAGCGGCGGCGGCGAGGCGCCTCAGCCTCTGAGTCCGCTTCGCGCGCGGGGAACTCGTCCTCTGCAGCCATTCGCCGCACACTTGCGCGCAAGCCCTTGGAAAGGCAATGCCGTGCCATGGCAGGGGGCAGCGATCTCTTCGACGAAAGCCAGCCCAGGCCGGCTGGGCAGGACGCGGTCGGACAAGGCGCGGCCGGCCATCGCGCGCGGCTGCGCAAGCGGCTGCTCGAAGGCGGGGACGAAGCACTCGCCGATCACGAGGTACTCGAATACCTGCTCATGCTCGCGATCCCGCGCCGCGACGTGAAGCCGCTGGCGCGGGCGCTGATCCAGCGCTTCGGCTCGCTGGCCGGCGCGCTTAACGCCGACGGGCGCACGCTGGCGCTCCACCCCGGCATGGGCGAGACGAGCGCGGCAGCGGTCAAGATCGTCGCGCTTGCCGCCCGCCGCCTGGCCCGCACTGCCGTGCGCGCGCAGCCGGTGCTGGGAAGCTGGCAGGCGCTGCTAGACTATCTGACGATCGACATGGCGCACCTCACCGTCGAGCGCGTGCGCGTACTGTACCTCAACAACCAGAACATGCTGATCCATGACGAGCACGTCGGAGACGGCTCTATCGACGAGGCCGCGATCCATCCGCGCGAGGTCATCCGGCGCGCGCTCGATCTGGGCGCCACCGCGCTGATCATGGTGCACAATCATCCTTCGGGATCGCCGCAGCCAAGCCGCGCCGACATCCAGATCACCAACCGCATCGCCGAAGCCGGGCGCCTGCTCGGCATCGTCGTGCACGATCACGTGATCATCGGCCGGGAAGGCCATGTTTCGCTAAAGACGAAAGGTCTCATCTAGCCGCGCTCTTGCGTTGAACGCCCCCTCCCCCTAGCGGGCGCGTCATTCCTGTTGTCCGGAGTCGAACCATGGTCCCCCGCTACGCCCGTCCCGCCATGACCGCGATCTGGGAGCCCGAGGCGCGCTTCCGCATCTGGTTCGAGATCGAGGCGCACGCGACCGACAAGCTGGGCGAACTCGGCGTCGTCCCGGCGAGCGCGGGCAAGGCGCTATGGAACTGGTGGGCGACCAACCCTGTCATCGACGTACCCGCCATCGACGCCATCGAAGCGGTGACCAAGCACGACGTGATCGCCTTCCTCACCTGGGTGGCCGAACAAGTGGGTGACGAGGCGCGCTTCATGCACCAGGGCATGACCAGCTCCGACGTGCTCGACACGACGCTGGCGGTCCAGCTCGCGCGCGCGGCCGACATCCTTATCGAAGACATCGACGCGCTGCTCGCCGCCATCAAGCGCCGGGCTTTCGAGCACAAGCACACCCCGACCATCGGCCGCAGCCACGGCATCCACGCCGAGCCGACGACCTTCGGCAAGAAACTGGCCGAGGCCTATGCCGAGTTCACCCGCAACCGGGCGCGTCTGATCGCCGCCCGCGCGGAGATCGCGACTTGCGCGATCTCGGGCGCCGTTGGCACGTTTGCCAACATTGACCCCACCGTGGAGGAATACGTCGCGGAGAAGCTCGGCCTCGCGGTCGAGCCCGTCTCAACCCAGGTGATCCCGCGCGATCGCCATGCGATGTTCTTCGCGACGCTGGGCGTGATCGCCAGCTCGATCGAGCGCCTCGCGGTCGAAATCCGTCATCTGCAGCGCACCGAAGTGCTTGAGGCGGAGGAGTACTTCTCCCCCGGCCAGAAGGGTAGCTCGGCCATGCCGCACAAGCGCAACCCGGTCCTGACCGAAAACCTGACCGGCCTCGCCCGCGTGGTCCGGTCCGCCGTGACCCCGGCGATGGAGAACGTGGCGCTCTGGCACGAGCGCGACATCTCGCACTCATCGGTGGAGCGCTACATCGGCCCCGATGCGACCATCACGCTGGACTTCGCGCTGGCGCGGCTCACCGGCGTGGTCGACAAGCTGGTCGTCTATCCGGAGCGGATGCAGAAGAACCTGGACCGGATGGGCGGCCTCGTCCACTCGCAGCGCGTGCTGCTGGCGCTGACCCAGGCCGGGATGAGCCGCGAGGACAGCTATCGGCTGGTCCAGCGCAACGCGATGAAGGTCTGGGAATCCGATGGACAGCTCTCACTTCTGGAACTGCTGAAGGCCGATCCGGAGGTCGCGGCGCATATCCCGGCGGACCAGCTGGAGGCCTCTTTCGGGCTCGACTATCACTTTGCGCAAGTGGACCGGATCTTCGATCGCGTGTTCGGCGCATGACGCCCCCGCTGCCCCGCGCCGCGCCAAGCCTTCCCTTCGCGGTCTTTCCTGCCTAGCATCGGCGACGGCCCGAGGTCAGCAGGAGATAAACCGTGCAGATCGTCCGCACCCTAGTCTGGATCGTCATCACTGCGATCCTGGTGGCGTTCATCGCCATGAACTGGCACCGCGCGCCGGTAAACTTCTGGCCGCTGGATATCGGCCACCTCTATTTCGAATGGCCCGTGGGCATCATCGCGCTGGTGTTCTTCCTGCTGGGCTGGGTGCCGATGTGGCTGCTTCATCGCGCCGGGCGCTGGCGGTGGCAGCGACGGATGAGCGCGCTGCAGAACACCGTCCAGACCGCGCCGCCCCCGCCTCCCATCGCAACCTCCACCCAGCTTGAAGCTCTGGAACCGGAAACCCCACACGCGTGACATTCCGCAATCCCATTTTCCTCGCCCTCGACCTGCCGCGCCTCGATGCCGCCGAAGCCATGGCTCGCAAGGTCGCGGGCCATGTCGGAGGTCTGAAGCTCGGCCTCGAATTCTTTTGCGCGCACGGCCACCATGGCGTGCATGAGATCGCCAGGCTGGGTCTGCCGATCTTCCTGGACCTCAAGTTCCACGACATCCCCAACACCGTCGCCGGGGCGATGCAGGCGATCCATGTGCTGGAACCGGCGATCGTCACCGTCCATGCGTCCGGCGGGCGGGCGATGATGGAAGATGCCAAGGCGGCGGCTGGCGAGCACTGCAAGGTCGTTGCCGTCACCGTGCTCACCAGTCTGGACGAGGCCGACCTCAGGCGAGCCGGAGTCGGCGGCACGCCCCGCGATCAGGCGCTGCGGCTGGCGGAGCTGGCGGAGGCATCGGGGCTCGACGGAATCGTCTGTTCCGGCCACGAGGTCGCTGACGTGCACAAGCAATGGAAGGGCGGATTCCTGGTCGTCCCCGGCCTGCGCCCCGCCGACGGCAAGCTGGGCGACCAGAAGCGCGCGGTCACTCCGCGCGAAGCGCGGGACGCGGGTGCAAGCGTGCTGGTGATCGGCCGGCCGATCAGCCGCGCCGAAGACCCGCTCGCGGCGGTCCGCGCCATCGAAGAAACACTTTAATACGTACGTTCAGTTCAGCTTCGTGAAACCTGAACGATCGCAGATCGTTTAGCGACGAAACGAAGGAGACTGCCGATGAAGCGCTTCGCCCTGCCTATTGCCCTTGCTCTCGCCACGGCCGTTTCATCGCCCGCCTTGGCCCAGCAGGTCAGTCCGCTGCCCGTCGTCGCGGCCGGCCACAGCGTGCTTACGGTTACAGGCGAAGGCCGCTCCCTGCGCGCGCCCGACCTGGCGATCTTCAACGCCGGCGTGACCACGCAGGGCAAGACCGCCGGTGAAGCGCTGGGCGAGAACTCTCGCGCGATGACGCAAGTCATCGCATCGCTGAAGCGCGCAGGGATTGCCGAGCGCGACATCCAGACCAGCAACCTCAGCATCAATCCGATCTATGCGGAGCCGCGCCGACTCCCCGATGGGTCGATGGAACAGCGCGCGCCCGTGATCGTCGGCTATCAGGCCAGCAACAACGTGTCCGTCCGCCAGCGCCGGTTGGGCGATTACGGCAAGGTGATCGACACTCTGGTCGCGTCGGGCGCCAATCAGGTCAACGGCCCCAGCTTTCAGCTCGACGAGGCCGATGCCGCGCTCGACGAAGCGCGCGTCTCGGCGATGAAGAAGGCGCGCGAGCGGGCGGAACTTTATGCGCGCGCCGCCGGCCTGCGCGTGGTGCGGATACTTTCGATCACCGAAGGCGGCGGCTACTATGCACCGCCGCCGGTGATGTTCGCGCGCGCCGATTCCGGCCCCGCCGCGCCGCCGCCGCCCCCGGCCCCCGTGCAGCCCGGCGAGTTGCAGCTTACCGCGAACGTCACGGTGCTGTTCGAACTGGCCCCCTGACGCAGGCTTTCCAGAGCGGGCGCGATTGGTCTAAAGGCCGCTCATGCCCGCTCCAGCAATCAAGATATGCGGCCTCACCGACAAGGCGGGGCTCGACGCCGCCATCCGCTGCCGCGCGGATTACGCCGGTTTCGTGTTCTTCCCGCCCAGCCCGCGCAACCTGTCGCTGACCGACGCGGCGGCGCTTTCGGCGCGAGCAGAGGGGCGGATCGCTCGGGTCGGGCTGTTCGTCGACGGCGACGATGATACGATTGCCGACGCAGTTGCGGCGGCCCGTTTGGATGCGCTCCAGCTTCACGGCTCCGAGACGCCGGAGCGAGCGGCGCAGCTCAAGGCTCGGTTCGGCCTGCCGGTATGGAAGGCGCTGCCGGTCGCCAGTGCCGAAGACGTGGCGCGGGCCGCAGCTTACGCCGCAGCCGTCGATCTGATGCTGTTCGACGCCAAGACGCCCAAGGGGACACTCCCCGGCGGGATGGGGGTGAGCTTCGACTGGGCTCTCGTGGCGCACTGGAAAGGTCCGATTGCCTGGGGCGTTGCCGGGGGCCTCACCCCCGAAAACGTCGCCGAGGCCGTGCGGATCACCGGCACGCTGCTTGTCGATACGTCGTCCGGCGTGGAAAGCGCGCCCGGCAAGAAGGACCCTGACCGGATCAGCGCATTTTGCGCCCAGGCGCGCGGCGCATAAAAGAAGGGCGGCCTGTTGCCAGACCGCCCTTCCCACCGCATGCTCGGTGAAACTTGCTTTAGAAGCGCATGCCAAGGCCGACCATGACCGCGTCGGGATCGGAAAACCCATTGTCGACGAAGTAGTGGCGGTACTCGACCTTGCCGTACAGGTTCGAACCGAAACTGTGCTGATAGCCGGCGCCCAGCGTCCAGGAATCTTCGCACAAGTCGCAAGGCTCGCTCTGGTAGCCACCGACGGCATAGAGCTTGCCGGCGTCCGACAGCCTGGCGCCGACGCGGCCATTGACGCCGAAGGCAACCTTGGTGCCGTCCGTCAGGATCTTGTCGGCGGTGACTTCGGCGCCAACGAACGTGCTCTCGTTCAGGTCGAAGTCGTAGCCGACCGCGACGCCCGCGATGCCTTCTTCCTCACCCTGGTCCCAGATGATGCCGCCGCGGCCTTCGACGCGCACCTCATTGGCGAGGGCGGGCGAAGCGAGGGCCAGCGAAGCCGCAAGCGAGACAAGAACCTTACGCATAATCAACTCCTTAAATCCATTCATCCCTGGTGAAAGGGATGGCGGCTAGCTAGGGAGGCGAAGCTGTCGCGTAAATGAACTTGTTGTTCAGATGTCGCAGATGCGAGACACACTGTTGCAGACAGGCAACAACAAGCAAATCACCCTTGACGCTTTCGCGCCTCAGTCCCGCTGGACTTTGCAGGTTCTGTCTGCCAATCGCCAAAGCCGTGATGAGCACCCCAGCCACGAAAAACAGCTTCCGCAACCAGCCTGACGACCGCGGCCACTTCGGCCAGTTCGGCGGGCGTTATGTTGCCGAAACGCTGATGCCGCTGATCCTTGACCTGGAGCGCGAGTACACCGCCGCGAAAGTGGACCCGGCCTTCCGCGCGCAGTTCGACGACCTGCTCAAGCATTTCGTCGGCCGGCCCAGCCCGCTCTATTTTGCGGAGCGCATGACCGAGCACTTTCGCGCCGAAGCGCCCGAAGGAATGGGGCCTAAGATCTACTTCAAGCGCGAAGAACTCAATCACACCGGCGCGCACAAGATCAACAACTGCATCGGCCAGATCCTGCTGGCCATGCGGATGGGCAAGACGCGGATCATCGCCGAGACCGGCGCGGGCCAGCACGGCGTCGCCACCGCGACCGTGGCCGCACGCTTCGGGCTTCCCTGCACGATCTTCATGGGCGCCAAGGACGTAGAGCGGCAGAAGCCCAACGTCTTCCGCATGCGCCTGCTCGGCGCCGAAGTGCAGCCGGTGGTCAGCGGCGCGCAGACGCTGAAAGACGCCATGAACGAGGCGCTGCGCGACTGGGTCGCGAATGTCCACGACACCTTTTACATCATCGGCACGGCGGCAGGCCCGCACCCCTATCCGGAGCTGGTGCGCGATTTCCAGTCGGTGATCGGCACCGAGACGCGCGCGCAGATGCTCGAAGCCGAAGGGCGCCTGCCCGATCTGCTGGTCGCGGCGGTGGGCGGCGGCTCGAACGCGATCGGCCTGTTTCATCCCTTCCTCGACGATCCCGATGTCGCGATGCTGGGCATCGAAGCGGCGGGACACGGGATCGAGAGCGGCCAGCACGCAGCCAGCCTGAAGGGCGGCGCGCCCGGCATCCTCCACGGCAACAAGACTTACCTGCTGCAGGACGAAGACGGACAGATTGCCGAAGCGCACTCAATCAGCGCCGGCCTTGACTATCCCGGCATCGGCCCGGAACACAGCTGGCTGCACGAAAGCGGCCGCGTGGAATACACGCCGATCACCGACGTCCAGGCGCTGGAAGCATTCCAGCTCTGCTGTAAGCTCGAAGGCATCATTCCCGCGCTGGAAAGCGCGCATGCCCTGGCTGCGCTGCCCGAAGTGGCGTCGCGTCTCGATCGCGACAAGATCGTGGTCGTCAATGTGTCCGGGCGCGGCGACAAGGACATCTTCACCGTCGCGGATGCGCTGGGGTTCGAATTGTGAGCCAGCGGCTTAGCGCCGCCTTCGCGAAAGGCCGTCCGGCGCTCGTCACCTTCGTCACCGGGGGCGATCCCACGCCCGATGCGACTTCTGATATCCTCGACGCGCTGGTAGAGGGCGGCGCCGATGTGATCGAACTCGGCATGCCGTTCACCGACCCGATGGCGGACGGCCCGGCGATCCAGGCCGCGAACTTGCGCTCGCTCGCGGCAGGCACACGCACCGCCGACATCCTGAAGATCGCCGCTGCATTCCGGCAGCGCCATGCAGACGTGCCGCTGGTGCTGATGGGCTATGCCAATCCGATGACGATCCGGGGGCCGGAATGGTTCGCCGCCGAATGCGCCAAGGCGGGCATCGATGGCGTGATCTGTGTCGATATCCCCAGCGAGGAAGACGATTCGCTCGGCCCGGCGCTGCGCGAAGCTGGCGTGGCGCTGGTTCGGCTGGCGACGCCGACGACGGACGCCGTGCGGCTGCCGGCAGTTTTGGCCGGGTCGGGCGGGTTCCTTTATTACGTTTCGGTTGCCGGCATCACCGGCCAGCAGCAAGCGGCGCTGGGTTCGATCGAGCAGGCCGTTGGGCGGCTGAAGGCTTCGACCGATCTTCCGGTCGCGGTCGGCTTCGGCGTGCGCACGCCCGATCAGGCGCGGGACATCGCGCGGGTCGCCGACGGCGTGGTCGTCGGCTCGGCGCTGGTGGACATCGTGGCCAAGCATGGCGTGGAAGCCCCGGCGGCGCTGCGAGAGGCCACCCGCGCGTTGGCCGAAGCGGTGCACAGCGCGCGCTGAAAGATGCGCGACTTCGCGGTTTCAGACGATCCGGCAGTCCAGGCCCAGCTCGATCGCCTTGCCGCGCTGACCCTGCCGCAGGGCCGCTTCGGACTGGAGACGATCCGCGCGTTGCTCGCCCGGCTTGGCGACCCGCAGCGGCGGCTACCGCCCACTTTCCACGTCGCCGGCACCAATGGCAAAGGCTCTACCTGTGCCTACCTGCGCGCGATGCTTGAGGCGCAAGGTCTTCGCGTTCATGCCGCGACCAAGCCGCATCTGGTGCGCTACAACGAGCGCATCCGCATTGCGGGCGAACTGATAAGCGATGCCGAACTGGCGCGGCTGCTCAAGCAAGTGCTCGACGCGGGCGAAGATCTGGCGCCAAGTTTCTTCGAGGTGACGACGGCGGCGACGTTCCTCGCCTTTGCCGAGCATCCCGCAGACGTGTGCGTTATCGAAGTAGGGCTCGGCGGCCGGTTCGACGCCACCAACGTCCTCGACGCGCCGGTGGCCTGCGGCATCGCCTCGCTCGGCATTGACCACGAGGCTTTTCTGCTACGCCCGGAAGAAGGCACCCCCGTCGAGCCCCTCGCGCGCATCGCCTTCGAGAAGGCGGGCATTGCCCGGCCGGGCGTGCCGCTGGTCACGCAAGCCTACCCCGCCAGCGCCACCGCGTCCCTGAAGGACGCCGCCGCCCATGCTGGCGCTACCTTGCGGATGCGGGGCGAGGCATGGCGGGCTGAAATCGGAGCGCAGATCGGCTACGAGGACGTTCGCGGCACCCTCACGCTTCCGCTGCCCGTCCTGGAAGGCGCGCACCAGGCGGACAACGCCGCGCTTGCGGTCGCGATGTTGCGGCATCAGGAAACGGTAGCGGTCTCTCCGGACGCCATGGCCGAGGGCATCCGCTCGGCGCGCTGGCCCGCCCGTCTGCAACGGCTCGGCCCCGGCCCGCTGACCGCGCTCGCGCCCGGACGCAACGTGTGGCTCGACGGCGGGCACAATCCCGACGCGGGGCTGGCGATAGCGCGCTTCTTTGGAGCCGCGGGGCGTTCCCTGCACCTCATCATCGGCATGCTGTCCGGCAAGAACCCGTCCGCGATCGTCGAGCCGCTCTCCGGCCGGCTTCTCAGTCTCACGGTCGTGCCCGCTCCCGGCCACGAAGCACACCCGCCAGATGCCTTCGCTCCCTATACCACGCTGCCCGTGCGCAGCTTCGCCAGCGTCGAGGAAGCGCTTCGCGCGCTGCCACCCGAGGGCGACGTCCTGATCGCCGGATCGCTCTACCTCGCTGGCGAGGTGCTACGGCTCAACCGGGAGTTTCCCGACTGAGCCGCGCCTGACGCAGCCACTCGATCGTGGTCAACACCACCGCGATCAGCCCGATCGCAGCGGTGAAGTAGAACACCGGCGCATAACCGCCGACGTCGATCCACTCGCCCAGCGCCGCGCGCCCCAGCGATCCCACCAGCACCGTCAACGATGAAAGCAGCGCGTACTGTACCGCCGCGTGGCTCCTGGCGGTGATCGAGGACAAGTAGGCCACGAACGCCGCGCCCGCGAGGCCGCCCGCCAGGTTCTCACCCGCGATCGCCAGCAGCAGGCGCGAGAACCGTGCGTCGGCTCCGAACTGGCTTGTCAGCCAATAGACGCCGGTCGTCGATCCGAATGCGTCCAGCCCCGCCCCGCCCTGCGCGAGATCGGCGTAGAGGAGGTTGGACACCGACGCGAGCAGCGCCCCCAGCACCACCGTCGGCATGCGCCCGACAAAGCTGAACAGCAGCGCGCCGAGGGCAATGCCCGCCATCGTCATGCCGACCCCGAAGAACTTGGAAGCGACCGCCACCTCGTCGTTCGTGTAGTTCAGCTCTTGCAGATAGAAGGGCAGCGCGAACGGGCCCCACACCGAATCCGTCAGCCGGTAGCTGAGCACGATGGCCAACACGAGCACGGCGGCCCAGCCCAGCCGCCCTGTCAATTCCGCCAGAGGCTCCACCAGCGCGCGATAGGCATGGCCCGAAAAGCCCTCCGGCTGCGACCGCTCCGCCGGGCTTGCCAGATGACGCCCCTGCCGCCGCCACATGTCGAGCACCGCCGAAAGGATCGCCGGGACGACGACCGTCGCCAGCACGATCAGCGGCCCGTAGACCCGTGTGAATGCACCGGCATCCGGGCGGTTCTCGGCCGAGGCGCCCAGCGACTCCACCATGAAGGCCAGCACCGTCACCAGCGCCCAGCCCCACAGCACCCCGACGATCGCCAGGGCGCCAAGCCGTACCCGGCGGCTGAGCTGTCGCTCCCTGAGCTCGGCCTCACCCTCAAGCCGCTCGTCCCAGGAAGTATCGGGCGCGAACCAGCTCGCGAACATCACCGCGATCATGAACACGCCGAACCAGAAATAGACCGCCGGCCAACCGATGCGTGCCGCCACGACCAGCGCCAGCGCTCCGCCGGCAAGACCGGCAAGCCGGTAGCCGAGCTGATAGACCGACGAGAGCAGCTCCAGCGGCGCCGCCTCGTCGGCGACTTCCACGCGCCAGGCGTCGATCACGATGTCCTGCGTCGCGCTGGCGAAAGCCGCGATCCCGGCCAGAAGCGAGAACACGCCGATGGAGGTGCGCGGGTCCATCGCCGACAGCGCGATCAGCACGAGGCCGACCAGCGCCTGGATCGGCACCAGCCAGCTGCGCCTCCGCCCCAGCCGCCAAAGGCCGGGCAAGCGCCCCTGATCTACCACCGGCGACCACAGGAACTTGAACGCATAGGCCAGGCCGATCAGCGAGAACACGCCCATCGTCTCCAGATCGACGCCGGTCTCGCCCAGCCAGGCATAGAGGGTGCCCAGCAGCAGGGCATAGGGAAGCCCCGCCGCCATGCCGTAGATCAGCATGATGCCAGTCTTGCGATTGGTGAAGGCGGTGAGCAAAAGCCCCAGCCCCTTGCGCCGCTGCATCGTCCCGACCCTTCTGCCTGCCTTGGCGATTTGCCTTGGCGATCCTTGCTAGCGGGAATTTGTCCGCAGGGAAGGCCCGCAAGGATGACGAGCTGGGGATTGCCCGCTAAGGGCGGCGAATGTCCGCACCTTCCGAACCCTCCGGCGCCCGAACCGGCGAACGCATCGCCAAGCTGCTGGCCCGCGCCGGCATTGCCAGCCGACGCGAGGTGGAGCGGCTGATCGCCGAGGGCCGGGTGAAGATCGGCGACGTCGTCGTCACCACCCCCGCCACGCTGCTGGCCAATCTGAAGGGCGTGACGGTAGACGGCCAGGCGGTGAAGACAGCGGAGGCGACGCGGCTGTTCGCCTTTCACAAGCCCTCGGGCCTGATCACCGCCGAACGCGATCCCGCAGGTCGCCCGACAATCTACACAGCGCTGCGCAATGCGCTGCCGCCCGGAACACCGCGACTGATGCCGGTAGGGCGGCTAGACCTCAACACCGAAGGCCTGCTGCTGCTGACCAACGACGGAGAGCTCAAGCGTGCGATGGAGCTGCCCTCCTCGGGCATTCCGCGCACGTACCGGGCACGTACCTTCGGCGAGGTCAGCCAGGCGCAGCTTGAGGAACTGATCGAGGGGATCGAAATCGACGGCATGCGCTATGGCCGCATCGACGCCAACATGGAGCGCAGCACCGGGCGCAACCAGTGGATCGAACTGAAGCTGAGCGAAGGCAAGAACCGCGAGGTCCGGCGGGTGCTGGAGCATCTCGGCTTGCAGGTCAGCCGCCTGCTGCGCATCTCCTACGGGCCGTTCGAGCTGCTGGACCTGCCGCGCGGTGCGGCGGTCGAGATACGGCAGGTCGATGTCGAGCGGTTCCGCAAGACGCTGGGTTCACCAGGCGCGGCCAGCATGGCTCCGCTGACGTCGCACGATTATGCCCGCGCCCGCGTGCGTCGCACCGCACCCGGACGGCCGGCGCGCGAGCCGGAAGGGCGCAGCGGCGACGGACCGCGTAAAGCTGCAGCGAAAAAGCCGCTAGCGAGAAAGCCCGATCCGGAAAAGCTTGGCCTCGAAACGTCGCGGCCCCGCCGTCAGGGCGGTGGCGGGAAGCCGGGTGGGCCGGACTCCGTTAGGCCGGGCGCTGGCAGGCCGAGCACGGGCAAGCCCGGTCCCCGCAAGCCCGGTCCGCGCAAATGAGGATCATCGCCGGCCAATGGCGTGGCCGCAAGCTTGCCGCGCCGCAGGGCGACGCTACCCGCCCGACCGCCGACCGGGTGCGCGAGACGCTGTTCTCGATGTTGGTAAGCCGGCTGGGCTCGTTCGAGGGTCTGGCCGTGGCCGATCTCTTCGCGGGCTCGGGTGCGCTTGGGCTGGAAGCGCTGTCGCGCGCCGCGGCCAGCTGCCTGTTCGTCGAGCAGGATGCCGCTGCCATCCGGGCGCTGCGCCAGAACATCGCCGCCTTGCGCGCCCAGCCGCAGTGCGATGTCCGCGCCAGTTCGGTGCTTGCGCTCGCGCCAGCCCGGCAGCCGCTCGATCTGGTCCTGCTCGATCCGCCTTACGGCAGCGGTGCGGGCTCGGTTGCGCTGGAGAAGCTGACGCGGCTGGGCTGGATCGGCGAAGCGACCTGGGTCAGCCTGGAAACCGAGGCCGCGGAAGAGCCGAAAGTGCGCGGATTGGAAGCGGTCGCCGAACGGCGCGTCGGCAAGGCGCGGATCACCCTGTTTCGGCTGAAGGCCGCGCCAGAAACACCCCCAGAAGGGTAACAAGTCCGGCGGCCGAGAGCAGCAGCCCCGCCCAGGCCCCCAGCCCACCGGCGGCCAGCATCTGCGCGAGCACGGGGGTAACCGCGCCGCCGATAATGCCTCCGCCGTTGAACGCCACCGAAATGCCACTGTAGCGCAACCGCACCGGAAACAGCGTCGGCAGCCAGGCGCCGAGCGGGCCATAGACGTACCCCATGATCAACAGCGAGGCGGACAGCGTCAGGAACACCAGCCAAAGCGATCCCGCGCCAAGACCGACGCCGAAAACCAGTCCGAGCAGGACGGTCGCCGCCGCCCCCATCATCAGCACCTGCCTCGGCGAGCTTCGATCCGCCTGCGTCGCTGCCATGACGATGCCGATCGCGAAAAAGACGTTGGCGGCAAGCTGGACCGACAGGAACGTCTGGCGCGAATAGCCGAGCGGCCCCGTGCCTTGCGCCAGCGCATAGGCGGTTGCGAGGTAGAAGATCGCAAAGCATGCGATCACCCCCGCCGTCCCCGCGATCACGCGCGGCGTGAACCCGCCGAACAACTCCGCAAGCGGCACCGCCGCCGGCGGTTCGCGTTCCAGCGCCGCCTTGAATGCCGGCGTTTCGCCGATCCTCAACCGCACCCACAGGCCCAGTCCCACCAGCAGCGCGCTGGCGAGAAACGGTACGCGCCAGCCCCAGCTTACGAAGTCGGCATCGGACAGCCCCATGCCCAGCAACAGGAACAGGCCATTCGCCGCAAGGAAGCCAACCGGCGCGCCGAGCTGGGGCGCAGCACCAAAGCGCGCTTCCCACCCCTTGGGCGCGTTTTCGACCGCGAGCAGCGCCGCCCCGCCCCATTCTCCGCCAAGCCCGAACCCTTGGCCGAAACGCAGCACGCAAAGCAGCAGCGGCGCGACCCAGCCGACCATCGCGTAAGTGGGCAGGAACGCGATCAGCAGGGTCGAGCCGCCCATCAGCAGCAACGACGCCACAAGCGTCGACTTGCGGCCGATGCGATCACCGAAGTGGCCGAACGCGATCGCGCCGACCGGCCGCGCGACGAAGGCAATACCGAAGCTCATCAACGCGTAGAGTGTCTGCGCCGTTGGCGACCCGGCCGGAAAGAACAGCGGCCCGAAAACGAGCGCGGCGGCGGTGGCGTAGATGTAAAAGTCATAAAACTCGACCGCGGTCCCGACCAGCGAGGCAGTCAGTACACGGGAGTTGGCGCGAAGCGGATGCATGGCGCGCACCGCTTCAGCGTACCGGCACTCAGGTCAAGGAAAAAGGCAGCCGAAGGAAAAGGGCGCCGGTTTCCCGACGCCCTCCTTGCCTGTCCAGGGATCTCCTCGGTGGCAATCCGGGGATGGGCAATGCCGTTACCTGCCGCCGGGATTGCGGCAGCTGTCCTGAAGCGTGCGTGTACAGACCGGATAGGTCTTGTTCATCGCCTCTGCCGGCGGTGCCGTCATCGCGCCCTTATAGGCGCCGCCCTGATAGCTGGGATCAGCCGGTTGCGCGGGCGGAACGGGTTCGGCTGCCGACTGCGGGTTCGGCGGCGTCGGGGAAGCGGGGTCCATCGACGGGGGGTTCGCCTGAACCTGTTGAGCGGGCGGCTGGGCCATGCCGGTGGACGCTGCGGCACCGGCTGCCGGAGCGGGCGGCGGGCCGCCGGCGAGCTGCTGCTCGATCGATGCCCAGGTCGCCGCGCGGCTTGCCGGCGGCAGTTCGTAGACCTGCTTGCGCTGTTCGTCGGTCAGCGCGAACCAGCCGGTTTGCTGGTTGGGCGTCAGGCTCCAGAAATAGGCCTGGTACTCTGCGGGCCAGCTATCATAGGCAGTGCGGCGGTCGGCAGGCCAGCTGTCATAAGCCGTCTTCGCAGCGCTCGGCAGCGACGGCGCGGGTTGCCCCGAAACGGCGGTCGCGCCGCAGGCGAGCGTCAGCGCGGCGGCGCTGGCCAGGAAAATATTACGCATCGGTCTTCTCCCATTTGCGGGTAATGTGGCCCCGACAACCCGCCCTGACCTCCAATGTTCCTCCCACCAGCGCCAGTTTTCGGCGAGCCGCCCTTGCGCGGCGATGGCTTGTTCCCTAGCTGTTCGCTCGTGCCCGACCTGTTTACGCCCGCCGCTTCCGCGCCCGACGATACTTGGCTCGATGGCTTGAACGCGCCCCAGCGTGAGGCGGTTTCGACCACCGAAGGGCCCGTGCTGATGCTCGCGGGCGCCGGAACCGGGAAGACGGCGGCGCTTACGGCGCGGCTCGCGTATCTCATCCGCTCGCGACGGGCCTGGCCCTCGGAAATTCTCTGCGTCACCTTCACCAACAAGGCCGCAAGGGAAATGCGTGAGCGCGTCGGGCAGCTGATCGGACCGGCGGTGGAAGGCATGCCCTGGCTCGGCACGTTTCACGCGATCGCCGCCAAGATGCTGCGGCGGCACGCCGAACTCGTCGGCTTGCAGTCCAACTACACGATCATCGACACAGACGATCAACTGCGCCTGCTCAAGCAGTTGATCCAGGCCAACGACGTGGACGACAAGCGCTGGCCGGCGCGCCAGCTGGCGGGGCTGATCGACCGCTGGAAGAATCGCGGCCTCAATCCCGCCGATCTCGACGCGGTGGAGAACGAGGCTTACGCCAATGGGCGCGGGCAGAAATTCTATCAGCTCTACCAGGATCGCCTGAAGGCGTTGAACGCCTGCGATTTCGGCGATCTGCTGCTGCACATGCTCAACATATTGCGCCGCGAGCGGGAGGTGCTCGAAAGCTATCAGCAGCGCTTCAAGTACGTGATGGTGGACGAGTATCAGGACACCAACCAGGTCCAGTACCTGTGGCTGCGGCTGCTGGCGCAAGTACGGCAGAATATCTGCGTGGTGGGTGACGACGACCAGTCGATCTACTCATGGCGCGGTGCGGAAGTGGCCAATATCCTGCGGTTCGAAAAGGATTTTCCGGGCGCCAAGGTGATCCGTCTGGAGCAGAACTATCGCTCCACGCCGGAAATCCTGGCCGCCGCCTCCGGACTGATCGACGCCAATAGCGAACGTCTCGGCAAGACGCTGTGGACCGATCGCCATGCCGGCGACAAGGTCCGCGTGATCGGCGTCTGGGACGGGCCGGAGGAAGCCCGGCGCGTCGGTGACGAGATCGAGCGGCTGGAGCGCGAAGGCGCGCCGCTCGATCGCGTCGCCATCCTCGTGCGCGCGCAGTTCCAGACCCGCGAGTTTGAAGATCGTTTCATCAGTATCGGGCTCAACTATCGGATCGTCGGCGGTTTCCGGTTTTACGAGCGCGCAGAAATTCGCGATGCCCTGGCCTATCTGCGGATCGTCGCGCAGCCTGCCGACGACTTGGCGTTTGAACGAATTTATAACACCCCCAAGCGCGGGCTCGGCGACAAGGCGCTGGAGAAACTGCACCGCCACGCCCGCGCGCGCGGCGTGCCGCTAGCCCTGGCCGCAATCGAAATCGCCGACACCGACGAGCTTCCCGCGCGTGCCCGCAACACGCTGATCGCGCTGATGCGCGATTTCGCGCGCTGGCGGGATTTGTCCAAGACGACCAGCCCGGCCGAACTGGTCCGCACTCTGCTGGACGAGAGTGGCTACACCGCAGCATTGCAGGCGGAGCGTACGGCCGAGGCGTCGGGCCAGCTGGAGAACCTGTCCGAGCTAGCGCGGGCGATGGAAGAATACGAAACGCTCGGCGACTTTCTCGAACACGTCAGCCTGGTCATGGACAACGACGCGGCCAGCGATGCTGAGAAGGTCACGATCATGACGATCCATGCCGCCAAGGGCCTGGAGTTCGACAACGTGTTCCTGCCGGGCTGGGAAGAAGGCGTATTCCCCTCGCAGCGGGCGATGGACGAAGGCGGCAATGCCGCGCTGGAAGAGGAACGCCGCCTCGCCTACGTCGCGATCACCCGCGCGCGACGGCGCTGCACGATTCTTCATGCCGCCAACCGGCGCATTTACGGCCAGTGGACCAGCTCGATCCCTTCGCGCTTCATTGCCGAGCTGCCGCCCGCGCATGTCGAGCAGGAAACCACGTTGTCGGGCGGCGCCTCGCTGTGGCGCGCGCAATGGTCAGAACATGGCGATCCGTTCGCGGACGTCGCCCGCGCTCAGCCCGCGCGGACGATCACCCGAGGCCCCGGCTGGCAGCGCGCAGCGGCGCAGACGTTCGATACCACCCCTCGCCGCCTTGCCGAGCCTTCACGCAGCGCCGCCAGCTTCGCCGCCAAGCCGCGAGCCGACATTGCCGTGGGCGCGCGCGTGTTCCACGACAAGTTCGGCTATGGCACGGTAGCGGCGCAGGACGGAAACAAGCTGGAAATCGATTTCGAAAGCGGCGGCCGCAAGCGCGTGATCGACAGTTTCGTCAAAGTGGCGTGAGCCGGCGATCCTTGTCGAGGATTGCTGCGGAAGGTCGCCTCAGAGCGCAGAGACGCCCAGAAAATCGGGGACCGGGCCGTTCCAGCCGTCATCGGCAGGCTCCGGCTCGCGCCGTTCGGCGCGGCGGGGGCGCTCATCACGCTCGCGGCGCGGGCGTTCCTCACGCTCCTCGCGTTCGGGCACAGATGCTTCCGTACGCTTGCGGGCAGGCCGTTCCGCGCGCTCGCGAACGGGCGCTTCCTCACGTTCGCGGACAGGCTTGTCCTCGCGGGCGGGACGCTCGGGCTTGGCATCCGCTTTCACTTCGAACAGCGGGATAGCCCCGCCGGTCAGCTTTTCGACATTGGCAATCGCTTCCGCGTCCTCGTCGGTCACGAAAGTGAACGCCCGGCCGGTCGCGCCCGCGCGGCCCGTGCGGCCGATACGGTGAACATAATCGTCGGGGTGCCACGGCGTGTCGAAGTTGAAGACGTGGCTGACGCCTTTGACGTCGAGCCCGCGCGCCGCCACATCGCTGGCGACCAGGATATTGATCGTCCCCGCCTTGAACCGATCCAGTTCGGCGATGCGGGACGACTGATCCATGTCGCCGTGGATTTCTCCGGCGGAGAGGCCGTACGATTTGAGGCTTTTGGCAAGCTCCCGCACCGTCGTCTTGCGGTTGCAGAAAACGATCGCCGTCGTGACGTTATCGGTCTGCAGCAGGTGGCGCAGCATGTCGCGCTTGCCGCGTGCCTGAACCTTCACCTTGTGCTGCGCGATATTGGCGTTGTTGCTCGCCGGCCGCGCGACCTCGATGTACTTGGGATTGGTGAGGAAGCGGTCGGCCAGCTTCTTGATCGGCGGCGGCATCGTCGCCGAAAAAAGCAGCGTCTGGCGGTTGGCCGGCAGCTTGGTGCAGATGTTCTCGATATCGGGGATGAACCCCATGTCGAGCATCCGGTCGGCCTCGTCGATGACCAGCAGGTTGCAGCCCGTAAGCAGGATCTTGCCGCGCTCGAACAGGTCCATCAGCCGCCCTGGCGTGGCGATGAGCACGTCGACCCCGCGCTCCAGCGCCTTGATCTGATCGCCCATCTGCACACCACCGATAAGCAGCGCCATCGAGAGCTTGTGGTTGACGCCGTACTTCTCGAAATTCTCGGCGACCTGCGCTGCAAGTTCGCGCGTAGGCTCCAGGATCAGCGAGCGCGGCATCAGCGCGCGGGCGCGGCCTTGCGCCAGGATGTCGATCATCGGCAGAACGAAGCTGGCGGTCTTGCCGGTGCCGGTCTGGGCGATGCCGATCAGATCGCGCATCATCAGAACCGATGGAATGGCCTGCGCCTGAATGGGCGTGGGCGTATCGTAGCCGGAGGAAGTGACCGACTGCAACAATTCGTCAGACAGGCCGAGGTCGGCGAATTTCATAGGCGGGCTAAGTTCCGGAAAAAAGTGTCTGGCAAACCGCGGGAGCGTTGCCCTTCTTCGCCACGGAATTATCCAGCCGAAGAATGGCGCGGCCTAGGCGCATTCCAGCGCCGAAGTCAAGATAATGCCACATCCCGGCAGCCGGTGTCACTTCTGAACGAGCTGGCGGATCCGCGTTAACCTGCAGTTGGCGCCGCTGCGCGAGAGCAGGGTGTCTCGCCCCACGCAGAGGTTGCCGTCCTCGTTCGCTGACAGATAAAACCCCGAGTAATAGTCGCGCGCGCGGCAGCTTCGCTCCAACTCCGCACGGATAACACGACGATCACGCAGATAAAGCAGAAGGCGGTTTCCGCTTTCCACCTGGACGCCCGCCAGCCGATCGGCGGGCAGGCAGCGGCCGATCTTCCGCTCAACGATGCGTGGAACGCGGGTTTCCTCGGCCAGGAGATTTGGGCGCAACGGCATGGGACGCGGACTGATGCGGATCGTGCTCTGCTGCTGGATCCGAACTTGCATCGCGCCGGGCACCCGAAGACTTTCGGTCATTGCCTCAAACGGCGTGGTCTCGATCGCCCAGTTGTCCGGTTGCTGCTCCAGTTGCGCCGGCGCTGCCTGGACGTGATCCGGGGACGACTGCTGGGCAGCCGGCAAGATCAGAACCAGGGGAGCAAGCAGGATCGCAAGGCTCATCGAATTGCTTCAGATCCCGATGTGCGGGGAAAGACAGAGTGCTGACCGTTTACGCACCCTGCTTGAACCACCGCTTAACCCCCCAGATCAAGGATGCAAGCCTGGCCATGCTGTGCGATAGCGGGACGATGAATGGTTCCGCGACGTTTCTGGCCGAAGCGCAGGCACTGCTCGGCCCTCGCGGCGTGACGCTCGACGGGGAGCTGATGGCGCCGTGGCTCACCGACTGGCGTGGGCGCTATACCGGCCGGGCGCTGGCGCTGGCCTCGCCCGCGAGCACAGAGGAACTGTCGGCGCTGGTCCGGCTTTGCGCGCTTCATAGGGTGCCGATCGTGCCCCAGGGCGGCAACAGCGGCATGTCCGGCGGCGCGACGCCGGATGCAAGCGGCCAAGCCATCCTGCTGTCGCTCCGGCGAATGAACGCTATCCGGGCGGTCGATGCAGATGCGCGCCAGGCGACTTGCGAGGCGGGAGTGGTGCTGCAAACTTTGCACGAGGCCGCCGGCAATCAAGGGCTGCGCTTTCCTCTCACTCTCGGCGGCAAGGGCTCGGCGACGGTCGGTGGCCTCATCTCCACCAATGCCGGCGGCACGCAAGTGCTGCGGCACGGTTCCATGCGCGCGCTGGTGCTGGGACTGGAGGCAGTGCTAGCCGACGGCAGCGTGTTCTCCGCGCTGACGCCGCTGAAGAAGGACAATCGCGGCTTCGATCTCAAGCAGTTGCTCATCGGGTCCGAAGGCACGCTGGGCATTGTCACCGCGGCGACGCTCCGCCTGATCCCGGCGGTGGCGGGGCGGAGCGTGATCTGGGCGGGCGTGCCTTCGCTGCAGACCGCTCGCGCGCTGCTGCTGCATTGCGAGGACATCGCCGGGAACGCACTGGAGGGGTTCGAGATCCTGCCGGGCGATTGCCTCGGGACGGTGCTGGATTACCTGCCGGGCGCCCGCCCTCCGCTGGCCGGCCGGCACGAGTGGCATGCCCTGATAGAAGTCGTCGCCGATGCCGCCGACGCAGAACTTCTGGGCGAGCGCGCGGAAGCTTTGCTGGCCGCCGCACTGGAACGCGGGCTAGTCGAGGACGCCACGATCGCGGCCAGTGAAGCCCAGGCCGAAGCCTTCTGGCTGCTGCGCGAATCGATATCGGCGGCGGAGCGGGCGCGTGGCCCGGCGATGCAGCACGACATCTCCGTCCCTATCGAACGCATGCCCGATTTCGTCGATACTGCGAAGGCGCGGATTGAGGAGGACTGGCCGGGAACCGAGGCGATCGCTTACGGGCACCTCGGCGACGGCAACGTCCACCTGCATGTGCTGGCGCCGCCTGGCTCCGAGCGCGCGGCCTGGGAGGCGGGCGACGGCAAGGCGATCAGCCGGCAGGTCCATGAGCTGGTCACCGCTTGGGGCGGCTCGATTTCGGCCGAGCATGGCATCGGTCAGCTCAAGGTCGATGAGCTGGCGCGGCTCGCCGACCCGGTCCAGCTGGCGATGATGCGCGCGGTGAAGCGCGCGCTCGATCCTGCCGGACTGCTCAATCCGGGCAAGCTGGTGACGCTTGCGCCGCCCGAGGGCACCGCCTAAACGCTCGCGCTTCCAAGGCCCATAACCGGAGAGTTTCGATGGCCACCGCCCCCAACGCCAATGCCCTTCCCCTGTTCTACAACGACCTCGCGCCGATCAGCAGCAAGGATCATGAGAACTGGCATGCCCGCACCAGCGACCGCGCGACCTGGCTTGTCGGACAGCACGCGGTGCCGTTGACGGTCGAGGAATTTCCCCTGGCGCAGCGGCACTTTCCTATCATCTTCTCTTCGGGCGACGATCCGGTGCCGCTGGCGCTGATGGGCCTGAACGAAGGCGTCAACGTCTTCGTCGACGACGAAGGCGCATTGAACGGTCCGATCTATGTGCCCGCCTATGTGCGGCGCTACCCGTTCATGCTCGCCAAGCTCCGCCCCGACACCGACGAACTTTCGCTCTGCTTCGACCCGACGAGCGGGCTGGTGGGTGAATTCGACGAAGGCCTTCCGCTGTTCAATGACGGCAAGCCATCGGAAACCTGCGAGCAGACCCTGAAGTTCTGCGAGCATTTCGAGATCGCCGGGCAGAAGACCGCAAACTTCGTCGCCGAACTGAAGAAGCACGATCTGATGATGGACGGCGAGCTGACGCTGCAACTCGAGGGCCAGGATCGCCCGTTCACCTATCAGGGTTTCCGCATGGTCGATGAGAACAAGCTGCGCGAAGTTCGCGGCGACGTGCTGCGCGGATGGAATCAGAGCGGACTGCTGGCGCTCATCTACGCACACCTTTTCTCGTTGGAGCTGGTGAGAGAAATTTTCGGTCGGCAGGTCCAGCAGGGAAAAGGCCCGATTCCGGCCCCACAGCCACAGTGACCGTTTCGCCACGCAGATAAAACTAATCGCAATGCGATCAGATAACGCTTGAGGGTTGCAACTCAGCCACACAAGCGTTATCTCTCAATCATCTTGGCAGGCTACCCTCATGGCCTGTTGAGATTGGTGCACATCGTGCACCTCCTCCCTGAACCTTGGCCACCTCGTGCAAAGCGCGGGGTGGTTTTTTATGTACCATGCGTCATTCGGCGGCGTCGGCCCAGTTCTGGCCCGTGGCGAGCCGGCCCATCGTCGCGACTTCCGACGCCAGCTTCCGCACCAGCCCGGCAAGCAAATGCGCCATTGCCGCGAACCCCTTGCCCGGCTCCGCCAGACGACCATCCAGATAGCTGCTGCGGTCGACCTCAAGCTGCAGCGCATGTAGCCCCTTGCCGGGCTGGGCATGCCGTTCGAGCACGTAGCCGCCGGCATAAGGCCGGTTGTGCGCCGTGCCGCGCCGCATCTCCGCGAAATACGTGAACGCGGAACCGATCAGGCCGCCGTGGCAGCTCGCGCCGAATCGATCGCCGAGCACGAATTCGGGCGGCGGCTGTCCGCCGCGCAGCGACAGCGGCGGCATCGAGTGCAGATCGAGCAAAAGCGCCGCGCCCCATCGGTCGCGCAGGGCAAGCAGCGCCGCGTCGAGTGCCGAGTGATAGGGCTCGTGAATTTGCTGGATTCGCGCGGCGAGCTCGGTTTCGTCATGGCGCCGCTTCCACAGCTCGCCCAGTCCGGGCACCCGCCGGGGAATCAATCCAAGCCCGCTGCGCGCCCGACGGCCAGGCGTATAGCTGCCGACGTCGGGCGGCGCACCGCTGCCGAACATTTCCCAGTCGACGTCGTCCGGCGCCCGGTTGAGGTCGATCATCGCGCGCGGAGCGTTCGCCAGCAGCAGCGTCGCGCCGGTCGCCTCCGCGACGCTCTCGGCAAGCCAATCAACGTAGCGATCTTCCAGCCGCAGGGCGACGAAGGCCGGGTGGCGCATCCGCTCGATCAGCGATCCGGGATAGGCCCGGCCCGCGTGGGGCACTGCGATCAGCACGGGAATTGCCGAAGGCTCCGGCCCTGCCAGCGAGAAGGCGTGATCCCGCGAGCCCGGGATGAGCCCACCCGTCACACGCCGCGAATCGCCCCCGGCCAAATCCCGTCCATCCATTGCCCATTGCTGGACCGTGCGGAGGCCTGTGTCAAAGTAGGCCAGTGCCGAATGGGGGCAAGATTTTTAACGGCTGCTCGCATATGTTACTGCGTACCGCAGGCGGCTGGGTCTCGCGGCCGGGCTTTCCGAGGACACTTCGATGATTCGCATCCTGCTTGCCGAAGATGACGAAGCGATGCGCGTCTATCTGGCGCGCGCGCTCGAACGTGCAGGCTATGATGTGTTTTCCGTGAGCAATGGCGACGACGCCTATGCGTGCCTTCAGCACGAACAGTTCGATCTGCTCCTCTCGGACATCGTCATGCCCGGCGGCATGGACGGCATCGAACTGGCCCAGCGCTGCGCCGAAGTCAGCCCCCTCACGAAAGTGATGTTCATCACCGGCTTCGCCGCCGTTACACTCAAGGCCAGCCGCCAGGCGCCCGACGCCAAGGTTCTTTCCAAGCCTTTCCATCTGCGCGACCTCGTTCTCGAGGTCCAGCGGGTGTTTGGCCAGTCCGTTCACGCGACCGTCTGATTTTCACTTCAAGCGGCTTGCATCGCCCATGCACCGTCGCTAAAGGCCAGCCCCTGCCCCGCTGACCCCGGCGGGGTCGCACGAATGGTTCGGGCGTATAGCTCAGTGGTAGAGCACTGTGTTGACATCGCAGGGGTCGGAAGTTCAATCCTTCCTACGCCCACCATTCTTCCTTTTGCATCCGTGAACGAAGCAGGCCCTCGGGCCTCCGCAGCCGGCGCGCCGAACAGGCCGGGCTGAGGCCGGATCCCTTGGCTTGAGCCGTATACTGGCGCCTTGCGCGGGGGACGCTCTCTGGTAAGGGGAACCGTTTTTCAATCCCCCGGGAGCAGTTAGCGCTATGGCGAAGATCAAGGTCAAGAACCCCATCGTCGAGATGGACGGCGACGAGATGACGCGGATCATCTGGCAGTGGATCCGTGAACGGCTGATCCTGCCCTATCTCGATGTCGATCTGAAGTACTATGACCTTTCGATCGAAAAGCGCGACGAGACGAACGACCAGATCACGATCGATTCCGCGAACGCGACCAAGGAATTCGGCGTCGCCGTGAAGTGCGCGACGATCACGCCGGACGAGCAGCGCGTCGAGGAATTCAGCCTCAAGAAGATGTGGAAGTCGCCCAACGGCACCATCCGCAACATCCTGGGCGGCGTCGTCTTCCGCGAGCCCATCGTGATCTCCAACGTCCCCCGGCTGGTGCCGGGCTGGACCGACCCCATCGTCGTCGGCCGTCACGCCTTCGGCGACCAGTACCGCGCCACGGACACGCTGATCCCGGGCCCCGGCAAGCTGCGCATGGTATTCGACGGCGCCGACGGCAAGTCGATCGACCTTGAGGTGTTCGAATTCCCGAGCTCGGGCGTCGCGATGACGATGTACAATCTCGACGATTCGATCCGCGATTTCGCCCGCGCGAGCTTCAACTACGGCTTGAACCTGGGCTGGCCGGTGTATCTGTCGACCAAGAACACGATCATGAAGGCCTATGATGGCCGCTTCAAGGATCTGTTCCAGGAAGTATTCGAGACCGAGGGATTCAAGGCCAAGTTCGACGCCGCCGGCATCACCTACGAACACCGTCTGATCGACGACATGGTCGCCTCCGCGCTCAAGTGGAGCGGCAAGTTCGTCTGGGCCTGCAAGAACTACGACGGCGACGTGCAGTCCGACACCGTCGCGCAGG
>VFQT010001129.1_pt1 | contig 34006 bp, 35 predicted proteins | sample 3512381 | NCBI WGS metagenome assembly VFQT01 (sample SAMN10412376, study PRJNA504923) | tailings metagenome | isolation source: Relicate 2 Philex TSF3 active mining site | place: Philippines: Tuba, Benguet | collected 2017-08-29 | reverse complement strand
GGAATTGGTGGTCGTATTCGTAAGGAAGATTTGCAAGCTCTGGCACCACAATCAGCACCTGCACCAGTTACAAGTGTTGCGACCTCTGCGACTCAAGCAGCGCCACGGCCTGCTGCACCCGTTGCATCACCACTTCGCGGAACAACAGTAACCATGTCTCGTCTTCGTAAAGTAATTGCCGCACGAATGGTTGAGTCACTTCAGGTATCTGCTCAATTAACAACTGTGATTGAAGTAGATGTTACAAAGATTGCACGTTTGCGCGATCGCTCCAAGGCGACCTTCGAAGCTCGTGAAGGTGTAAAACTCTCCTTCCTCCCCTTCTTCGCTGTCGCTGTCTGTGAAGCGCTCAAGCAACATCCAGTTCTTAACTCATCTGTTGAAGGTGATCAAATCATTTATCATGGGGCAGAACATTTAGGAATCGCAGTCGATACTGAGCGAGGCTTATTAGTTCCAGTAATCCATAACGCAGGTGATTTAAATATGGGTGGCGTTGCACGCAAGATTGCTGACTTAGCAGCGCGCACTCGCGATAACAAGGTAACGCCTGACGAACTTGGTGGCGGAACATTTACCTTGACCAACACCGGCTCACGCGGAGCACTTTTTGATACTCCAATTATCAACCAACCACAGGTTGCAATCCTTGGCCTTGGTGCAGTTGTTAAGCGCCCTATGGTCGTTAAAGGCGAAGATGGCGGTGAAACAATTGCGATTCGCTCGATGGTCTACCTTGGACTTTCTTACGATCACCGTGTCGTTGATGGTGCAGATGCTGCACGATTCCTCGTGACCCTCAAAGAGCGTCTCGAAGGTGGCGCCTTCGAATCTGATTTGGGTCTCTAAATCGCATGGCGCTTCCACAAAGAATTGCTGTCACTGGTGCATCTGGATTAATAGGCACTGCACTTGTTGGCCATCTCAAGAGCGAGGGCCACACCGTACAAAGACTTGTACGACGAACAGTGGTTGCTCCAGATGAGATTCAGTGGGATCCAAAGACAGGTTATGTTGATATTGAAGCTCTTCGTGGCGTGGATGCAGTCATTCATCTTGCCGGCGTTGGTGTTGGAGATAAGCGGTGGACCAAGAAATATAAGGCCGAGATTCTAAATTCACGCCTTTTGGGAACGACGGCAATTGCACGCGCAGTCGCTGAAGTTAAACCGCAGGTCTTTATCTCCGCTAGCGCAATCGGTTGGTATGGAGAATCAGGAAATCGCGCTGTAGTCGAAAGTGACAAAGTCGGCGATGATTTTCTCGCTGCCGTGTGTCGAGAATGGGAAGCAGCGGCAGATTTAGCGCAAGGTGTTCGCACAGTAAAGATTCGTACAGGTTTGGTTTTAGATCCCACAGGTGGCGCACTTGGGAAGATGCTTCCACTCTTTCGCCTGGGCTTAGGCGGAAAACTGGGAAATGGAAAGCAGTGGTGGTCCTGGATCACTTTGCATGATGTAATCCGCGCGATTTCCTTTATTCTCGAGACAAAGATTGAAGGACCAGTAAATCTCACCTCGCCAAATCCTGTAACAAATCAGGAATTCACCTCTGCTCTTGCTCGCGCCATGCACCGCCCAGCTCTCTTTCCAGCTCCAGCAATTGGGCTCAAAATTGCTCTAGGTGGATTCTCTAGTGAAATCTTGGGAAGCAAGAAGGTCATGCCACAAGAGTTGATGAGCGCTGGATTTACCTGGGATTACCCGCACATCACCAACGCGCTAACTGCGTTGATCGAAGAGTAACGACTGCGCAGCCAATCGCCCCGATAACAGTGCGCCATTTTGCGATGGTGCCGCTCTGTAATCTCCTGCTACAAACACACCATCCGAAATTTTAGAACTTGTAATTTCACGATGACCTGGAGCAAAAATCGGAAGAGATTTTGGTATTTCATATTTGGCAATCAGCGACCACTCTGAAGATTGTGCACCCCAGATAAGTGATAAATGTCTGCGAACTTCTGATTCAGAGGCAAATTCGATGGTGGTAGACGAGAGCAGCGCCTTACCTTTAGGCGCATAAGTAGGAACCAAGTGAGATATCAGGATTGAGTTCACTACGGGTCCACGCCGTTGTCCGTCTATTAGCAGTCGTTGAGATGCACTTAAATCTTTGGGTACCTCGTGGTACCAAGTGGTACTTGCCGCCAATTGCGGAACGCTTGTCATATCCAGAAGTTGAGCGGCTGTAGTGACGTCGGTGGCAACAATCACTGGCCCTCTTCCAAATTCACGTAACGAATCAACGCGTCGGCCATATTCAATCTTCTTGATCTTGCTAGCAAGAAGCTTGGGTAGCGCACCAACTCCATCTGCAGGCAACCCGGGCTTTCCTGAGATAAATGATCTAATTATCTCTTTTCCATTTATTGCGTTGATTCGCGAAGGCGATGTGAGAAAGACGCCAGTTAAGAAGGGAGAAAGAACGCGTTGATAGAGATTTCCCAAGTGCTTGAGTTCTTCCTCCACGCTCTTAGTGGCGTCGGAAGGTGTCACTAAATAGCGAAGGAGATTGAATTTTTCCTTGATTGTGCCAGCAGCTGCGGATAGAGATGAAGCTAAATATTGACGAGGATCTCCAACTGTGAAACGTCGATCTGCCATTGAAACATCTACAGCACGTGGTGCTTCGGTAAAATTAAGTGATGAGATCACGTCAAGACGCTTTATTTCCGGATAATGAGCATTAATTAATTGAAATCCACGATCTAAGGTGAAGCCATCTATTAGGTCGGTGCTAACTCGACCACCAGGACGATCGCTAGCCTCCACCACGCGAACAGCTCGTCCCGCGTCCTGCAGAGTGATTGCAGCGCTCAAGCCGGCTAAACCTGCACCGACAACTGTTATCTCTCTATCGGTCATGAATATCGCGTGCCTGATCAATAATCGATGCGACTTGCAGAACCTGATCTTGTGAGATTGGCAGAGGCGTTCCGTCGCTAAGCGCTCTCTTTACCGCCAAATAAAATTCACCGTAATTGCCTGCAACGCTTGTGATTTCCTCTTTGCTATCACCCTTGACGAGAAATGCGCGTGAAGTTGTGGGGACGTTCCACAAACCTCCTTCAGGGTATTGGCCTGATCGCAATAACGCTTCTTGCGGATCTAAATCTTCAATAACTAGAGCGCCCTCAGATCCTAAGAGGCGAATACGTGGCCCCGGTGCTCCAGAAATTGCGCTGGCTGACAAGTAAGAATCCACTCCCGAGCTATGAGTTAATGTCAGCACTACATCATCCTCGGAGTTACCGCGAATACTACGAACTCGTGCGCCTGCAAGGCGCGCTGGGCCAAACCAATCCAGTGCTGTAGATATCAAATGGCTCTGTAAATCAAGAAGAAGGCCTCCTCCATTTTCAGGGCTTTCATTCTCACGCCATGAAGCAGGATTTAATTGAGGGCGAAATCTTTCAAAACGTGAATCGAGTCGAAAAGGTTTGCCAATCGCACCTTGCGAGATAACTTTCTTAATCGTGAGCGAATCACTGTCCCACAATCGATTGTAGAAAACAGTCACTGGAACCCGAGCTTGATTGGCAGCGGTGAAAATCTTTTCCGTTTCAGCAACACTCCGAGCGGCAGGTTTATCTATGACAACAGGAATCCCTGCAGCTATCGCCGCTAGCGCCTGTTCGGCATGAACTTTATTTGCAGAGGCAATGACCACCAGATCAAGATTTTGCTGCAGAAGCTCCGATAGAGATCCAACAACTTTGGTTGATGGAAAGTCCTCTTTGGCCTGGCGTGCGCGAGTGGAGTTGGTTGTTAATACGGCTACAACTTCAAAGCCACAACCTTTAAGCAATGGGCCGTGGAAAGAGCGGCCAGCTAAGCCGTACCCGGCAATTCCAACGCGCATAAAGAGTTACTTTTTCGCAAGCTTTGAAGGCCACCAAATCTTGGGTCCAATTTCGTGCACCAGCGCTGGTACAAGAACTGACCGAACAATGATGGTGTCCAAAAGAACTCCGAAGGCAACCGCGAAACCAAGTTGAGCCAGCGGCACTAGCGGCAAGAGACCCAAGACAGCGAAGGTTGCAGCCAAAACAATTCCCGCAGAGGTGATAACTGCACCAGTAACCGTAAGTCCCTTAATGACACCCGCGCGAGTACCAATCTTAATCGACTCTTCTCGAACTCGTGTCATTAAGAAGATGTTGTAATCAATACCTAAGGCAACTAAGAAGATAAAGGCAAAGAGTGGGAATGAAGTATCTCCTCCGGCAAAGCCAAAGACATGATTGAAGACAAGGGCACAGACTCCCAGTGTGGCAAAGTACGAAAGGACGACTGTTCCAAGCAAAAGTGCAGCGCTCAGAATGCTTCGCAATAATATGCCGAGAATGATTGTGATGACGATGAGAATGATTGGAATGATTGTTCTATTGTCACGATCATTTGCCTGACGTATGTCATATGAGACAGCGCTCGTTCCACCTACAAGAGCCGTAGCATCAGCTTCTTTAGCTAGTTCGCGAATACGTGGAATGTCATTTGACGCTTCCACGCTATCAGGGGCTTTATCTAAAGTGACATTCAGAATTGCTTTTCCATTTACAACCTTGACTGGTGGCAGAGGTTGACCAGGTACTGCAAAGCCATCGAGAGCGGGCGTTACCATCGAGACTCCAGGCGCCTGCTTGACGGATGCCGTGACTGCAGCAATCTTGTCGACGCTAACCACAATTTGAGTTGGGTCACCCTCGCCACCAGGGAAATGCTTGAGCAACAATTTCTGTCCAACAACTGACTCAGGGTTCGTTGTGAATGTATCGACTGTCCCAATTCCATCTGCCTTGAGAGTTGAGGAAGTGAAAGCAAAGCCAAGTAAAATGACTCCTGAAATGACCCATGCTTTGCGTGGATTACGTCCAATGCTATTTCCGACCTTTGCCCATGTTCCAGAGAGAACATGGTCATCGCCATCGAAATCTGGTCGACGAGGCCAAAATATCCAACGGCCAAATACAAGCAAGAAAGCTGGAAGCAAAGTAAGAATAGTTATCATCGAACAGACGATTCCAATCGCTCCCACAGGACCAAGACCGGCGGTGTTCGTTAATTGGCTAAAGAGCAATATCAGCAATGAGATTGAAACTGTTGAGCCTGATGCAATGATCGGCTCCCAAACTCCTTTATAGGCAGCGCGCATAGCATCGAAACGACTCTCATGTAGATGGAGCTCCTCTCGATACCGTGCAATCAAAAGAAGTGCGTAATCTGTCGCGGCGCCAATGACGAGAACAGACAAGATTCCCTGCGATTGTCCATCAACATCGATCACATCATTTTTTGCTAAGAGATAAACGATTCCGCCTGCCAAAGTAAGCGCAAAGAGCGCTGACAGAAGTGGAATAATCCACAGGATTGGAGAGCGGTATACAACAATCAAAATAACTGCAACGACTCCGAGCGTGGTAAGCAGAAGTGTCGAGTCGATAGAACCGAATGCTCCGAAGAGATCCCCAAGAAGTCCCCCAGGGCCTGTGACATAAGGAGTTAAATTATTTGCCTTCGCAATCGGTGCGATATCTTCGCGAATCGCTTCGACGATGGCTGGAAGAACTGGCTCATCATTGGAGAGAACTTCGCCGATGGCATTTCCATCGAGTGGAATATTTGCCAATATTGCATCTCCGTCTTCAGATGGAAATGCTGAGATACGTTGTCCAGGTGCGACGTAATCAGAAATCTGTGCATCAGTTCCTGCCAGCTTTAACGCTCCAATCTCATCGAGATGGTCGTTAATAGCAGCGATGGCGCTTGGAGTTGCCGATCCCTCCAAGAGAACTAGCGTTGGGAAACTAAATGAGTCCTTCCCAGAGAAAGTCTGAATAACCTCAGAGGCTTGCGTGGCTTCTGCGCCCTTGGGCAAGAACGAGGAGTTGTTGTTCTCTTGCACCGATGAGAGCTTGCCAAAAAGTGGGCCGAAGACCCCTGTAAGTACAAACCAGAAGATCACCATCAACATGGCTAGGGCAAAGGGCTTACGGTTATTGCGAGTAGTCGATGTTGACACGTTGAAATGACCTTTCGGGCTGTTGAGATAGATGCAATTCGCTAGAGGCGTAGCCTACCTTTAGGCTGTACCCGTGCCTCTTCTTAGCGCAGCCCAAAATGGAGTTATCTCCCCTACTCCCCTTGCGCTGCAGCGACTAGGCCTTATTGAGTATCCATCCGCACTTGAAATTCAACGTTCTCTCCATGCTGAAGTTGCAACTGGCTCTCGCGAAAATACCCTGCTACTTCTCGAGCATCCATCTGTTTACACCGCTGGAAAACGCACTCTCGAATCTGAAAAACCACAAGATGGAACTCCCGTAATTAATGTAGATCGCGGCGGAAAAATTACCTGGCATGGTCCAGGTCAATTAGTGGGGTATCCGATAGTCAGATTGGCAAAACCGACAGAGTTGGTGGGATTTGTCCGTGAGATTGAATCAGCAATCATCGCCATATGTGCCGAGCTAGGAATTCGCGGAGTACGCATTTCTGGACGATCAGGTGTGTGGGTCTGCGATCAGCAAGGAGATCGAAAGATTGCCGCAATCGGTATTCGAGTTGCCTCCGGTGTTTCCATGCATGGATTTGCTATCAACGTGAATCCAGATTTGTCGAACTTTAACCGCATAGTGCCCTGCGGAATCAGCGACGCTGCCGTTACCTCAATTGCGCGCGAACTCAATCAAGATGTGAGAGTCGATGAAGTTTTACCAATTGTCGAAAAGTGCTTTTATGAAACTTTGATGAAGGTGAGCGCATGACCATCGCACCCGAGGGCCGCAAATTACTACGCATAGAAGCACGTAACGCGCAGACTCCCATTGAGCGCAAGCCGGAATGGATTAAAACTCGCGCCAACATGGGCCCCGAATACACTCGACTTCGCACTTTGGTAAAGACAGAAGGGCTGCACACAGTTTGCCAAGAAGCGGCCTGTCCAAATATTTTTGAATGTTGGGAGGATAAGGAAGCAACCTTCCTTATCGGAGGCGAGCGATGCACACGACGATGCGACTTCTGCAATATCGATACCGGTAAACCCGAACCGCTCGACAGAGATGAACCACGCAGAGTCGCAGAGTCAGTGCAATCGATGGGATTGAAGTATGCAACTATTACTGGCGTCACTCGAGATGATCTTGAAGATGAGGGCGCTTGGCTCTACGCCGAAACTATTCGTAAAGTTCACGAATTGAATCCTGGAACAGGCGTTGAAATGTTGGCACCGGATTTCAGTGGAAATCCAAAGTTTCTCAATGAGGTCTTTGAAACTCGCCCTGAAGTCTTTGCCCATAACCTTGAAACTGTCCCGCGAATCTTTAAGCAGATTCGACCTGCCTTTACCTACGAAAGATCCCTCAACGTTATTTCGCAAGCCCGAGCATTTGGACTTATTACAAAATCAAACCTCATCCTAGGTTTGGGAGAAACGCGAGAAGAGATTTCACAAGCTTTAGTTGATCTGCACACAGCGGGATGCGATTTGATCACAATCACTCAATATTTAAGACCAACCAATAAGCACCATCCTGTTGAGAGATGGGTCAAACCTGATGAGTTTGTGGAGTTAGCAAAAGAGGCAGAGCAGATTGGTTTTAGTGGAGTGATGAGTGGTCCGCTAGTGCGCAGTTCTTATCGCGCCGGACGACTCTATAAGCAAGCGCAAGAGAAGCGAGCTGCTATTTCTCATGGCTGATTTGGTCTATCCCCCTGTTGTCGTCGCCATCAAAGCCTTCTGGAAATACCTGGGCTTGAAATTTGATTTTGAAGGCGAAGAGAACATCCCTCGCGATGGCGGAGCCATTCTGGCTATCAATCACGTCGGATATTTAGATTTTGCTCTGGTTGGTACAGCGGCGCTTCCCGTCAATCGATATGTGCGATTTATGGCGAAGAAAGAAATTTTCGATAACAAGTTAGCTGGCCCCCTTATGCGCGGAATGCACCACATCTGCGTAGATCGATCAAATGGTTCAGCTTCTTTTGTAGCAGCGCTTCGTGCTCTACGTGGCGGAGAAATCATTGGGATTTTCCCGGAAGGGACAATTTCTGTAAGTTTTGAAATCAAGGAGTTGAAATCGGGCGCAGTGCGATTAGCCATGGGAGCTGGGGTGCCTGTTATTCCTACGGTGATATGGGGCTCGCAACGAATTTGGACAAAGAAAGTAAAACGAAATCTGCGCCGTAAAAATGTGCCAATTTCAGTCTCTTTTGGAGCTCCGCTCTACTTTGATAAGCAGACTGATGTCGAAGCGGGCGAGAAAGAACTGCGCGAAACCATGATTACTGCGCTACATAAGATTCAAGGAAAGTATCCAGATTCACATGAAGGGCAGCGTTGGGCGCCTGTGCGCCTTGGTGGAACCGCGCCTGCTCCCCTAAACTAACGCACATGTTCAAGCGAAAGAATAAAGAGCCGAAAATCAAGAAACCACGTTTTCAAACTTTTCGTGATGCGTACAAGGTAACCCATGCGGTAAAGCCTTGGATTGGCGCCGCCCTTATTGCAATCTTCCTAGTTGTGCTCATCGTTGGCGTGACGCTGGGATTTGTATTTGACCATCCCATCTACGGTGGCTTCGTCACTCTTCCGCTTGCGCTGCTAGCAACAATGTTCTTCTTTACTCGCATTGCAGGATCAGCTGCATATTCATCCATTGAGGGACAAATTGGCGCTGGCGCCAGTGTTCTCATGGCCATTCGCAAAGGCTGGACGACAACCCCTGCCGTTGCAGTCAATAAGCAGCAGGACATGGTCCATCGCAGCGTTGGACGCGCCGGAATTGTTCTTACAGGAGAGGGCGGTTTTGCCGTTCGCCAAATGGTCCAAGATGAAAAGAGAAAATCCGAGCGTTATGCGCCCGGAGTTCCTATCATCGAAGTTTTTGTCGGTGACGGAGAAGGTCAAGTTCCTCTTCGTAAGTTGCAGAAACATGTAACAAAACTTCCTAAGAAGCTCACACCGCACCAGATGCGCGAAGTACGTGCTCGTCTGAAGGCAGTTGGAGGAATGTCGTTACCTATTCCTAAAGGCCCAATGCCAAAAGGCATAAAGATTCGCTAACTCACTTTGCGGTAAAACCCGAATCAAGCTTCTGGCGCCAGGAGGTAAAGCTGCGCACTGATCCAGTGTGAGGCTTCCGAAACCAAGGGTAGGGATGTATTTCGGCCAAACCGATAAATTTCCGAAATGAAGGCACAGGTGCATAAGTGACTGCAACTCTATTCTCTTGCGCAAATTGGTAAGGATCTCCCAGAAATACCTCAACCTCTCGGCGCTCAGAGAGGTCTTTCAGAGTCTCTAGGTAGAAACCTATGCGCTTTGCACTTAACTGCAACTTTGCAAGCGCGGACTTATTGAATACGAACACGACTGGTAAATCAGGATGAGCCTGCAGAGCGGGATCACTATCCCCTAGTGAATCGATTGTCAGAAAAACATAATCAGGTTTTTCATGTGTTATCACTTGATCGGGTCCTGTTGTGCGGCTCAGATTTGGATCGCTATCGAGAAGAGGATTCTTAGGTAACTGCTGAGGGGTAACTTCGTCGGGGAAATTTTGAATTGGGCAATTCTTCTTCAGTGAACATTTGAAGCACACGCCCGGTGCTCTCTTTTCCACCTGCCAGCGGGCAAATCCGTAGGGTTTGCCGGTTCCTGCGCCCACAGTCCATTGCCATCCCAATAAATTAGCTGCTCGCGATCCATCTATCAGTTCACGATACATACGCTCTTGTCCATGGAGCCATCCCTTGTTATTTCTCACCGTCCAATGGGATGCCAACCACATACGTGTTTGATTAACTAACCATCCATCTTCCTCAAGTTCAGAGAGAACGCGATCAATGCAGAGCATGTCGCGATTCCATCCATCTCCAGTTTCTTGCCAATTAGCCTCAAACCGTAAGTTTTCAAAGAGTTGTACACCTACTCGGGCGTAGAGGTGTCGTGCATACTCTTGCCAAAACAGTTCATCACGAAACTTTTCTCTATCTTTGTACGGTGCATCCTTAACGGCCTTAAACACTTGAGACAGAGTCAACAAGTTGTGGCGAATATATGGCGAAAGGACGCTAGCTCCTCGTATTTCACGCGGTTCCACCTCAGACCTCTGCTGCGCATAACGAGTGATATCCAATTCCTGTAATGCGCTATTTGCAGCCTGTTGCCCGCCTTTGATAGAGCTCAGTGATGTTGGACCAGAGAAGAGATCGACGAAATCACTTTCGATTGTGGCGATGACATCTCGTTCGATGTTTAGTTCCTTCATCAATAACGACCAGGATTTAGGAGCGGGATTTCACAAGCACGGTATTCGATAATCGTTCGTTGATGCCACGTCCATTTTCATCAAAGGTTATTGCGGTAATTAGGGGCATCAGAAGCGCCGTTCTAATCAGAGCCTGTATCGGAGTAACTGGGCCTCCATCGGAGTAACGCACAACTTTTAGGCCAACGAGGCGATGTCCAAATGATGCTCCACCTAGAGCTATAAAGAGTGAATACTCGGCAAAGAGGAGGATGAGGACCGGGAATCTAGCGCCGGGAATGCGATCACTGAGACTGCCACCACCAGCGAAGAAGCCGAGCGAGATGGCGTAGCAAGCTAGCCAATCGATGGTGATCCCGAGAATGCGGCGGCCCTGGCTGACGCGTGGATACATGCCGTGAAGCCTATCGGCAGGAGTGGAATCTGGCAGAGAGAGGCTTCTTCGGGTAGATGTAACACGGCTGTAACACTGCGATTATGACATTTTTACGCATGAGAACTAGCCTTCACTCCATCAGCGGTACTCAACGATGAGCTGACTGGGATGAGCTGGCTGTGAAAAATCGGCCTCAATTGGAGTATCAATATGTTCAAAAACGCTTCAGAAATCTTTGCCTACATCAAGAAGGAAGATGTAAAGCTAGTTGATGTTCGCTTTACAGATCTTCCGGGAATTCAGCATCACTTCAACGTTCCAGTTGAATCATTCGATGAAGCTGTCTTTACAGACGGCCTCATGTTTGATGGTTCATCAATTCGTGGATTCCAAGCAATCAACGAATCAGATATGAAGTTGCTGCCAGTTCCAGAATCAGCATTTATCGATCCATTTAGACTCGAGAAGACTCTCGTCATTATCTTCTCAGTGCACAACCCAGTAGATAACACTCCATATTCTCGCGATCCTCGTGGTGTTGTTGCTAAGGCTGTTGACTATATGAAGTCAACTGGAATTGCAGATCAAGCATTCTTTGCACCTGAAGCAGAATTTTATGTCTTTGATGCAGTTCGTTTTAAGACAGGAATGAACGAGGCATACCACCACATCGATTCATACGAAGGTGCATGGAACACAGGAATCGTTGCCGACCCAGATGGCACACCGAACCGTGGTTACCGCACACGTATCAAGGGTGGATATTTCCCAGTATCACCAACTGATCAATTTGCGGATCTCCGCGATGAAATGGTGATGGAACTTGGTCGCGCGGGACTTCTCGTTGAGCGTTCACACCACGAGGTGGGAACTGCAGGCCAGATGGAAATCAACTATCGCTTTACTGACATTCTCTCTGCAGGCGATGAATTGATGAAGTTCAAGTACATCATCCGTAACGTTGCATGGGAAGGTGGCAAGACTGCAACCTTTATGCCTAAGCCTCTCTTTGGCGACAATGGTTCTGGTATGCACGTACACCAGTCACTCTGGAAAGATGGAAAGCCACTCTTCTTCGAAGCTGGTACTTATGGAGATCTCTCAGATACTGCTCGCTGGTATATCGGCGGACTTCTCAAGCACGCGCCATCACTATTGGCATTTACAAACCCAACAGTGAACTCCTATCGTCGTCTGGTTCCAGGTTATGAAGCACCCGTTAACTTGGTCTACTCAGCACGTAACCGTTCTGCCTGTATCCGTATCCCAATCACCGGATCTTCTCCAAAAGCAAAGCGCGTGGAATTCCGTTGCCCAGATCCATCATCAAATCCATATCTCGCATTCGCTGCGATGTTGATGGCCGGAATCGATGGAATCGTTAACAAGATCGAACCACCTGCCCCAGTGGATAAGGATCTATACGAGCTAGAGGGCGCAGAAGCTGCTGCCATTCCACAGGTTCCTGGTTCTCTCGATGCAGTATTAACAAGCCTTGAGAATGACCATGAATTCCTTACCAAGGGTGGAGTCTTCTCAGAAGATCTCATCTCAACTTGGATTGAATGGAAGCGCAAGAACGAAGTTGATTACGTTCGCCTGCGTCCACATCCAGCAGAGTTCGAGCTCTACTACGACATCTAAAGAAGCCAATATCAAAACCCTCGTTACTTGTAACGGGGGTTTTGTTATTTGTGAGCGCTTACCGTCTTGAGAGCAACTTGAAAAGTATCCAGCTCGCCAATCCACTGACAATCGATGCTGCAATTACTGCGAGCACCGCAATATCCTGAAGTGCCTTTTCAGCGAAGGCAAGGTTTGCAATAAAGATTGCGACGGTGAAACCTATTCCTGCAGCGCTACCCGTAGCTGCTATTTTTCCGATTCCTGCACCATCAGGATAATCACCAATGTTGGACTTCTTAGCCAAAATGAGCGCCACAAGAATGCCAATTGGTTTACCCAAAACTAGGCCAGCAAAAATTCCCCAGGCAATAGGTGAACGGAAAGCACTTTCTAAGGAGGAATTGGTGATAACTACACCTGTATTGGCAAATGCAAAGATTGGAACTATCACGAAACTGCTCCAAGGATGAAGTTTTTTCTCTAACCATTCAATAACCGACACCGAGCCGTCTTCATCATCTTTAAGGCCAGAGTTCGACTTTGGCTGATTTGGAGTGAGTAGACCTAAAATGACTCCAGCGAGCGTGGCATGCACCCCACTTCGGTACAACGAATACCAAAGAAGTGCACCGAGTGCGACATAGATGGCTGTATTGATAACTCCGATTCGCTTTACTATCAAAATTGCAACAACTGAGAGAACAGAAGCTACGAACCAAGAGAACGCAACTCCAGTTGAGTAGATGAATGCGATGATCAAAATTGCGCCGATATCATCAATGACTGCAAGCCCCAACAAAAAGGTGCGAAGTGCTGGAGTCACGGCGGTGCCCAAGGCTGCTAGTAAGCCAACTGCCAAAGCAATATCGGTTGCCACCGGAACGCCCCAACCCCTTGGCGCTTCTCGACCTGCTATCAGTAGATATATCCCAGCCGGAAGAATCATTCCGCCTATGGCGCCGAGAAATGGCATTACTGCCCGTCTCTTGGTTGAGAGGTGGCCCGATGTGAGTTCTCTCTTTATCTCTAATCCAACAACGAAGAAGAAAATTGTCATCAATACGTAATTGATAACTTTAAGAGTTGTTAGTTTGAGATAGAAAGAGCCACTGCCTAACTCGAATGAGGCGCTCAAGGCAGAGAAATAGGAACCCGACCAAGGGGAATTGGCAACTGTTAGTCCACCCACGGCTGCGATTAGCAGCAGCATTCCGCTCGTCGATTCGCGGTGCAAGAAATCTCGTAGCGGAGAAATGGAGCGAGGCATTACATCACAGTATCACTACAGCAATTATTGTTGCGCGATTGTTTTACGAGCCACCAGAAAATACCCGATAAAACCGATGAGCAATGCAAAAAATACACCTAAGTTGGCATATGCCCACGAGCCATCTTTTCCGCCAATGAGGAATAAGAAATAACCCTGCCAGGAGAGCCAACTTGCAAAGGTATTTGTCACAAATCCCCATCCAACTAAAGTTCCCACGACCATGATCGAAATACTCTTTCTATTCCAAGTGCCGTAACGCCCTTGATGGGAATAGAGATCACTCTCGCTAAAATTATTGCGAAGCAGAACATCTGTAACAAAGATTGCGGACCAGACTGCAATTGGCACCCCGAGAGTGATCAAAAATCCCTGAAAAGGAAAGAAGAAATCATCCGCAATCCACACAAAGTAGATAACTCCTAGCAGCATTAAGAAGGCATCTATAGATGCAGCTACGTGGCGTTTAACAGGAAAACCAATGGATATCAGAGCTAACCCGGATGAATAGAGATTGAGTATCGCTCCCCCAACGAGTCCCAAAATCGCTACAAGTGCGAATATGAGCAGATACCAAGTGGGAAGTATGGTCGTGAGCGCCCCAATAGGGTCGCTAGCAATAGCTTCTGATAATTCTTTACTACTTCCAGATAGAGCAGCGCCATACGTCACGAGAATAATTGGAACGATTGAAGCACCGAAAACTGTCCATCCCACAACTGCGGCGCTCGAAGTTTTTCGGGGTAAATAGCGAGAATAGTCTGCGGCTGCGTTGACCCAGCCGAGCCCTATGCCAGTTGCACCAAAAATAAGTGCGCCAATAAATCCTTGTGCACTGCCGTTGGGAATCGCCGAGACTGCAGTCCAATCGACTTTTCCTACCGTCAATGAAATGTAGAAAATAGTTGCCACAATCGTAACTATGGTGAGCACTCGCTGAATACGCATAATGACCGTAAACCCAAGTACTGCCGCAGAAATAGTGAGCGAAATAGCAATTCCAAAACCAAGCACCATCGCAGTGTTCTGATCAATGCCTCCGAGCCGAATAAAAACTGTGCCTGTAGCAAGAGTTGCAAGTGACATCAGAACAATTTCCCAGCCAACAAAGAGTAAATATGAGAGGAGTCCAGGAATCACGCTTCCATGAACGCCAAAAGATGCACGCGATAAAACCATTGTTGGGGCATTGGATTTCTTCCCTGCCAAAGAACTAAAACCAACAAGAAGAAAGGAGAGAACCGTCCCCAGGAAGGCAGCTACTGTCGCCTGCCAAAATGAGATTCCAAAACCAAGGAAGAACGAGCCATAAGAAAGCGCCAGAAGCGAAACATTTGCTCCACACCAGGGCCAAAAGAGCGAAGAAGCCTTTCCCCTTCGCTCACTTTCAGCAATGACGTTAGTTCCATTTAGCTCAAGGTTCATAGCGTAAAGGATATTGCAGTTCGAAGATTGTTACTTAATCTAAGAAGAAATCGAGTAAGAAATCCTTCGTTCCCGGAACAACTGCATACTTGTCTAGATCCGTGATGCCCTCTGAGGCCAAGACTTCATCGTCAACAAAGAAATTTCCTGTGCACTCTTTTGATGGTCTATTCAGAATGATGTACGCGCTATCAGCAAGGATTTCAGGGGTGCGACATGCTGCAGTATCGACTCCTGGAATCATTTGGAGCGCCGCTGTATCTATTGCAGTTCGTGGCCAAAGGGCATTCACAGCAATTCCATCTCGCTTGAACTCTTCGGCCATGCCCAACACGCACATGCTCATCCCATATTTTGCCATCGTGTAGGCGACATGGTTCTTAAACCATTTAGATTTCATAGAAAGGGGCGGAGATAGATTCAAGATATGTGGATTTCGACCCGCATCGGCAGAGTCGCGTAGGTGTGAGATTGCGGCCTGAGAGGTTAAGAATGTGCCTCGGACATTGACATCAAACATCAAGTCAAAGCGCTTGGCTGGAGTTTCCTCTGTTCTGGTGAGATTGATTGCACTTGCGTTGTTAATCAAGATATCTATTCCACCAAATTCTGCAGCGGCTTGCGCCATTGCGGCAGCAATCTGGTTTTCATCTCTGAGATCACATTGAATAGCTAGAGCAGTTCCACCGGCTGCCCTGATTTCTTCAGCGGCGGTATAAATTGTTCCAGGCAGTTTTGGATTTGGCTCAGCTGTCTTCGCCGCAATAGCAATCAAAGCACCATCTCGGGCCGCACGAAGTGCAATCGCTAATCCGATTCCGCGGGATCCTCCCGTGATAAAGATTTTCTTACCTTGAAGTGACATTACTTGCCTCTCTTTGCCATAAAGTTCATAAAGGCTTCCGCCGCTTCTTCGGATTGCAAAGCCAGAGCGAAAATCTCAAATTCTGCTCGCATCACCGCGGCTACTGCATCGTGCTTACCAGCTTTCATGAGCGCTTTCGTGTTGATGATTGCTTGCGGTGGTTGTGCGGCAATTCTCTCGGCAATGGCCAAGGCTTGCGCCTGTGGGTCTTCTGCAATATCGGCGACCAGACCCATCTCTTTTGCTGCTTGGCTATCAAAGGACTCACCGGTCATAAATATTTTCGCAGCTCTCTGGTATCCAACTAAATTAGGAAAAAGCATGCTCGAACCCGCTTCAGGGACAAGCCCTAAAGAAGTAAATGGCATCGAAAAATTGGCTGTAGGAGATGCGACAACAACGTCACAATGAAGCAGCATCGTTGTGCCAACACCAATGGCATTTCCTTTCACTGCAGCAAGCAGGGGCTTCGGGAACTCAAGAAGCGCGCCAAGAAACTTCGCCACATCTGAATCTGATTCAGTTGGAGGGTTGGACATAAAGTCTCGAATATCGTTTCCCGATGTAAAGTGCTCGCCTTCGCTGGTAAGAACTACGCAGCGAATTCCAAAATCCCCCGCTGCTTCATTGAGGTTTTGGGTGAGCCCCGCATACATCGACCGAGTAATCGCATTCATCTTTTCAGGTCGATTAAATGAGATGACGAGAACTTGCCCTTGGCGCGAAGTGGTGATTTCGGTCATTTGCGCATCTTATGGCGTTGATTCAAGGAATGGAAGGAGCATAATTGGCTTACCAGCACGGAAAAGGTGAAAGTTATGGCACGAGACATCACGATTACTTCTCGAGAGCTCACTCCTTTTGAGCAGCTGGTTTTAGGTCTTCTCTGTGAAGGTAAGACAAATTCTGCAATTGCGCGAGAAACAAATCACACAGAGAAAGTAATTGAGAATACGGTCAGTCGTGCTGCCAAAGTCTTCAATATTAAATCTGACGAAGATACAAACATCAGAGTTCTTCTAGCGCTTGCTTTTCGCACTCATTATGGAGATCGCGCATTTGATCGCCTCGGGGTACCTTGCTCTCATTTCGAAATCAATGGAGAAGGCCAGCCAATCTGCAACCGAGAGATTCATTGATTTAAGTCGTTTAATTGGTCACATTTTTCTCAGTGCTGGCACTCTCATTTTTACTGGAAGTGCTGGCACTCAGCCACAAAAGCCCTTCTCGTCTTCTCTCGATATTTAATGGGTCAAGCAATTCATAAGTTGCTAGAAAATGGAGAGAAATATGAAACGTAAAAATTTTGACAAAATCGTAACTTTCATCGGATTTGGAGTGACGGTTATCCTTTTTGTTGCGGCGGGATTACTCAACTGGGGAGCTTCATTTGCACAAGATTCCGTAAAGAGCCAGCTGGATAATCAGAATATTGCTTTTCCTGCAGTCGAAGGGATGCCTGAAGCCACTAAAGATCGACTTGCGAAATGGGCAGAGATGAAGGTGACTACAGGAGAAATGGCCAAGGATTACTCTGACCTATACATCTGGGAGCATATGAAAGGTGCAGCTGTTGCTGCAATCGGAAAACCTGCAACTTACTCAGAAGTTTCAGGAATGTATATGGGCTTAACTAGAAGCGGCAGCACAGATGCAGAACAGATAGCCAAGCTGGGAGACCTTCGGCAGACTCTCTTCATGGGAAATACTTTGCGCGGGATGTTGTTGACTGCATACGCCTTCGGCACTCTTGGAGTAATTGCTGGTTACGGCGCATTAGCGGCCCTAATAGGTGGAGTAATCATGCTAATGCTCTCAATTGCTGGGTTGATTCATATTCGTCGCACCCCAGATAGCGCGACGATATAGCCCTCAGATCTTTCAACTCTCCGTGAAGGTTGAGGGATAGGCCCCGGTTCTATCTTGGAACCGGGGTTTCTCATCTTTAAATCTCCACTCATTCAATATCGTATGCACATGCTTAGCGGTGTCATCCCCTCACGTTTTCTTGAATACGTCATCGCTGCCATCATTATCATCATCGCGCCCGGGCCGAGTGTGCTTTTCATCATCGCTCGCGCCATTTCTTGGGGGCGAAAAATTGCGGTCCTTACAGTTGCAGGAAATGTTTTGGGCGCCTTTACCTTATCCACTCTTGTCGCTTTTGGAATCGGACCGATTCTCGAGCGTTCTGAACTTGCATATCTCTCTTTGCAATGGGCCGGAGGTCTTTATCTCGTTTATCTAGGAATTGATGCGATTCGATCCCGGAAGATAGCGGCAGAAAATATGTCGAAAACAGAAGGAGGTGCGCCAGGTTCTCTCCGAACAATCCGCGATGGATTCTGGGTAGGTGTGTTAAACCCGAAAGGCATGGTCTTCTTCGCCGCGGTACTTCCGCAATTTATTGATATAAATGGTGAAAGCGTTACTGCGCAGCTCTTCTTTCTTGGTTTCGTTTTCTGTCTTCTTGCTTTTATCTCTGATGGCGCGTGGGGATTGCTTGCTGGAACTGCGCGCGCTTGGCTAGCCACTGACAATCGAAGGCTTGAGTTCATGCGTGCCACCGGGGGCTCAATCATGGTTCTTCTTGGGTTAGCGGTGTTGTACAGCGCAGTTGTCAGCAGATAACGGAAGAATACGTTCATGCGCAAACCAGATAACCCAGCCCGGGAAACTATCGCTCCCTCAGATTTAACTTTCGGACTCTCCACATGTAAACGTTGCCTCTGGTTGAAGTATTGGTTCAAATTTGAATTAAAGAAAGAATTTCCTCTTGTTAAACCACTTGCTGATTCACAAGAAGAACATTTTCGACGTGCTCCGTTGCCAGCCCTTCACCCTTCACTCAATCCTGGTGTAGTTAAACAATGGGGCCAATGGGTTAAGAGCGCTCCAATCTCGATCAATGGATTTGAAACACGTTGGAGAATTTTAGGAATCTACGACTTACTTGGCCATTACGAAGATGGAACGGTCGGAATCATCGATTGTAAAGTTTCTGATTCCGATCGTGACAATGGCCCTTTCTATGCTCCTCAGCTTGAGTCGTATGCATATGCGCTCGAGAACCCTGAGAAAGGAAAACCTTTCCCGGTATCTAGTATGGGTCTACTCATCTGGAAACTTGCCGGAGTCACTGAAACGCGCCAGAGTGAATTGGCAAAGAATTCTTACGGGTTCGGAGTCAATCAGGTCTACATTCCAGTCGAACGAGATAGCGCAACTTTTATGAATCTGCTCGAGGAACTGATCTCCACGATTGAAGGAGGCATGCCTAGCCCTGGGCCAGAGTGCAACGTGTGCAATTACCTCATCAAACGTAACGAGTTAGAGATCGATTAATCGTTATCGTCGTTATTTTCGACGTTCATTCCAGACTTTTTGGCCTTCACTGCATAAGTATCAACATACTCTTGACCTGATAGCTGTTGAATGCGTTTCATGATTTGATCGGTGACCTCACGCAAATATTGCAAATCACTAGAGTCGCCATCAAAGTACATCGGTTCACCGAAAGAAATTCCTACACGCATAATCTTTGGAATCACAGTTCCGGTGGGTTGAATTTTATCGGTGTTAAACATTGCAAGTGGAACCACTGGCGCACCAGATTCAATTGCAAGCCGCGCAATTCCAGTACGACCCTTGTAGAGGCGACCATCGGGTGAGCGCGTTCCTTCTGGATAAATTCCCAGAGAATTACCTTCTGCTAAAACTTTAAGGCCAGTTATAAGAGCGGCTTCACTGCGGCGACCACCAGAACGATCAACGGGCACCTGACCAAGTGCGATAAAAGTTAATTTCTTGATCAATCCTTTTGGGCCTGGGGATGTGAAGTACTCGCTCTTGGCAAGAAATGTAACTTTCCGAGGCACAACCAACGGCATAAATATCGAATCACTAAATGACAGATGATTAGAGGCCAAAATCAGAGGACCAGTTGCTGGAACGTTTCGTAAACCCTTGACCTTCGGGCGAAACAACACCATCAAAAACGGAGTCAGGAACGCCCTTAAGGTGCCGTATGGCAGGTTATTCATGGCGCTAATTTAGCCTGAAAGGCTGCCTTTGTGCGAACATAAACCATGACCACAGGCGGGCGATCTGATGCATTTGATGACGATGAACTCATTAAAGCCGAATTTGAATCCATGGTTGAAGGATTATCGCTGGATGAATCTGCCCCGACAACATACCTCGATGAATTAGATAAATTTGAAGATAACAATCGATTCGTTCCACCAGTTATTCCAAAACGATCTCTTCGAGATCAAATCAAAGATGCAAAAAAATCTCTGAAAAAATGGAGTCGAGGCGACTCAGATCAGGATGACGGCTCAGTACTTTAGAAAGTTAACGTCGAGCTAAATCAGCAACACCGACTAGCCCTGCTTGATTTCCTAAGGTAGCTCCTACGATTTCTGGCATTGGGAGAATCTCGGAAAATGGCATGTGCCGTTTAGCTGCTTCTCGGATGGGAGTAAGTAGCAACTCTCCCGCATCAATAACTCCCCCACCAATAACAACAGTCTCTGGATCCAAGATTGCTGATAACGAGGCAACGCCTGCACCTATCCATTTTCCTGTTGTTCTGAAAGCTTCGATAGCAATCACATCTCCATCTTGAGCCGCTTCCATAATCATCTTGCCGGTAAGACCTGCAAAAGTTCCATCTCCTCTAGATAGAAGTTTCTGCGCTATTGATGGGTTGGCTTCAATAGCTTCGCGAGTATGGCGCATCAGCGCTGAACCCGACCCATACTGCTCAAAACAACCTTTTGCACCACAACCACAGAGAAGCCCATCTGGTACCACTCTCATGTGACCTACCTCTGCTGCAATTCCAAATGCACCGCGATGTAACTTCCCATCAATGACAATGCCACCACCTAAGCCAGTACCAATTGTTAGGAGGAGTACATGCTCTTTTCCTTTAGCGGCTCCAAATCGAGCTTCACCCCATGCCGCTGCATTGGCATCATTTTCAATATCAACTGGTAAGCCAATGAGTGTTGTAAGTTCGTAATCTAAATTAACTCCATTCCAGCCTGAAATATTGGGTGTTGCCAACATAGTTTTTCGATCTGAAGAAACCCAACCTGCTGCAGAAACACCAACTGATTCGACTGGAAATTGCGCCTTTAACTCGTTTGCTACTTCAGCGATGGCAGCAGTAAGGGCTGTGCCACCTTCCTTGGGAGTATCACGCCGTGCAGTTTGGTGAACTGTGCCAAATTCGTCGACGACGCCACCAAGAACTTTGGTACCGCCGACATCTACTCCAATTGTAAAAGTCATTAAGAAAGATGCTCGCCAAGTTCCTTGAGCGCAGTGTCAATGGTCTGCTGTTGTGCTTTTGTAATCATCATGGCAGGCACAGGCAGCGATACCGCTACTTCGAGCTCGTATGTCACCTGGGTTGAGTCGGCATCAATGGCTTTGAGTGAATAAGTGCCATCCATCTGTGTGAGTAAATCAGCTTCATCCATAGTGAACGTGAGAGTTGAGGGGGCGCCGCTCCAGTCATACTCCAACACGACTCGATCTTTCATCATGCCCGCATCAATGGATAACTTTGCCTTGGTCACTCGATTCTGGTCATCACGCTCTAGGACATCAACTTTTTTAATTGAGGTCAGCCATTCTGGATAGCTCTCAATCGAAAAGAGCACACCCTGCACATCAGCAAGGGGCGCATCGACGATTACGGTAGAAGTACTCTTCTGTGACATAGCCCCAAGGCTACCAACTCCACTGCGTTTATGAGATCTACGCGAAAAATCAGAGGCAAGACATCTTCCTTTTTTGCGGGGGCGACCGCTAGCGTTAGCGCCATGAACGAAATCACCGTCCCGGCCATCATTCCTGCAGCCACTGAAGGAAATCTCACCAATCTCGTTGCTGAGAGAGCTTGGTTTGAGCCCGATCGCATCACGATGTCGCGCCCATTGGGTGATGGATGGCAACCACTTACTGCACGTCAGGTTGAAGAAGAGATACGTGCAACGGCAAAAGGTCTTATCGCTGCCGGAATACAAATCGGTGATCGCGTTGCCATTATGGCGCGCACTCGTTATGAATGGACAATTTTAGATTTCGCAATCTGGTACGCCGGTGGATGCGTTGTTCCAATTTACGAAACTTCTTCGGCCGAACAAGTTGATTGGATTCTCAACGATTCTGGCGCAGTCGGACTAATTGTTGAGACTCCGGCGCATCGTGAATTAGTCACACCTGTAATTCCATCTCATACAAAACACATTTGGGTAATGACTGAAGATGTCCTCGCCATTCTTCGCAATTCAGGTAGCGCGGTTTCCGATGAAGAAATCGAACGTCGTCGCAATTCCTTAGTTCCAGCGAGCCTAGCTACTCTTATTTACACATCAGGAACAACTGGCCGCCCAAAGGGAGTTCAGCTCACCCATTCGAATTTCTTAGCCGAATGTGGAAATGTTGTGGAGGGTGCAAGTGATCTATTCTTGAAACCTGGCGGTTCTACCCTTCTCTTCTTACCGGTAGCGCATGTCTTTGGCCGCATGGTTCAAATCGGTGCAATCCATGCTGGTCTGCATCTTGCTCACTGCAGTGATCCCATCGGACGCCTGCCAGCTGATTTAGCTTCATTTAAACCATCCTTTGTCCTTGCCGTCCCTCGCATCTTTGAAAAGATTTATAACGGTGCAGAGGCAAAAGCCGAAGCCGCTGGTAAAGGAAAGATCTTCCGTAAAGCTGCCGAAGTTGCTATCGCGTATAGTGAAGCGAAAGATAAGAAGGGCTTCAATCCACTTCTGACTCTTAAGCATGCCCTCTTTGACAAATTAGTGTTCTCGAAGATTCGCGCAGGCATGGGTGGCGCTGTTGAAGCGGCGATATCCGGTGGCGCTCCATTAGGTACCCGGTTGGGACACTTCTACCGAGGAGCTGGTATCACCATTCTTGAAGGATATGGACTTACTGAAACGACGGCGGGCGCAACGCTTAACCTCTCTAGCAATTTACGTATTGGTTCAGTAGGAAGACCTATTCCTGGAACTTCAATCAAAATAGCCGAAGATGGTGAAGTCCTCATTAAAGGCCCAATCGTGATGCGAGGCTATTGGCAGAACGATGCTGCAAATCAAGAAGTTTTCGATGGTGAGTGGTTTAAATCTGGAGATTTAGGTCGACTCGATGATGAAGGTTTCCTCTACATCACCGGTCGTAAGAAGGAATTGATTGTTACTGCAGGAGGAAAGAACGTAGCTCCTGCTGTACTTGAAGATCGCCTTCGCGCACATCCTTTGATTAGCCAGTGCATCGTGGTCGGTGACAATCAGCCATTTATTGCAGCACTTATCACAATCGATCAAGACATGCTCAAGGGGTGGATTGCTGCAAATAACAAGTCTGGCGCAACTATTGAAACCTTGGTCAATGATCCTGATCTGAATGCGGTTATTCAAACCGCTGTTGACGAAGCCAATAAGGCAGTATCAAAGGCTGAATCAATCAGAAAGTTCACTATCCTGTCTAAAGATTTCACAATTGCAACCGGTGAACTTACAGCGAAACTTTCGCTCAAGCGCCATGTGATTTCGCAGAACTATGCGACTGAGATTGCAGCGCTCTTTACCAAGTAAAACCTGATGGCAACTCCCGAGCAACTTCACCTCGCTCGGGAGCTCCATGATGGCATTGCACAGGACTTGGTAGCGCTGGGATATTCTCTCGATATTCTGCTTTCTCAAGGCGATATACCCACATCAGCCCGCGCTTCGATTCGATCTTCGCGATTACAGGTTGATGAACTGATGTTGAAAGTTCGGCAAGAAATCTTTAATTTGCGCAGAAATAGCGCGGACTCCCTGTCACAACGTCTCTATTCACTGATAACAAGTAAATATTCAGATTTTGAGACCACCCTGGAACTAGAAGAGTTAAGTGCTCCGGCGGAAATCGAAGATGAATTATTTGCCGTGGCGAGTGAAATCCTACGCAACGTGAGGGTCCATTCTAGGGCTAGCCGAATTGGCGTAACTCTCTATCCGGTTAACAATCGCATCTGTCTTCAGATATGCGATAACGGAATAGGAGGAGCCACGATGAAGAAAGGGCGCTGGGGTTTAACTGGTATCACAGAACGAGTCACAAAAATGGGCGGTGCCGCCACCATTGAAAATAACTTTGAAAACAATGTAGGAGTTCGCATCACTATCTTGTTGTGACAACGCGCGCACTGATTATCGATGATCATGCGGTTGTAAGAGCTGGAATCCGCAAAGTTCTCGAGACACGGGAAGCCACCGTTGCTTATGAGGCTGCTTCTAAAGTTGAAGCAATGGCGCAGATAGCACTGATTAATCCCCATATTTTGATAGTTGACATTGGCCTACCCGATGGAAGTGGTCTAGAAATCATCCGATGGGCTCGAACCATATCCCCAGATATTGCAATGGTAGTTCTCACTTTCAATGAAGCTGATGAATTTATTCTCGCTGCCATGAAAGCTGGTGCTAGCGGATTTGTTCATAAATCTTCTCCCCTTCCGGAACTCATTGCAGCTGTAGATCATGCACTAGCTGCTCCAACATCATTTGCGGGCAAGGACATCGCCAAAGCTCTGCAGAGAAACCAAATGAAATTTGGCCTTTCGCCGCGCGAGTTAGATATTGTGGTGCTACTTCCTAATGATCAGCCGTTATCGGAGTTGGCGCGGATTTTATTTATCTCTGAATCAACCTTAAAGACTCATTTGACGCACATATATCGGAAGCTTCACGTAAAAAATCGACTGCAGGCAATCAACGTTGCCCGGAAGGCTGGTCTGCTAGAAGAAGTGAATTAAATTGTTCAGCCCAACGTTCCCAGCGCCATTCATCAATAATCCATTGGCGCCCTGCCGCTCCCATCTGGTGAGCTAAATCTTGGTCGCGCAACAACTGGGAAACGGCTGCAGCAATTTCGGTAACGGAAGTGCCATCAACTACTACTCCTGTCTTTCCTTCAATCACTGCATCGGGCGCACCGCCTGATGCACCGCCAACGACTGCAACTCCACATGCGCTTGCTTCCAAATAGACTATTCCTAGCCCTTCAACTTCTAGCCCAGCTAGTCGAGTCCGCGATGGCATCGCGAAGACGTCGCCAGAACAGATGTATTGAGGCAAATCTTGATACTTGATTCTGCCGATAAAGGTGATTTGGTCGGTTACCCCAAGTGCAGTTGCGCGCTTTTGCATAAACTCTTGCCGTGGTCCTTCTCCCACAAAGAGAATGTGTGCGCTTGGAATTTGTTGCAGAATGAGTGGAAGCGCCTCGACGAGAGAATCTTGTCCTTTGCGATGCACCAACCGTCCCACGCTGACAATAACCTTTTTAGAAGTCAGCCCAAGACTCTCTCGAATCTCAGCTGCAGCACTCTGTGGAGCAAAGTGATCAGTATCAATTCCCGGTGCAATCTTTACCATCGCGTTTTGCGCACTCGGTGACAGCGCGCGCGAAATACTTCTGCGCGTAAATTCTCCAAGATAGGTCAAGTGATCGACTCCTGATCCGATTCGGCGCAAGAGCCTTGAGAAAGGCCACAACTTTGCCCACCAGACCTCATGCCCATGTGTCAGGGCAATGATTCGTTTGGCTCCAACTTTTCTTAGACCATGTGCAAGTAACCCGAGCGGCGCTGCTGCGCCAAAAAAGACTCGTTCGATCTCACGTTGTTGCACCAATGTGCGTACAGCTCGCGCGACTCTGGGAGTGGGAAGCAGAATTCTCGATCGATCTCGTATGACTTCAACGCCATATTTCTGCATCCACATTTCATCGAATGGCTCTGAATCGGGCTGGGAAGATGTGTAAACAATGACTGAGTTCTTGGGAAGTCTCTCAATCAGGCCAATAACAAAGGTTTCAATGCCGCCTGCGCGAGGTCCAAAATCATTGGTGATACAGAGTATTTTTAGCGCTGACATTAGAAACGGCGGATTGCAACCAATGGTTTGCGTCCCATGTTCATCTCTGCAACTTTGACACGTGATCCGGAGCGAGGTGCGTGAACCATACGTGCGCCACCAAGATAAATTCCAACATGAGATACTGGTCGACCAAAGAAGACTAAATCGCCAGGCTTCTTCTGATTAAAAGGGACAGATTTTCCCATTCGAGATTGTGCCGCAGAAGAATGTGGGAGCTTGACGCCAGCGGCTTGAAAGGCACGCATGGTAAGCCCGGAGCAATCCCACGTCGTTAAACCATCTGCCCCAAAGACATATCGGTCACCAATCTGCTGCAGCGCATATTTGAGAGCGATACCCGCTCTACCTGAAACTCCAGCAGCACTTTTCGCAGCCTTCAAAGAGGATTGTTGATCGGCATTTTCGCGCTCTTCTGCCAAGCGCGCCAAACGTTCACGATCTTCCTTCTTCAATTTTGATAAAAGTAACTCTGCTTGAGCCAATTTGCGTTGAGCAAAAGCGCTTCGTTCAGCTAGTTTCTTCTCGAGCGCTTTTACTTGAGCCAATCTATCGGCGACTGTCAAAGAAGTTGCATTGAGTTGCTGCTCTGCGGTCTGAAACTTTCGCAATTGGGTGGATTTACGTCGCGTAATCGCCTCAAGTGAACCTGCCGAAGAAAGGTAGAGCGCTGGATCACTGGAAAAAAGAAGTTCCAAACTTTGGCTGAGTGTTCCTGACTTGTATTGATTTACCGCGATTGTGCCAAGTACTTTTGAAATTTCATCGACTGTCTTTGCTTGCAGCGCTGCTTGCGCTTGGATACCAGCCAGGCTTCGGGTGAGCGCAGCTAACTTCACTTTGGCTTCCTGTGCGCCTTCGGCAGCAGTTGTTGCCTCTTCTTCCAGACGGATCACTTGCGCTTGGACCTGCGCCAGAGTTTGCGCTGCAGATACGGGAGTTGCTGGCAGAAGTGTCAGTAAAACCATCAGCGATGTCGCGATGGCTCCAGTAATTCTGCCTAATTTCATGTTTTAAGGCTAACGCGCACAACTACTCAATTTCAACGCGAGGCAGGGTATTTGCCAGATAAAAGCGTGAGAAATTTAATACTCTTACGCTCATGACTGTGACAGTAACGCTCGTAACTGGCGCAGATGGTTCAACTTCTAAAGGCGGCACTTCAGCCGGGGTCAGCAGCGCAGCCGATAGAACTGCTTTTCTAGCCCGGCGTCGCGCTGCAGATTGCATACTCATCGGTGGAAATACTGCTCGCACAGAACCTTACCAACGTACTCCGGTTCCAGTAGTGGTTATTTCGAAAGCGTTAATCAACCCACTCGCGAACAATCGTTTGGCTCATTGTTGGAATTTATCGCCAGAAAAAGCACTTGTTCGTGCAATCAAGACTTTTGGTCCCCAAGTGCATGTAGAAGCTGGCGCTAGCATAATTCAAGAACTATTAGATGCTGGTCGGATCGATGCACTAGAACTTAGTATCACCGAGGTGGTCGGTGGTGAAGACAAAATTGATCTAGATTTGTTGTTGAATTACTTCTCTAGAAAAAGTGAAAGAGTTATAGACGGGACCCGATTTATCTCAGCTCAACGTTAGTCTAAAAGGCAGAGATGAGCGCCACTCCGACAACTGCAAAGATAATGCCAACATATTGAACTCGATGGAGGCGTTCGTGTAGAAATCGATAGGCCAGTAAGGCAGTTGCAATTGGATAAAGTGAACCCAAAACCATTGCCAAGGAAATCAATCCCTTGGTGGTGGCAACGCCCAACAATAAGTTTGCGGCAAAATCGGCCACACCGATAAATACTAAAACGGGGATTTCAGATCGAGTAAAACGAATTGAATTTCTAAATTTAAAGAGAACAAAAATTCCGATAATCAAAGTGGAAGTTCTCATCGTTGTCATGGTCATCAGCGCGCTTGACTCTGAACCTATTGCCATGAAAATCAGACAGGTGCCGAAGAAGAGAGCCGCGCCTATTGCTAAAAGAAGTGGTTTGAGTGGAACTCCCTGAGAAACTTCTGGTCCGCTCGCCAGAAAACCGCCAAGAGTTGCAAGAACTACTCCGATAGAAATGATTGATGAGAGTTGATCACCTTTGTAGATCAATGCATATCCCAGTGGAACCACCGCCGCTAAAGAACTGATAGGAGATACAACCCCCATTCGTCCGGTAGAAAGCCCTGCATAAAGGCAGACCAATCCGCCATAACCAGTAAATCCCGCGATAATTCCTGGAATGAGATACCCGCCAGTTCCAAGCGCTTGTGCCTGCCACGCTGATGTGGCAACCACTAAGAGAACTCCGGTGAGGAATCCGAAGAATTGTTGAGCACCAAGTACCACTAGCGCTGGATATTTTTTACTGAGTTTTCCACCAAAAAAATCGGCTGTACCCCACAGAGCGCTAGATAGAAGCGCAAGAAGACTGGCCATTGGATGGACTTTACTGGCTTTACTGCCAGCCTCCCACGCGAAAGGCGGGAGCAACTTTAGAATTAACCAGTGAAAGCTCCAGCGCCCTTCTCTTTTGAAGAGATGGTGAGCCATCTTCGCACTATTACCCCGCGGCCAGAGATTATTTTAGAAGAGGTTCCCGCCCCTCAAAAACTTGCAACCTATTCATTCGCATTTACAGCTGACATTTTTGAACAACCTTTTCACGGTGAATCAGATGGTGACGAAATTGCATCTGGGAGATTCGTCATATTGCATGAACCAGGTGGGCAGGATACTTGGGAAGGTGACTTTAGATGTGTCACCTTTTTTCGCGCCGATGTAGATCAACAGATGCAAGAAGATCCACTCTTTCCAGAAGTGGGTTGGAATTGGTTACTCGATTCACTCAGCGCCACTAATGCAAACTTCCGTGCTCCAAGTGGGACTGTTACGCGGGTATCCAGTGCATCCTTTGGAAAGTTGGCCAATCGTGATGAAGGTTCTGAGATTGAGATTCGCGCATCGTGGACTCCGGTTATTCTCGAATATGACGAGATATTTGCTCATGTGCATGCCTGGTGCAATCTCATGAGCGAAGTTGCGGGATTGCCTCCTCTTCCCGATGGTGTTGCTTCTATCGGTTCAGCGCGACGCCGTGGTTGAGGAAGAACTTTCGGCGCCTACTCCCCTCTTGCGTCCTGCAGCAGGTATTCCACTTGTTGTAGATCATGAAACTGCCTTCCGCGAAGCCATCGCCGCGCTTGCGCAAGGCTCTGGTCCCTTTGCCCTCGATGCAGAGAGAGCATCCGGTTATAAGTACAGCGCCCGCGCCTATCTCATACAAATCAAACGTACTGGGGGCGGTTTACATCTGATCGATCCAATCCCCTTTGGACCAGGACATCAACTCTTCAATGAATTAAATGCGCTGTTGCAAAGTGATGAAGTAATTCTCCATGCAAGCACGCAAGACTTGCCCTGTTTACGTGAATTAGGCATACATCCGTCGCTACTTTTTGATACTGAATTGGGTGCGCGCATCGCCGGACTTCCCCGAGTTGGATTAGGACCATTATTGGAATCGCAATTAGGGATTTCGCTTGCCAAAGAACATTCAGCGGTCGATTGGTCACAACGCCCGTTACCCATTGAGTGGCTCAATTACGCCGCCCTCGATGTGGAACTTCTGGTTGAACTTCGCAACAAGATTTCCCAACTTTTATTAGAAGCTGGGAAATTGGAATGGGCGCAAGAAGATTTTGCTGCAATCTTGGCAGCCCCTCCAGCTCCACCTCGAATTGATCCATGGCGCAGAACTTCTGGAATGCATAAAATCAAAAAACGAAACCAGATGGCAGTTGTGCGCGAGCTTTGGCAGGAACGAAATTTACTCGCCGCCGAATTAGATATCGCTCCGGGACGACTACTATCAGATTTAGCGATAAGTGAGCTGGCGAGCGCTTGCGATAAAGGCCCAATCACCAATCGCAAACACCTAGAGAAAATTTTGAAGCCACTTGGTCTGCGAGCGCGGTGGCTTGAAAACGCATCAACATGGATTAGTTGTATTGCAGATGCGTTAGCGATGTCGGAAGAAGAATGGCCCCAGGCACGTACCAAGAGCGATGCGATGCCACCGGTGAAGATCTGGCGCGAAAGATTCCCTGAGAAATTCGCTCCGCTTTCACATGCGCGTTTTCATTTACAAGAACGTGCAGAAGAACTCTCTATCCCACTTGAAAATCTCATCTCCCCTGAACTGGTGCGAAGAATCTGTTGGCAGCCCCCGGAGAGCCCCGTAGAAGCCACCCTCGTAGCGATGGGTGCCAGGCGTTGGCAGGCGCAGATAGCAGCGCCTATCTTGCAGGCAGCGCTACTCGAGAAGGAGCCGCTGGAAGTTGAAGATGCTGGAGAGGAAGACGCTATTAGTGATTGAAATATCTGATTGGGCCAAGATGCTTTAGATACACCTTCTGTCCAATCACGAAATCAGCAGGGCCGGCGACACGTGCCTTAATCGGGGTATCTGAATGTGCAACATTGACGGTCAGCATTGCATCGTGACCATAGTAATCAATATGAACCAGGCAGCCCTCTATGCCTGCATCCGTCGTTGTGGAAACTCGAATCTCTTCGGGTCTTATGACGACATAACCTGTCTCGATTTTCTGTGAGGGCGCACTCTCACTGGAGAGTGAGTAGTAAGTCGCTCCGCTAATAGAGCGTTGCGCGGGCAAAATGAGAACATCGCCAGTGCTCGCCGCTATCTCTGGAGAAATAGGCGCCTCGTATACCTCTTCTGGAGTTCCGTTCTGCGCCACCTTGCCATCGCGCATGAGAATCACGCGATCGGACGAGACTAGAGCCTCTTCTCTGTCATGAGTGACGAGAATTGCCGTTGAACCCAAGGTGCGAAGTAGGTCTACAACTTCGGTACGTAGTTGTTCGCGAAGAGCGGCATCAAGGGCTGAGAATGGCTCGTCCAGTAGTATCAATTTAGGTTTGATAGCAAGAGCACGCGCAAGTGCCACACGTGTTTGCTGACCTCCAGATAATTGAGAAGGAAGCCGATTTTCCATCCCCGTCATACCGATGAGCTTTAGCATTTGACTGGTGATTTCGGTGATTTCTGCCTTTGTGAAAACTTTTCGATCAAGTCCAAAAGAGATGTTCTTTGAAACCGTCAAATGCGGAAAAAGGGCGCCTTGTTGAGGAACGTATCCAGTCCCACGTTTATGAGGGGGAAGCACAACGGAGGAAACTCCCATCAATTGACTTCCAAATCTGATAGCCCCAGTTGTTGGTTGTATCAGACCAGCAATGGCTCGCAAGAGAGTGGTCTTTCCGCAGCCCGATGGACCCAAGAGAGAAGCAATCTCGCCTTGGCGAAGTTCAAATGAAAGATCCGAGATAATCGTGCGGTTGCCGATATTGACAGATAAATGAGAAACGCTCAGTGAGGTCATCTAGAGATATCTCACTTTCTTCTCCAATTCATCTTTGGCAGTACGCGGAATGGTCAAAATGAAAGTCGGAATTGCTGCGATGAGTACCAAGAATAGGGCATACGGGGCTGCCTCATTAAATCTGCTAATCGCCGTAAAACTCCAAATCTCGGTTGCCAAAGTATCGACCCCTGTTGGTCTCAACATAAGCGTTGCAGGAAGTTCTTTCATAGCTGTCAGAAAGACCAACAGAACTCCGAGGGCTAGACTTGGAAAGGCTATCGGAAACACAACTTGCAGAGTTACTTTTGATTTACTCTTGCCCAGTGTTGCTGCAACATCCTTAAGTTGCGGAGAGACCAAATTGAGAGCGGCAGATGACGCTGCCACTGACTTAGCAAGAAAGAGAACAGCGTAAGCAAAAGCGAGCAGAAAAATGGATTGGTAGAGAGGTCCCAAACGCGAACCAAATGAGACTAGTGCCAATCCAACAACAACACCAGGAAGTGCGTGGGCCATCAGTGTCACTTTTTCGGATACAGAAGCAAATATGGAAGTTCCTTGAGTAGCCAAAAATGCCAATGGAAGAGATAAAACAAAGGCGATAAATGCGCCTAATGCGGAAACTGAAATTGTTGAAAGCGCTGCAGTGAGTAAATCATAAAATTCCACGGCACTCGGATTCTGCAAATAGCGAGAAATAAGAACATAGAAAGGGAAAATTACAGCAAGAGCAATATAAATCGTGAGGACCATAGTAGTCAGCACAGAAAGCGGGGAATTCCTCACCCGGCGAATTCGATGTTGGAATCCCTCCGCACCTTTGGATTCAAATTCCCGTCCCTTCAGCACAGATTCAAAGGAGACAAAAATTGTGGCAGCAAGAAAGAGAAGAAGACCGACAATAGCGGCTGCGCTGCGATCATAGGATGACTTAAATAGATTCTGGATCGATACAGTGAGAGTCTCGACGTTGAGCAGTGAGACAGCACCGAAATCACTTAATACATAGAGCCCAGAAAGAAGTGCGCCTGCGCTGATACTGCGGCGAACTTGCGGCAAGATTACGCGTACAAAAATTGAAATTTTTGAGAGTCCCAATGAGCGGGCCACTTCAATCAGCCCGGAATCAATTCGTGCAAATGAAATTGAAACAGCCAGCAACATGTATGGCATTGTCGACAAGATGAGAATAAAAGCAGCCGCCCAGAATCCCTGCAATGAGGGGATTAATGCAATCCAGGTATAGGTAAAAACATACGAAGGAATCGCCAATGGCAGGATCGTTGATACTAGAAGTAATCGTGGATATGGAATATGGACATAGTGGAGGCCAGCTGCGAGAGTCGTACCCAGCAGAATATTGATGGTAACAACGATACCGAGCAACGCTAACGTCTGACCAAGAACTTCTATTGTCTTCTGACGGAATAAGAGGGAGACTATCTCCGCACCAGATTTTTCTGTCGCTCGGATAATCAAGTAGATCAAAGGTTGGGTAATGAGAATGAGGACCCCCATGACGAGGGCCCTCAAACCAATACCTCCTAAATATCTACTATTTTTCACGTTACTTCATATTCGCTCTACAGTAGTCCAACTTTTACAAGTAAATCCTGGGTTCTGGCTACCTTTTCAAGAGAACGTAGATCAACTTGTGGAGCTCCAATCGCCGCAAGAGCTGGTAGATCCTCTGGGGACTTTATTCCTGGGATGAGAGAGTATTCATGGGTGTCCTCAACGAATGAGATCTGTGCTGGCTTAGACGTTAAATAATTAATGAGTTTGAATGCAGCATCACTCTTGGCGCTGGTTGCAAATACTCCAGCTCCGGAGACATTCACAAGATTTCCGAGATCACCTGGGGCAAAGAATCCAATCTCTACATTAATGTCTCTCCCTAGAGCCTGGCTGACTTCCCATACGTAATAGTGATTCACTAGTCCAAAATCAATTTCACCTTTATCAATTGCCTCGACGATGGCGCTATTCTTTAGATAGACCTTGGCACCATTTGCCTTGACGCCTTTCAGCCACTTTTCGGCAAAGTTTTCGCCTTTTTCATTAATGAGTGCGGTAACAAACGCTTGAAATGAGGCATTGCTCGGCGCAATTCCTACCTTGCCCTTGTAGGCGGGTTTAGTCAGATCGGAAATCGATTGTGGAAGCGCGGCAGCTACATCTGGTCTGTAGGCAAAGACACGAGCGCGACCTGTAACACCAACCCAGGACCTATCACTTGAGATGTACTTGCCTTCAATCTCCTCTGCTACCGAGCTCGGCAAGGTCGCAAATAATCCGGCGGCAGAGACTGCCCCCAGCGATCCAGCATCTTGTGACAGAAAGAGATCGGCTGGGGAATTCTTACCCTCCTCAAGAATTTGAGCAGCTAACTCAGCCGAATCCCCATAGCGGACGTTGAGCTTGATGCCAGACTCTTTCTCCCAATCGGCAAAGAAGGGAGCAATAAACTCTTCAGACCTTCCTGAATAGACGGTGAGCTCTTTGACCTGTTCTTCGGCGTTCTGCGCCCCTGCAAATACCCAGAACCCAATGCCAATAACCAGCGCCCCCACGACTGCCCCTACAATTACCGATAATTTCTTCAATCTTTACTCCCGTTCAAATTATTTCCTGATAGACGCAAATTTTGCGGCCTGTATGCGGAGAATAACCAAAGCAACTGAATTACGCAACATATTTGTTGCGTAATTCGTCACAGCCAGATGATGACAAAGAAGGCTACTGACGGGTAACCTTTCAGCATTACCGTCGAAAGAGGCTCTCGTTATGGTTCCAGCACTTCGCTCTGTCGTCCTAGTTGATGCA
>VFQT010001128.1_pt1 | contig 34020 bp, 26 predicted proteins | sample 3512381 | NCBI WGS metagenome assembly VFQT01 (sample SAMN10412376, study PRJNA504923) | tailings metagenome | isolation source: Relicate 2 Philex TSF3 active mining site | place: Philippines: Tuba, Benguet | collected 2017-08-29 | reverse complement strand
GCGCTCGGCGAGCTCGCGGGAAGACGCCTCGGGGCTCGGCCCGTCATCTCCGAGGGGGTCGCGCCAGGCGCCGACGAGGGCGGCGTTGCGGTCGTTGAGGGTCGCGATGGCGGCGGGCGACATGAGCTCGACGTCGAGGTCGGGGGTGCGCGAGAGCCAGGTCGAGAGCGCGCGGGCGGCGGACGGCGTGCCATCGGGGGCCGCCTCGGGGCGGAGCCATCCCGTCGTGTCGCGGCAGGGGTCTGCGACGAGCAACAGGAGGAGGTGGTAGAGCGTGGCGAAAGTGGGCATGGAGGCGGAAACGCGCGAGCCGAGGTAGCACATCCAGTGGGGCTGGGCGCGCGGACCGTATCACGCGCGGCGGGGCGGTCCAGCAAAGAGGTCGATCGAGAGGGACGAGGGAGATGTGGTATGGAGGTCGCGAGAGAGGAGGACGCGAGATGCGAGTGGTCTTGATGATGTGGATAGGGCTTGAACTCGGGTGTGCGGCGAGCCTGCCAGCGCCTGTGCCAGCGGAGTCAGATGTGGCGCGTGGGGTGCGATTTGGTGAGGTGACGCTCGCGTCGCTCGAGGCGGGCCGTGCGCTATTCCTCGAGCGGTGCGCGATGTGTCACGAGGCGCCCGCGGTCAAGTCGAATACGCCCGAGCGGTGGGAGGTCGAGGTGGCGCGGATGTACGAGCGGGCGGGCCTCGATGAGGCGCAGCGCGGGCTCGTGCTGCGCTATCTGCAGACGTTCGCGAGGGACTGAAGGTCAGGCGTGGCAAAGCCCGGTCGGGGTCGTCGAGCCGACTGGGGGAGCGTTGCGCGCGAGGTCCGAGACGGCCGACACCCAGGAGGGGTGGGCGTTGACGCAGGGGATGGCAAGGAGGTCTTCACCCCCGTTCTCGAGAAAGGTCTCTTTCGCGCGGAGACCGATCTCCTCGATGGTCTCGAGGCAGTCGGCGGTAAACGACGGACACAGGACAGCGAGGCGCTTGACGCCCTCTTTCGGGAGAGAGGCGAGGAGGTCCTCGGTATAGGGGCGAATCCAGGGGATGCGCCCGAGCCGCGACTGGAAGGAGACGAGGGGGCGCTGAGCGTCCGGGAGCGAGAGGTTCGCGGCGATGGTGCGGGCGGTCGCGAAGGACTGGGCGCGGTAGCAGAGGGCGTTACGCGCGGTCACTGCATCGCAGCAGCCATCGAAGCGGCAGGCCTCGGGGTGAATGCGAGTCAGGTGGCGCTCGGGAAGGCCGTGGAAGGAGAAGAGGACGCGGTCGGGCTTGAAGGACTCGAGCATCGGGCGGGCGACCTCGGCCTGGGCGTTGCAAAAGCCGGGGTCGGAGAAGAAGTCGCGGACGACCTTCAGAGGAGGAGGCGTCGGGGTGAGTTTTGGCAGGAGCTCCTCGATGCGCTCGAACGTGGAGTAGGTGGTCGAGGTCGCATACTGCGGGTAGAGCGGCAGGATAGTGAGGGATGCGAGCGGCTCGGAGAGGAGCTCGCGGAGGCCGTCCTCGACGGAGGGACGACCATAGCGCATGCCGAGGGAGACCTTCCAATCGGCGCCGAGGGAGGTCGCGACCTCACGGGTGAGATGCTGTGAGTGGACGAGGAGCGGCGAGCCGTCGGGGGTCCACACTTTGGCGTAGGCGTGCGCGCTCTTTTTCGGGCGGAAGCGGAGGATGATGCCGTGGAGCAGGAGCCACCGACCGACGGGATTCATGTCGATGACGTGCTTGTCCCAGAGGAACTCGGCGAGGTAGCGGCGGACGGCCGGCACTTCGGGCGAGTCCGGGGTCCCGAGGTTCGTGAGCAGAAGACCATGGCGCGGGGTCGAGTTCATCTGGGGTCTCGCGGTAAAAGACGCCGGAAGGTAGGCGCGAACGCCGACATGTCCAGCCGGGAAATGGAGTGTGAGAAACAGTAAATGTCATTCACAATCTTTTTGACGGGAGGCGGAGATGTCGACGTGAGCGCGCAGGTGGGGTAGCTCGCTCGTCATGGTGACGCCTTCGCGAACGCCGACGAGAACCGTGAGCCCCATGCGGGTCGAGCACGCGGTATCACGCGAGACGACCGAGGACTTCATCCTTGCCCTCGCGAGCGCACTGCATGCGGCCGGGACGCCTGCCCATCGGCTCGAGGAGATGGTCGAGGATGTGACCGAGAAGCTCGGCCACAAGGCGGTCGTGTTCTCGACGCCAACGATGTTGATGGTCGGGTTTGGCCCTTACGAGAAGCAGCGGACGGTCCTTGTGCGGGTGAGCCCGGTCGAGGTGCACCTCGGGCGGCTCGACGAGCTCGACCGCATCGCGCGGCGGGTCGTCGATGGGGTCTCGACGCCGGGTGAAGGCAAGGCGGAGCTCGAGCGGGTCAAGCGGGAGCCTCAACGGCTCGGGCCGCTCGGGTTGATTCTGACGTGGCTCCTGTTGTCGGCGACGTCTGCCCGGTTCTTCGGCGGTGGTCTCGTCGAGATGGGGGTCGGCGCGGTCATCGGTGCGGTCATCGGCGCCCTCGCGATCGCGTGGCCGAGGCTCATGACGGGGGCTCCGATCTTCGAGCTCCTCGGCGCCACCGTGGCCGCGGTCATCGCGGGCGGTGCTGCGACGTTTGCGGCCTCGCAGGGGTGGGCGTGCTCGAGCTATGTCGCGATGCTCTCGGGCGTGGTGGGGCTTTTGCCGGGGTTCACCCTGACGGTGGCGGTGACCGAGCTCGCGACACGGCACCTCGCTTCGGGGACCGCGCGCGCGACGGCGGCGGCCACGACGCTGCTACAGATGGCGGTGGGGGTGGCGCTCGGCGGAAAGATCGCTGAGGGCCTCTTTGGAGCGACCCCGGTCATGTCACCTGCTGCCATGGCGGGGTGGACAGAGGTCGCGTTGCTCGTGCCCTCCGCGGTGGTCATGGGAGTCTTCTGTTCGACTCGCAGAGATCGCCTCTTGCCGATTGTCATCGTGTCGGCGCTCGGATTTTTTGGCGCGCGACTCGGTGCCGATTGGCTCGGGCCGGAGCTCGGCGCGGCGGTCGGCGCGTTTGTCGTCGGGCTCGCGAGCCGCGTCCACGGGGCGCTGTCGGAGTGTCCGCAATTCCTGACGCTGGTACCCGCGACGCTGCTCCTCGTGCCGGGGTCCTTTGGATTCCGGAGCGTGTCACTCTTCCTTGGGGAGAATGTGACGAGCGGGCTCGACGCGGCCCTGCGCATGCTGCTCATCGCGATGTCGATCTCGGCAGGTCTCCTGGTCGCGCAATCGATTGGTCGGACTCGGCCGGGGCTCTGAAGACATCACTTGATTTTCGAGACAAAACGCTTGATTTTCGAGCTTTCGCTCAGCTGCGAGAGCGGGACTCGGGCAGGCTGAGCTCGCCGCCATCACTCGCGAGGGAGAGCGCGCCAGGCACGAGGTGGGCATGGCGCTCTTCGATGCGCGCGATGGCCTCGCGCGCGAGCTGTTTCACCGCCTGAGCCGCATTGACCAAGCCCGGAGATGGCGGTCTTGCGCAGGGTGTCGTCATCGCTCTCGAGTTCGGTCGCGACGAGGCGTTCGAAGCGGCTATCGCCGAGCATACAGAGATGTTTCAGGTACAGGGACTTGAGATGGGGGGTCGGGAGGTCGGCGTAGAGCTCGGCGAGGAGCTCTCCACCGCGACCGACCTTGCTCACTAGCAGGGGGAGCTTTGGCTGCATGCGGGTGAGATGAGGTGTTCCGAGGCGTTCGATGATTTCGCTCTTATCCATAGAGAGCCTCAAGAGGGTCTCGACGCAGAGCTCGAGGGTCTCATCGTCGCTCGTGCGCATGAGGTCAGAGATGAGGTCGAGGGTTGAGGGTCGCGCGATGCTCGCGAGGATGCGCGCGAGCTGTGGTCTCATGCGCAACTCGTGGGGAGGACGGTAGGGCCATAGGAGACGGAGGAGCTGCTCGATGAAGGTCGCACGGGGCTCCTCGACCTTATCGCCGAGGATGCAGACGAGACGGTCTACGAGGGTCGCAAAGCTCGCGCCGCGGTCTGCGTTCGCGAGGAGCGCGAAGAGGCGTTTGTGATTTTCGAGGTGTGGGACGAGTTCGGCGAAGACGCGAGGGTCGAGGAAGGCATGGTGTTCGAGGATGGAGAGGAGCCCGTCACGGCGAACCTCGATGGGGAGGGAGCTGTCGCCAATGAGTGCAAGGAGAGGCTCGAGCTGGGCTTCCGCAGGGAGGGAGAGCGTGCGGGTGACGCTCTTGCGGGCAAGCGCGAGTTTGAGCTCTGGGTCTTTTTGCGCGAGCGCTCGGAGCAGCTCACGGACCTTGGGTTCGGGGTCTGCCTCGGCGAGCTCGAGGATGCGCTTTCGAAGGGCGGGTTCGTCGGAAACGAGGGAGGTCACGAAGGCCTCGAGCGAGTCGATGAGGGGGCTCAGGGACGAGGCGGGGAGATTGCGGGTGGAGAGCGCGGGAAGGCGGACGCGGCCGAGCTCGATGAGGGCTCCGTGATGGCTGACGAGCTTCAAAAGAAGGGCGCGATTTTTCTGGTCGAGGTTGCCGATGGAGAGCGGGTTCTCGAGGTAGAGCGCGACGGCTTCGTCAAAGCCCACGTCACCTGTGATGTGACGGCGGTCGAGCCTCAGGGCGTGGGAGAGCGGCATCGCGATCCATCCTTCGAGGCTCGCGGACGAGGAGGAGGCGGGAGAGGCCTCGACCTCGACACCGACCTCGCCCGACTCGAAGGAGATCAAGCGAAGGAGGAGGTGCGTGTTGTGACGTTGTCGTTCCCAGACGGTCGCGGTCCGGGGTTTGAGACCGCGCCTGACAGCGAGGTCGCGCCAGCTTTGGAGTGTGTTCACCAGAAGCCTCTCGAACGGGGACATCTCTCGGTGATTCGAGGAGATAGACGATGGACAGGGACATGGCAAGTCGGGCTCAAAGCCAGGAGGCGTGGTGAGAGACAGGCACACGAGACTCTGCACAATCTTTCAGTACGTCGTTTGCCTAGTGTCCGGCGTGTAGGGTGGACTTCGTCAACGGCAGAGGAGGACAGAAACATGCGAAAGCGATACTTTGGTTGGCTCGATGCGATCATTCCCGAGGATGCTGAGAACTACAGCGTGAAGTTCAGCGTCTGCGACGGCGTGAGCATCCGACATCACGAGGTCCGGGTGATCTCGAAAGATGGCGGTATGGTGTTCACGACGAGCGGGGACATCGACGCTGCGATGGCGGCTCTCGCGAAAGGGCCTGGTAGGGGGGGAGAGGCGACGCGTCTCTATTGGACGGGACGGATCGCAGACGAGCTCTTCGGGCGCCTCGCGAGCTGCGGGCTCTTCAGCCCGATCGTCCCGGAGAAAGTCGACTACGTCGAGGCCTGAGGGGGCGCGGGGTCGGGGTCATTCCCCTCCGCGCGCACTGCAGCAACGGGATTCGTCGATAAATCCAGTGAAATCTTCGAGGCAATTGCCGCCGATGACGCACTTGACGAGAATATCGCCGAAGCTCGAAGCCTCCTCGGCGTCGAAGAATGACAATTCATCGACGTAGAGTGAATACGCGCTCGCGAGAATCGCTCCGCCTGGGAACACTCTTGGGATCTTTGGCAGAGCGAGTCTGCCGTAGCCACCTCGACCCGATTCCCTCGGCCGGCTGACAAACCGCCAGGAAATCCAGCCGGCTTCGGAAGCGACGCTCGCATCGAAGGTCATGACATCGGTGAGGCCGAGCCCCTCGTCGGCGCGCCACTCGAGCCCCACGGGAACAGAGTCCCACATGGGCTGGCCGAGGTCTTCATAGATAGGTTCGAGGCTGTAGATGCGAGGGAGGAAATCCGTGTCGGCGTCAAATTCGAGAGAAAATGGTACAGAATCCGACCGGCCGAGTTTCCGGAGGGTGCCCTCGCCATTCTGTGCGGGATGGGTGAGCGTCACTTGCCAACGAGAGGTCGCGCCTTCGAATGGCGGCACCCGCACCGCTATCGATGTGGTCTCGCCGCCAAGGCCGAGGGCCCCCCTGCGAGTCCAGTCGATGCTTTCGAGCTGGTCGCCGCCGACCTCGAGGGAGGAACCGAACTCGAGATTCGATGCCGCCGAGAGCGATATTGACATGCGATTTTCCAGAAGATCCGTTTTCCAGGGGCCATCGAAGACGACTTCCGTCACTTCCTCTTCCAGAGTGGGCATGGGCACGTTCTTCTTCATGACATAGGCGAGCGGCTCGTCGTTGCGGTCCATGGCGACCACCGCGACCTCGAACGAGGCACGCGTCGCGCAGGACGAAAAGATTGAAATAGATCCCGATGTGACGTTCGGGTCGGATCCGATGTAGAAGCCCCCGCAGGGAGCGATCGCTTTGACCCACATCGTGCCCTCGGGCGGGCGCGGAAAATTGAGCGATAATGCACGATAATCGAATTGAATATCGCCATTTATCGGCAGACCGAATCGAGCCACGTCGCCAGGTCGCAGACCGAGAGCACTCATCCAGCCGAAATCGTTTTCGCCAAATTGGGAGCGCACTACGGTGACACCGAAACCGGCGAAGCCTCGGACGCGGGCGACTCCTTGCAGGTCGGTGTAGAGGAGCGCGCTTGCTGGGAGACCGTTGCGATAATGGAACATTACAGGCACGTCAGCGCGGGGTCCGAAGATATCACTAACCTCGATTTCGATGTCGCCAAAGGCCCGGCCGACAGACACGCACGGAGAGAGATTTCCGGCGATATCGGTGACCCTTGCGAAGACCTCTTCGACGGTCCCAGGGATTTCCGATGATGCGGCGAAATTCGGACCCGCGAGGGTGACCTCGCTACCGAGAGGAGTCGTGCAACTCGTGTCAGTGTAAAAGTCGATGGACGCGCCGACCTCGATACTACCATCGATTTGGAAGACGGCTGAGTCATCGTCCCAGTCGACGGCCTCGAAGGTGTGGACGACGGGAGGGATGGGAGGGGTCTGGTCGATCTCGAGCAGCAGGTCGGACTCGACGCATGGAGAAGAGAGGCCCGCGCGATTGACAGCGCGAAGCCAGAAGGTGTTGGCCCCGACTTCGACGCTGATGGAGGCGGTCCAGGTGCCATCGACCGAGGACGTGCCGCGACCGAGTTCGGTGTCACAACGGGCGTCTCGGAAGACAGACACCTCGGCGTAGGCTTCGGCCTCGCCGAGGGCCTCGACGGTCGTGACGTTGGCGGGCGAGTTCGGGCGGAAGCTAGTCAGCGTCGGGGCGGTAGGCGCATCGCAGGCATCGCCCGAGCCATCGCCATCGGCGTCCTCCTGACCGGGATTCGCGATACTCTGGCAATTGTCGGTGGCCCCGTCGTGTCCATCGCCGTCGAGGTCGGAGTCCGCGCAGTCGGCGATGTCGTCGCCGTCGCCGTCGGGGTGTCCTTCGTCGGCCCGGCCGTCGCAGTCATTGTCGAGCCCGTCACAGGTGGCCTCTTCGGCTTCGTAGCCGGGGACCGCGGCGTAATCGCAGACGAGCTGGCGGTCGACGCAGCGTGCGGCGATGGCGCTCGAAGATTCGCCGCAGACGCCCGCGCGGAGGCAGGCCTTTGCAATGGCGAGGGCGAGATCGGTGGCTTCCGAGCTGTCATCGGCGTCGAATTCGTCGGGGAGGCAATCGCCGTCGCCGTCGTCGACCTGGCTCTCGAGGATGTCGGCGGTTCCGTCACCGTCGGTGTCGCGAGCATTGCCGCTGTCGAGCTCATCCGCGTCAGCGATGCCATCGTAGTCGCTGTCGCGATTGAGCGGGTTGCTGCCGAGCGAGCCCTCGAGGCCGTTGACGAGTCCGTCGCCGTCATCGTCGGCGACGGGGTCCATGCAGGCGCCGACGAGGCAGAGGCCGGACTCGCACTCGGAGTCGCCCCCGCAAGTACCGCCGATAGGGCGCCTCGGTTCGTCCCCGCAGGCGGACAAGACGGGCAGGAAGATGGCCATGGCGAAAAAGGACTTTTTCATGGGGGGACCATACCGGTCCGAAGCGGCTCTTCCAAGCCCGCGATGGAAAATCTGCGGAAGGGCCGCAAACCAGACGACCAGGGCACAGGGGTAGTGCAGGTCGGGCAGTTCGACGACGTTGTGCTTGCATTGTCCGGAGAGCTCACTCTTGACGGGTATGAAGGCATGGCGTTCCCTCACAGCAGGGGGCTGCGATGCTCGATGTGTTGATGTTCTGTGTCTTTTTTATCGTGTTCATTGGGATCTTCGCAGGCGTCGTCGTTGGGGCCGTGAAGATCGAGGGCTGGAGACAGAAGCGGCGGGTGGTCGCGGTGGCGCAGGTGCTCGAGGGGGGGCTGGTGACGGAGGCGCGTGGGCCCGGTGCGTGGTCGCTCGTGAAGGTCCACGGGAGGCGAGCAGGATGCGACGTCGTCCTCGAGCCCCATGTCTCGGGGAACTCCATGAGCGTCGGCGAGGTGCGTATGAAACGCATGGGCATGCGCCTCGTCATTTTGGGTCGACGAGATGTCGGAGAGGGAGCGATTCGATTTTGTGGCGGGCTGCCCGCGCTCGAAGGGAAACTCGCCGAGCTCCCTGCTGAAGCACTCGAGAAGCTGAAGACGCTGCGCAGCGGGACCGCAACGGTCTCGGGCCGAAAGGTCGAGATGGCCATGCCCCTGCCACTTTCGCGTGACCTGTCCGATGAGGTCGCAGCACTCGTAGATGGGGTCGGCCCCTGGTTGGCGTCCCTGTGAGGTCGCAGCCACTTACAAACGGAAACAAAAAGTCACTGGGCTGCCTGTGGCGGGAGTCAATGAAACCTGCTAGGTTAACGACCTAGGTCGACTTTCGTCATCTCGTCGACCGCTTATCACCCACCCGCGCGGTGGGTGCCGAGCACGAACGCATTCGAAGCGAGCGGGGATTGGAAACATGCGGGCAACCTTTCGATTCAACCAACCGATGCGACGTTGGGTCCTTGGCGCGCTGACGTTGCTGCTGTCGGCGTGCGAACCTGGCGCGGGCGGACCGCGGTTCGATGGCGACGGCGAGGCGCTCGTGTCGGACTCGTTCGACCCCATTCGAAGCGAGAGCGGCTTCGTCCCCGAAACGACGGCTGACCTCGAAGAGGCTCTCGACCTCGACGGTCGGGTGGAAGCCATCCTCGAACTGCGCCTTGCCTCCCCCTCCATTCAGACTGGCACCGTAGCGCCCGCCGACAACGCCTCTGCGACCGAGGCCGCCGCGGCCTTCGAGGCCCGCTACCACCATGCTGGCGTGCACGTCCTCCACCGGTATCGTCACGCTCCTCTGCTCCATGTCGAGATTGTCCGCCCGACCGCACTGCAGGCAGTCCTCGTCGACCCGGGACTCGCAGGCGTCTACCCCAATCGCGCACATCGTCCCGACCTCGCCCAGAGCCTTGCTCTCATCGATCAGCCCGAGGCCGCCGCCCTCGGCAAGACCGGGACTGGCACCGCCGTTGCGATCATCGATACGGGTGTCAACTACACCAACGCCGCATTCGGGACCTGCTCGACCCCAGGCGATTCGGGCTGCAAGATCGCCGCGTCCATCGACACCGCCGACACCGACAACGCCATGGACGACAACGGCCACGGCACCCATGTCACCGCGACCGCACTCGCCGTCGCACCAGGCGCAAAGGCTGTCGTCATCGACGCCTTCGTCGCGGCGAACAACGGAGTTATCGCCTACACGAACGACATCCTCGAGGCCATGGACTGGGTCATCAGCAACCGTACCACTTACAATATCGTGTCGCTCAACTTGAGCCTCGGCAGCGATAGCACCTTCACCCCCCCATGCGGTCTCGATCCCTTCGCCGCGATGGTGGGTTCGCTCACATCGAATGGGATCTCGGTCGTCGCGGCCTCTGGCAACAAGGGCGAGACGGCGCAACTCGCCTCCCCCGCCTGCGTGCCCGACGTCGTCTCTGTCGGCGCGGTCTACGATTTTTCCTTCACGGGCACCCTCAACTGGAACATCTGCACGGACACCAACGCCGCGCCCGACAAGGTCGCCTGTTTCTCGAACGCCGCGTCAACCTTGTCGCTCCTCGCGCCTGGCGTCCTCGTCAACGCCGCAGGTGTCACGATGAGCGGCACCTCCATGGCCTCCCCGCACGTCGCTGGTGCCGTCGCGGTGTTGAAATCCGCATTCCCTTCGGAGACCCCCGCGGACATGCTCGGACGCCTGAGCCTCTCAGGGCAGGCCGTGCTCGACTCGCGCAACAACCTCACGAAACCCCGCATCGACCTCGACAACGCACTCGGTGCCTGCATCACGGGTGTGTCCCCATCTCAGATCGACCTGACGAATGCGGGCGGAAGCGTGACGGTCAATGTCACCACGAGCGCGAACTGCCCCTGGACTCCCGTGCCCTCGGCAGCCTGGATCTCCGTCTCACCCTCAACCATGACGACGGGCAGCGGAAGCTTCACCGTAAACGTCAGCCCGGGAGGTTCCGGCCCACGAAATGGCCAGATTAGCCTCTCGACCGTGACCATCCCGGTCTCGCAGGGCGCCGACCTCGAGGGGCCAACGGGCTCGATACAGATCGGCAATGGAGCCACCTTCACGAACAACCGTCTCGTGAGCCTTGCGCTCTCGGCCTCGGACCTGAGCGGCGTCGCGACAATGTGCATCTCGTTGTCGTCGACCTGTACGAATTTCGTGCCATTTGCGACTTCGAGCACAATCAACCTCGCGGCCACGAACGGCGTGCAGAGCGTCTTCGTGAAGTTCAAGGACACCGTCGGAAACGTCTCGACCTATTTCGACGTCATCACCCTCGATACCGTCCGCCCCACCGACGGCCCGGTCACCGTTGATGGCACCTCGACCACGCTCACCCTCACCGCGACTGGATTCAACGACTCGGGCTCTGGCCTCGCCGCCTACCGAATCGTGCAGGGCACGACCGCGCCCCCCGCAGATTGCGCAGGCACCCCGATTTACGAGGGCTCGAGCGGCAGCGCGACGATCTCAGGCCTCACCCTTGGTGCGCTCTACCACTTCCGGATGTGCGCAGTAGACGCCGCTGGCAACGTCTCGGCTGGTGTCGCGGTATCGAAGACCGTCAGGACGGAACAGACCTCCCCGACCCCGATGAAGATCGAGATCAACGCCAACGCCACCTACACGACCACGACCGCTGTGACTCTGACCCTCGAAGCCCTCGACAACGTGGCGGTCACCGGGATGTGCATCTCCAACACGACGTCGTGCACGGCATGGCTCCCCTACTCGACTTCGAAGGCCTGGAGCTTGACCGCGGGCTCTGCGGTCAAGACGGTCTTTGTCAAATTCCGAGACAACGCTGGTAACGAGTCGGGCCTCATCAGCGACACCATCTCCTTTGACAATACCGGCCCGACCGGTGGCTCCATCACTGGCTTGCCCGGAGACCAACACGTCACCCTCGCGCTCGCGCCGATGACCGATACACCTGCAGGAGTTGCGGAGTATAAGGTCGTATTCGCTGAGGGCACGGTCGCACCAGCAAACTGCAACTCAGGGACGACGGTCCCAGGAGTTCCAAGTCTCTTCACCGCAGCGACCAGCGTCGCCCAACAAGGTCTGGTGAATGGGCGAAATTATTCCTATCGATTCTGCGGACGCGATAATTTTGGCAATTGGAGTACAGGCCTGACCACAACGAGCAAGGCGGCGAGCGAGCTCGTCGCCCCAAACCCCGTCTCCATCACGGTCAACGCAAATGCCGTCTACACGACGACGACCACGGTGACCCTCACCCTCTCGGCGACTGACAATACCGCCGTCACCGAGATGTGCCTCAGCAACTCGACCACCTGCACCGCGTGGATCCCCTACGCCACGACTGCCTCATGGACGCTCGCCACGGGCACGGGCACCCGCACCGTCTATGCCCGCTTCAGGGACGCCTCCCTCAACACGAGCGCCAATATCTCCGACGCCATCCTCCTCGATGGCACAGGCCCGACCAGCGGAACGCTCACCGCCACCCCCGGAAATAATTCCGTCACACTCAATATCGCCAATGTGACCGACACGCCCGCAGGCGTCGCCTCGATGAAGCTCGTCTTCGCAGCAGGCACCACCCCGCCCGCCAACTGCAATGCGGGCACGACCATCCTCGATAATGTCACCCCCATTACGACCCACACCCACACCGGACTCACGAACGGGACGAGCTACGCCTATCGCCTTTGCGCGCTCGATGCCTACGGGAATGCAAACGCAGGCTCGACCGTCGTCTCGCGGGCCGCCTCCGAGCTCATCGCCCCAACCCAGACCTCGGTCATCATCAACGACAATGCAGTCTACACGAAAACGACGACGGTCAGCCTGACCCTCGCGGCGATGGACCCGAGCGGGGTCACACAAATGTGCGTGAGCACCACGACGAGCTGCGCGAGCTACGAAGCCTTTGCGAGCACCCGCAGCTTCACGGTCGCCGCTGGCAGCGCGGGGACACGAACGGTCTACGCGTTCTTCCGCGACAGCCAGGGCAACACGAGCGTCGCAGTCTCCGACAGCATCGTCTTTGACGCGACTCTGCCGGTGAACGGCACGCTCGCGACGACTCTCACAGGCGCGGACGTCTCCTTGTCGGGGACCGGCTTCAGCGACCCGGGCTCCGGCATAGACAGGTACAAGGTCGTCTACGCCTCAACGACCGCCCCCGCGTCTTGTAGCGTCGGCACGGTCCTGCATGAAGGCACACAGCCTACAGCGACCCATGTGGCGCCGAGCACTGGGACATGGGCCTACCGGATGTGCGCCTTCGACAAGGCGGGCAACCTCTCGACTGGCGCAACGAAGACCATCATCGTGCCCTGAGACGCTCCCACCGCCATCGCCGAACGACGCCATCTCGCTCGTCCGGAGAGCAGGTCAGCTCGAAGCCGATCACATTAGGACATGTAACCTGAGGAGGCCTTCGGAATCTTCCCGGCCACCTGATGAATTACTGTGTCTTGAACCGATGCAGGCTCCGCCGTAGTCGTCAACCAACTGATATTATTTGATTTATACCACCTTTCTGGCCATCCCCGACCGCGGTCAAGACCGTTGACCTTTGGGATCGCTCGGCATACGTTCGGCGCTGCGTGGAAAAGTCATTCACGTTCAAGGCGGCTCTCCGAGAGGCCTTGACACACGGGCCGCGACGACCGCCGAAAGTGTTCGGGTGGGCCCATCCGCTGCGCGATGGTCTCCATGAGGAGCCGCATGTGGCGGCGTCGTTCCCGCGTTACGAAGGAGGTATCGAAACAATGATTGCTTGGCTCCAACGCAGAGCGGCGCTCGCACTCTGCATCATGTTGTTCGCGACCGGGCTCGCAAGCTCGGCCTTCGCGCAGGTCGGAACCGGGACGCTCGTCGGCTCGGTCAAGGACGCATCGGACCAGAAGTCCGTGGGCGACGTCGTCGTCACCGTGACCTCACCCGCCCTTCAGGGCGAGGAGATTGCGGTCACGGGTGCCACGGGTGAGTTCCGCCTCGGCGGCCTTCCGCCTGGCGACTACACGATCCGCATGGACAAGGAAGGCTACCGCCCGTACTCGCGCGCTGGCATCCGCGTCCGCGCCGACGTCACGCTGCGGGTAGACATGCAGATCCTCCCCGAGGGGCTCAAGCAGGATATCGTCATCGTTGGCCGTCCCCCGACGGTCGACGTCGGCTCGACCTCGACAGGCTCCAACATCGACAAGGAATTCGTGCGCCGCGTGCCTACCATCCGCCCGGGCGGCAAGGGTTCGGATACGCGCAGCATCGAGTCGGTCGCCTCGACCGCCCCCCAGGCGAAGGCCGATAGCTACGGCGTGTCGATCTCCGGCACCACCTCACCCGAGAACAACTACGTCATCGACGGGCTCTCGGTGGGTGACCCGGCATTCGGCACCATCGGCACCCCGATGTCGATCGAGTTCGTCGACGAACTCAACATCATCACGGGTGGTTACCTGCCTGAATACGGGAAGTCGACGGGCGGCATTCTCAACGCCATCACGAGGTCTGGCAGCGACGAATTCGAGACAAGCCTCTGGGGCTACCTCACCCCCGGCGTGCTCACGGGCGAGCGCAAGATCATCAAGTCCGAGGCCTCGACGGTCGACGTCCAGGCGGGCGACTCGAATACCTACGACTTCGGCTTCGCCATCGGCGGGCCCATCCTCAAGGAGAGGCTCTGGTTCTACGTCGGCGCCGACTTCGCGGTCATCCACCGCGAATTCCGCCGCAGCCTCCGCCGCATCGTCTACGACGACGCCTTTGCGCCCCAGGTCGACTCGGACGGCTTTACGGTCACCGAGGAGATCGACGGGACCGCCAAGAACTACTACGCCGAGTCGCGCACCCTCCAGGTCTTCGGCAAGCTCACCTACCGCGCTGACGCGGCCAACCGCCTCTCGCTGACCCTGCTCGCCGGCCCGCGCTGGTCGGGTGGCGACGGCGACTTTTCGATCGACCCCCAGAGCGGTGGCTCGAACACCTCGCTCGGCGGTGACCCCACCCGCCTGACTGTGGATGACAGCATGACCTTCGACGCGATGTTGAAGTGGAACTCGGACCTCATCGACAACAAGCTGCTCCTCGAGACCTCGGTCGGTTGGCACTACCAGAAGGGCGGCTCGGTCGCGGCCGACGGCACCGGAGTCGGCTCGAAGACCGGCGACGCGAGCGAAGTCGCAGTCGTCTGGCGCCGTACTCCGAACGCCGCGGGTCGGACCTACCATGACATCCGCGACTTCGAAGAGCTCCCGAACCCCACCGCATGCGATGCGCCCGAGGGTGCACCCGAAGGCACGCTCCCCTGCCCCGTTCAGTCGTACACCACGGGCGGCCCGGGCTACCTCAGCAACGACGAGATGAGCCGCATCGGTGCCCGCTCGATCCTCACCTGGCTCCCCGAGGCCGCTGGACAGCACGTCTTGAAGCTCGGCGCCGAGTTCGACTACCTCGCCTACAGCATCGACAAGGGTTACTCGGGTGGCATCGTCTACCGCGAGTCGACGAGCGGCGGGTCCTTCACCGACTACCGCGCCTACGGCTACCTCCAGGGGCCGGACGACGCAGTGCCCCTCGACGTGTCTGGCAGCGACACCTACAGCGTCTCGGTCGGCGCCTTCCTCCAGGACAGCTGGACCCTCACGAAGGGCCTGACTGCCAACCTCGGCATGCGCTGGGATGGCCAGTGGCTCCAGAACCATGACGGCGACACGGTCATCGCGCTCGCGAACCAGTGGGCCCCGCGTCTCGGCCTCGTGTGGGATCCGACCGCCGAGGGTGGCGCGAAGATCTTCGCCAACGTCGCCCTCTTTTACGAGTCCATCCCCTTGAATCTGCTCGACCGCGCTGGCTCGGGTGACCCGACCGTCATCTCGGTCAAGGCGAAGGCCGCGTGCGACCCGAGCGACCCCGAGCAGGCGAATACCACCTGCCTCGAGGACGACAGCCGCGTCGTCATCAACGGGCCCGAGTCCCCCGACCAGCTCTGGTACGCCTATGGCGCTGGCCGCACCGCGGTCGACCCGGACCTGCAGGCCCAGTCCTCGTGGGAGTTCGTGACGGGCGCCGAGTACGACCTCGGCCGCATCACCGACTACATGAAGGACCTCCGCGCCGGTGTTCTCTACACGAAGCGCTGGATGAACAACGTCATCGAGGACATGTCGCGTGACGAGGCTCAGACCTACTTCATCGGCAACCCGGGCAGTGGCATCGCGAAGGACTTCGACGAGGCCAAGCGCAACTACGACGCGGTGACGCTCTACTTCATGAAGGAGTTCAGCGACTGCTGGCTTCTCCAGGGCAGCTACACCATGTCGTGGCTCAAGGGTAACTACGCGGGCCTCTTCCGCCCCGAGACCGGTCAGCTCGACCCGAACATCAACTCGGACTTCGACCTCAAGTCTCTGACGGTGAACCGCGACGGCTACCTCCCCGGCGACAGCCGCCACGCCTTCAAGCTCTTCGGCGCCCATGACATCGAGCTCGCCAAGGGCCACCGCCTCCAGCCCGGTTACGGCTGGCGCCTTACCTCGGGCAGCGCGACGAACTACCTCGGCTCGCACCCGCTCTACGGTGGCGATGAGGTCTTCCTCCTCCCCCGCGGTGCGGGCGACCGTCTCCCCTGGGTGCAGAGCATCGATCTCTCGCTCGGCTACGAGGTGCAGGTGACCGAGGGCTTCAAGCTCAACTTCATCGCGGAAGTCTTCAACGTCTTCAACTTCCAGGAAGTCACCTCGCGCGACGAGAGCTACACCTACAGCGACGTCGACCCCATCCGTAACGGCAAGAAGTCGGACCTCGAGGGCCTCACGGACCTCTACGGCGACCCGGTCGAGGTCAACCCGAACTTCGGCAAGACCACGTCGTACCAGGCCCCGCGGACCTTCCGCTTCGGCATTCGCGGCACGCTCTGATCCTGGAGGCATGAGACATGAACATTCGTAACAATTCCATTCTCAAGTCTGTTGGACTCGCCTCTGCGGCGGGTGTGCTCGCGCTCGGTAGCCTCTCGGGTTGCGCCCAGCAGGGCGTGTCGTGCGCGACCGCTCATGGCGCCTTCGCGGTGAAACTCACCGAGAAGACCGACACGGCCGGCGCGTGCTCGGGCATCCCAGGCGGCGTCTACGGGCTCGCGACTTACAACTACGTCGGTACCGAGAATCGCCCGAACCTCGACAAGGCCTCGATGGCAATCCAGGCGGAAGACCTCGGTGTCGTGGTCGGTGATGCCGAGGGGCGTCTCGGTGAAGCGGTCGACCCCGAGGGCAAGCTCTACGCAAAGGGTGATTTCACCGCCTCCGAGCCCAATGCGGCCGGTGTGTGTGAGGTCCCAGAGCTCGTGGCTGCCTCGAAGGACGTGCCGCTCCAGCCCGTCATTCCGGCCGTGCCAGCGGTGCCCGATGACCCAGCGACCACCGACGTCGACGAAAGCGTGCCCGAGGAGCCCGCGGTGCCCGCGGTGCCTCAGACCCTCTACAAGTACGAGTGGAGTGACCTGAAGTTCCTCGTGTCCGAGGCGAATCAGGGGACCCGCTTCGTTGGCACCTTGAGGCTCACCATCAACACGGGCGCACTCCCCGACGACCCGACGACTCCGGACGTCGATGAGTCTGCGGCCGCTGAAGAGTGCGTTGCGGAGTACGAGGCCGTCGGTCTCTACCCCGCGGTGTTCTGCGGCGCCGAGGACGCGGACGGCAACGTCACCCCCGACGACCGGCTCTGCTCGGCGACGCCAGTTGCAGAAGCGGGCATGGTCGTTGGCTCGGGCATCAGCCCGGACTTCGAGACCGTGTGCGATCCGAACATCCTCTTCTGCGTGCTGAAGGAAAAGCCCGTCGTCGAGTGATGTCTGCGCGAGGAATCGCCTTTGGGTAGGCGATCCCTAGCATGAAGGACCGTGAAAGCCCCTAGTCGCGCTCTGAAGGCCGACTAGGGGCTTTTGCGTTCTTGGCTCGGGGTCTTTGGCTGTGTTAAACCCGCCAGCACGAGTCCGGTTCCAGTGCGTAGAGAGGCCTCCTGCAGAGACGCGAGAGTCGCGGAGATCGCAGTTCGAATGGATGACGGGGGCTAGAGATGTTCGAGACAGTCGGCGAGCGAGGCAAGAAGGGAGGCAAGGTCAGCGCGGGGGCGATTGGCTCGCTCGTCGTGCACGTGGTCATCGTCGCCGTGATCATCCTTGTTTCGACCCGAGATGCGAAGCCCAAGGACAAGAAGGCGATCGACTACTCCCAGGTCACCTTCAAGGACATGCCGACCGAAGCGCCGCCTCCGCCTGCTGCGCCCGAACAACCGGCTGCGCCGCCTCCGCCTCCGCCTCCCCCTCCGCCCGCGGCTGCGATCACAAAACCGACGGACACGCCGAAGGTGACGAAGACACCTAAGAAACCTGTCGTCGCGAAGCCCGACACGGTCGTTGCGGCGCCCGTCGATCCGAACCCGCCCGCACCAGAGCCCGTCGCGGGTGGAGCGCCTGGCGGAGTCGAGGGCGGCGTTGAAGGTGGTGTCGAAGGTGGCAAGATCGGCGGCGTCGAAGGTGGTGTCGTTGGCGGGACGGGGACCGCGCCGACCAACGCCGCGCTCCCGTTCGGGGCAGGCATGGAGAGGCCGAAGCTCAAATCGGGGCGCAATCCGGAGTACACGAAGGCCGCGCTAGAGGCGAAGATCGAAGGGACGATGATCGTAAGGTGCATCATCGAGACCGACGGGCACCTCAGCGAGTGCAAGGTCATCAAGCCTCTCGCACACATGGAGGACGCGGTACTTTCCGCGCTGAGAGACCAGGTGTATACCCCGGTCATGTTCCAGGGGCGGCCTCAGCGCGTCAATTACACGTTCAATTTCAAATTCGTATTGCCTTGATACAAAAGCGAATCAAGGCTCGTCAGAGAAGCGGGGAAATCGGATGACACTCTCGATGGCAATTTCGGATCTGCTCGGCACGGTGGACGCGAGTGATTTCTCGATCGGCGGCATCTGGGAAAAAATGGGCGCCTTTGCGTCCTTCATTGTCTACCTCCTCGCATTCATGTCGTTCATCTCGATCACAATCGCCGTGGAACGGGCGGTCGTCTTCTTCCGCCTCAAGCGGGACTCACAGAAAGTGCTCTCCGAGATCGGGCCCGTCCTCGAGCGGCGCGATTTCGAGGGTGCGCTCGGCAAGGCGAAGCAGCCCGATGGCAAGGTGGGATACCTCGGCCGTGTCCTGAAATCCGGTCTGCAGGCGTTCCATACGATGCGTCATGAGCACGAAGACGTGGCGTACGAGTCGGTGACCCGCGCGCTAGAGCGGCAGTCCCAGCGTGAGGTGCATACGCTGAAGCGAGGCCTGACGACGCTTGCGAGCGTGTCGTCGCTCTCGCCCTTCGTCGGCCTCCTAGGCACGACCGTCGGTATCGTGAACTCGTTTACCGAGATGGCTGAGAAGGGCAGCGGCGGACTCGCTGTCGTGTCGGCCGGTGTGGCAGAGGCGCTCATTACGACGGCCTTCGGTCTGCTCGTGGCGATCCCTGCGCTTGTCTTCTACAACTACCTCCAGGGCTGGGTCGATGCGCGCGCGGTCGACATGGCGGACACGGCGAACGAGCTCCTTGACGTGGTCTCTAGCGAGCTCAAGGCCGAGGCTCAGCGTCAGGCCCGCGCCGCGCAGAAGGGCTGAGCGCCATGGGGTTCAGCGTTGGCCCGCAGAATGGGCCCAAGAGCGAGATCAACATCACGCCGATGGTCGACGTGGTCCTTGTGCTGCTCATCATCTTCATGGTCGTGACGCCGATGTTGCAGCGCAACAAGGACGTCGTCCTGCCGCGCGCGACGAACATCGACGAGCGCACGAAGGAGGAGGACCCGCTAACCTTGTCGGTGACGCCCGACGAGAAGATCTGGGTCGGCAACGGCGCGGTTCAGATCAGCGAGGTCAGCAAGGTCGTCAAGGCTGCCCTCGCCGAAGCTCCGGGACGGCTCGTCCTCATCAAGGGCGATGAGCGGCTCAAGGTGAAGCAGGTGCGCCTGCTCATGAAAGAGGTGCAGACCGCGGGCGCGAAGTCGGTGGGACTCGGTGTCGACAAGCCCGAGGGGGCGCCGCAATGAGCGCTTCCTGTTCCAATGGATGCTGGAGGGCGACGTGAGAAAGCATCACCGCAAGGCCGCAGTCCAGCCATTCTCGACGCCGAACTCGTCGATCAACGTGACCCCGATGGTCGACGTCGTCCTCGTGCTGCTCATCATCTTCATGGTGGTGACGCCTCTGCTCGACAAGGACATCGAAATCGCAATCCCCATGACCGAGCAGGTCGAAGACACGGCCGAAGTGCCCGATGACCAGCTCCTCGTGCGTCTCGACAAGGACAACGTGCTGACGCTGAACGACCGCAAGATGAGTCTCGAAGAGTACAGCGCGGCGCTCAAGGTGCAGATGGACAACCGCACCGAAGCGAAGAAGGTCGTCTTCATCCAGACCGACGACGAGGCGAACTACGGCCGCATGGTCCAGATCGTCGATGCTGCGAAGGGTGCGGGCGTGCTCGTCATCGGGTTCTCGACGATGCCGCCCGTCAAATGAAGTCGCCCCCTGGCTAGCGGGGGTCGCGCTGGGGCTCAGAAGCCTTCGAGGAAGACGGAGGTCTTGAGGAAGTCGTCCTCGGGGAAGTAGCTCCAGATGAGGGAGCCGTTCTCGACCGTGCCGATGAAGTCGGCGATCTTCGCGGGGTCGATGACCTGGCAGCCCCAGCTGTTGCCGAGGTGGCCGTGGGTCGAGAGGAAGCTCGCGGATGCGTAGGCGTCCGAGTGGACGACGATGGCGCGGTTCCAGACCTGGTCGTTGATGCCGTCCTCGAGCCCGGACATGCGCATCGAGAGGCCGTTGTCGCTACTGTTGAAACGTTGACCGGTCACCATCATGCCAAGGCTCGACTGATGTGAACCCTCGATGTTGGAGAAGCGATAGGCAAAGCCCGTGTGATTCGGGTCCTCGGAGCCCTCGCCATGGGTGACCGGCTCGGCGAAGAGCAGCGAGCCATCGCGGAGGTCGACCGTCCAGAGGCGCTTGAAACCGGAGAAGAGCGAGAAGTCGATGACGGTGTACTCGAGGCGCTCGGTCTCACCGTCGCGCCAGGCGAGGTCGAAGGCGTGGAGACCCATCGCGAAGACCTCAGCATCGAGGCCGTCCTTTTCGAAGTCGGTGGGCCGTGTGAGGCCGAGCGTCAGCCGGTAGTCGCCTTCGAGGGCGATGCCCGAGGTGTTCACCCAGCTGTCTACGACGACATAGTAGGTCCCAGCGCCGAGCCACGCGGCGGCGTTCCAGTGGCCACGGTCGCGGCAGGCGTTGCTGTCGAGGTCTTCGAGGATGTGGACGTCGACATCGACGCCCGCGGGGACGTCATCGAGGCTCGCGACGAGCAGCCCGTCCTCGGGGAGGTCGACGCGGTAGACGACCTCGGGTCCCGACTCATCGGTGCCTGGGGCGCAGCTGTAGCGGTCGAAGCGGTCAGCAGCACCAAAGGTCGTGCGCGCGTCAACGTAAGGAAAGGAAACGACGCAGATGACACCAGATTCACATGCGGTCGTTCCGTTAGGCTCAGCGGGGTCGGTCGGGTCGCTCGGACCTGTCGGGTCGCTCGGACCTGTCGGGTCGCTCGGGTTCGTGCCGCCGTTCGGGTCGGCGGGTGATGAAGGGTCGGAGGCAGTTCCGCTCTCCGTGAAGCGGACCGTCTCGCGTCGCTCGACCGAGGCGACGACGCGGTCGGGCGCGCTTTCGCAACCAGCGGAGCCGAGGGCCATCACCCCCGTCATACCGACGGTGAGAGCGAGACGCTTCGAGAGACCAGAGAGACAGCGCATAGGAGACCTCCGGTGAGCGGCTGGCACATTGCCTCAAGTGGAGGCTGTGTGGCCAATAGTTTCACTCTTCGCGCACCACGAGGCCTTGCGGCCTCCGTATCGGCAGGCAGCGCCCGATTTGTGAACGCAATTCATATCCACGAAGGCACTGCCGATAGTCCCGAGCGTCACAGCCACGCGACTAGGGCCGCTGACGGGCGTTCAGGGCTGTTTGCGTGACCTTTGCTGCAACTTCATTTATGGCACGCTCATGTCCGAGCCCAAAGTCGTCTCCCTCACCCCTGCCGTGTTCCATCTCCCCGAGAAGGTCAACGCCGTCTCGCGCACCTACGGGCAGAACCCGATCGTGCCGCGCGGGCCGAAGTTCAAGCCCGTCCTCGACCGCGTCCGGAGCGGCTCGACCGCCATGGCTGCGGTTCTCGGCTCGTGTCTCCATCGCGACGAGAAGCTCCTTGTCGTCCGCAACGGCGCTTACGGCGACCGCATCCTCGAGTTTGCACGCGCCATCGGCCAGACCGTCGTCGACTACGAGCTGCCCTATGGAGTCAGACCCGACCTCGCCCACGTCGAGAGTCTCCTGCCGACCGTCGACGCGGTCGCGATGGTCCACGGGGGTACCTCGACCTGCACCCTGAACCCGATGGCCGAGCTCGGCGCGCTGACTCGCAAGCACAACAAAAAGCTGCTGATGGACGGTATCAGCTCACTCTTTGTCGAGCCTATCGACCTCGACGCCTGGAACGTCGCCGCCGTGATGGGCTCGTGCAACAAGGGCCTGCATAGCCATCCGAACATCACCTGCGCGATCGTCCGAAAGGACTTGCTCTCCGAGATGGAGCGGATCCCCTCGCGCACCCCGAACCTCGAGCTCTTCAAAACGTGGAAGGCACAGGTCGGCGGCGCCCACCCCTACACCATCGACCCGATGTCGGTCCTTCAGGTCGACGCCGCCCTCGAGGCCCTCGCCGACGAGGGCGGCGTGCCTGGCCGCCACTCGATTTACAATGCGCGCTGCGAGGTCCTTCGCGCGGGCTACACGCGGCTCGGCCTCGAGATCGCACGCTTCGAGGGACAGCCGCTGCAGTCGATCGGCACGATGCTCCGCATCCCCGAGGGCCACACCTATGCGGCCCTCGCCGACAAGCTCGCGAAGACCGAAATCGACGGCATGATCTTCGAGATCTACTCAGCGCAGGGCAAGCTCTCCGACCGCTACTTCCGCCTCTTCCACATGGGCGAGTATCCTCTCCACGCCTATCAGGCCTTCCTCGTCGCCCTCGAGCGCGCCCTCGGCTGAGCCCGGGCGGCGTCGAAAATGAAAAGGCCTCCGTGTGGAGGCCTTTTTCGTTTCTGGAGTTCGGGCTTCAGAGTGAACAGATCCCGACGCCCCACTTCTTCAGTGCCGGATCGAAGCGCACCTGACACGGCGTCGGCATCGAGTCCGGGCTGTTGTTGTGAACGAAGATGCGCCAGATGTTCTCCTCCTCCTGCTGGACGCGGTCGACCTTGTAGATAGGCTTGGTCGGGTCCTCGAAGAGGAAGAGCTTCACCTTGCGGCGGCTCGCGGCGAAGTTGAGCTCGCGGCGCGAGATGAGGGCCTTCTCGATCTTCTGGTCGTCAGAGAGCAGCGACACGAAACGCTCCCAGCCCTTGGCCTCGTCAGGGTCCATCGCCGCAATGAGGACCTGTTGGACGAGCCACTCCGGGCTGCCTTCGGGGGGCGTGCGTACGATGGTGCCGGGCGTGACGGTCACCTCGTTTGGCTTCATCTCGCCACTCGGCGCGGGGGCCGCCTCGGCGGGTTTCGCCTCGACAGCCTCAGAGGGCTTCGCCTCGGCGGGCTTCGCCTCGGTCGGTGGCGGAGCCGTTTCTTCGGCGGTCGCGGGAGTAGGGGCTGGCGTGGCCTGGGCGGCCTCGTCTTTCTTGCAGGCCGAAAGGGGGGCGAGCATCGCGATGAAGCCGAAGAGCGCAAACCGGGAGGGGGCCATTGGGTCTCCTTGAGGAGTGTCGGGGGTAGCGGGTTCCGCACGAAGTTTTGGAGTCTTTAACACGGCGTCGCCGCGGCGTCATCGGCTGAGAGACCCAAATCCCATCCGAAGACCGAGACCCACGCCATCCGAGGCCCAGCCTGCCTGGGGAATGCGCGGCCGGGAAACGGCCTCGAGTTCGACACCGAGGAGGAGGCCCGAGGCGAAGCGAGCCTGCCATGCGAGGAGGAGGGGCGCACCCGAAATAGCCGGTTGCCGGGAGGCGAGCAGCAGGGGGACGACATCGAGGGACCAGGTGAGGCTGTCCGAAGCGTCGGATCGAAGTGTGAAGCCGGAATAGATCGCTCGATTTTCGAGGAGACTGTTACGACGCGCGAGAAGTCCAAGGGAGACCGAGAGCGAGAGATGACGCGGCAGGCCAAGTCGGACGCCGAGCTCGGCACGGGCCGCGTAGGTGTTACCGCTTCCGTCGAGGCCGAGGGCGAAGGTCCCGCCGAGGTCGATTCCGTTGAGCTCGGATAGACGCAGACCGAGCTCGACGGCCCCGAAAAGTTGGCCCTTATCCTGGTCGCCTCCAAACGAGAGGCCCGCGAGGGTGACGGCGGTTGCTTCCATGCGGCGCGTAGCGGGAGGGAGGGTCGAAAAGGGACCGTCTGGCTCGAGGGGGTCGGAGAGCGCGAAGTACGCGTTCGAGAGACTCGAGAGGATGGTGTTGAGGTGGCCCGTGGAAGAAGGGCGGCTAAGGAGCCTGACATCGAGGAGGGAGTCACCGATAGGCTTACAGAAGGCCACGGACTCGAACCCATCGATGGTCTTTTGAAGGCCGCCTTCGAAACCGGCTGTTCGCGCGAGCAGCCCAAGATGTGAATCCTCTAGCGAAAGCCAGCGCGTGCGCAGGAGGCGCTGATGAAGGTCCTCGCAGCTCGTGTGAAGGGCCCGGTGCCGACGAATCGAGACCTGCAGCTCGGGCAACACCGGGACATCTCTGACGATCGCATCGAAATCCCGGGCTTTCGCGGGCATCACCCGCCATCGCGAGCTCGTCGGGAGCTCGACGACGAGTCGGGTCCTCGGCAGGGTCGTTGGTGTGGAGGGGCTTGTGGGTTCGGCCGCTGGCGGTGGCTCGACAGCAGGGCGGGACTCCCGGACCGCCTCGAGCATCGAATCGATGACGGCTTCGTCGACCTCATCGAGCAGGAAGGGATGGGATAGAGTCGGGTCGACGGACCAATGCGAAGAGATGACGAGGGTCAGTGTCGCTTGCTGGATAAGGCAAAGCGTGGGTAATCCCGAGGAAGCTCGACCCGAGACCCAGGTCTCTTTGCCAAGGGTCCAGGGAAGACTTTCATCGAGCGGACAGTCCCGCTCGGTCAGGCCCCCGAGGTCAACGAGATAGCGGCGCATCCCGGAGATGGTGTCGACCTCTAGCCATTGCTCGCGGTGGTTCGCGCTCCAACTCCCGACCGCGCGAAGTGAACGAACTGTCGGCAGAGACGGCACGACCAGCTCGACCCCGAGGACTGGCAGCGCGACACGCGTCACGGGTTCGGCCGCTGCCCCGCCACCACCTGCGAGTACACCTGCCAGTACGAAGGTCACTACTACGATGAGGACTATCGCCCGAGCCGGTCGAGGCTCGGATCGTTTTTCCACTACGACCGACACCACGGGACTTTCGCATCGACTCCTCATGAAAGCCAGGGGTTGGGCCGCCGAAACTGCATCGGGTCAACATGTAGTCCATCGTCCGCCTTGACCTGAAGGGCGAACCATGGGACGTCCTAACTTGACCTCAAGGATCGGCCGACGAATGCCGATAAGCAGGTCCTGCGAAGACGAGGCGGTTCAGACGTCGTCACGTCACGCATCCTGAGGGAGAATTTGAGGATGAGCGCTGTCGAGATCGACGAGGTCGTGAAAGAGTTTCTGGTCGAGAGTACGGAGAACCTGGATCGCCTCGACAAAGAACTGATTGTTCTCGAGAGCCAGCCCGAATCTGCACCTGTCCTCGCGAGCATCTTCCGGACGATCCACACCATCAAGGGAACCTGTGGCTTCCTCGGTTTCTCACGCCTCGAGGCCGTCACCCATGCAGGTGAGAACCTGCTGAGCAAGCTGCGAAATGGCGAGATCAAGGGCGGTCGCGAGATCTTCTCGGCGCTCCTGTCGCTCGTCGATGTGGTTCGGCATATCCTGACCCACATAGAGACGACCGCCCACGAGCCCCCCGAGACCCACACAGACCTCATCAACACACTGAATCGGCTCGCAAAACCCTCGGGACTCACGGTGCCAGCTACACGCCCAGCCCAGGCCTCGCACGTCGAGACCGTCGCTCCAGCCCCAAAGCCTGCTGAGCCGCCACCTGCTGCGGCAACACAGCTCAATGCTCGAGTCGCATCGCCGCCGCAGCCCCAGGTCGCACCACCACAACCCCAAATCACACCACCACAACCAAAGGCCGAGGTCCACACCGAGCCACATGCCGTGCACGCGCCGCCGCAGGAGATGCGAGGCGGCATCGCGGACAGCTCCGTCCGCGTTGACGTGAACCTGCTCGACCGCTTGATGGACCTCGTCGGCGAGCTCGTCCTCGCACGCAACCAGACACTGCAATTCGCAGCGAGCACCGACGACCCGACCTTTACTGCGACCTCTCAGCGCCTCAACATCATTACGACCGAGCTGCAGGAGGGGATCATGAAGACCCGCATGCAGCCGATCGACAATATCCTCGGGAAGTTCCCGCGCATCGTGAGGGACCTCTCGCACAGCTGCGGCAAGCTCGTCCGCCTCGAGGTCGAGGGCGCCGAGACCGAGCTCGACCGCACCATCATCGAGGCGATCAAGGACCCGCTCACCCACATCGTGCGGAACTCGATCGACCATGGGATCGAACGTCCCGAGGTACGCACCGCAGCGCACAAACCAGCCGAGGGCCGCATCCTGCTGCGCGCCTTCCATGAGGGCGGACAGGTCAATATCGAGATCTCCGACGACGGCGCGGGCATCCAGCCCGAGCGCGTCCGCGACCGGGCGATTCAGCGTGGGCTCCTCTCGCGCGAAGAGGCCTACCGTCTGTCCGAGCGCGAGCTCATCAACCTCATCTTCCTCCCTGGGTTCTCGACTGCTGAGAAAGTCACGAATGTGTCTGGCCGCGGCGTCGGCATGGACGTCGTCAAGACCAACATCGAAAAGATCGGAGGCACCCTCGACGTCCACAGCCGCGTCGGTCAGGGCATGATGCTGAAGATCAAAATCCCGCTGACGCTCGCCATCATCCCGGCGCTCGTGATCTCGAGCGCCGGCGAGCGCTACGCGATTCCGCAGGTGAACCTGCTCGAGCTCCTCTGCCTCGACGGAGACGCCGCCGACAAAGGCATCGAGTCGGTCTTCGGCGCGAAGATGTATCGCCTCCGTGACACCCTGCTGCCCCTCGTCGAACTGCGCGACGTCCTCGCGGATGCCGAGCGCCCAGCCGAGCCGCGCACCGAGGGCGACATCAACATTGTGGTCGTCCAGGCCGATGGCCGCCAGTTCGGACTCGTCGTCGACGACATCAGCGACACACAGGAGATCGTCGTCAAACCGCTCGGCCACCAGTTGAAGGGCGTTAGCATCTTTGCGGGTGCGACGATCCTCGGCGATGGCCAGATAGCCCTCATCCTCGATGTCGTGGGCCTCGCGCAGCGGGCCGATCTCCTGAACGAGGAGCGCGAGCGCGCCTTGCAAGAACGCGACGGCGACAAGGACCACAGCGACGAGCCGAAGCAGACACTGCTCCTCTTCAGCCCGAACTCCGAAGGACGCATGGTCATCCCTCTCGAGTCCGTCGCCCGGCTCGAGGAGTTCCCGACAACCATCATCGAGCGCGCAGGCGGTCGCGAAGTGGTCCAGTACCGCGGCGAGATCATGGAACTTCTGCACGTCGGCGAGCTCGTCCCCGAGCGTCGCAGCCCAGACCGCGCCCCTGTGTCGGGCCCCGCCGAGCCCGACATCGTGCCAGTCGTCGTCTTCTCGTGCGACGGCAGGAGCATCGGCCTCATCGTCCATCGAATCCTCGACATCGTAGAAGAGGCCACCTCCATTCAAAAACCCGCCGCGCGCCGCGGGGTCCTTGGCTCGGCAGTCATCCACGGACGCATCACCGAATTCCTCGATGTTCAAGGTATCGTCCGCTGGGCGTCCTCTGAAGGTGGTCTCAAAGCCGCCAATGACGTCCGCCAAGGAGGTGTTGCATGAACACACGCCAGCTCTGTACCTTCCACGTCGAGGACCTGCTGCTCGGCGTGAACGTCCTCGAGGTCCAGGAGGTCATCCGCCACCACCCGATGACGCGAGTACCCCAGGCGCCTCGAGTCGTGCGTGGTCTCATCAATCTGCGCGGTCAGATCGTGACAGCGGTCGACCTCCGTCTCCGCCTCGGTCTCAAGCCGCTCACTGTGAACGACATGCCGATGAACGTGGTCGTGCGCACATCGACGGGCGCTGTGAGCCTGCTCGTCGATGAGATCGGTGACGTCCTCGAGGTCGATGAAGCCTCTCTCAGCGCGCCTCCGAAGACCCTCAAGGGCCCCGCGAAAGAGCTCATCACGGCAATCTGCAAGTTGCAGGATCGCCTGCTTCTCGTCCTCAACGTCGACCGCGCCGTCGACGTCAGCCCGCCCGTGGCAAACGCCAACTGAACGAAATCCCTCATCGGCTGTCGAAAACCGATTTCCCCACATATCCCCCTTTCCGATATCCCTCGTCGCGAGATTCACCCACGGAGCCGATTTCCATGCAGCAATATGCCTCTTCCAACGCGTCTCGTCAGGACTCTGGTCGCTCGGCCGAACGCCTCGGCCTCCGCTTCGGTATCAATGACGACAATCTCGCCTATCGGCGCCAGTTCATCCGGCTCGCCGAGGCCGAGCGCGAGCTGCTCGCCTCACTCATCCCGTGGGCCGAGAAGGTCGCAGACGCGATGGCGCGCGACTTCTACGACTGGCAGTTCGGATTTGGGAAGTCCCGTGCATTCTTCGAAAGTTACGCTCAGAAGCGCGGCATGACGCTCGACGTCCTGAGACGCCGTCTCGAGGCCGCTCAGGCGGGCTATTTCCGAAGCGTCTTCACCGGTGCTCGCGAAAATTACGGCAGCGCCTACTTCGAGTCCCGCCTCCATGTCGGTTGGGTTCACGACCGCATCGACCTGCCTTTCAAGTGGTATATCGGCGCCTATGCCGAGTACGCCCGCCTTGCGCGCATCTACCTGCGCGAGGCCTTCACCGACCTCGAGCACATCATGCGGTGCGAGGAGGCGATCAACCGCGTCTTCAACTACGACATGCAGGCGATCGGTGACTCGTTCTTCCTCGTCACCCTCGAGAACATGGGCCTCGACGTGGGCTCGATTCAGCCCGAGCCTGGCACTGACCGCACCGAGTACATCGGCGAGCTGAAGCACCACGTCCAGCTCGTCCTCGAGCAGGCGAAGGCCCTCGCGGCGAACAAGCTGAACGACCCGGTCCTCGACTCGAAGGTGCCAGGCGCCCTCGGTGAGGCGCTCACCTCGATCACGGCGTCACTCCGCGCGGTCATCGAGCGAGTCCGCCCACTTTCGGCGGCCGCGAACGAGCTCGCGACGGTCAGCAGCGAGATGGCGGTCAGCGCGGACGAGACCGCGCGTCAGGCGGTGGTCGTGTCGGCGAGCTCCGAGCAGGTCAGCGCGAACGTGCAGTCGGTCGCGAGTGCCACGGAAGAAATGAGCGCGTCGATTCGCGAAATCGCACGCAGCTCGTCCGAGGCGACGCGGGTCGCGACCGCGGCGGTCCAGACCGCGAGCCGCACGAACGCCATCGTCGGCAAGCTCGGCGAGAGCAGCGCCGACATCGGCAAGGTCATCAAGGTCATCACGTCGATCGCTCAGCAGACGAAGCTCCTTGCGCTCAACGCGACTATCGAGGCGGCTCGCGCGGGTGAGGCGGGCAAGGGCTTCGCTGTCGTCGCGAACGAGGTGAAGGAGCTCGCCAAGGAAACCGCCAAGGCGACCGAGGATATCGGCCAGAAGATCGAGGCGATTCAGGGGGATACCCGGAGCGCCGTCGACGCCATCGGTCAGATCACGACGACCATCGGTCAAATCAGCGACATCCAGAACACCATCGCGAGCGCCGTCGAGGAGCAGACCGCGACGACGAAGGAGATCAGCCGCAACATCTCGGAGGCCGCACGCGGAAGCGCCGATATTGCGCGCAACATCGTCGGAGTCGCTCAGAGCGCACAGTCGACCGCGCGCAGCGCCACGGTCGCGCGTGACTCGTCGGCCGAACTCAACTCGGTCGCGGCCGAGCTGTCGAGGGCCGTCGAGCGCTTCATCGCCGAAGAGTCGATGTCATCGAAGAGGCGTTGAAACCGGACGTACGCCATGGGCTGGTCGTCGCTGGTTGAACTGCCGAAAGGCTGATAGCCTGCGAGACCGGTGCGAAGAGGGAGAAACGAGATGCGCGCCTTGGTGGTGGATGATTCACGAGCGGTCAGGATGATCCTCGGCAAGATGATGAGAGAACTCGGCTTCGAGACACTCGAGGCCGAGCATGGGCTCGAGGCCCTCGACCGACTCGGGGGCGCCGACGTGCCCGAGGTCGCGCTCGTCGACTGGAACATGCCCGAGATGGATGGGTACACCCTGCTTTGTCGGGTACGCGGAGACCGCCGTTTCGATGCCATGCAAATCATGATGGTGACGACGGAGACCGAGATGCATCAGGTCATTCGAGCCCTCGACGCGGGCGCGAACGAGTACCTGATGAAGCCCTTCACGAAGGAGGCTGTGGTGGAAAAGCTGCAACTCCTCGGCCTGCTCGAGCAGGCCTGAGCCCCCTCCGCCTCGCGAAAGCGGAGCGTTTCGGAGCGGCAAGATGACGCGTGCGAAACACACGCACAGAGAGAGTGGTAATGAGTTCTCGAAGAATCAAGGTTCTCGTCGTCGATGACTCGAGCGTCGTGCGCCGCGTCATGAGCGACTCACTCGCGAAGGAACCCTTGATCGACGTGGTCGGGTCGGCTGCGACCGGCTACATCGCGCTCAACAAGATCGACACGCTCACGCCCGACGTCGTCGTTCTCGATGTCGAGATGCCCGAAATCGACGGCATCGAAACCCTTCGGAGGATTCGCGCCGTCAGGCCGCGGCTACCCGTCATCATGTTCAGCACGCACACGAGCTTTGGGGCGACCGCGACCCTCGAAGCCCTCGGCATCGGCGCGAACGACTATGTGACAAAGCCGAGCTCGCTCAACGCTGGCAACGACCACTTCGAGGTGGTCTTGCGCGACCTCGTCCGCCGCATCAAAGCGCTCAGTGGCATCGGCCAGGACATCACGACCTGGCAGGTGCCGACACGCGAAGTGCCGCGACCTCAGGTGCGCCCCCCGCGACGGATCGAGGTGGTCGCCATTGGGGCCTCGACAGGCGGTCCGAACGCCCTCGACACAGTGATATCGGCCTTCTCTAAAGCGCTACCGGTGCCCGTGGTGCTCGTTCAGCACATGCCTCCCATGTTCACGAAGATCCTCGCCGAGCGCCTCGACAAACGCACCGAGATGACCGTCGTCGAGGCCGAGCCCGGCATGGAGCTTAAGCCGGGCTGGATTTACATCGCCCCGGGTGACTTCCACATGGAGGTCGTTCGCAAGGGCACGGGCGTGTTCATCGCGACCCATCAGGCCCCTCAAGAGAATTCGGTCAGGCCGGCCTATGACGTCCTCTTGAGGTCGGTCAACCAGGTCTACGGGGCCTCCACTCTCGCTGTCATTCTCACGGGAATGGGGCAAGACGGGCTCAAGGGCTGTCAGCTCATCGATACGAGCGGAGGCGAAATCATCGCCCAGGATCGGGAGACGAGCGTCGTCTGGGGCATGCCCGGGTTTGTCGCTCAAGCTGGTATCGCCGATGTGGTTCTACCGATCGACCAAATCGCGTCGGAAATCATCCAGAGGGTCTCTCGGACCCGCACCATGGTGGGAGAGGGCAAGTCTTGAGCATTTCGCCGCAGGAATTCGATTTCATCAGCAAATTCGTGCGAGATCGCTCGGCGATCGTGCTGTCTCCAGACCAGGACTATCTCGTCGAGGCGAGGCTCGGGCCATTGCTCATCGAGTTCGGGTTCGCGGCGATGGGCGACCTCGTCAATGCGCTGAAGTCGCGTCTGCACAGCCCGCTCGCGACCCGCGTCGTCGAGGCGATGACGACGAACGAGACCTCCTTCTTCCGCGACTTGAGCCCCTTCGAGGCGCTCCGCACCCTTATCATTCCCGAGGTCGTCGCACGAAAACCGCACGGTCCAATCCACATCTGGTCTGCGGCCTGCTCATCGGGGCAGGAGCCCTACAGCATCGCCATGATGCTGCGCGAAAACTTCCCGCCCGAGGTCGTCTCGCGTATCCGCATCTTCGCAACCGACCTCGCGACCAACGTTCTCGACAAGGCGCGCAGTGGCCGCTTCTCGCAGCTCGAGGTGAACCGCGGTCTGCCTGCGAAGCTGCTCGTCCGCTATTTCCAGGCCAACGGTCTCGAGTGGCACCTGAAGGACGAGATCCGCCACATGGTGACCTTCAAGGCGCTCAACCTCATCGAGCATTGGCCTGAGGTACCGCACGCGGACATCGTGCTCATACGCAACGTGCTCATCTATTTCGACATGGATATCCGTCGGATGATCCTCACACGAATCCGCGACAACCTGAGCGACGAGGGCTACCTCTTCCTCGGGGGCAGCGAGTCGATGGTGAACATAGACCTCGGCTTCAAGCGCCACGAACACGGACGCGCCGTCTTCTATCGCTTGAACGGCACCGGAACCCGTTGATGAACGCTGGCCTCAAATGCGGGCGTGCGCCGATCAGCGTGGGGCCAACCGAGATCGTGAACGTCGTTCACAACATCTGGGCGACCATGTTTCAGCGCCCCATCGCGACCTCGGCGCGGGTCGAACCCATTCAAGACGACCACTGGACGGGGTGTGTCCACATCACCGGCCCCTGGTGTGGTACGGTCCACGTGCGACTCACAGTACCTCTTGCGACGCGGCTTGCTGGGATCATGTTCGCGATGGATGAAGACGACCTATCGCTCGAAGAGATCAGCGACGCCGTCGGTGAGGTGGCGAACATGACGGGCGGTAACCTCAAGACATTGATGGGCTATCCCGCCACATTTTCGACGCCCGAGGTGGCTCTCGGAGAGGCCCATGTGCTCCTGCAAAGACGCTCGTTCGTGCCTCTCTTCGAGATGACCTTCTACACGGATGGGGACCCTTTCGTAGTCCACATCGTCGAATGCGCAACAGGCTCCGAGGCCTGAGGAACCGCGGTCAGCGATCCATGGCCAGCGATCAACGCCCGATGACCGAGAGCCGCCACTGACCTGCCGCGCCAGTGCCGATGAGGTCGTAGCGGTTGCGAGCGTTCGGGGCCCAGGTGGAGGGCGCGTCGGGGTCGCTTTCCTTCCAAACGACCACTGGCTTTGCGGTCACATGCCGATTCTTGTCGACCCGGTTGATGACACCCGCGACGACGGAGAAGACCTCGGAGAGTGACTCGAGGACGGCCTCCGAGGGGCGCTTCTGAGCGAGCTGTTCCTTGATGGGGCCAAGAGGCAGCATCATGAGCTGCGCCCCGAGCTGGATCGCGCCGCTGAGGTCGATGGCCATGCAGCCGATGACGTGACCCTCATTGGTGACTAGCCTCGATACATAGGCCGGGCAGGTCGGCGAGCCCGGTGTGAGCGGCACGAGCTTCGGTGGAACGGGTGAGCGCTCGATGACAAGCGGGATGGGCTTGCCAGAGAGCATGACGAGGGTTGCGCCGACCTCTTTCGGGTCTGGCAGGACGAGGCCTGGTTGCGGCGTGGTGCTCATGGTCAGGGTTCCTCGGGGGCGGGCTGCCCCACACGCCGACTCATTTCGGCCGAGGCGACTTCTGTGTCAAGGCAAGGTCGATCTCACCCCGCAACAAATCGGCACCGAAGTCATGTTCAGGGGCCGCCTCCTCTGCGTGAATCGCTCGAATCTTCGGCAGCGAGATCTTGACCACATGGCCGTCCTCGTAGAGGCGTCGCTTGACAAGACCCGCCGTGATGTTGAGGACTTCGCCGAGCGCGTCGACGACCTCCTCGGGGGAGGCGTCTCCGCAGAACATTTCAACGGCGAGGCGTTGGCTCGACTCTGAATGGGCATGAAGTTCAAGGGCGACGGTCGTGTCGTCACGGATGAAGACATCGAGGCCGAAGGCTCGCTGACCACCGGCCTCGAGGAGGGTGCCGTCCTCGGTGACCTCGTACTCCACACCGGTGAGGCTGCGAGCTGCCTCGGCAAAAGCCTTTGACGCGTTGACGACGGGGTTTATCGCACGTGCGGCGATGACTCTTTCTGGGGTGCTCGGGGCTGTTTCGCCGGTGCCCTCGGCTTCCACGGCGATCACAGGACGCCTCGAATCGCTTGAGAGACCTGCTCCGGGGTGAAGGGCTTGGCGATGAGGAACTGGGCGCCCGAATCATGAGCGGTCTGGCGCATCTCGGGGGTGCTCTCCGTCGTCACGAAGCCAAAGGGGATCTTCTTGCCCGCGCCGCGAACGGCCTGCAGGAACTCGAGCCCGTTCATTTCGGGCATGTTCCAGTCGCTGAGGATGAGGTCGGGGGAGTTCTCCTGCACGACCCCGAGAGCGGACTTGCCGTTGTCGGCTTCGAGGATCTCGTGGCCCTCGTAGCCTGCGAGTCGCAGGGTACGCTGGACAATCTTTCGCATCGCGCTCGAGTCATCGACAATCAG
>VFQT010001127.1_pt1 | contig 34068 bp, 41 predicted proteins | sample 3512381 | NCBI WGS metagenome assembly VFQT01 (sample SAMN10412376, study PRJNA504923) | tailings metagenome | isolation source: Relicate 2 Philex TSF3 active mining site | place: Philippines: Tuba, Benguet | collected 2017-08-29 | reverse complement strand
GAGCGAGTTCGAGCGTGGTCGCCTCGACCATGATGCGAACGAGCGGCTCGGTTCCCGACGCGCGCACCACGATGCGACCGTCGTCGCCGAGTGAAGCGCGCTCACGCGCCAACTCGTCGGCGAGCAACGCTTCGATGTTCGCAGGTTTGTTCGTGACTCGCACGTTGTGCAACACCTGCGGTAGTCGCTGCATCACCGCACCTGCAAGATCGGCGAGTCGCTCTCCGCGACGACGCACGAGATCAAGGAGCAGAATCGCCGACAACACGCCGTCGCCGGTAGTCGCATGGGCGGCGTGGATGATGTGGCCGCTTTGCTCGCCGCCGAGCACGAAACTGCCGTCTTGCATCGCTGCGAGCACCGCACGATCGCCGACGTCGGTGGTCACCACACGCACGCCTCGCTCGCGCATGGCGCGATGGAAACCAAGATTGGTCATGCTCGTCACGACCACGGTGTCGTTCGCAAGCAACGAGCGTTCGCGCAAGTCGAGCGCAGCAAGCGCGATGAGGCGATCGCCGTCAATCACTGACCCGGTCTCGTCGATTGCAATCACGCGGTCGCCGTCGCCGTCGAATGCCACACCGACAACGCCTCGACGCGCGCACTCGGCAGCGATGGTCTCTGGGTGCACCGCGCCACAGCCGTCGTTGATGTTGCGACCGTCGGGCTCGGCATTTCGCACCACTGCCGACAACCCCACCGCGCGCGCGATGGCCGGCGCCACGCGACTGGTGGCGCCGTTGGCGCAGTCGAGCACCACTTCGCGACCTGCGAAGTCGGCGACACCCAACTCGTTGGAAATGGCACGCACATAGTTGTCGGCGATCGACGGGTCGGGGCGCACCGCCGACGAGCGCGCCTCGCCGCGCGACGAATCACTGTGCGACGAACTGCCGCGCGACGGATCGACACTCGACTGCCAGTGCGACTCGATGCTCATCTGTTGCGAATCGAGCAGTTTTCTGCCGCCAGGCGCGAACACCTTGACCCCGTTGTCACTCCACGGGTTGTGCGAGGCGGTGATCGCGACTCCGACGCACTCGCGCGCGCTCGCTGCACGAGCAATCGCCGGGGTCGGCACGAGCCCACCGTCGCTCACGCTGCAGCCCTGCGCGATGGCGCCCCGCGCAAATGCTGCAGCCAGGCGCGGCCCGCTCTCGCGTCCGTCGTGGCCGATGACGATGGCGCTACCCGAAAATTCGCGCCCGACCGCGGCACCGAGCCTGGCGACGAGCGAGTCGTTCAGTTCGACGTCGACGCGACCGCGAACTCCGTCGGTGCCGAAGCGCAACATGTCGCCGCGGCGAAACCGTCGTCGACTAGCGCTTGGTGTACTGCGGCGCCTTGCGCGCCTTCTTCAAGCCGTACTTCTTGCTTTCCTTGCGGCGCGAATCGCGCGCGAGCAGACCGGCGCGCTTCAGCGCGGGGCGGTGCGAAGGATCGAGCGCGACCAGCGAACGTGCAACGGCAAGCCGCATCGCGCCGGATTGACCGGCAGGGCCTCCACCGGCGATGTCGACATCGACGTCGTAGCTCGTGAGCGTGTCGGTGATGCGCAGCGCCTCGGTGGCGTTGTTGCGGTGAATCGCCGTGGGGAAATATTGCTCGAATGCGCGACCGTTGACGGTGACGCGACCGCTGCCCGGGCGAAGCCGCGCGCGCGACACTGCGCTCTTGCGACGGCCGGTGGTTTGCGTGAGCGGCTTGGTGGGCATGAAGAGTTACTCCTTGATGATGCGTGTGTGCGTGGTGGTCGGTTGGGTCAGCGAGCCTTCGCGTCGCTCATGTCGACAGGCTTGGGCTGTTGCGCGGCGTGCGGATGCTCGGCACCCGGGTACACCTGCAGCTTCTTGATCATCGCTCGACCGAGACGACCCTTGGGCAACATGCCGTGCACGGTGCGACGAATCGCCGACTCGGGGCTGCGCGACAACAACTGGGCGTAGCTCTCGACGCGGATTCCGCCGGGGTAACCGCTGTGGCGGGCAACTTTTTTGTCTTCTGCCTTGCCGCTGGTCATCACGATCTTCGACGCGTTGATGACGATGACATGGTCGCCGGTGTCGATGCTCGGGGTGAACGAGGGCTTGTGCTTGCCGCGCAGCAGCGTGGCGATCTCGGTGCACATGCGACCCAGGACGAGCCCGTCGGCATCGATGACATGCCAGGCGCGCTGCACCTCGGAGGGCTTCGCCGAATACGTACGCATGAGGATGACCTTTCGAAATCGATATGACGTCGCGCCGTCGGCGCAAAGTCGAACACTGAATGATACGGCGATTTTTGTCGCCTCGCACCTGGCGAGCCGCAAGCCCGCCCGTGCGGGTACAACGGTCAGGTACGACTACGAGCCTGCGCCCGTCAGCGCTGGGCAGCCACCACCCGCTCGAGCCAGCGTTCGACCCGAATGGCGAAGGCCTCCCGCGAGTACCGCTCTTGCGCATCGGCGCGACACCGGCGCCGGTCGATGACCGCGAGACGATCGACGGCGCCGACCACTGCCGCGGTGTCGTCGGCGGGCACCACGAAGCCCGTCATGCCGTCGCGCACGATTTCGGCGGGGCCACCGCGGTCGTAGGTGATCACCGGAACTCCACAGGCAAGGGCCTCGATTGCCACGTTGCCGAAGGCCTCGACCCAATGGTGCACCATGATCAACGCAGCGCATTGCCCGAGCCTCGCCTGCAAATCCGCGGTCGCAAGAAACCCCGCATGCTCGACGCGCGCCGACGGAAACTGCCGCGCTGCCGCGCGCCACGCGGATTCGTCTTGCATGAGTCCGAACGCAATCACCCGACGGCCGCTGTGTTGCGCCACGGCGAACACGTCGTCGATGCCTTTCTCGGCACTGATGCGACCGACGAACGCCAGGTCGTCGGTGGCATGCGCGACGAATTCGTAGGCCGACATGTCGACGCCGCTCATCACCACTTCGACCTCCGCCGAATTGAGGTCGGCGAACGTGGCAGCCTGTGCCGTGCTGTGCATGGCGATGCATCCAGGCGAACGGCGCAACGCACCGGTCACGGCGCGATCCATTTCGTCGCTCAGCGAACCCATGCTGACGAGGTGCGCGACCGCGGCCGGGCAGTCGCCCGAAGCGTCGAACGGCAGCGCGTCGTAGGCGAAGTTGAGCACGACGTCTGCACCTTCAGCAAGTCGGCACACCTCGTGCCACATGTTGACGAGCACCGAGTCGGTAGGCACGACAGGCGGCGTGCTGCGATCGAGCGTCTGGCTCGGCACGTGCAACGCACCGTCGACATGCACCACTCGGTGTGCGCCGAGCTGCGAGCCGCGCGGCGCCACGACGGTCACGGTGTGTCCGCGCGCGACGAGTCCGTCGGCGAGCGTGCGCATCGTGAGCTCGACGCCGCCGCCCACGCCCGAGCCGAGGGCCCCGACCGACGTGGAGAGAAAGACGACGTGCACGAGCGGCGACTACTCGAGCGCCGCGGGATAGCCGACTTCCCACAGGCACAATCCGTGCGGCGGCGCGATTTGCGATGCGTCGCTGCGGCGGCCGCTGCGCACGAGTGCCATCATGTCGCTCGGCGGGCGTTTGCCCATGCCGATATCGGCGAAGGTGCCGACGAGCGATCGCACCATCTGGTGGCAGAACGCATTCGCGCGCACTTCGAACACCACGAGGTCGCCGTCGCGGCGCCACGCGGCCTGCATGACGAAACGCTTCATCGACGCTGGTCGCGCGCGGTTGTCTTCGTCTTCTTCGTCGGCTTCGGGCTTGCGGCAAAATGCCGAGAAGTCACGCTCGCCCATGATCGCGTCCGACGCGAGTTGCATCGGGCGCACGTCGATGGGTGCATGCACGTGCCACGCGGTCGCCGCCAAGAACGGGTCAGGGGTCGCCGAATTGAGGATGGTGTAGCGGTAGTGACGCCAGATCGCCGAGAATCGCGCATGAAACGAGGCCGGCACCCACGCCGCGTCGCGCACCGCGATGCGCGGGCCGCACAACGCGTTCAGTTTCTTGGCCAGCGAATCGATCTTGGTGCGCGTCGGTAACTCGACGCTCACGACTTGCGCGCGCGCGTGCACGCCGGCGTCGGTGCGCCCGGCCACCACGAGACGCACCGGCACCTGGGTGATCTTCTCGAGCGCCTCGGTGAGCGCGCCGGCCACCGTCGGAACGTCGCGGTTCGGTGCGAAACCGTGGAACGAGCTGCCGTCGTAGGCGACGACGAGCCGGGCGTTGCGTACGTTGGCGCCCGACGACTTCATGGCCGTTGTGGCGGCGGCCGTCGCGCGCGGCTCGCTAGACGAGTTCGATGCGCGCCATCGCGGCGCGGTCGCCGTTGCGCTTGCCCAACTTGAGGATGCGCACGTATCCGCCGTTGCGCTCCATGTAGCGCGGGGCGAGGCTCTTCACGAGCTTGGTGGTCATCTCTTTGTCGTTGAGATATGCCTGAATCTGGCGGATCTTGTGCAGGCTCGCGGCGTCGGAGTTCTGCGCGTTCTTCGCCTTGGTGATGAGTCGCTCGGCGATCGGGCGCAGGGCCTTGGCCTTGGCCTCGGTCGTCTCGATGCCCTCAGCGGCAAAGAGCGACGCGGCGAGGTTGGCCATCATCAGGCGCTGGTGGCCGGACGAGCCGCCGAAAGATTTGCTGCGTCGTGGTTCGGGCATGGTCGGTCTCCTCGTGTGGCGTCGCGCGTCAGACGCGCAGCGCGAGTCCTCGCTCGTCGAGCTTGCCCTTCACCTCGGCGATGCTTTGCGCACCGAAGTTGGGCAGGTTGGTGAGTTCTTCCTCGGTGCGCGCGACGAGGTCGCCGATCGAGTTGATCTGCGCACGCTTCAAGCAGTTGTACGGACGCTGCGAAAGCATGAGGTCTTCGATCGGCATGTCGAGCTCGGGAGAGCCGCTGCCCGTGGTCGCCGATTCGCCCAACTCGAGGGCGACCGGCTGGTCGGAGAGCGACGCCACGAGATCGAGCAGGCTGCGCATCGTGGCGCCGGCCGAGGCAAGCGCGTCGGCAGGCGTGATGGAGCCGTCGGTCTCGATGTCGAGCACGAGGTTGTCGTAGTTGGTCGACTGCGCGACGCGCGTCGGCTCGACTTCGAAGCTCACGCGGCGCACCGGCGAGAACAACGCGTCGACCGGAATGACACCGATGGTCTTGCGGCCGGCGTCACGGTCGCTGCCGAGATAGCCCTTGCCGCGTTCGATGGTGATTTCAAGCGACAGGTTGGCTTTGGCGGCGAGCGTGGCGATGTGCTGCTTGCCGTTCACGAAATCCACGCCGGCGGGCAGCGAGATGTCGCCTGCCGTCAGGTCTTTCGGGCCCTGTGCGTCGATGCGCACCGACACGACCTCGTCGACTTCGCTGCGCACGACGATGTCCTTCAGGTTGAGGATGATCTCGGTGACGTCTTCAGTGACGCCTTCGATCGTGGTGAACTCGTGCAGCGCTTCGTCGAACTTCACCGACGTGATGGCCGCGCCGGGAATCGACGAGAGCAACATGCGACGCAGTGAGTTGCCGATGGTGTGGCCGAGACCCGGCTCGAGCGGCGAGACGGAGAACTTCTGACGGTTGCCGACGGCCTCCCCGAGGGCGGCGACGCTGGGGCGCTGAATGACGAGCATGTGGCTGGACTCCTGTGTGGTTGGTGGGGTTACTTCGAGTAGAGCTCGACGATGAGTTGTTCTTTGAGCGGCACGTCGATCTGCGCGCGCACGGGCAGTTCGCGCACGACCACGGCCTTGCCGCCGTCCTGCGAATCGAGCCACGCCACCGGCGCGCGGCCGAGCGTGTCGATGTTGTGCTGGATGACGATCATGTTGCGCGCCTTGTCGGAGAGGCTCACGATCTCGCCTTTGCCGAGGGTGTACGACGGCACGTTCACGCGCTTGCCGTCGACCTTCACGAGGCCGTGGCTCACGAACTGGCGGGCCTGCGGACGGGTGGCTGCCCAACCGGCGCGGTACACCACGTTGTCGAGACGCAGCTCGAGGAGGCGCAGGATGTTCTCGCCGGTCGGGCCGGTGAGTCGCACTGCTTCTTCGTAGATCTTGCGGAACTGGCGCTCGAGCAAGCCGTAGATGTACTTCGCCTTCTGCTTTTCTTGCAGCTGGTTCAGGTATTCGCCGTCACTCGAGCGACGACGCGTGCGGCCGTGCTGTCCGGGCGGGAAGGGGCGACGCTCGAGGGCCTTGGTGCCCTTGGCGTTTTCGAAAACGTTGATGCCGAGACGGCGTGAAACGCGGACTTTCGGACCGGTGTAGCGAGCCATGACTACGGACGCTTCCGCTTCGGTTGACGGCAGCCGTTGTGCGGCACGGGGCTCACGTCTTTCACGCTCGTGACCTCGATGCCGAGGTTCTGGATGGAGCGAAGCGCGGTGTCACGACCCGCACCCGGGCCCTTCACAAGCACTTCGGCGCGGCGCAGGCCCATTTCCATCGCGGCGCGCCCTGCTTTTTCGGCGGCGAGCTGCGCGGCAAACGGTGTGGACTTGCGCGAGCCGGAGAATCCGACTCCGCCCGACGAAGCCCAGGCGATCACGTTGCCGGCGGCGTCGGTGATGGACACGATCGTGTTGTTGAACGTGCTCTTGATGTGCACGACGCCGGTGTTTACGTTGCGGCGTTCGCGCTTGCGCGTCTTGCGCGGTGCGGGTGTTGCGGTTGCGTCAGACATTTACTTCCTCACGGCGACTTTCTTGTTGGCGACGGTCTTCTTCGGGCCCTTGCGGGTGCGCGCGTTGGTGTGCGTGCGCTGGCCACGCACCGGCAGACCCTTGCGGTGGCGGGTGCCCTGGTACGAGCCGGTTTCGATCTTGCGCTTGATGTCTTGCTGCACGTCGCGGCGACGGTCGCCCTCGACCTTCAGGTTGTTCTCGATGTACATACGAATCTTGTTCACGTCGGAGTCGGTGAGGTCGCGCACGCGGGTGTTGGGGTTGATGGCGAGGTCGTCGCACATCTTCGCCGCGGTGGGGCGACCGATGCCGTGGATGTAGGTGAGCGAAATCGCCACGCGCTTCTCGCGCGGGATGTCGACGCCGGAGATTCGTGCCATCTTCTTTGAAACCTTCTCTAACCCTGGCGCTGCTTGTGGCGCGGGTTCTCGCAGATCACCATGACGCGACCGTGGCGACGAATGACCTTGCACTTCTCGCACATCTTCTTCACGCTCGGACGGACTTTCATGACTGATCTTTCTCTTACTTGAAACGGAATGTGATACGGCCTCGCGTGAGGTCGTACGGTGACAATTCGACTTGCACCCTGTCGCCCGGATTGATGCGGATGTAGTTCACTCGCATCTTCCCGGATATGTGAGCCAAGACGGATCGCCCGTTGGAGAGTTCCACTCGAAACATTGCGTTGGGCAACGATTCGGTGATCGTGCCTTCCAGCACGATGGCATCTTCCTTATTTTTTGCCAGAACTGACTCCTTCGAGCCCCGCAGGGCGACTCGTAACGCTATCGGCGCGACTGCCCGTCGCCACCCCGAGCGGTGACCCCCGTGGCCGAGCCGATGGCGGAGACCAGCCGGACGAACACCTCGTCGGGGGTGCCCACCCCGTCCACCACCGCAAGCACGCCCTGGCGGCGATAGTGGGCGATGAGGGGCGCGGTCTGCTCTTCGTACAACGCGAGGCGCCGCTCGACGGCCTCGGGCGAGTCGTCGACTCGGTGCTCGGCAGCGCGGCGCGCGCCAAGGCGCTGCAGCACGAGCTCGCGGGGCACCTCGAGGTCGATCACCACGTTGATGGGTCTGGCGCGGGTGATTTCGTCGAGGGCGTGGGCTTGGGGCAGCGTGCGCGGGAAACCGTCGAGCAGATATCCGCGCGTGCGGGCGTCGGTCTCACCGAGACGACCCTTCACGAGGCTGGCCATCAAATCGTCGGCGACGAGGCTGCCCTTGTCGATCACGTCTTTCACCACTTTGCCGACGGGCGTGTCGTTGCGAATCGCGTTGCGCAACATCTCCCCCGTCGACACATGGGCGATGTCGTAGTGCACGGCGAGGCGCGCACCCTGAGTGCCCTTGCCAGAACCTTGCCGGCCGAGGAGGACCAGCCGGATGGTCACTTCAGAAAACCCTGATAGTCGCGCTGCATCAACTGGCTGTCGATTTGGCGCATCAACTCGAGCGCCACGCCGACGGCAATCAGCACGGTCGTGCCAGCGAACGGGAACGACTGCACGCCGCCGATCCACAGCACGATGTACGGAAGGATCGCGATGAAGGCGACGAAGAGCGCGCCGGGCAGCGTGATGCGGTTGACGGCCTTGCCGAGGAACGCTTCGGTCTGCGGGCCGGGCCTGATGCCGGGGATGAATCCGCCCTGCTTGCGCAACTGGTCGGCCTGGCGCACGGGGTCGAAGGCGATCGAGTTGTAGAAGTACGCGAAGGCGATAATCATGCCGAAGAGAATCGTGATGTAGAGCATGTTCTGGCTGTTGATGAGGTAACGGTCGACGAATCGCGCGATCGACCCGCGCCAACCTTCGGCGCTGCCGAGCATGTTCGACACCAGCACCGGCAACAACAACACCGACGAAGCGAAGATGATCGGAATCACACCCGACTGGTTGACCTTGAGCGGAATGTAGGTGCTCTGGCCACCGAATTGGCGGCGACCCACGACGCGCTTGGCGAACTGCACGGGGATGCGGCGCTGGCCGAGTTCGACGCGCACGACGGCGGCGAGAATCAAGAGCGACACACCGACCAAGACGACGAAGACGAACGTCTTTTTGCTCTGCAACAGCGAGTAGTAGCTGTACGGCAGGTCGCTGACCACCGACACGAAGATCATCATCGACATGCCGTTGCCGATGCCGCGCTGGCTGATCAGCTCACCCAGCCACATGAGGAACGTGGTGCCAGCGACGAGTGACGGAATCACGATGAGCGCGCGCGGCATGAACGGGTCGAGCAGCACCACGTCGGGCACCGTGGCTGCTGCGCCGAAGAACGCCGAGCCGTTGCCCTGACCGAAGATGAACGTGAGGCCGGCCGCCTGCAGCGTGGCGATGGCGACTGCGACGTAGCGAGTCCACTGCGTGATTTTGCGCTGGCCCACCGCGCCTTCTTGCTGCCACTGCTCGAGCTTGGGGATCACGACGGTGAGCACCTGCATGATGATGCTCGCGGTGATGTACGGCATGATGCCGAGCGCGAAAATCGAGAAGCTGCCGAACGCGCCACCAGAGAACAGGTTCAAGAACCCGAGCGCACCTTGCGAGCGCGACGCCTCGCGCAACTGGCTGACCGCCTGGGCGTCGACGCCCGGGGCACGCAGCGACACGCCGATGCGATAGATGGCGAAGATGAAGAGCGTGAAGAGCACCTTGTTGCGCAGGTCGGCGACCGTGAACAGGCTCTTTACTCGCGAAAACATCGTCGTTCTCCCGGCTTTCTGTGAGCGAAAACTAGCGGTTCGTGAACTGGCTGCCACGAGCCGGCGGACGCACGCCACGGAACGGCTTGGGCAGCAACGTGATCGTGCCTCCCGCCGCAGTGATGGCCTCTTGCGCGGTCTTTGACACCGCGTGCACCGACACGTTGAGCGCCTTGCCGACCTTGCCGCGACCGAGCACCTTCACGAGGTTGCCCTTGCGGATGAGACCCTTTTCCACGAGCAACGCCGCGGTGATGTCTTTCGTGCCGAGCGAGTCGAGCGTGTCGAGGTTGATCGCCTGGTACTCCACGCGGAACGGGTTGTTGAAGCCCTTCAACTTCGGCACGCGCTGCTTGAGCGGCATCTGTCCGCCTTCGAAGCCGCGTGCGACAGTGTTGCGGGCGTACTGACCCTTCGTACCGCGACCGGCAGTCTTGCCGCCCTTGCCGCCGATACCGCGACCGACGCGCTTGCGCGACTTCTTGGCTCCGTGCTTGGGGCCCACTTGGTCGACGCGCATGATCAGCTTCCCTTCTTCTCGACGACGATCTCGATGAGGTGCGGCACGCGCGCGATCATCCCGCGAATTTCCGGGCGATCGGGCAGCACGTTGGTGTCGCCGATCTTGCGCAAGCCCAGCGCGCGCATCGTGGCGCGGGTCTTGGGCATGCTGCCGATCTGCGACTTCTTCTGTCGCACGGTGATGTTCTTTTCAGCCATGACGGTTCCTAGTTGCTCCCCTGCGATTTCTTCGACTCGTTGAACGCGCGCAGCAGGCCGCGCGGCACGAACTCATCGGCCGAGAGACCGCGACGCTTCGCGACATCGTCCGGGCGCATCAGCGAGCGCAGGCCGTTGATCGTGGCGCGCGCGACGTTGATCGAGTTCGGCGAACCGAGCGACTTGGCGAGCACGTCCTTGATGCCGGCTTCTTCGAGGATGATGCGTGCGGCACCACCGGCGATGACGCCGGTACCCGGCGCGGCCGGCTTCAAGAGCACGCGCGCAGCGCCGTTGATGCCTTCGATCGTGTGCGTGATGGTCGGGCCGGCGAGCGCGACGCGGAACACGTTGCGCTTGGCGTCTTCGGTGCCCTTCTGGATTGCGAGCGGAACTTCGCGGGCCTTGCCGTAGCCGAGTCCGACGCGGCCGGCCTTGTCGCCGATCACGACGATGGCGGCGAACTGGAAGCGACGACCACCCTTCACCACTTTGGCGACGCGGTTCACGTGCACCACGCGCGACTCGCCGAACTCGCCGGGCTTGGCCTCGGGGCGCGGCTCGCGACGTTCGCGCGGCTTGCGGTCGCGCGAACGATTGCGACGATCGCCGGTGTCGGTCGTCTCGGGTTGCTGTACGTCAGTCACTTAGAACTCCAATCCTGCGGCGCGAGCCGCGTCGGCGATTGCCGCGATGCGGCCGTGATAGAGGAATCCGCCACGGTCGAACACCACCGTGGTGATGCCGGCTTGCTTTGCGCGCTGCGCGACGAGCGTGCCGATCGCCGAGGCAGCCGCGACGTTGCCGCCGCTCTGCTGCTTGCGGAAGTCGGCCTCGAGCGACGACGCCGACACGAGCGTGCGGCCCGTCTCGTCGTCGATCACCTGCGCGGAGAGATGCTTGTTGCTGCGGTACACGGCGAGGCGCGGACGCGCTGCGGTGCCGTGCACCTTCTTGCGGACGCGACGGTGGCGACGCAGACGGTCGTCGTGGCGTTTCTTGGCGGTGGCGGTCATCGTGATGTCTCCTACTTCTTGCCCGTCTTGCCGGCTTTGCGCAGCACGCGCTCGTTCACGTAGCGCACGCCCTTGCCCTTGTACGGCTCGGGCGAGCGGAACGAACGGATTTCGGCGGCAACCTGCCCGACAAGTTCTTTGTCGGCACCCTTCACGATGATGCGCGTGGGCTGGGGCACCTCGAAAGTGATGCCCTTCGGTGCTGCGTACGGCACCGGGTGCGAGAAGCCGAGTGCCAGCTCGAGCTTGTCGGCGCCCTTGGCCGCGGCGCGGTAACCGACGCCGATGATCTCGAGTTCTTTCACGTAACCCTGCGTGACACCGTCGACCATGTTGCGCACCATCGCGCGCACCATGCCGTGGCGCGAGCGCAACGCGCGGTCGTCGCTTTCGCGCTCGACGACGATCGTCGACTCCACTTTCTTCACCGAGACGCCGGCAGGAATCTCGCGCACGAGCGAGCCCTTCGAGCCCTTCACCGTGAGGTTGGCGCCCGAGATGGTGATCTCGACACCGCTCGGGATGGCGACTGCTGCTTTTCCTACGCGCGACATGTCGAGCTCCTCACCACACGTAGCACATGACTTCGCCACCGACGTTGCGCTTGCGCGCCTCGCGGTCGGTCATGAGCCCGTGACTCGTGGACAATACGGCGACGCCGAGACCGCCAAGAACTCGCGGCACGTCGGCAGCCGGACGATAGATGCGCAGACCTGGCGTGGACACGCGCTTGATGCCTGAGATCGTGCGACGGCGGTCGGCGTCGTACTTCATCGTGATCTTCAAGACCTTGCTGTTCTTGGCCTCACCGTCGGCGACGGCGAAGTCAGCGATGTAGCCCTCTTTCTTCAGCACTTCGGCGAGCGCCACCTTCTGCTTCGACGACGGCATCGCCACTTCGTCGCGCATGGCGACGTTGGCGTTGCGGATGCGCGTGAGCATGTCGGAGATCGGATCGGTCACCATGGCGCCTACCAGCTCGACTTTCGAAGCCCGGGAATCTCGCCGGCGTGCGCGAGCTCGCGCAGGCAGATGCGGCAGAGGCCGAACTTGCGGTACACCGCGCGCGCCCGGCCACAGCGCTGGCAGCGCGTGTAGCCGCGGACTTTGAACTTGGGTGTCGCCGCTTGCTTGTTACGGAGTGACTTCTTGGCCATTGATGTGGTGTCTTTCCTTTGTTACGAATTGCCCTGGACTACTGACTTCTTCTTCAACTGCTTCTTCACGCGCTTGGTCGACGCCGGCATCTCGCCCTTGCGGAACGGGAATCCGAACGCGTCGAGCAACGCCTTGCCGGTGAGGTCGTCTTTCGCCGAAGTGACGATGGTGATGTCCATGCCGCGCGGCGCGTCGATCTTGTCGTAGTTGACTTCCATGAACACGAGCTGTTCGGTGAGACCGAAGGTGTAGTTGCCGTGCCCGTCCCACGAACGACCCGGCAAGCCGCGGAAGTCACGGATGCGCGGAATCGCGACGGAGAGCAGACGGTCGAAGAACTCCCACATGCGGTCGCCGCGCAGCGTGACCTTGGCACCGATGGCCTGGTTCTCGCGCAGCTTGAACGACGCGATGGCAATGCGCGAGGTGGTGACGATCGGCTTCTGGCCGGTGATGGCGGTCAGGTCGGCCACTGCCCCGTCGAGCAGCGAGGCCTGCTGGGTCGCCTTGCCGACGCCCATGTTGATGACGATCTTCTCGATGGTCGGCACCTGCATCGGGTTGCTGACACCGAGCTGCTTCATCAAGTCGGCGCGCACCGCGTCGCGGTAGTGCGCCTTCAGTCGCGGAACGTAGGTGGTGGTCATCAGATTTCGTCTCCGTTCGAGCGCGCGACGCGCACTTTGTTGCCCTTCGAATCGACCTTGAAGCCGACGCGGGTGGTCTCGCCCTTGTGCACGAGCATCACGTTCGACGCCGAGATCGGCATCTCGATTTTCTTGATCTCGCTCTGCTGCTTTTCGTTGCGGCGGATGGTGTGGCGCATGGCGATGTTCACGCCCGCCACGACCACCTTGTTCGACGCCGGCAGCACGCGCAGCACTTCGCCCTGCGTACCGCGGTCTTTGCCGCTGATGACCTTCACGGTGTCACCTTTGCGAATCTTCATGTCAGAGCACCTCCGGTGCAAGCGAGATGATGCGCATGAACTTCTTGTCGCGCAGTTCGCGGCCGACCGGTCCGAAGATACGGGTGCCGCGCGGGGTGAGGTCTTCTTTGATGAGAACGGCGGCGTTCTCGTCGAAGCGGATGTAGCTGCCATCGGGGCGGCGCTTTTCTTTCGCCACTCGCACGACGACGCAACGCACCACTTCGCCCTGCTTCACGCCGGCGCCCGGAATCGCGTCTTTGACGGTGCCGATGAATACGTCGCCGATCGAGGCGTAGCGACGGCGCGTGCCGCCGAGCACCTTGATCACGAGCACCTCGCGGGCGCCGCTGTTGTCGGCCACCTTGAGGCGGCTCTCCTGCTGGATCATTTCGCACGCTCCAGCACTTCGACCACGCGCCAGCGCTTGGTCTTGCTCATCGGGCGCGTCTCGACGATGCGCACCTTGTCGCCGACCTTGGCGTCGTTGTTCTCGTCGTGGGCGTAGAACTTCTTCGTGCGCACGACGAACTTGTCGTATTTCGGGTGCCGCACGCGCTCGACGAGCGCGACGACGACGGTCTTGGCCATCTTGTTCGACACCACGATGCCTTCGCGCGTCTTACGCACGGTACGTACCTGAGTCTCGGACATCAGCGGCTCGCTTTCTTGTTGCTCAACGCCTCGGCGGCCTCGATCTCGCGGTTGCGGATGACGAGGTTGATGCGGGCGATCTGCTTGCGGATCTTGCCGATGCGCGACGTGTCGGTGAGCTGACCGGTCGCCAACTTGAAACGCGAGTCGAGCGCGTCTTGCTTGGCGTTCTCCAGCTCTTCCACGAGTGCCGCGAGGTCGAGCTCGTTCAGCTCTTTCTGCGATTTGCCGTACTTGTCAGCCATGTTCAGATGCCCTCCTCGCGATGGATGATGCGGCACTTGATCGGCAGCTTCTGCGCCGCGCGGCTGAGCGCCTGCGTGGCGACGTCGGCGGTCGGGTACGACAACTCGAACAAGATGCGGCCCGGCTTCACGACGGCCACCCACAACTCGGGGTTGCCTTTGCCCGAACCCATTCGGGTTTCGGCCGGCTTCTTGGTCACCGACTTGTCGGGGAACACGTTGATCCACACCTTGCCGCCGCGCTTGATGTGGCGGGTCATCGCGATACGAGCAGCCTCGATCTGGCGGGCGGTCACCCAGCCGGGTTCGAGCGCCTGGATGCCGTACTCACCGAACGCGAGCTCACGGGCGCCCTTGGCGACGCCTTTCATGCGACCGCGGTGGTGCTTGCGGTGCTTTACTTTCTTGGGCTGCAACATGGTCAGTCTTTCTTGAAGTGCGGTGATTGTTCGTCGTCGTGAATGCGACGCTCGATGTCTTCTTCTTCGGCGAGCAGACGCTCGTAGTCGGCGTCGGCATCTTTGATCAGCGGTGCGTTCTCGTCGCGCGGGCCAGCCGAGGTGATCACACCGGCGCGCGGCGCGGCGGCAGCAGCCAGCGTGTCGCCGGCCGCCATCTGCGCCTCGCGTGCCACGCGGTCGGCGTTCTCGGTGGAGTACGGCAAGATCTCGCCCTTGTACAGCCACACCTTCACGCCGACTCGCCCGGCGGAGGTGACCGCTTCGCGGAATCCGTAGTCGATGTTGGCGCGCAGCGTGTGCAGCGGCACGCGACCTTCGCGGTACCACTCGCGGCGCGTCATTTCGGCGCCACCGAGGCGGCCCGAGCACTGGATGCGGATGCCCTGCACGCCCGCCTTCTGGGCGTTCTGCACGGCGCGCTTCATCGCGCGGCGGAATGCGACGCGGTTGGTCAGCTGGTCGGCGACACCCTGAGCCACGAGCGCTGCGTCGAGCTCGGACTCTTTGATCTCGTTGATGTTGAGCTGGATCTTGTTGTTGCCGGTGAGGCGCGAGAGGTGATCGCGCAACTCGTTGGCCTTCGCGCCGGCCTTGCCGATCACGACGCCGGGGCGCGCGGTGTGGATGTCGATGCGCAACTTGTCGAGCGTGCGCTCGATGTCGATGCGGCTCACGGCGGCGTCAGCGAGACGCTCGGTGAGATAGCCGCGGATCTTCCAGTCCTCGGTGAGGTACTGCTTGAACTGCTTCTTGCCGGCGAACCACTTGCTCTTCCACTCGGTGGTCACGCCGAGGCGGAAGCCGTACGGATTGATCTTCTGACCCATTACTTGGTCTCCTCGCTGTTCTTCGCGGCGTTGCTCGACTCGGTCGTTTCTGCCGCGGCGTCGCCAGCGTCAGACGCAGTGTCGTTCTTGGCATCGCTTGCGTCTTGTGCGGCGGCGCGCGCCTTGCTCGCAGCCACGCGACGACGACGGTCGGCTTTGTCGCCCTTGCCGCTGGCGGCCTCGCCGGCTTCGCGCACCTGCAACTGCTCGGCCGAGAGCGCGTCGACCACGACGGTCACGTGCGCGCCGCGGCGCAGTCGGGTGTTGGCACGACCGCGTGCGCGCGGACGGAAACGCTTGATGGTCGGCGACTCGTCGGCAAAGCATGCCTTCACGTAGAGCGCCTCTTCGTCGAGTTGGAAGTTGTTGGTCGCGTTGGCGACGGCCGACTTGAGCAGCTTGCGGATGATGCGCGCCGCTTCCACGTCGTGCAGGCTCAGCACCTCGTCGGCCGACGTGACGTCGAGGCCGCGCACCTGGTCGAGCACCGGTCGGAACTTGGTGGCCGACATGCGCACCCAGCGCAACTGCGCCTTGGCGCCGCTGCGCTCTCCCGCGACGCGGGTGGCTTCGTTCAGCTTCGGGCCGGTCACGATGCGGCTCCGGGTGCGGGCGCGGCAGGTGTCTCGGCGCCGGCCATCTTCTCCTGGCTGGCGTGGGCCTTGAAGGTGCGGGTGTTGGCGAACTCGCCCAACTTGTGGCCGACCATCGACTCGGTCACGTAGACCGGCACGTGCTTGCGACCGTCGTGCACGGCGATGGTGTGGCCGACCATGTCGGGGATGATCGTCGAACGGCGCGACCACGTCTTGATCGGCTTGCGGTCGCCGCTTTCGTTCATCGCGTCGAGCTTCTTCAAGAGGTGCTCGTCCACGAACGGACCCTTCTTCAGACTGCGAGCCATGCGTTAACTACGTCCCTTTCCTGAACGGCGGCGGCGCACGATGAACTGCTGCGACGCCTTGGTCTTCTTGCGCGTACGGCGCTCGGGCTTGCCCCACGGCGACACCGCCGGACGACCGCCCGAGGTCTTGCCTTCGCCACCACCGAGCGGGTGGTCGACGGGGTTCATGGCGACACCACGCGACTGCGGGCGTACGCCCTTCCAACGGTTGCGACCGGCCTTGCCGATCTTCACGAGTTCGTGCTCGGCGTTGCCGACTTCACCGATCGTGGCGCGGCAGTCGATGGGAATGCGACGCATTTCGCTGCTCGGCATGCGCAGCGTGGCGAAGTCGCCTTCTTTGGCGACGAGCTGCACCGACACGCCGGCCGAACGCGCGATGCGTCCGCCTTGGCCGGGGCGCAACTCGACGTTGTGCACGACGGTGCCGACGGGAACATAACGAAGCGGCAGCGCGTTGCCGGGCTTGATGTCGGCGCGCTGGCCGCTCTCCACGTGCTGGCCGACTTCGAGACCCTTGGGCGCCAAGATGTACGCCTTCGTGCCGTCGAGGTAATGCAAGAGCGCGATGCGGCACGTGCGGTTGGGGTCGTACTCGATTGCGGCAACCTTGGCGCGCACTTCGTCCTTGCCGCGCTTCCAGTCGATGATGCGGTACTGCTGCTTGTGTCCGCCGCCCTTGTGGCGCGAGGTGATGCGACCCGACGAGTTGTGCCCGGCCTTCTCGCGCTTCGACGCAATCAGCGAGCGCTCGGGGCGGTGCTTGGTGATGTCGGAGAAATCAGACGACGTCTGGAATCGACGACCGCTGCTGGTGGGACGACGCTTGCGAATGGCCATGGTCAGTTCTCGAACAGCGGGATCTGTTGACCGGGGGCGAGCGTGACGATGGCCCGCTTCGAACCATCACGCACACCGATTCGATTCGTGCCGCGGGTGATGCGGCGCTTGCCGCGGCGGTTCAGGGTGTTCACCTTCAGCACCTTCACGTTGAAGATGCGCTGAACGGCGTCACGGATTTCGGGCTTGCTGGCCGACTCGTGCACCTCGAAGGTGTAGACGCCGATGCTCGAGCCGGCGTAGCTCTTCTCCGACACCACAGGGCGGATGATCACGTCGCGCGGGTCTTTCACTTTGCACCTCCGGCGCTCTTGGGCAGGCTGTCCTGCGAGAACACGACCCAGTCGCTGCACAACACGTCGTAGGCGTTGAGCTCGCTGGTGAGTACCACGTGCACATCGGCCAGGTTGCGCAGGCTCTTGGCTGCCACGCCATCGCGCGCGGCGACGACCACGAGCACGTTGCCGCTCGTGCCGAGTGCGGCGAGTGCAGCAGCACCGGCCTTGGCGCTCGGCTTGTCGAACGACCACTGGTCGACCACGACGACTTTGCCTTCGCTGGCGCGGTCAGACAACGCCGAGCGCAGCGCGAGTTGCACCATCTTCTTGGGCGTGCGCTGGCCGTACTTGCGCGGCGTCGGGCCGAGCGTCACGGCACCGCCGACGAACTGCGGCGCGCGAATCGAACCCTGGCGGGCGTTACCGGTGCCCTTCTGGCTGAACGGCTTCTTGCCGCCACCGCGCACTTCGGCGCGGCCCTTGGTCTTCTGCGTTCCGGCGCGACGGTGCGCGAGCTGAGCGACGACCACCTGGTGCATCACGGCCTTGTTCGGCGCGACAGCAAACATCTCGTCCGGCAGATCGATGCTCGCGGCGTTCTTGCCGGCGGCGTTCTTCATCGTGAGCTTGGCCATGGTTACTTGCCGCCCTTCACTGCGTTGCGAACGATCACGACGCCACCGTTCGGGCCGGGCACTGCGCCCTTCACCAAAAGCAGGTTGCGCTCGGCATCGCTCTGCACGATTTCAAGATTGAGGATGGTGACTTGCTGGTGGCCGAGGTGGCCAGCCATGCGCATGCCGCGGAACACGCGACCCGGGAACGAACGCTGACCGATCGAGCCCGGCGCGCGGTGGTGCTTGTGGTTACCGTGCGCTGCACCTTGGCCTTGGAAGTTGTGACGCTTCATCGCACCGGCGAATCCTTTGCCGCGGCTCACCGCGGTCACGTCGACGATCTCACCTGCAGCGATCTTGTCGACGCCGATTTCTTGTCCGACTTCGAAGCCGTCGACGGAGTCAAGGCGCAATTCGACCAATCGGCGCCCTGGCGCCACGCCGTTCTTCGCGAAGTGGCCGGCTGCGGCCTTGGTGAGCTTCTTTTCGTCGCGCTGGCCGTAGGTGACCTGCAGCGCGCAGTAGCCGTCAGAGTCTTTGGTCTTCACTTGCACGATGCGCATCGGTTCGACGCGCAAGACGGTCACCGGCACGACGCGACGGTCGGCCGTCCACACTTGCGTCATGCCGACCTTTTCGCCGACGATCGCTTTCTGTGCCATGTGCGTTGTTCCGTTTCGTGTAGTTCTTCGTGTCGTTCTTTGTGTCTCTCGGGCATCGCTCTCACGAAAAAGCCCCGCACGGCCAAGCCGGCGGAGCCCCGAGATGGTTTTCGCTGTGAGGTACCTGACGAATCAGGCGCACACAGACATCAATTGGGATGCGGGTTCCCCCACAACCGTCAACTGACGGTGACGATTGCCCGGTCGAACCGTTGCAAGCGCGAGGGAGCACGCTAGCGGGAGGGGGTGGGGTTTCCACCAAGGGGATCGGGCGGTGATTGGGTCGCGGGGCGGCCCGGTCTTGTCGCGGGGCCGCGTGATTTAGTCGCGGGGCCGCGCGACCAGCGTGGCCGACACGCTCACCCGCTCGCCATCGCGCACGAGGTCGATGGAGATCGTGTCACCCGGGCTGCGGTCACGGATCGCCGCCACGAGGCCGGCCTGGCCGTTGACCGGCTCGCCGTCCACCGCGAGCACGACGTCGCCGACCTCGATGCCTGCTTTCTGCGCCGGCGAATCCGGCTGCACCGTCTCGATGATCGAGCCGACGCCGCCGTCGGTGCGTTGCGCCAGACTCACCCCGAGGAATCCTTCTTCGCGCGCGGTTCCCGCGGCTTGTCCGCGCAATTGCTCAAGCACCGCCAGCACTTCGTCGACGGAGATTGCAAAGCCGATGTTGTTGGCTGACGAGTTGCTGTCGCCGCGCGCGACTGCCGTGTTGATGCCCACGACTTCGCCGCGCATGTTGGCGAGCGGGCCGCCCGAGTTGCCCGACGAAATCGCGGCGTCGGTCTGGATGAGACGGTTCAGCGCGCCCGAGTCGGTGAAGATGGTGCGCTTCAGCGCCGACACGATTCCGGTCGTCACGCTCGGGCCGCCGTCGAGTGCGAGCGCGTAACCGATGGCCACCACTCGGTCGCCAACGCGCACGCTGCCGGGTTTCGCGAACGTAGCGGCTACGAGATTGGTGGCATTCACCTTGAGCAGCGCCAAGTCGTTGCCAGAGTCTTCAGCGAGCACTTGCGCCACGACCGGCTCAGTGTCACCAGCGAAGAGCACGCGCACTTCCGACGCGCCCTCGACCACGTGGGCGTTGGTGAGGATCTCACCGCTGCTCGTGATCACGACTCCAGTGCCCGTCGCCCCGCCGCTCGCGCTGTCGTCGGCGATATCGCTCGAGATCGTCACCACGCTGTTCGCTAGGCGCGCAGCAACTTTGGCGACGTCCGACGAATCCGATTCGTCTTCCGACGAAACAATCGGCGCAGTAGTCACCTGCGTGTAGGGCTCGTTGTTCGACGACGACGTGGTGTCGTCCGCTTGCGATGCGATCACTCCGCCGACAAAGCCAGCGATCACCGACAACAGCGCAAGCAACACGGCCAGGCGAAGCGTGCCGCCACGGCTGCGTCGCGAAGTTTGCGGCGACGAGAGATTGGGGGGCGGAAGCGGGGGCAAAGCGTTCACTCTGTCGTTCTATCCGAGACGACGGCGGTCAAGCGCTCGTGAGCGAGTGATTCTTGCCAAGTTCTCACTTGACGCGCCGCGTCGCCGCAGCACTTCGCTCATCATTTCGCCGCGTGTGGCGGCGGGCACCCGAGGGTGCTCAGGCCATCTTGATTTCGATGTCGACGCCCGCGGCGATCTCGAGGCGCTGCAGCGTCTCGACCGTCTTGGCGTTGGCATCGACGATGTCGATGAGGCGCTTGTGGATGCGCATCTCGAAGTGTTCGCGCGAGTCTTTGTCGACGTGCGGCCCACGAATCACCGTGTAGCGGTGCTTGTCGGTGGGCAGCGGAATCGGCCCGCGCACGCTTGCCGCAGTGCGCACGACAGTTTCCACGATCTTCTTCGACTCGCGGTCGAGCACGGCATGGTCAAAGGCCTTCAGGCGGATGCGAATGCCCTGCTGCTGTGCCATGAGTGTGCCGTGCTCGTGCCGTGGTCGTCGTTACTTGAGGATCTTCGTGACGCGACCCGCGCCGACGGTGCGACCACCCTCGCGGATGGCAAAGCGCAGACCTTCGTCCATCGCGATCGGCTTGCCGAGCTCGACGGTCATGACCACGTTGTCACCGGGCATCACCATTTCGGTGCCCGCGGGCAACTGGATGGTGCCGGTCACGTCGGTCGTGCGGAAGAAGAACTGCGGGCGGTAGTTGTTGAAGAACGGCTTGTGACGGCCGCCTTCTTCCTTCTTCAACACGTACACCTGTCCTTCGAACTGGGTGTGCGGGGTGATGCTGCCCGGGGCGCACAGCACTTGGCCGCGCTCCACGTCTTCTTTCTTCGTGCCGCGCAAGAGCGCGCCGATGTTGTCGCCAGCCTGGCCCTCGTCGAGCAGCTTGCGGAACATTTCGACACCCGTGCAGGTGGTCTTCTGCGTGTCACGCAGACCGACGATCTCGATTTCGTCGCCCGTGTGGACGCGACCCTGCTCGACCTTGCCGGTGACGACGGTGCCGCGACCGGTGATGGTGAACACGTCTTCGATCGGCATGAGGAACGGCTTGTCGAGCTCGCGCTTCGGTTCGGGGATCGACTCGTCGCAGGCCTTCATGAGTTCCATGATCTTTTCCTGCCATGCGGCATCGCCTTCGAGCGCCTTCAGCGCCGACACTTGCACGACCGGGACGGTGTCGCCGGGGAATTCGTACGAGGTGAGCAGGTCGCGCACTTCGCCCTCGACGAGCTCGAGCATGTCCTTGTCGTCGACGACGTCGGACTTGTTGAGCGCGACGACGATGTAGGGCACGCCGACTTGGCGCGCCAGCAGCACGTGCTCGCGGGTCTGGGGCATCGGGCCGTCGGTGGCGGCGACCACGAGGATCGCTCCGTCAACCTGCGCGGCGCCGGTGATCATGTTCTTGATGTAGTCGGCGTGGCCCGGCATGTCGACGTGCGCGTAGTGGCGCTTCTCGGTCTCGTACTCGATGTGCGCGATCGAGATGGTGATGCCGCGCGCCTTCTCTTCGGGCGCCTTGTCGATCTGGTCGAACGGCGTGTACTCCGCGAGACCCTTGTCGGCCAGCGTCTTGGAAATGGCCGCGGTCAGCGTGGTCTTGCCGTGGTCGATGTGCCCCATCGTTCCGATGTTGACGTGGGGCTTGGTGCGCTCGAATTTACCCTTCGACATTGCTCTCTCTCCTGTGTTGCTTTCTCTTGTTGTGAGACTTGTTGTTGCTATTCCCCGCGCACCCGCTTGACGATCTCTTGCGAGATTGCCTCGGGTACCTGCTGGTACGAGTGGAATTGCATCGTGTACGTCGCGCGCCCTTGGGTGCGAGAACGCAAATCTGTACTGTATCCGAACATTTCCGAAAGCGGAACCTGCGCTTTCACGTTCTGGAAATTGCCGTTGGCTTCCATGCCTTCGATGCGGCCGCGGCGGCTCGAGAGGTCGCCGATGACGTCACCCATGTAGTTCTCGGGGGTGACGACTTCCACCGCCATGATCGGCTCGAGCAAGACCGGCCGGGCCATCGCCGCAGCCTTCTTGAACGCCATCTGGCCGGCGATCTTGAACGCCATTTCGTTGGAGTCGACGTCGTGGTACTGGCCGTCGACGAGGCTGACCTTCACGTCGACCGTCGGATAGCCGGCGAGCACGCCGTTGTCGAGCGCCGCAGTGATGCCCTGGTTGGTCGGCTGGATGAACTCGCGCGGAATGCGGCCGCCCTTGATCTCGTCGACGAACTCGTAGCCCTTGCCAGGGTTCGGCTCGACGGTGATCTTCACGACGGCGAACTGACCCGAGCCACCCGACTGCTTGATGTGGCGGTACTCGACGGTGTCGACGGTCTTGGTGACGGTCTCGCGGTACGCGACCTGCGGCTTGCCCACCGTCGCGTCGACGTTGAACTCGCGCTGCATGCGGTCGACGAGGATTTCCAGGTGCAACTCGCCCATGCCTGAGATCACGGTCTGGCCGGTCTCGTGGTCGGTGCGCACGCGGAAGGTGGGGTCTTCGTCGGAAAGCGACTTGAGCGCCTTGCCCAACTTGTCTTGGTCGTTCTTGGTCTTCGGCTCGATCGCGACGTGGATGACCGGGTCGGGGAACTCCATGCGCTCCAAGATGATCGGGTTGTCGCGGTCGCACAGCGTGTCACCGGTCGTGACTTCCTTGAAGCCGAGACCCGCGACGATGTCGCCGGCGAGCGCGACTTCGATGTCTTCGCGCTGGTTCGCGTGCATCAACAAAAGACGCCCGACGCGCTCGCGCTTTTCTTTCACCGAGTTGTACAACTCTTCGCCCTTGGCGATGCGGCCCGAGTAGACGCGGAAGTAGGTGAGCTTGCCGAACGGGTCGGCCACGATCTTGAACGCGAGCGCGGCGAACGGCGCCTTCTCGTTGGCTTCGCGCGAAATCTTCTCGTCACCCTTCAGGTTGGTGCCCTCGGCGGCGGGAATGTCGAGCGGCGACGGCAGGTAATCGACGACGCAGTCGAGCATCTGCTGCACGCCCTTGTTCTTGAACGCCGAACCGCACAAGACGGGCACGAAGCTGAACGCGAGCGTGCCGGCGCGAATCGCGCGGCGCAGGTCGTCTTCGGAGAGGTCGCCGTCGTTGAGGTAGCGCTCCATGATTTCTTCGTTCTCGCCGGCGGCGAGTTCGAGCAATTCGGCGCGGTACTGCTTGGCCTTGTCGACGTACTCAGCGGGGATGTCGGTCTCGAAGTACTTCGAGTCTTTGTCGTCGCCGTCCCACTTGATGGCCTTCATCTTCACGATGTCGATGATGCCTTCGTAGGCCTGTTCGCCGCCGAGGGGCAACTGAATGACCGCGGGCACGCTCTGCAGGCGCTCTTTGATCATGTCGACGGTGCGGTAGAAGTTGGCGCCGGTGCGGTCCATCTTGTTGATGAAGCACAGGCGCGGCACGCGATATTTATTGGCCTGGCGCCAAACGGTCTCGGTCTGCGGTTCGACACCGGCGACCGAGTCGAACACGGCGACGGCGCCGTCGAGCACGCGCAGCGAGCGCTCGACTTCGATGGTGAAGTCCACGTGGCCGGGGGTGTCGATGATGTTGATGCGATGGTCACGCCAGAACGCGGTGGTCGCAGCGGCGGTGATGGTGATGCCGCGCTCCTGCTCTTGCACCATGTGGTCCATGATCGCCGCGCCTTCGTGCACTTCGCCGATCTTGTACGACTTGCCGGTGTAGTAGAGCACGCGCTCGGTGGTGGTGGTCTTGCCGGCGTCGATGTGCGCCATGATGCCGATGTTGCGGTATCGCTCGAGTGGGAACTCTCTTTCAGACATGGGGCAATACTCCGTGTGGCTGCTCGGGGGGTCTAGGGGTTTACCAGCGGTAGTGGGCGAACGCTTTGTTGGCTTCCGCCATCTTCTGCATGTCTTCGCGCTTCTTCATCGAGGCGCCGACGCCGTTGGACGCATCGAGCAACTCGTTGGCGAGGCACTCGGCCATCGTCTTTTCGCGGCGATCGCGCGCGTTCTCCACCACCCAGCGGATGGCGAGCGTGGTCGAGCGACGCGGCTTGACTTCGACGGGCACCTGGTAGGTGGCGCCACCGACGCGACGGCTGCGCACTTCGAGCGGCGGCTTCACGTTGTCGATCGCACGCTTCAACGTGCTGAGTGGCTCGCTGCTCGTCTTTTTCTCGATGAGCTGGAGCGCGCCGTAGACGATCTGCTCGGCGGTGCTCTTCTTGCCGTGCAGCATCACCTTGTTGACCACTTGGGTGACGAGCGTGGAATGGAAGACGGGGTCAGCGAGCAACTCGCTGCGTACGGCGGGGCCTTTGCGCGACATCGTCGACTACTTTCCGCGCTTCGCGCCGTAACGGCTGCGCGCTTGCTTGCGGTCTTTCACGCCGGAGGCGTCGAGTGCACCGCGGATGATCTTGTAGCGCACGCCCGGCAGGTCGCGCACGCGACCGCCGCGCACGAGCACGATCGAGTGCTCCTGCAAGTTGTGGCCTTCGCCGGGGATGTAGGCGGTGACTTCCATGCCGCTCGTCAGGCGCACGCGCGCAACTTTGCGCAGCGCGGAGTTGGGCTTCTTGGGCGTCGTGGTGAACACGCGGGTGCACACGCCGCGACGCTGCGGCGAGCCCTTCAGGGCCGGCGTCTTGGTCTTGGACGACTTCGAGCTGCGGCCCGCTCGGATCAACTGTTGGATGGTGGGCACGCGGACGACCGTTTGCTTTCTTTCGTAGGGACTGACACTGAGACTTCGCCAAACCGAGGCGACCGCAAGGGCCGCCAACAGCAAGCGCTACAGCCTACGGGTGCGCCCGCGACGTCGCCAACCTCGGTCTAGTTCGCCGAGTCGGCGGCGTCGCCATCGCCTGCGGCGTCGCCATCACCCGTGACATTGACCCCGAGCACGGCCTGCACATCGGCAGCATCCACGCTCGCGGACTGGCTGGTCGGCGGCGTCGCGAACTTCGCGGCGTCGACCTCCACCCCGTCCTCACCGTCGGTCGTGTGCGACTGCGGTCGCACGTAACCCGGGTAGTCGATGCCAAAGAGGTTGTAGGAGTCCATACCCGTGCCGGCCGGGATGACCTTGCCGATGATGATGTTCTCCTTCAAGCCGATCAGCGAGTCGCTCTTGCCGTCGATGGCCGCCTCGGTGAGCACGCGCGTGGTCTCTTGGAACGACGCAGCCGAGAGCCACGACTCCGTCGAGATCGCCGCCTTGGTGATGCCCATCAATTCGGGGCGACCTTCCGCGGTGCGCTTGCCTTCCTTCGACAACGCGTCGTTGGTCTCGCGCAAGAGTCGCGCGTCGATGCGCTCACCGGGCAAGTATGGGGTGTCACCCGGGTCTTGCACGATGTAGCGGCGCGTCATCTGGCGGATGATCAACTCGATGTGCTTGTCGTGGATGGCGACACCCTGGTCGCGGTACACGCGCTGCACTTCGTCGACGATGTAGTTCTGCGAGTCGCGGATGCCGCTGATCTCGAGCAGTTCCTTCGGGTCGATCGGACCGTCGGTGAGCAACTGTCCGGCGACCACTTCGTCGCCGTCCTTCACCTTCAACTTGCTGCCCGACGGCATGGTGGTCGGCGTCTCGGTGCCCGAGTCGTCGATGATCTTCACGATCACGCCCTTGCCGTCGTCGTCACCGATGCGCACGATGCCCGTGGCGCGAGCCAGCGTGGCTGCACCGCGCGGGTGGCGCGCTTCGAACAACTCGACGACGCGCGGCAGACCGCCGGCGATGTCTTTACCTGCGACACCACCGGTGTGGAAGGTGCGCATGGTGAGCTGCGTGCCGGGCTCGCCGATCGACTGCGCGGCGATCACGCCGACTGCCTCGCCGAGCTCGATCTCGTTGCCGGTCGCGAGCGAACGGCCGTAGCACTTGGCGCAGATGCCCTGCTTGGATTCGCAGGTCAGCACCGAGCGCACGCGCACGCGGGTGATCTTCGAATCGTCGCGCAGCATCGCGAGTTCGCGATCGCCGACGATGCTGTTGCGCGGGAGCACCGTGCCATCCGACAACGTGACATCGGTGTGCAGCGTGCGGCCAAAGAGTCGCGTCTCGAGCCAGTTGCGCTTGCTTGGCGTGTCGGGCGTGACGTCCTCGACCCAGATGCCCTGGCTCGTGCCGCAGTCTTCTTCGCGCACGATGAGTTCTTGCGCGACGTCGTGCAGACGGCGGGTCAGATAGCCCGAGTCGGCGGTGCGCAGCGCAGTGTCGACGAGACCCTTGCGCGCACCCGGCGTGGCGATGAAGTATTCGAGCGAGGCGAGGCCTTCGCGGAAGTTGCTCTTGATCGGGCGGGGAATCATGTCACCGCGCGGGTTGGCGACGAGACCGCGCATGGCGGCGATCTGGCGCAACTGCGTGACGTTTCCGCGAGCGCCCGAGCCGACCATCATGTCGATCGGGTTGAACTTGTCGCTCTTGAACGCCTGCTGCATCGCGGTGGTGACTTCGTTCGTCGCGTCGGACCAGATGCGCACTTCTTGCTGGCGGCGCTCACCGTCGGTGATGATGCCGCGGCGGAACTGCGTCTCGACTTTCTCGGCCTTCTCTTCGTACGACTCGAGGATCTTCGCCTTCTCAGTCGGTGCCTTGATGTCGTTGATCGAGAAGGTGAGACCGCTGCGGCTCGCGTAGCGGTAGCACAGCGACTTGATGCGGTCGAGCGCGACCGACACCTGCGACTTCGGGTAGTTGTCGCTCAGTCGCTCCACGATCTTGGAGAGCTGCGACTTGTCGAGCGAACGGTCGATGTGGCCGAACTGCTCGACGTAACCCTCGGGCAGCGCTTCTTCCATGATCAGACGACCCGCGGTCGTCTCGAGCGGCTTGCGCACCGTCGAGCCGTACCAGTGGATCTTCGAGTGCAGCGTGATGATGCCGGAGTCGAGCGCGTTGTCGATCTCGGCCATCGTGCGGAACGCACGACCCTCCCCTGCGCGGCCTTCGATCATCTGCGTGAGGTAGTAGCCGCCGATGATGAGGTCTTGGTTCGGCGCCACGATCGGGCGACCCGATGCGGGCGACAGCAGGTTGTTGGCGCTCAGCATGAGCACGCGCGCCTCGGCCTGTGCCTCGAGCGACAGCGGCAAGTGCACGGCCATCTGGTCGCCGTCGAAGTCGGCGTTGAACGCGGTGCACACGAGCGGGTGCAAGTGGATTGCCTTGCCCTCGACCAGCACGGGTTCGAACGCCTGGATGCCGAGTCGGTGCAGGGTCGGCGCGCGGTTCAAGAGCACGGGGTGCTCTTTGATCACTTCTTCGAGCACGTCCCACACGAGCGGATGACGGCGCTCAACCATGCGCTTGGCCGACTTGATGTTCTGCGACAGGCCGCGGTCTTCGAGCTTGCGCATGACGAACGGCTTGAACAACTCGAGCGCCATCAACTTCGGCAGACCGCACTGGTGCAGGCGCAACGTCGGGCCCGCCACGATGACCGAGCGACCCGAGTAGTCGACGCGCTTGCCGAGCAGGTTCTGGCGGAAGCGGCCTTGCTTGCCCTTCAACATGTCGGAGAGCGACTTGAGCGGACGGTTGCCCGCGCCGGTCACCGGTCGGCCGCGACGGCCGTTGTCGAACAGCGCGTCGGCGGCTTCTTGCAGCATGCGGCGCTCGTTGTTGAGGATGATCTCGGGCGTCGCCAACTCGAGCAGGCGCTGCAGGCGGTTGTTGCGGTTGATGAGCCGGCGATAGAGGTCGTTCAGGTCGCTCGTGGCGAAACGACCACCGTCGAGCTGCACCATCGGGCGCAGGTCGGGCGGAATCACCGGGATGGCGTCGAGAATCATCGCCTTCGGGTTGTTCACCAACTTGCCGTTCTCGTCGCGCTTGTTGAACGACGCGACGATCTTCAGGCGCTTGATGGCCTTCGACTTGCGCTGCGACGACAGCGGCTTGCCCTTGTAGCCGTTGGCGATGGCGTCGCGGAGTTCGGCTTCGTCTTTCACGAGGTCGAGCGAATCGATCAACGACTTGATCGCCTCGGCGCCCGCGCCACCGGTGAAGTACTCGGAGTAGCGGTCGACCAGTTCGCGCCACAGGTTCTCGTCATCGATGATCATGCGCGGGTACAACTCAAAGACCGTGGTCCATGCGCGGTCGAGCAGGTCGATCTCGTCGTTGGCGATCTTGGTGATGGCGTCGATGTCTTTGTCGATCTGCTTCTGGCGGTTCTTCACCTCGGTGTCTTTTGCACCGTCGGCGGCCAGCTGCGCGAGCTCGGCCTCGGCGTCTTTCTGGCGCTGCTTCAGGTTGGCGTCGCGGCGCTTCACCAGCTCTGCTTTGTCTTCGAGATACATCTCTTCGAGTTGGCTGCGGTCTTCGTGCAGCTTCGCCTCGTCGACGGTGCTCACGAGCCAGGCAGAGAGATAGATGACCTTCTCCAGCTGCTTGGCCTTCATCTCATCGCGCGGCTCGAGACCGCTCAAGAGGTAGGCCAACCACGAACGGGTGCCCTTCAGGTACCAGATGTGCACCACCGGTGCGGCCAACTCGATGTGGCCCATGCGGTCGCGGCGCACGCGCGAGCGCGTGACTTCGACGCCGCACTTGTCGCAGATGATGCCCTTGAACTTGACCCGCTTGTACTTGCCGCAGGCGCACTCGAAATCGCGCGTCGGCCCGAAGATCTTCTCGCAGAACAAACCGTCGCGCTCAGGGCGCAACGTGCGGTAGTTGATCGTCTCGGGCTTCTTCACTTCGCCTTCGGACCAGCTGCGGATGTCGTCGGCCGTGGCGAGGCCGATGCGCAACTGGCGGAAGTCGTTGACCTCGGCGGGGGCCGGGGTTGCGGGTGCGGGGTTTTCGGTGATGGTCACTGCGTGTTCCTTTGCTTAGAACGTGTTCTGACGCAGACGGTCGTCAGCGTCGGAGCCGCGCTCGGGGCGGGTGAGGTTGATGCCGAGTTCTTTCTGGGTCTTGTAGATGTCTTCGTCGAGGTCGGCGAGCTCGACCGCACGGCCGTCCTCACGCAACACTTCGACGTCGAGGCACAACGCCTTCATCTCTTTCATCAAGACCTTGAAGCTCTCCGGCACGCCGGGCTCGGGCAGGTTGGCGCCCTTCACGATCGACTCGTACACGTGCACGCGACCGAACACGTCGTCGCTCTTCAACGTGAGGATCTCTTGCAAGCAGTACGCCGCTCCATACGCCTCGAGCGCCCACACTTCCATCTCGCCGAAGCGCTGTCCACCGAACTGCGCCTTTCCGCCGAGCGGCTGCTGGGTGATCATCGAGTACGGGCCGGTCGAACGCGCGTGGATCTTGTCGTCGACCAAGTGGTGCAGCTTCAGCATGTACATGTAGCCGACGGTCACCGGGTTGTCGTAGTACTCGCCGGTGCGGCCGTTGCGCAGTCGCACTTTGCCGTCGTTGCCGACGAGACGCTTGCCATCGACGCTCTCGGGGTTGATTGTCGAGAGCACTTCTTGGATCGTCGGGTGCGGCGCGTTGGACGTCTCGCCGTCGTGGTCCCAGTGGGCGCCGTCGAACACCGGCGTCGCGACGTACACGCTCGGCGTGGTGACCGTGCGCGTCTTGGTCTCGGTGCCGCGCAGCGGAGCGTCGCCGACTTGCTTGCCGGTCTGCGGATCGACCCAGCCCCAGCGCGCGCCGTAGCCGAGGTGCGCTTCGAGCACCTGACCGATGTTCATACGGCTGGGCACTCCGAGCGGGTTCAGGATGATGTCGACGGGCGTGCCGTCGTCGAGGTACGGCATGTCTTCGATCGGGAGGATCTTGGAGATGACGCCCTTGTTGCCGTGACGACCGGCGAGTTTGTCGCCGACGCTGATCTTGCGCTTCTGCGCGACATACACGCGCACGAGCTCGTTGACGCCCGGCGGCAGTTCGTCGCCCGGTTCGTCGTCGGCCTTCTTGCGCTGCAGCACCTCGATGTCGATGACCTTGCCCGACTCGCCGTGCGGCACGTTGAGCGAGGTGTTGCGCACCTCGCGCGCCTTCTCACCGAAGATCGCGCGCAGCAGTCGCTCTTCGGGCGTGAGTTCGGTCTCGCCCTTGGGGCTCACCTTGCCGACGAGCACGTCGCCAGGTGCGACTTCGGCGCCCACGCGGATGATGCCGCGGTCGTCGAGGTCGGCGACGATGTCTTCCGACAAGTTCGGGATGTCGCGGGTGATTTCCTCGGGTCCGAGCTTGGTGTCGCGCGAGTCGACCTCGTGCTCTTTCACGTGGATGCTCGTGAGCACGTCTTCTTTCACGAGACGCTCAGAGATGATGATGGCGTCTTCGTAGTTGTAGCCCTCCCACGGCATGAGCGCGACGAGGAGGTTCTTGCCGAGCGCGAGCTCGCCCTGGTCGGTGCTCGGGCCGTCGGCGAGCAGGTCGCCCTTCTTCACCTTCTGGCCTTCGCGCACGCGCGGAATCTGGTTGATCGTCGTGTCTTGGTTCGAGCGACGGAACTTGACGAGCGGGTGCTCGTGATCTTTCTTGGGCAGGTCGTCGTAGCGCACCACGATGTGGTCGCCGGTCACGGTCTCCACCGTGCCGTTGCCGCGGGCCAACACGAGGTCGGCGCCGTCGCGGGCGGCGCGAGCTTCGACGCCGGTGCCGACGAACGGTGCTTCGGCGCGCACGAGCGGCACGGCTTGGCGCTGCATGTTGGCGCCCATCAGCGCGCGGTTGGCGTCGTCGTGCTCGACGAACGGAATCAACGAGGTCGCGACCGACACGATCTGGCGCGGCGACACGTCGACGAAGTCGACCTGCTCAGGATCGAGCAGCGCCAAGTCGGTGGTCGAACCGAAGAACGACTCGGCTTCGAGCATCTTCTTCAGGTCTTCGAGCGTGGCGGCCTGCGGCGAGCGGCGCACGAGCACCTTTGCGTTCACGAACGTGCCGTCTTTGTTGATGGCGGTGTTCGCTTCGGCGATGACGTACTGCTCTTCTTCGTCGGCAGCCATGTAGCGCACCTCGTCGGTGACGCGGCCGTTCTTCACGCGGCGGTACGGCGTTTCGATGAAGCCATACGGGTTGACTCGCGCGTAGGTGGCAAGCGCACCCTGCAGACCGATGTTCGGGCCTTCAGGCGTCTCGATCGGGCACATGCGGCCGTAGTGCGAGAAGTGCACGTCGCGCACTTCGAAGCCGGCGCGCTCGCGCGACAGACCGCCCGGGCCGAGGGCCGAGAGACGGCGGCGGTGCGTGAGGCCCGACAAGGCGTTGGTCTGGTCCATGAACTGCGACAACTGCGAAGAGTTGAAGAACTCCTTGATCGCACCGACGAGCGGACGCACGTTGATGAGGCTCTGGGGCGACAAGCCGTCGTGGTCTTGCGAGCTCATGCGCTCGCGCACCACGCGCTCGATGCGCGAGAGACCGATGCGCACCTGGTTCTGGATCAGTTCACCGACCGGGCGCAAGCGGCGGTTGGCAAAGTGGTCTTGGTCGTCGAGGCGGTAGCCCGGCGCCTGCTTCACGAGGTGCAAGAGATAGGTGATGGTGGCGAGCACTTCGCAGCGCGCGAGCACGTTGGGTGCCTCTTCAGGAACCTCTGCTTGGCCCCCTTTGTGGTACTCACGCAACCCTGCCGGCACGTCGATTTGCCCGAGCTCGCTGCCTTCCTGCAAGCCGAACAATTCGGCGAGCTTCAGCACTTCAGGGCCGATCTTGCGGAACAACTTGTAACGCCCGACGCGCGAGGTGTCGTAGCGGCGCGACTCGAAGAACGCGCTCTCGAAGTTGATGCGCGCCGACTCCACGGTGGCGGGTTCGCTCGGCTTCGTGCGCTTCATGATCTCGACCATCGCCTCGTCGCGGCTCGGGGCGAGGTGCTTCTCGCGCAGCCACTGCTCTTCGAGGAAGTCGAAGTGTTTCACGAAACGCTCGAGGAACCCGGGCGCGTGCTGCTCGTCGTAGCCGAGCGCGCGCAAGATGAGGAAGATGCTGAGACGGCGCTTGCGCGCGATGCGCGCACCGGCGGTCGGGTTCTTGCCCGGCTTGTGCTCGACGTCGAACTCGAGCCACTCGCCGCGCTGCGGGTGGATGGTGCCCTTCACCAACTGGTGCTTGGCGAGGTTGCGCAGGCGGTAGCGCTCGCCCGCCTCAAAGATCACGCCCGGCGAACGCACGAGCTGCGAAACGATCACTTTTTCGATGCCGTTCACGAGGAACGTGCCGCGCTCGGTCATCTTCGGGAACTCGCCGATGTAGACGAGCTGCTCCTTGATTTCACCGGTGTCGCGGTTGGAGAATCGCGCCTTCACGAAACGCGACACCGCATAGGTGTGGTGCTTGGTGCGGCACTCCGTCTCGGTGAACTTCGGCCCGGGCGTCAACTCGCGATCATCGGGATCAAACTCGAGCTCGAGTTGCAGCGAACCGTCCGCCATCTTGATCGGCGACAAGTCTTTGAACACTTCGCGCATGCCGTCGCGCATGAACCAGTCGAATGAATCTTTTTGTACCGCCAACAAATCAGGCATTTCGAGAACTTCATCGAGGGTCGCGAACGAATAACGTTCGCGTGCGGCGGCGCGAGACGGCACGAGGTACTGCTCCTACTTACTGGCGGTTGGAATTGCGGGGACTAACGAATTGCGTGGCGGTGTTGGTGGCGGGCCGCCGAAAGACGACTGCCGACTCTCGCGAGAGAGTTTGGGCGGGGGCGTCGCACGGCGAACCGTCACGCTACCGAGGCTCGGGCGAGATTCCACCCGAGGCGATCGGTGTGCGACGGCCCGGGTTGCAATGACCCGGCTTGCGACGACCGGCCCCTCTCCCTCTCGGGCGGGAGCCGGCCGATCGCGAGGCCTGGGCCAAATCGCCTAGGCCAACTCGACCGTGGCGCCGACTTCTTCGAGCTTCTTCTTGGCGGCGTTGGCGTCGGCCTTGCTGACCTTCTCCATGATCGCCTTCGGGGCGCCGTCGACCAGTTCCTTGGCTTCCTTCAAGCCGAGGTTGGTCAGTTCGCGCACGACCTTGATGACCTGGATGGGCTGGCCACCCTTGTCCTTCAAGACGACCGAGAACTCGTCCTTGTCTTCCGCGGCTGCGGCCGGGGCTGCCCCACCGCCTGCGGCGGCGACGGCGACCGGGGCTGCGGCGGTGACGCCGAACTTGGTCTCGAACGCGTCGAGCAGCTCCTTCAATTCGAGCACGGTCAGGGCGGCGATCCCGTCGAGGATCTCTTCCTTCGTGAGTGCCATGGTGTGTTTCCTCTTTCTTTGCTGTGTTACTTGGTGGACTGATTGGTATTCGTTTGGTATTCGATTGGTACTTCTTTATGTACGTCACGGTGTCGCCGCAGCGACTCGCGTTACGCAGCTTCTTTCTGTTCGACGAGCGCCTTCAGGCCGTAGGCGGCCTTGCGCGGCAGCGCGGCGAGCATGTAGGCGGTGTTGGCCATCGGCGCCTTCAAGAGGCCGGCGAACTTGGCGAGCATGACTTCGCGCGACGGCAGTTCGGCGAGCGCACGGAGGCCCTTTGCGTCGACTGCCTTGCCGTCGACGACCGCGCCCTTCAACTTCAGCGCCTCGTTCTCCTTTGCGAACTCGCGCATCGCCTTGGCGACCGCCGAGACTTCGCCCGACACGAACGTGATCGCGACCGGGCCGCCGACCATGCCCTCGACCGGCGACATCGCCCCGTCGCGCGCGGCGATCTTGACGAGCGAGTTCTTGTACACCTTGTATTCGGCACCCAGCGGGCGCAGCGTGCGGCGCAGTTTGGCGAGCGCACCCACGGTCAAGCCGCGGTACTCAGACACGATGACGGAGTTCGATGCAGCGAACTTGTCGCGCACTTCGGCGACGACCGCAGCCTTCTCGGCGCGTGCAGATGACATGTCGATTCCTTCCTCGTGTGGCCAGGTTTCCCTGATTATTCACCCCTGCGGGTGAACCACATGTCTGTGGATGCTGGTATGGCGATTGCGGGTTGGCACGCTATCG
>VFQT010001126.1_pt1 | contig 34088 bp, 30 predicted proteins | sample 3512381 | NCBI WGS metagenome assembly VFQT01 (sample SAMN10412376, study PRJNA504923) | tailings metagenome | isolation source: Relicate 2 Philex TSF3 active mining site | place: Philippines: Tuba, Benguet | collected 2017-08-29 | reverse complement strand
CCCTTCCAGTTCATATCCATAAATGAAATCAGGGAACGATTGCTGGTCAAGGTATTACAGCAGTTTGCCCTGCACGAATTTCAGATAGAAGTCCGGGTCGTAAAAGTCAAAGACCCCGAAATTGTACACGATATCCGTACCTGCGGTCGTGTCAACGATCCGCAGGGCGCTGTGTCCGAATGTCGAGTAGAGTTCAGATCCCGGACTGCAGGTGAGCAGACTGATCCTGAGCCCGGAACTATCAGTTTGGGCGATGGTTCCCAGGGGAAGGGCCAGCAGCACGACCCAGCGTTTCAGGAGTATCTTGATCCGGCGATGCATGGAGAAAGTTGATAGGCCTATATATCAGATCATCAGTTACCTGCTGTAGTTGGGTGCTTCCTTGGTGATGACGACATCATGTGCGTGGCTTTCCTTCATACCGGCGTTCGTGATCTTTACAAATCTGGCTTGTTGTAATCGGTTGATATCGGGGGCACCGCAGTAGCCCATGCCGGATCGAAGTCCACCCACGAACTGCGACACGACCTCGTTCAGGTATCCCTTGTAAGGAACCCGTCCTTCGATCCCTTCAGGCACGAGTTTTTTGATATCGGCTTCCACGTCCTGGAAGTAGCGGTCGCTGCTGCCCTGTTGCATGGCACCGATCGATCCCATCCCGCGGTACTGTTTGAACTTTCGTCCTTCGTAGATGATGGTTTCTCCGGGGCTTTCCTCTACGCCGGCGAATACGCTGCCCATCATGACGGCGGAGGCACCGGCCGCGAGGGCTTTCACAACATCTCCCGTGTAACGTATGCCGCCGTCTGCGATCAGCGGAACATCGAGTTTTTTCAGGGCGTGTGCGGCCTCCATGATGGCTGTGATCTGGGGCACACCGGCTCCTGCCACGATGCGGGTCGTGCAGATGGATCCCGGCCCGATGCCGACCTTTACCCCGTCTGCACCTGCTTCTGCCAACGCCATTGCACCTTCTGCCGTGCCCACGTTACCGGCCACGACCTGCAGATTCCTGAAGTTCTTTTTGACGGTCTTCAAGGCATCAATAACGCCTTTGGTATGTCCGTGGGCACTGTCCAGGCAGACCACATCCACCCCATGCTGCTGCAACGCTGCGGTCCTGTCCAGCATGTCTGAGGTGATGCCCAGGGCAGCGCCCACCCGGAGTCTGCCGAAATCATCCTTCACGGAGTTCGGATAACTCTGGAGTTGTATGATGTCGCGATAGGTGATCAACCCCATCAGCTTTCCATTGCGGGCCACTACGGGAAGTTTCTCGATCTTGTTTTTCTGAAGGATCTTTTCCGCCTTTTTCAGGTCTGTGCCTTCCGGCGCAGTGATCAGTCCTTCCCGGGTCATGACTTCGCTGACCTTTCGTTTGTTGTTATGTTCGAACCGAAGGTCGCGGTTGGTCAGGATGCCCACCAGCTTCCCGGCCTGATCCACGATGGGGATGCCTCCGATCCGGTTTTCCTTCATGAGTTTCTGGGCATCGGCGATGGTCGCATCTTCCCGCAGTGTCACGGGGTCGATGATCAAACCGCTTTCGCTCCGTTTGACTTTCCGGACCTGTTCAGCCTGGTCTTCAATGCCCATGTTCTTGTGAAGGATGCCGATGCCTCCTTCACGCGCCAGGGCAATGGCCATCTGCGCTTCCGTCACGGTATCCATGGCGGCAGATATGAACGGGATGTGCAGGGCGATGTTCCGGGTGATGCGGGAGTGGAGACTGACTTCCCGCGGGAGTACTTCAGAATAGGCGGGGCAAAGGAGTACGTCATCGAACGTCAGGCCTTCGCCGAAGAAACGGGAAAGGATCTCGTCTTTGGAGGGTTTGATTCTTGATGCCATGTGCAAAATTACATAAAGCGCGCCGATCCTTTCGCATCCCTTGATTATTCGTGAATAAATCCATCGGTTCAATAGGTAAGTTTATATCGCTTCCCGGGCATGGCTTCAAGGCGGCCACACATTTCCAGGCGCAGGAGTGCGGCGGCGATCTCTGAAGGTTGGAGGGCGATCATCTGGAGGAGTTCATCCAGTGAAAGCATATCTCTTTCCTGCAACATGTCGATGATCTCTTTTTCCTGTGGATCGGGATCCGGGAAGAGGGTCGGCTGTCTGACTTTTCGCTTCTGAGCGTCCTGGTCCCAGTTCAATGCCTCTATGATGTCCTGCGCACATGTGACGGCCTGGGCCCGGTGATCCTGGATCAATCGGATGCAACCGCTGCTTTTTTCGTCCGTCACCCTACCCGGCAGGGCGAATACATCACGGTGATAGCTGTTGGCCAGATCGGCGGTGATCATACTGCCCCCTTTTTGACCGGTCTCGACCACCAGCACCCCGTCTGCGAGTCCCGCCACGATCCGATTGCGCTGAGGGAAATGCTGTGCATCCGGATGGGTGCCGCTCATGAATTCGGTGAGCAATCCTCCGGAGGAGGTCATTTCCCGGGCGAGGGATTTGTTGGCATGCGGATAGATCCTGTCGAGCCCATGCGCGAGCACTCCGATGGTGGCCAGTCCGGCTCTTAGGGCCTGTCGGTGGGCGATCGTATCGATCCCATAGGCCAGCCCACTGACGATCAGTGGCCTGAAGGGAGCGATTTCCCCGATGAAGGTCGTCAGCCAGTCCTTCCCGTAATGGCTGGGGGCACGTGTCCCGACAATGCTAAGGATGCGCTGTTCGTTGATGGCGGCATTCCCCTTGAAAAACAGCATCGCCGGAGCATCATGGCAGTGCTGCAGTCGCGTTGGATAATCAGGTGTGCCGAAGGGTACAGGGATGATCCCGAATTTCTCCATGAACTTCAATTCCTCTGCAGCCCGGTTGAGGTCCTTTGTTTTTCGGATGGCAGAGGCACGGACCGTGCCAATGCCCGGAAGACATTCCAGATCCCTGCGTCCGGCTTTCATGATCGCCGTGGCAGATCCGAAATGTCGGAGCAGCGTTTTGAGATGAACATCCCCGATCTGCGGAACGAGGGTGAGGGTGATGTGGTGCAGCAGCTCTTCGGAGGACATGCGGCAAGTTACCCCGGCACCATCCGGCCACCATGTGGTAATCCTCCGGTCTCAGGTGTGTTTTTCCTGCGGATACCGTGGTTTTGACGGGATTACTGTGCCAGGATCTCCAGTTCCGTCCGTCTGTTCCTGGAACGACCGGACTCATCGGTATTCGGGGCGATCGGACGGGTAGCGCCAAAGCCCTGGAAACTCAGCCTGGAAGCGTCAATGCCCTTCGATTGCAGATAGTCTGTCACGGCGCGCGCACGCCTGGTGGAGAGGGTCATGTTATCCGCTGCTTGTCCGACGTTGTCGGTATGCCCGTTGATCCGGATGCGGACACCCGGGTTTTCCTGCAACCATCTGACGATGATGTCCAGTTCCGCTGCAGATTCCGGTCTCAGGCTGAAATCTCCGGTGGCAAAAAAGATGTTGCGCAGGGTGATCTGTGCATCTTTATGAACTGGCTGCAGCGGGATGTCCATGCGATAGGTGGAATCAGGCACCCTTTCCGAAAAGGGGAAATTTCCCGAAAAGAAAAGATATCCTTTCCTGTTCACATGGAAGGCGTAATTGCTCCCCAAAGGAAGCGGCATTAAATAATAGCCTTCCTCATCCGTCTGGATCCGGCTCAAACGCCTGCCGGTGGCGAGGTCCACGAGTTCCACGGCGGAGGGAAGACCGGCTTTGGTGAGGCTGTCGAGTACCTGCCCTTCAACCCACAGGGTCCTGACGGGGCGCACATCCTCCCGAAGTTCGAAGGTGTAGAGGTCGAGACCACCCCTGGAATCCGCCCGGTCGCTGGCATAGAATGCTGTCTGACCGTCTGCTGCGACGATCATGCTGCCTTCGTTCTCGATCGTGTTGATGGGATATCCCAGGTTGAGGGGCGCTGACCAACGGCCGTCAGCCTGTCTGCGGGTGAGGAAGAGATCATCTCCTCCGTATCCCCTGTGCCCGTTTGATGTGAAATACAGGGTCTGATTGTCGGGATGTATGAACGGGCTGGATTCGTTGCCGGGGGTATTGACCTCAGGCCCGAGGTTTTCCGGCTCAGACCAGCGTCCGTCGGTACCGCGGCGGGTCACCCAGATATCGCTGCCCCCGAGGCCGCCCGTCATGCTGCTGGCGAAATATAACTCGCGTTTATCCGGGGAGAGGCTGGGCGCGGATTCCCAGGCCTCGGTATTGACCATCTCGCCCATATTCTTGGGCAGGCTCCAGCCTGTGCGGGTGCGCATGGAAAAATACAGGTCACAGTTCCCGAAACCATCCGGAAAATTGCAGCCGGTGAAAAACAGCAATTGTCCGTCCAGCGACAGGGTCTGAGCCCCTTCATTGAGGGAGCTGTTGATCTCTCCGTTGAGGGCACCGGCCATCCCCCAGCCGTCCGGCTGCCGGTGACTCATGAAAAAATCCTCGTTCCGGCCACCCAGGCGCCGGGTGAAGACCAGTGTTTTCTGGTCGATCGTCAGGGCTGGGAAGTATTCAGAGTCGGTCGTGTTGATGCTGTCGCCCATATTCCGGGGGCTGAACACATAGTTTCGGTCTTTTTTCAGGCTGTCGGCAGATAATGCAAAGTCTATGCAGTCCAGCCGGTATCCGGCCGCTTTACGGCTTCTTTCATCGAGTCCGGGCGTCGCAAGGAAGTTCTCCAGCGCGGCTTTCGCGCGGGAAAATTCACCCATCCCGGCCAGGTTGATGGCATATGGGAGAAAGTATTCCGCCGTGTAGGCCTTGTCGATGGAGAAAGCTTTTTCATACTGCTCCACGGCCCTGGCATACTCCTTGAGTTCGCCGTGTAGTCCGGCCTTGGACAGATAGGCGTCCACAAAACGGGCGTCTGCTGCGATGGCCTGGTCGACCCATCGGATGGCTTCCCTGAACTGACCGTCGCTGGCGATCTCCAGCGCTTTTCTGTAAGCGGCGGCGGCCTTTTTTCCCACTTTGGCCGGGTCGTAGCCTTGTCCCCTGACCGGCAGCTGCAGGATCAGTAGCATCAGTGCGGGGAGTAAGCGTCTCATGGTCGCCGGTTTTTGGTGGGAAAATGAGGAGGTCAGGGCACGTCTATATATTTATGTGTCTGCAGGGAGAGTTCCCACTGCGGATGGGTCTTGATATAGTCAACGATCAGCGGAGTGATGGCCTCCGATTTCTCCCATTCCGGTTGAAGATAAAGCTTGCAGCCGGGTTTTGCCATCGCCGCATGTTGTGCTGCCCATGCAAAATCCGACCGGTGATAGATCACAACCTTTAGTTCATCGGCCTTGGCCACCACTTCTGGCAGGGGCGCTTTGAACTTTTTTGGGGAAACACAGATCCAGTCCCAGATGCCCGTGATGGGATAGGCGCCGGAGGTTTCGATATGTGTCCTGAAGTTTTTGGCCCTCAGCGACCGGGTCAGTTCCCAAAGGTCGTGCATCAGCGGTTCTCCGCCGGTGACGACTACGATCGGGGCTGCCGTGGCGCGCACGGAAAAGACGAGGTCGTAGATCTGCATGGTTCGATGCCGATTGACATCCCAGCTCTCCTTCACGTCGCACCATACACAGCCTACATCACAGCCGGCGAGCCGGATGAAATAGGCCGCCTTTCCTGTGTGAAATCCTTCTCCCTGGAGCGTGTAAAAATGCTCCATCACCGGCAGGCCGCCGGTGTCAAAATCCTGATGCTCATTCATTGTCAAATCGTGTCTTTTGCGATGCAGGCCTTCCATGTATTCATCAGCAAAGCCGCGATGGTCATGGGTCCTACGCCGCCTGGTACGGGTGTGATATAACTGCAGCGGGGGGCGACGCTGCTGTAATGTACGTCGCCTTTGATGCTGAAGCCCGATTTTTTTGAAGTGTCGGGTACGCGGGTGATGCCCACGTCGATGACGACGGCTCCTTCCCTGACCATATCCGCCGTCAGGAATTCGGGTCGTCCCAATGCGGCGATGATGATATCCGCCTGCAGGCAGAGTTCTTTCAGGTTCGGGGTATGCGAATGGCAGACCGTCACGGTGCAGTTGCCGGGGTAATCATTTCGGTTCAGCAGGATGCTGATGGGGCGGCCGACGATATTGCTTCGTCCGATCACTACCGCATGTTTCCCCTTCGTTTCCACTTTGTAATGTTCGAGGAGGAGCAGGATGCCGTAGGGTGTTGCCGGCAGAAAGGCGGGAAGCCCCTTCCGACGGATTCTGGATGAAAGCCGTCCACGTCCTTATCCACGCGGATCGATTCGATCACCTGCTGCTCGCGGATATGCGCCGGGAGCGGGAGTTGAACCAGGATGCCGTCCACATCCATGTCGCGGTTCAGGATGTCGATGTGTTCCAGCAGGGTGTCCTCGGGGATGTCTGCCGGAAGACGGAGCAGCGTGGATCTGTACCCGATCTCTTCGCAGGACCTCACCTTGGACGCGACGTAGGTTTCACTGGCTCCATTGTTGCCAATGAGGATGGCCGCCAGGTGCGGGGTCTTTTTCCCATCCCTGATGCGTGATTCCACCTTTTTTTTAAGGTCTTCCCGCACTGACTGCGAGACCAGCTTACCATCCAGCATTTCCATAATGCAAAGGTACCGAGCGTGAAAATGCCGCCCAAATCCCGTCTTCCACACTTTGAACAGCCCTGAGGACGGTCTGACCTTTGCAGCATGTGCAAGGGTAAGCTGTTGATGATGGTGATGAGCATGTTGATGGGGGTGAAGGACATCTCGGGACAGACCGTTTTATTGCCGGCACATTCTGTCTGGCAATATGCGGCCGGAGTGGCGGGATGGAAGGGAGATGCGTTCGGAGGCTTGCGGCATCCGGTGATGGCGGGGCTATCCGGACCAGCGTCCGTGGGCTTGACCGGAGAGTCGATGTCCGGCATTCCGGGCGCTGCCATGCTATCCGCTGTGGCAGGTTTCCGGTCCGGAGCCGGTGTGTTTGGATGTGCCCTGGATCACCGGTCCCTGGCCGGCTCCGGGGAAACCCGGTTCGTTTTCGGGTATGCCTTACCGCTATCTGCTTCGCTCCGCGCGGGGATGCGGCTGGGCTATCAGGGATTTCGGGTGCCATCACACCGGATGGTCTCCGGACTGCCGGTCGAATGGGGATTGATCTATCGGCAGCATCGCTTGTCTGTGGGGCTTGCGGCCAGTCATCCGGTGACATTGTCAGCACATAAAAATCATCCGGGCATCCCTTCGGTTTTCAGGGTGACCACTACCTATGAATTGTCTGCCGGAGCCGGTTTGGCGCTGGATGTGGTCAGGGAGGAGGGATGGGGGCTTTCCTGCCGGCCGATGTTCTTTTATGCCCCTCATACGTCCTTCAGACTCACGGGTGGCGTAATAACAGATGAAGGGACAATGTTCCTGGGGATCCGTTACGGGCGATCCTCCCTGGGTATGCAGATGTTCTTTGAACGCCATCCGTTGCTGGGTTGGACCGGAGCTTTCGGGATCGATCACCATTTTCAACGGGAGGAGCGGAAATGAAGCGTCGGGTCTTGGTTTTTTTGTGGGGATTGACCATTTCTGTGGGTAGTTGTGCCCAGGAGGAGCAGGTGCGGGAGGTTTTCGGCGATGATCAGGAGCAAAGGATGATGGCTGATCGTATGGATCGGTCGGAGGATGAGGATGCGGGATTGAACCTCGATCATCTGCTCCGGTTCCGTCTGGCGATCAACACGGTACGCCCCGAGCGATTGCTTGAATTGCCGGGCATCACGGCGGTCCAGGTCCGGCATTTTGCCACCTACCGGGAGATGCTGGGTCCTTTTGTGGATATCATGGAATTGCAGGCGATCCCTTCCTGGGATCCGGAAACGGTCAGGCGGGTCATGCCCTATGTAAAGTTGGTGGATCGTGAAGATCCGCTGCCGGTGCTTGCTGAACGGGTAAGAAAGGGAGAACATCTGTTGCTTTTCCGGACGGGCGCTTCCTTCAACCTGAACGGAGCCGTTGCCGGGGACACGACCTTGACAGGCGGGCCCTTTCGCAGCTTGTTACGATACAACTATCGGTTCGGCCCCCTGATGCAATGGGGGATGACGACCGAAAAGGATCCGGGGGAACCATACTGGCGGGCAAAACGGGGAGGTCCCGATTTCCTGACCGCGCATCTTTCGGTGCGTGAACTGGGGGTCGTTCGGGCGCTCGTGCTGGGAGATTTTCAGGTGTCCATGGGACAGGGGTTGATCCACTGGCAGGGCATCTCCTTTGGCATGGGATCGGATGCGATGTCGATCCTCCGACAGGGGCCTGTCCTGAAACCTTATAACGGGACCGATGAAAACAGGTTCCACCGTGGTGGAGGGCTGCATCTCCGGCATAAACGGTGGGATGTTTTTCTGTTTCATTCAGCGGATCGTAAGGATGCGAATCTGGCGCATGACAGTCTGGACGGGGAGTCCGTGCGCTCCGTACTGAGTTCCGGACTTTATCGAACCGCGGCAGAATTGGCAGACCGGGATGCCCTGTGCATTCGTTCTTCAGGCGCCGGGATCCGTTACAGCCGCGCTGTCTGGCATATCGGCTGGCAGGGGATCCGCCACGAATTCAAACATCCCCTGCAACCTGATGATGCGCCTTATCGGCGGTATGTCATTCGGGGCGATCAGTGGTACAACCACTCCATATCCTGGGGTGGGACCTTTAGGAATGTACATCTCTTCGGGGAGGGCGCCATGGATCTGAGGGGGAGGGGTGCCTTCATCCAGGGGTTTTTGCTCTCCCTGCATCGGGACCTTGACCTCGGGTTGCTGGTGCGACACATTGACCGAGGCTATCGTGCATGGCAGGCAGATGCCCATACGGCGCAGGGAGAACCCATGAATGAAGCCGGCTGGTACGCCGGCGGATCCTTCCGGCCGGTTCCGGGCGTGAGGCTGGACGCCTGGGTGGATGTATGTCGTTTTCCGATGTTGAAGTACCGGGTGGACGCCCCTTCTTTCAGAAAAGCCCACCTGTTGAGTTTGCAGTGGCAGCCAGACAGAAAGACTCGTTTGTTATGGCGATGGCAGGGGGAGCTGGCGGAACGTAATCTGGCGGTTACCGCTTCCGGCATGCGTTCGGTCAGCGAGGTGCGTCGGTTGACCTGGAGGTGGCATCTGGAGCAAACCTTGTCATCCGATGTTCAGATCCGATGCCGGGCAGATGCCAGTCGGGTTCGGGAAGAAGGCCGGGTTTCCCGGGGAGGACTGCTCTTCGTCGATCTGGTCTATAAGCCGCCGATGGCGAAATTCAGATGGACAGGCCGCTTCGCCTGGTATGAGGCCGAAGATTTTGCTGCCAGGTTGTTTGCCTATGAGCAGGATGTTCCCTTCCAGCAGTCCATGGCGATGTTCCATGGCCGGGGTGCCAGGATCTACATGGTGATGCAGCTCAGGCCTGATCAAAAGTGGCAGGCATCTCTGAAGACGGGGGTGGGATTGAAACGGTCTCCGAATATCCGGGAGGCAGATATCCGGCTGCAGCTGGTCTATCGTCGTTCCGGCGATTGATCGCAGCGTTCAGGACGTGGTTCAGGCGAGCGGGGTGGGGCCACCAAAATGCATCGGGAGCTGGATCTCCTCCAGATCCTTGATGGCACCGCTGGCCTGTTCGAATTTCTCGATGTTTTCCCGAAGGGCGTTCATGAGTCTTTTTGCGTGCTGAGGGGTCAGGATGATCCTGGATTTGACGCGACTTTTCGGGGTGCCGGGCATGACATTCACGAAATCCAGGACGAATTCGGCATGGCTATGGGTGATGATGGCCAGGTTCGCATATTGGCCTTCCGCTACTTCCTCTGATATTTCGATGTTGAGTTGATTGGGATCCTGGTCCGGCATACCTTCATTTATATATACTGTAAAGGTACGAAAATTACATCTACCCTGCCTTTGTGGGGCAGCCGGGTAGTGCTGCCTTTTCACAGCAGGCCTTCATCGGCAAAACTCAGGTATCCTTCTGTGCTCACGATGATATGGTCCAGCAGTTTGATATCGAAGAACCTGGCGGCTTCCCTGATCTTATGGGTGAGTTCGCGGTCGGCCTGGCTGGGGTGGAGGCTTCCTGAAGGATGGTTGTGGCAGAGGATGATGCTGACGGCCTGTTCGTCCAGTGCTTTTTTCAGAATGACCCTCGGATCCGCCACGGTACCGGTTAGTCCGCCGGAGGAAACTGTTTCGAAGTGTATGATCCTGTTGGCCTGATTGAGAAAAATGACGGCGAATACTTCCTGTGCCAGGTCAGCAAATCGGGCCTGCAGGAATCGGGCGACGGCGCCGCTGTGGGTGATGAGGGGTTTCTCGAGGCTTGCTGCTGCCTGCCTGCGTCGGCCCAGTTCGAGGGCGGCCGCAATCCGTACCGCTTTGGCGATGCCGATGCCCTTGATGGAGGCAAGGTCCCGGACCGTAAGTCTTCCCAGTTCCTGCAAGTTGTTGCGGCCTTTTGCCAGCAGCGCTCGTCCGAGTTCCACGGCCGACCGTTCCGGAGTACCATTTTGCAGCAGGATCCCCAGCAGTTCCGCATCCGTCAGATTTGCCGCACCCAGTAGACGGAACCGGTCACTCGGGTGTTCCGGATTAAGCCAGCCCGTCTCCGGTGTCGGCGTGGGATCGTTCATGTTTTTTTCCATCTCTTCATCTGTTTCCGGCGCGACCTGTATGTCGCCCGATTCCGCTTACACGATTTATGCACCACCCATGTGGGTTAATTCCCGGGGAGCTTACCGAACCATTATTTACCTTCGCGGCTCATTTACATCCACATGGAACGCATAGGACCCTCCATCAAGATCTTTTCCGGCACCAACTCCCATTATCTCGCTGACCGCATTGCCCGTGATCTGGGCCCCGGTTTGGGCAAGATCAGCATCCAGCGATTCAGTGACGGGGAGATCCAGCCAACATTCCTCGAAAGTATTCGAGGCGATTATGTTTTCCTCGTGCAAAGCACGTTTTCTCCCAGTGATAACATCATGGAATTACTGTTAATGATCGACGCGGCGCGGCGTGCTTCCGCCTATAAGATCATTGCCGTGATCCCATATTTCGGTTATGCCCGTCAGGACCGAAAGGATAAGCCCCGCGTGGCGATCGGCTCGAAGCTCGTCGCCAACCTGCTGACCGCAGCCGGTGCGGACCGGATCATCACCATGGACCTCCACGCCCCCCAGATCCAGGGTTATTTCGATATTCCGGTCGATCACCTCGACAGTTCGGCGATCTTCATACCATATATTCAGCAACTGAACCTGAAAAACCTTATCTTTGCGGCCCCCGACGTGGGAAGTGCGAACAGGATCCGTGAGGTGGCCAGTTTTTTCAGCGGCGAAATGGTGATCTGTGACAAGCACAGAAAGCGCGCCAATGAGATCTCCAGCATGGTGGTGATCGGGGATGTGACGGACAGGGACGTGGTGTTGGTGGACGACATCTGCGACACGGCGGGCACCCTCACCAAGGCAGCGAAACTGCTGAAAGACAAGGGAGCCAAGAGTGTCAGGGCCCTCATCACCCATCCGGTGCTCAGTGGCAACGCTTATGCGAACATCGAGAGCAGCGTGCTGGAAGAACTGGTGGTGTGTGACACGATCCCGTTGAGGGGGCAGTCGTCCAAGATCCGCCAGGTGAGTGTTTCCGAACTGTTCGCCACGGCCATCCGCAACACCTATGAGAACAAAAGCATCGCCAGCCTCTTCGTTCATTCCCAGGCAAGGAATAAATGAGCGGTCAAAGCGTTGTAGTAAGGTCGGTCAGCCGACCATAAATGGTTTCATCAATCAATCATCATAACAATGAAAACGGTTACAATCGAAGGACAACTGAGGACCGGAACGGGCAAGTCAGCCACCCGCCAGTTACGCTCTCAGGACCTGGTACCTGGTGTAATTTACGGGGGTGCGAAGGAGTTGAGTTTCGCGGCACCGGCCACGGCATTCAAGCCACTGGTCTACACGCCTGACTTCCAGCTCGCCAAGGTCATCGTAGATGGCCAGACCTATGTCTGCATTTTGAAGGATCTGCAGTTCGACAAGGTTACGGATCGCCTGAACCACGTCGATCTGCTCGAACTGGTAGAAGACAAAAAAGTCAGCGCCACCATCCCGGTCAAGTACGTGGGTACTTCCGTGGGTGTAAAGGCCGGTGGCAAACTTGTCGTCAAGATCAAATCGCTCAAGGTCAAGACCCTCCCCAAGTATCTCCGGGAGAACATCGAGGTGGATATCACCAGCCTCGACCTGAACGGAAACATCCGTGTGGAAGATGTAAAGATCGACAACTATGAGATCCTGAACTCTCCCCGCATCCCGATGGCTTCCGTCACCATGACGCGACAGCTCAAGCAGGAGGAAGCCGCCGCCGCTAAAGGTGCGAAGGCTGCCAAGGGCAAGAAATAAGACCGCAAACCAATGGTCATCCCCTCCGCCCAAAACGCGGGGGGGATTTTTTTTAACTTTACAGCTATGTCCAGTTATCTGTTGGTCGGACTTGGCAATCCGGGAGAGGCCTATGCGCATACCCGGCACAATATCGGGTTCGATGTCCTTGATCATTTCGTGACCAGTCACGGGGTGCGGTTCGAGACTTCCCGTCTGGCGGATGTCGCGCGGCTGCGCATCAAGGGAAGGTCCGTGGTTTGCATCAAGCCATCCACGTTCATGAACCTGAGCGGCAAGGCCGTGAAATACTGGATGGACAAGGAAAAGGTCGATCTGTCGGGACTCCTGGTGATCGTGGACGAACTATCCATTCCGCTGTCACGGCTCCGGCTGAAAATGCAGGGAAGCGACGGCGGACATAACGGATTGAAGAGCATCGAAGAATTGCTCTCTACCCGGTCTTATGCCCGGTTGCGTTTCGGCATCGGCAACGATTATCCGAAGGGTGGTCAGGTAGATTTTGTACTGGGGAAATGGACGGCGGCAGAATGGCCGGTGGTCAGACAAAAAGTCGAAAAGTGTACTGAAGTGATCGAGCGATTCATCTTTGCCGGGCCTGAACGGACCATGACGGAGGTCAACAATTTGGAGTTCCCCCTTTGACATTTCAGATCAATTGGATTAATTTTAAGGTCATTATTCCTTTTCCAAGCATCCTGCGCAAGACCACAAGGGTTGGGACCGCATCAATGAATGCGCAACACCTCACTAAAAACCTCATTGAACATGAAAATTTTCTGTGTCGGCAGGAACTATGTCGCCCATGCCAAGGAATTGGGCAATGAAGTGCCGGATGAACCGGTCATCTTCATGAAACCCAAGAGTGCACTGTTGCAGCCTCATACACCATTCTACTATCCGGAATTCACCAATGAATTGCATTACGAGGCGGAACTGGTGCTGAGGATCTCCAAGAACGGGAAATACATCCCTGAGAAGCACGCCTGTAAATATTACAATGGGATCACCCTGGGTATCGACTTCACGGCCCGGGATGTTCAGGACGAGTTGAAGAAGAAAGGGCTCCCCTGGGAAAAGGCAAAAGCGTGGGATAATTCTGCGGCCGTAGGCAAATGGATCGATATCAAACCTGAACCGGCTCCCAAGCAGGCAGACAGGAACTTCTACCTGTTCAAGAACAACGAAATGGTTCAACAGGGAAATACGAGCCTCATGATCTTCAATTTCGACCAGATCATTGCGCACATATCCAACTATTTCTCATTGAACATCGGCGACCTGATCTTTACCGGAACCCCTGCGGGTGTAGGCGAATGTGTGGTCGGAGATGAACTGCACGGCTTCATTGAAAAAGAGAAGTTACTGGACCTGACCGTGAAATAAGTTCCGGCAGATCTTGTTGCCGCCCCGGATCTTTCCGGTTCCTTCATGCCGCCCATCGCATACCGCTCAATGACGGAGTTCTCTTCTTTCCTGTAAATGGACAGGTCTTTATATTGATCCCAATCAGGACAGTAAAGCCATGACCCGGTCTCGTGGTGTCTCTTCGCCGTCAACCAGTGAGGTCAGGCCTTCCCGGTCGATGTATTTGAAGTGCTTGGCCCGACATCGGACCAACCCCAGTTGCATCAATTCCGAGAGGGTTTTGGATACCTGTTCCTTGGTTGTACCAACCATGTCTGCCATTTCCTGCCGGTCCACATTGATCCGGATGCCGTTGCCATCGGGGACATAACCGTAGCGTTTTGCAATGTACAACAGTGCATCTGCCACTTTTTCGCGTACGTGCCGATAGGTCATCAGGGCGAGTTTGGTCTCCAGTTCCCTTGTTTCCCCCATGATCATGCGTCGCAATTCAGAGCGGAAGGCGTCGCTTTGATGGAAGGCCCGGCGGAATGCATCGATCTCTACAAAGCAGCATCTGCTGTCTTCAATGGTTACGGCTGCGGATGAGTGTATATCCCCTGGTTCGATGCAATGATGGCCGAGTGCCTGACCGGGTCCGGACAAATTCAGGATCATTTTTCTGCCGTGTGTTCCTCTTTTTTCGAGTTTGACCAAACCGGTTCTGATGAAGTAAACGCCTTTAGGCTCCTGGCCTTCTCTGTATAGTCGGGTGCCCCGTTTGTATTCGCAGGTGTGTTTAAAGGGTTGGATCTCCGCCATCAGGGAGGTCGACCCCAGTTTCTTCATGATGCAATCCTGCACGTTGCACGTAAGGCATTGAGGGGAGGCGGGTGGCATGGCTGGTCAGTTGTAATGGTTATTTCTTATCAAATCATAAGTTCCCGGACATTTTCCCGGGAAAACCCATGGACACACAAAGATTCATGCAGACCTTGTGGATATACATGACTTACGCCTTCCTGCAGGCTGATTTTGATCAGTAGTACAGGCGTGCATCAGATAAGATGTAATGGTATACGAAACAGCACCCCTGTCCCCGGGGGTGTTTGTTTTTTTAATGGGAAAGACGTATCTTTGCCATCCTTTGGCGGGGTAGCTCAGGCGGTTAGAGCGTTGGATTCATAACCCAAAGGTCATGGGTTCAACTCCCATCCCCGCTACGAAGGTCTCTAACGAGACCTTTTTTTATGTTCGTTGTTTACATATTACATGAGATGGTTCAACTCCCATCCCCGCTACTTCAGAAGCCTCTCCGGAGGGTTTCTTTTTTTCGGATATTGATGTTTAAGTTGCGGCTGCTCTGCGTTCATTCCCTTCATTACGCGCCGAGTGAAGCCATCGAAATGACATTGATGCCATCTTCCCTCGTGTAACTTATTCCGGTTCCCGTAATAATATTCAAGGATTTGAGTTGTTCCCTTTTTTGGGGCGACACCAGGGATGCGAACTTATTCAGACTTCTGGCTGCATCATCGATTGTTCCGGTGCCGAGTTTCACTTCAAAAGCACACCAGTCTCCCTGATATTTCTCAACAATGGCATCTACTTCCAGCCCGCTTGCATCACGGAAATGGAAGACACGTGCATCATTTGCCTGGGCATACACCCGGAGTTCGTGTATGGCCAGCGACTCAAAAATAAATCCTGCAAAGTTCAAGTCATTCAGCAGTGCATTTTTGTCAGCACCCAGCGCAGCAATCGCCAGTGATACATCAGTAAAATGTCGTTTTGGTGCCTTCCTTAATGCGTAAGAGGAACGTATGTGTGTATTCCAGGCTGGTTGATCTTCGATGATCATCAATCGCTGTAAGGTGTCCAGGTAGTCATAAACAGTTGGCCGGGTCATTGATGTGGATTCATGTTGCCTGATATCCTTTTCCAATGTTGTGATTTCCACAAGGGTTGATGTGTTTCGTGCCAGGGAACGCAACAGGCTTCTTACTTTTTGTGGATCACGCTTTACATCAGACACCCGGCTCATGTCGACTTCGGATAATAGATCGACATAAGACCGATTCAGTTCGGCAGCCTGCCCGATGCTTTTACCAAGCATGGTAGGAAATCCTCCGATGATCGATCTCTCGATGATGCATTCCAATTCAGTGGCTTGATCATAGATATCAATATGATGCCCATTGAAAAGGTCGGACATTCTTATCCTTCCGGTAGAATGACCAAGCTCCTGCCACGTCATCGTTCGCATATCTACCACGGTAAATCTGCCCGCGCCAGAATGCATATTGGCTGACTCATCAGGATTGGCTGAACCGGTCAGAATGAATTGACCGGTCAATTTACGATCGTCAACTTCATGTCTTATATAGTTCCATAGTTTTGGCTGGACCTGCCAATCATCGATCAACCTTGGTGTTTCACCCATCAGTAACCGTCTGGGTGCTGCGTCAATAACCGCTTGTACCTGTTCGTCTCTGTCCACATTCAAGACACTGTTGGCCAGTTGCTTAGCTGAAGCCGTCTTTCCGCATCCCTTTGCCCCCCTGATCAGAACGGCGCCGGATGCATCAAGCTTACGCCTCAGCTCTTTGTCGGTTATGCGCTCTTTATATTCCACGAATGATGATTTTCTGGAAGAAAACAAGCCGGGCTTACATTTTTAAAGGCTTTCAATTTACAAAAAAGTACACTTTTGTTTTACAAAAATAAAGACACCGTATGCAAATCGGGTTCATCAAACTCACTCGTTTTTGATGATTTTCAAAAAATCTCAACATATATCTGAAATCCCGGGCATTTGCTCGCTGGAGAAAACGGAGCATCTTGACCCCCTGACTCAGTTGAGTTCCGGTTTTTTTGTACCTGATGCTTGCATGGGAACACTCAAAAAAACGGAACATGCCCCCCGGCGTAAATTTGTAGTGCAATCAGGATCAGTGCTTTGCGGAGCATTTTGACTATAGTGCTCCCCATTTTCCGGACAGGTAAAAGATCAGGGCTACAAATCATTACTGGAAGGGAGTGGCGTCTCCCACGATATTAGCTCCCAGTGCTGGAGTACCTGCCGGCAGTGCTTTCCAATATTTGCCGGCCTCTGTTAGGCTTCTGTCGGGATGTGCTGCCGGAACACTGCCGGGAAAAAAATAAGCGTAACGTTCCACCCATGAAGTCTGGTTCATCCAATCGGTAGATAGTTTCATGAAATAGCGGTGTACCAGATCGGATCTCCGATTGATATTTGCGTTGTATTCAGTGACCCAAACCGGGAGATCCGGATAATTCTGGTGAACCTTCTGCATGTAGCTCACAAATCTGTTGAAGACGCGCTCAGCCGTGAGAGAATCGCTTGCCGCATTGTTTGTCTGATTGCCCCAGTCATACCAATGCACATTTATGAAATCGATCCTCAATCGTTCTGCAGCGGCACGGGTCATGAAACTGGTCAGCCATTTGCCGGCGCCGAAAGCATTGTCTTGTTCCACAACCGGGGAGCCCAGACGCAGTCCGGTTTTTTGCATGATCTTATAGCGCTGTATGGCGGTATCAATATTTGGGATATTGGATTGGCTTGCGTTGTCAGGTTCATTGAACGACAACAGATGATCCACATCTTTTCTATCCATCAGATATTGCACGTTCGCTTCTGTACAGGTACCTTTCCCCCATGTCATGGGGACGAACTGTTGCCCGGCGTAGGATGGCTTATTCAGACTCCAGCCATAAAACCAGGGATCACGTAAAGCCTGAACGATGGTATCGTTGGTGGATCCGGTCCCTTTCTTGAACATATTATTGAAAGGGATATATCTGACATAGGAGATGTTGTTGCGCAGGCGGGTGGGCAGGTTTACTTTGATGGGCGTACTTAGTGCCACGAGGGTGATGGATTCACCCGTTCCATCCTCATTTGCGGAAAGCACTGCCATGTGTCCTTCGGGCAAGTAAACGGAAACGATCTTGTTATCGAATCCAGCAGGAAGATTTTTGAATTTTGTGGAAAGGCTTCGAAAAGTGGTGTAAGCGGTATCCGGATTTAACTCAACCCAGGGAGATGCCGTTTTTTCAGATTGAGCGATGACCATTTTCTGCCCGGAGTACTTACCCTGAGGATCAGCCGGCGGCGGAGTCGGGGTATTGTTGACCGGGTTGGTTGCCGCCCCGTTCTTTTGACATCCGATCAGTATCGCGCATAACAATAACCATCCCTCAAGTTTACTCCTACTTTTCATTCAATTGATTTTGTTGACAGGTATTTTTTCATGAAATGATGTCTCCCGCTCCCCGTTATTCTTCCCAATGTCCATGATTTCTGATGATCATCGGAGCGTTCTTTCCAGATTACCTGTATTTTCATCACTCATTCTCAATCTGATGAAATTAGTAAACTATGTGGTATAGGATCATCCTTTTTTTATTGTTCATTCATCCGGCTTTACGGTCAATGGCGCAGCAAATGGACCGGCGGCTCGAATCGGAGATCAGACAGCTCATCTCCGGCTTCAAGGGAGAGGTCGGGGTGTATATCAAGACCCTGCGCACCGGGAAGACCGTCGAGATCAATGCAGATACGACCTTCCCGACGGCGAGTATCGTCAAGGTTCCGTTGTTGATGGGGATCATGGACAGGATCGGACGGGGGGATCTCAGGTACCACGATACGCTGACATGGCTGGATACGATCCGGTACGATCCCGGGGAAGACATCATTCCATATCTGAAGGTGGGGACGCGAATCGAGCTCAGCAAGGTCATGATGCTGATGATGACGATCTCCGATAATAATGCGAGTCTCTGGTTGCAGGCCATTGCCGGCGGCGGATTGGCCGTCAATCAGATGCTTGACCGGTTGGGATATCAGCAGACGCGGGTGAACAGTCGTACACCCGGTCGCGAGTCATCGCGTGGGGTTTTTGGCTGGGGGCAGACGACGCCCCGGGAGATGGCGCGGATCTTTGAAGACATCGTCCACCGCAGGATCTTTGATACTGCCGCCTGTGACCGGATGATCCGGATCATGGGCCGGCAATACTGGGACGAAGAGGCGTTATCGGCCATTCCCCCCGATGTGTTTGTCGCCTCCAAGAACGGGGCTGTGAATGCGAGCCGCAGTGAAGTATTGTATGTCAATGGCCCTGAGCCCTATATGCTCTCGATTTTCACCAAAAACAACCAGGATCGTTCCTGGGGGGCGGAGAACGAAGCCTGGGAGATGACAAGGAAGATCTCCGGGGCGGTTTGGGCCCATCATCAGGGGCGCAAAGCCCGGCGCGATCGGGTTCGTTGAGGATACGGTCATTGTATCATTTGTTACGGATCGATTGAGGGTCTTATGCTGCCAGGAATGGGCATGCGTTGCGCTCCCTGTTACTAAAAATAAATGCCGGCGTATGGATGACGCCGGCATTTGATATGGTACGGTAGATCATTTATCTCCGACGACGGCCGCCACTGGGTCTGCGATCGCCCATTTGCTGCCGCATCTTTTCCCTTTCCGCCTGTAATTTTTCGAATTGTTCGGGCGTGAGGATCTTTTTCATGGAAGCTTCCCTGGCCTGGTTCCAGCTGCGCATGGAATCCATGGGAGGCCTGCCTCCGGATGCGGCGGCGGCTTCCCTGGCTTCGGCCATTCGCCTGGCGAAGCTGAGGTTGAGGTCGTACACGGATCTCTCCTGATCCGCGCTGAGGTTCAGTTGTTCTTTCATTCGTTGGGTCTGGTTCTTCGCCATGTCTTCGGGATTCCTTTCCCTGGCAGGTCGTTGTCCGTTCCCCTGTGCTGAAGTTTGACCGGCCCAAAGCAGGGATCCGATCAGCATGATGGCCATGAGGCCTGTTTTCTTTCGATCCATGTTCATTTCTTTCTAGGTCAGACTGCCCTAAGGTTAGCAGGTTTAATCCCGTTGTCAGGTCTTACGGGACGAGGGATGGACCGGTCAGCGCTGATGGAAGCCAATGGCGGGTCTCGCTTCCTTCGGTTTCAGGAATTCCTGTTCCGCAAGGGTTTTGATGAAGGCAGTGTCCATATTGGGGTCGTCGAAAAGGAGCTGGTGGATCTCCCAGCGCTTTTTGAGGTTTTCGATCTGAGCGGGACTCAGGTCGAGTTCGTTGGACAGGCTCGTAGCCTGTGCATCGGTGAGGGAAGGGAAATGGCGGGTCCAGAGTGCCTTTTTTACGTCTTCCCCAGCTTTGGTGAATCGGAGTTTGTAGGTGAACCTGCGTTCAAAGGCGTCGTCGAGGTGGACGGCGAGGTTCGTCGTGGCGATGAGTATGCCTTTAAAATTTTCCATCTCTTCCAGCAGGATGTTCTGCATGGAATTGTTCATCTGATCCACTGAATTGCGGACTTCCATACGTTTACCGAGGATGGCATCTGCCTCGTTGAAGAGGAGGATGGGCATGTGACTTCCCGGGACGGAGCATTTTCGGTACTGTTCGAAGATGGAACGGATCCCTTTTTCGGATTCTCCGACGTATTTGTTCCGGATGCCGGAGATATTGACGCGATAGATGTCGCGCCCGGTTTCCGCGGCCAGTTGCAGGGCGGTCTCCGTTTTCCCGGAGCCCGGCACCCCATGAAAGAGGGCAAGTATGCCCGGGTTCATGCCCTGACTGCGGAGTTTGTCCTGGATGAGGGGCAGGCGCTCAGCGTTGAGGAGTCGGAACATGGCCTCCACATGGCCGGCAAGTGCCGGATCAAAGAGGAGTTTTTTCCGGTGTATCCCTTTGTGCGTTACGCGTTCGAGTACGGAGGGTTCCTGCGACGTTTCGGCCCGGACCTGCAATTCGAACTCCGGGAGTTTCATTTCGGCGATGGGGCCCAGGTTGAGTTCGATCATTCGACCACCCAGATATGTTTCCACCCTGATCAGCCCGGAGGAGATCAACGGCAGGGTGCCGGCGATCACATCCCGGTGGAAGTTGAACCGTTCCCTGGGATGGGGGAGGATCCCCTTATCGACATCATCGAGGTCGATATCCACTTCTCCCTGCAGTCGTTTGAACATGATGTAGTACAGGCAGCACAATTCGGGGTCTGACAGACCAAGGCCCGTCATCCACTTGACAAACGGCATCTTTTTGTGCTTTCTGTGCAACGATCTCATCTCATCGAAGAGTTCTGCGTGATGCCAGCGAAGTGCCTTGTAATGTTCAATGACCTGGAACATCTTCTGCACGAGGTCAGCGGGATGTTCGATGGGACGGGTCTTTAGCAGGGACCTGCTTTCATGGAACACGGCATCCAGCAGATTGTGCGTGGCTTCATAGCCCTGTGACAGACTGCTGCGGCCCCGGCCCCTGGGTTTCATCAGACCGATTCGGCAAAGGTTCCGGAGAAAAGATTCGATCCCTTTGACGCTGCCGAGGGACAACGTCAGTGCTTTTCTGATGCCTTCGGGATTGACGGCATTGCCATCGAACCCTTCCATGATGACCAGGGAAAGTATCCGGGCTTTTTCTTCACTGCAACCGAAGAACTGCCTGACACGCGCCATGGCATCCTCTACATTCAGGGATTCCTTTGAACTGTCAAATTCGGCACCTTCCAGGGTGTTCTTTACGCGGTCAACACATTCGAGCAGGGTGGGCGTTGTACGTGAGATGTCGTGCATAGGCGTTTTTTCTGGATGCAAAAAAAACGCCTTGCTCAGCAACCTATTTGCCGGGTGATCGGCTGACGGGATTTAACAATTCTTTGGACAGGAGCTTCCCGGGTAATCACCCGGTTCCATGTTGATCAGAAGGGCATGTCATCCTCGGCTGAACCGGGCAGGTTGTTATCGTATTGCTGGCTGGAGGGTATGGAGGCCGGCGACTGTGGGGCAGGGGCATAGCCGGTGTTGTTCGGCTGTGGGGCGGGTACGCTGCCGGGCGCGACTACTTCTACGCGCCAGGCCTTTACATCGGTGTACCAGCGACCGTTGTATTCCCGACTTTCCACATCAACATCCACCTTCAGGTTGTTGCCCATCTGCAATTGTTGTTCATCGATCCTGTCTCCCCACACGGCTACGCATACCTTTCTGGGATACTGTCCTTCTGTTTCCAGGATGACTTCCTGCTTGCGCCAGGTGCCATTGCGTCCGGTTCCGGTTTGCATGGGGAGGAGAGAAACTATTCTGCCGGTGAGTTGCATGGTGATCAGTTTGTCGGTGGTTATTTGCCCGAAATTAGGAGTCTTTTCTCTCCCCTGCGCAGATGGGGATAATTCGTGATTTTCCGGGCACCTGCACCTTACTTCTTCAATGTAACTGAAATTATGGCAGCGTAAGTCCCCGGATCCCTGCATGACGGACATCCAGCATCGACTGGCTGACATGGCGCCTGGCATCGCTTTTATGAGCGCGAAATACGTCTTCTGAAAACCTTTTATGCCACCTCCAGTATGCAAAAAAAATCCATTATGGTTATTTTCAGGCTATTCAAGTTGCGATCGACGCTCGTGTTCCTTTATATGCCTTCGATTCAGATCGACTGTTGTTCTGCCTTATGATTCTTGATGGGATCACTGATGTGTACGATCAAAAAAGAAAAAAATGGTATAAAAATTATATATAAACGAAAATATTATGAAGTTGACAAAAATATCTAAAAATTTGGAAATAATAAATTCCAAATAAAAACTACAAAATAATTCCAAAATAAACAAATTGCGATCAGACTATAAAATATTCCAAATAAAAATCAGAATAAATTCCATTAATGAGTGCTCGTGAATCAAACATCCATACAAGGAATTCCTGATGCTACCCAACAGGAAAAGGAATGAACAGGGGGCTGTCCGGATGTTGAAGAATCAGATCGACCGACAGATCCAGGTTGGCATGCTGCCGTTCTGGCATAGCACTTTCACACATCGAGGAAGAACAGTTGTGCATTTTCCGGCAAATTTTCCGGGGATGCCGGGAGCCTGTTGGAGGCATCAGCGGAGGGTTGTTCCCCAGGTAGGGGAAGTGTCTGGGATGGATCCGGGGAGGGCATCCAGTGGATGGGTGCGTACCATTTATGCCATATATGACCACCCGGACTGGAGCGGAAGATCAGTCCCTCGGTCCCGAGGATCAGTTCGGTTCCCGGGTATTTTTCAGGAGAAGGCTGGGGTGGCTTTGGATGAGTAGCATGAGGAGTTGTTTCCCGGCGGTCCATTAATAACTGCGGAAAGAGTGTTCGATGACCTGCAGAGGATCCGGCCAGTATATGCAGCGAAGACTGCCGGCCATGTTGCAGGATATGAGCGATCTGCCGTGCGTAGGTGGGCTCTGTCTTTTGGATCAGTTCCCAGATATCATCTATGATGCAGATATGGAGCGTAGGTTTCTTCTTTTTTGAGGATGGAACGCGCTGTTTGAACGCCTTCATCATGGCTTTTACGAAATCCTTTCGGCTGGTCAGGGTTCCGGAACCCGGATCATCGATGATGAAACAGTCCGGGGAGGTAATTTGGGGAGCCTCGCTCCTCCAGGATGTCAGACTGTTTTGGTCGAGACATAAAAGCCAGTGGATGTCTGTACGATCCCTCAGGGCTGCGCCTACGTCTGCGATAAGGGCACGCCACCTTCTTTTATCCGGATGGGTGATGAACAGTGGGGCGTCGGTTGTCAGATCCAGCACCGCGGCCGTACCATCACTGTGATGGCCCAGGTGGATGTCCGCCTTCGTATTTGATGTTGACATTGGTGTCTGCATTGGCCAGGTTGGCAACCTTTTCGGGGGCAAAGATAGGCAACAAATGATGGGCAAAGTATCTCCAACACTTGCCGCATCGCATCGACAACTTCTATGGATGTAAGCGCTCCGGCGAAGGTCATTTGATCTTAAATGGAAAAATACTAGGAGTTTCTATTTTTATGCTGGAATATATACATCGATCCGGATCTGATTTTCATCAAATTGGAAATTATTATCAATCCTTGCCTGAATCCCTGAGATCCAGTCGCATCAAGGGTTTTCATGCGTTCCATCCGGTCGGTTTTCCGCTGGTTTTGGGTCATTTTTTACCCTTTATGGAAATTAATGTACGTTGTAAATTCACTATGTAGAAAATATCCTTAGTTTTGAAGAGTAATGGAAAAAAATATCCTCGAAAACCTTCAAGAAATCCTGTTCTCATCCAGCGATCAGCGGGTGAGCCGGCAGATCGCGAAACTGGAGCGGATGGGTCGTATCCGCAAGATCGCGCCCAGGGTGTACAGCTCGAACTTGTCGGATCCGCCGGAGGACATCATCCGCCGGAATCTGTTGCTCATTCTCGGGCGCCTCTATGCGGATGCGGTATTGAGTCACCGGTCGGCCTTTGAGTGCAAGCCCACCGAAACCGGACATATATTCATTACCCATACCTATACGAAGAAGATCCCTCTGCCCGGTGTCACCCTGAGGTTTTTAGAAGGCAAGGGACCGCTGGAAGGTGACAGCATCATCAGTGGCGGTCTGTATGTATCACAAACCGAACGGGGATTGCTGGAAAACCTGCAGATCTCGAGGCGGTCTGGTCCGCAGGCAAAAAGTCTCGGCGCTGATTTTGTAAAGGAGCGACTGCAAAAGATCGTAGAGGCCAAGGGTGATGTGGGGTTGAACGAGGTGAGGGTCCGGGCGCATGAGTTATCGCGTCAGATGGGTTTGGAGGAAGAATACGCCAAGTTGGAGGCATTGATCGACCGGATGCTGGAAACCCGCCCGGCGGAAGCGCTCAGCAATCCGGTTCAGATGGTGCGGACCTTCGGGCACACCTACGATCCTGCCCGGCAAACCGTGTTTGAAACCCTGTTTTCCGCGCTCCGTAATGAAGAATTTCCGGATCTGCCGGATCGGAACGCCACGAGGCGCTCGATGCGTAACAGTGCTTTTTTCGATATCTATTATTCATTTTTACTGGAGGGGGCAGAACTTGATTATGAAACGGCACTTGCTGTGTCCACGGCCGATCGCGCCCAGCCGGATCAGGATGAGATCTGGGAGGATTTCCTGCAGGCGCATCGCATGATCGCCAATCGACTGGAAATGAGCCGGATCCCCGCCACTCCCTCCGGATTCCTGGAACTGCTCCAACAAAGACATCAGGCCATTTTCATGATGTCCGTCAACCGCCTGCCCGGTCGCTTCCGGGGCGCCAACAGCCAGGGGACTGAGCTCTTCCTGATGGACCATCATCTCGTAAAAGGGACCCTGGAGCGGGGCTTCGAATATTATAATGCCCTCCGGCATCCGCTGGCCAAAGGGATCTATGTTCATTTTCTGATCATTGAAACCCAGCCCTTCATCTCCGGCAACGGCCTGCTGGCCCGGGCCATGCTCAATGCCGAACTGGTGCGCGCCAATCAATCACGCGTATTTTTCCCACCCTCATCCCATGTGGAATATGCGATGGCGATGCGAAAACTCAGTCGCCAACAGGAAGCGGCCGACTATGTCAGACTCCTGCAGCGCCTCCATATGTTCAGCGCCGGCATCTATGGCGAAGACCTCGAAGGCATCCACCGGACCTTCTTTTCTATTCCCCAATCCAATGCATAAGCCAGTCACTTTCAGTACCATTTCTTCCCATTTTTGACTTTATTGGAAAATAATTATCGGTAAAATCATTTTATCCGGTAATTTTTTGCTTCATTTTTGGGTTTTCCATCAAAAAATGGAAAAAAATATTGGGTCGTATATTTTCGATCTCAATGGAGGGAAAAAACACTTCGAAATCTTCCGAAGGACCTTGTTTGGCGCTTGAGTGTTTCTCCCCGAAAGCCACTGAAAAACGCCTATAAAAGAAAATAAATATTATTATAGACCATTATAATGTAAAATAGTAATCAATATTCCCTGAAATATTGCTTATTCTGGAAAAATATCGAATGCTTCGTGGGCTTCATTCCAGATGATTTTTTGGTTCGAAACTGCCCTGCCTCGGCATATTCATGTTCGATACCTTTCATCGTATTTTCCGGCCTTCGTCGTACATTACCCATTCAATACAACCAAACATGTTGACACGTTTTAAAAGCAGGGTACGTAGTTTTCTCGGGTGCATGCTGGTGCCGGTTGCCATGGCATCGGCTCAGTCAACGACCTTCGTGTTGATCGATCCTGCCGATGACATGAACGCCATTGTCAGGAAAGCTGCCGCCCTTGCCCCTTCTCCCCGACAACTCAGATGGCAGCAGCTTGAGCTCACCGCTTTCTTTCATTATGGTATCAACACTTACACCGGCCGGGAATGGGGTGATGGGAAGGAAGATCCGAAGTTGTTCAACCCAACCAACCTGGATGCTGATCAGTGGATCCGGACGGTGAAAGCGGCGGGCATCAAACAGGTCATCATCACGGCCAAGCATCACGATGGTTTCTGCCTCTGGCCCAGCGAGGTGACGGATCACTCGGTGGAAAGCAGTCCCTGGAAGAACGGAAAAGGGGATGTGGTCCGCGAGGTGGCGGAAGCCTGCCGGAAGCATGGCATCGGTTTCGGTGTGTATCTTTCTCCCTGGGATCGCAATGCCCCGATGTATGGTACCGAGGCCTACAATGATTTCTTCGTTGTCCAGCTCACTGAACTGCTGACCCGCTACGGGAAGGTGGATGAAGTCTGGTTCGACGGAGCGAACGGCGAGGGGCCGAACGGAAAGCGTCAGGTGTATGACTTTCCGCGCTGGTACCGGCTGATCCGTCAATTGCAGCCGGAGGCGGTGATCGCCATCATGGGACCGGATGTCCGCTGGGTCGGAACGGAATCAGGATATGGACGCGAAACCGAGTGGAGCGTCGTGCCGGCCAATAATATTGACCCGGCAGCGGTGGCAGCCGGGTCTCAGCAAGGACTTGAGATCAAACCGATGGGCGACTTGATGGGCAGTGACCTGGGCAGTCGTGACAAATTGAAAAATGCAAAGGCCCTGGTCTGGTATCCTGCCGAAACAGATGTGTCCATTCGTCCGGGTTGGTTTTACCACGAGAAGGAAGACGCTCAGGTAAAAAACGCAGAGAAACTCAATGATATCTATTTCAGTTCCGTCGGCCGTAACGGTGTCCTGCTCCTCAACATTCCGCCCGATCGCCGGGGGCGCATCCATTCCAGTGACAGTCTTCGCCTGAAAGAGTGGGCCGATCAACGTGCCGCCATCTTTGATACGAACCTGGTTGCCCGGGCCGCTTCCGCGATCGGTCGGGGATCGATCCGTAAACTTACTGATGCCAGTGACGCCACGGACATTCTTTTATCTCCCGGATCCGGTATGATCGACCTGACCTTCAAGACACCTGTTTCTTTCAGCGTGCTGGCGCTTCAGGAAAACATCCGGAAAGGCCAGCGGGTAGAAACGTTCATCCTGGAGCAATACGTGCAGGGAGCATGGAAGGAAGTCGCCCGTGGGACGACGGTCGGTTACAAGCGGCTGTTGAGATTTCCGATGGTGACGGCCGACCGGGTGCGGTTGCGTTTCCCGGAGGGCAGGGGTGACCTGCATCTGGCTTCTTTTGGTTTGTACCGATGAGGACTCCCCCCCTTGACAGGGAAAATGGCTATATTCCATATCAAATACCATAATCAATGAAGCCCTTCATTCGCATGACCCGGGTGATCCCCGCCCTGCTGGTTTGTCTCTCCTCTATGGCTCAGCCTTCGAAGGTGTCGGCCACGCGTCCCAACATCATCATGTTCGTGGTGGATGACATGGGCTGGCAGGATTGTTCGGTGCCTTTCTGGACCGAGGCGACGCCCTTGAACCGGCGGTATCGGACGCCGGGCATGGAGCGGCTGGCGGCAGAAGGGGCCCGGATGACCAGGGCCTATGCCTCGTCCGTTTGCACGCCCAGTCGCGTGAGCATGATCACGGGGATGAATCCAACGCGGCATCACGTGGTCAACTGGACCTCTCCATACAAGGATCGGAACACAGACGGACCAGATGCACAGATGCTCCCCGCCGTGTGGAACCATAATGGTATGAGTCCGGTGGCGGGTGTTCCGGCTACGGTCCATGCCACACCGCTGCCGGCCCTGTTGAATGAAGCGGGCTATCAGACCATCCATGTCGGCAAGGCACACTGGGGTTCCAGTGGCACGCCGGGTTCCAATCCCCTGGCCCTCGGCTTTCAGGTGAACATCGCCGGACATTCCGCCGGTCATCCGCAGAGTTACCGGTCCGAAGATAATTACGGGAATGTGCCGATGAAGCCTACGATCCAGGCAGTGCCAGACCTGCAGGCCTATCATGGTACGGGCACTTTCCTCACCGAAGCCCTGACCCGGGAAGCACTTCGATCGCTCGAAGCGCCGATCCGCAACGGGCAGCCCTTCTTTCTTCATCTGTCGCATTACGCAGTGCATACGCCCATCATGGCGGATCCCCGCTATTTGCAGCGCTACCTGGACATGGGACTCGACAGCACGGAGGCCGCCTATGCGACCCTGGTCGAGGGCATGGATAAAAGTCTGGGAGACCTGCTCGATTTCCTAAAGGCCAGGGGGGCGGACCGGAATACCATCATCTTTTTCATGAGTGATAACGGTGGACTGAGTCTTCCCGGCCTCCGGGGCGGACAGCCGCATACTCACAACCTGCCCCTGCGGGCGGGCAAGGGTTCCCTCTACGAGGGCGGGATCCGCAATCCGATGCTGATCCGCTGGCCGGGGGTGATCAAACCCGGGTCTGAGGTGGAAACACCCGTGAGTGTGGAGGATCTGTTTCCGACCATACTTGATATGGCGGGCATCAAACAGCCCAGGATCATCCATACGGTCGATGGTAAGAATCTCGCGCCACTGCTCTCCGGGCGGGTGAAAGACCTCGGTGAACGGCCTTTTTTCTGGCATTTCCCGGTCAAATGGACTTCACAGGACGGTCCGGCCATCAATTTCTTCAGTGCCGTGGCCCTGGGGGATTGGAAACTGATCGTCTCCCTGCGCACGGGGAAAAAGGAGTTATATAATATAAGGAAGGATATCGGAGAGACACAGGACCTAGCCGCACAGTATCCTGACAAGGTCCGGGAACTGTCTGTCCTGCTCGGGGAGCGGCTGAAACAGATGAAAACGCCCATGCCCGGATTCAAGTCCACCGGACGTTCGGTGCCCTATCCACATGAATAAATGTTGATCGATGCGTTTTACCTATTTGATATTGGTGTGGATGATGTTGGGAGGTCTTCGTCTGGAGGCGCAGGTTCCGTTGCCCACACCTGTTCAAATGCAATGGCAGCGGGCGGAATATGGCGTACTTGTTTCCTATGACCTGCATGTATTTGACGGGAAGCGATATAATCAGGGGCAGAATCGTATTACGCCGATGCCCGATCATCAGATCTTCGATCCCCAACAGTTGGATACAGACCAATGGATCCGGGCGATCCGGGATGGGGGCGGGAAGTTTGCCATCCTGACGGTCACGCATGAGACGGGATTTGCCTTGTATCAGAGCGATGTGAATCCTTATTCGTTGAAATCTGTGCGCTGGCGTGACGGGAAGGGGGATGTCTTTGCGGATTTTGTGGCCTCCTGCAGGAAATACGGCATTCTGCCCGGAGTGTACATTGGCATTCGCTGGAACTCGTTCCTGGGCGTGTATGACTTCAAGACCGAAGGGACGTCTGAATTCGCCAAACGTCGGCAGGCCTGGTACAATCGTTACTGCGAGCGGATGACGGAGGAACTCCTCAGTAAGTATGGTCCGCTTTTTTTCATCTGGTTTGACGGTGGGGCGCATGGTCCTGAACTGGGTGGCCCTGATATCCTGCCGATCGCGCAGCGGCTGCAGCCCGGAGCGATCTTCTATCACAACAGCCAGAAGGCGGATATCCGCTGGGGCGGATCTGAGTCGGGTACGGTGCCTTATCCCAGCTGGTCGACCTATCCCTTTCCCTATTCCCATTCCACGAACCAGGCTGTGGTGATGGCCAATGATTTTAAATTGCTGAAGACAGGAGATCCGGATGGGAAATATTACATGCCGGCCATGTCCGATGCGCCATTGCGCGGGGCGAAAGGGCGTCATGAATGGTTCTGGGAGCCGCAGGATGAGGGCGCTATCTTTTCGGTGGATCATTTGACCCGGATGTACATGGGATCGGTCGGGCATAATTCAAGCCTTATACTGGGTGTGACGCCCGGTCCTGACGGACTTTTCCCTCAGGCCGATGCGGATACGCTGAAGGCCTTCCGGGCGAGGCTGGATCGGATGTTCTCCCGGCCGGTCGCAGAGGTTTCCGGTGAAGGTTCGATCCATGAGATGGCGATCCCGAAAGGGGCGACCTTCGATCTCATCGATCTGTCGGAGTCGCTGCCGGAAGGTCAGCGGATCCGGGCCTTTGTGGTGGAAGTGCGGGAGCGGGGACGTTGGCGGGAGGTGGTAAAGGGTACATCAGTGGGATATCGTTTCCTGCATCGGTTGCCTGCTCCCATGAAAGGGGAACGCCTCCGGGTGCGCGTGACCGCATCCGTGGGGACTCCGGTATTGGCGCGTTTTGCGGCCTGGCAGTCGTCGGATTGAGCCAGGTTTTTGTGGGTCTGTAGATCGAAAGGTTTTCAGGGGTGGTTATTTGCCCATCTGCGCATCCTATCTTCGTATGAATTTGATTTCTCAGCATTATGGGTCTGTTGTAGACGGACCGAACCCAAATCGACATGAAAGCAACAAACCCGTTCATTGAGGATGCCGCCATTGCCTGGGAGACCGTGGATCCACTCATCCGTCGCAAGGTCATGGGCTACGACCGCCAGCTGATGATGGTGCGCGTGGAATTTAGAAAGGGTGGGATCGGCACCCTGCATCAGCATCCACATTCACAGATCACCCATATCGAATCCGGCGTCTTCGATGTCAGCATCGGCGGGGAGTCGCGCCGCTTGCGGGCCGGGGATGCTTATTATATTCCGCCGGATGTCGTGCATGGCGCCGTCTGCATTGAAGACGGCACGCTGGTGGATGTCTTCAGTCCCATGCGCGAAGATCTGGTCTGATTTTATTAATGCTAACATGATGATCCATCGAAACATGCGGGTTGTATTCATATCAAGGCATTTTCTTCCGATCATCCGATCCTCCCGTTCATGGTTGACCCTGATCCTGCTCTGTCTTTGTTCCGGGACTTTCGCACAGCCATTGTATGATTCTGTCGCGGCCTGGTATCGTCAGGACATCATGTATCTGGGCGGGCTGGCGCTGAAAGAAGCGCCGGTAACGGTCACGGCTACCCGAAGTATTCGTTCGGCCGGTGGTCCGCATGATTTTTTCTCTGAAGGCGACTACTGGTGGCCGAACCCGGTGCATCCTGACAGTCCTTATATCCAGCGCGACGGACTCACGAATCCTGCGAATTTCTTATCCCATCGTCGGTCGATGGTAAGATTCAGCCGGATCATGGGCGACCTTGCCTCTGCCTGGCTGATCACGGGCGAAAGCCGATATGTGCGTCAGGCGATGCGTCATGCGCGTGCCTGGTTTTCGGATACGGCCACGCGCATGAATCCATCTCTCCTGTATGCTCAGGCGATCAAGGGCCGGGCGACGGGTCGTTCGATCGGGGTGATCGATATGATCCAGATGATGGAGGTGGCGCAGGCCCTGCATGTCATGCGGGAAGCTGACGGGGTGGACGGGGATGTGATGGCCGACGCCCGGCGCTGGTTTTCGGAATATATCAAATGGGTGACGACGCATCCTTATGGCGTGCAGGAGGCCCAGGCAAAGAACAATCACGGCACCTGTTGGGTCATGCAGGTGGCGGTATTCGCCAGGTTCACGGGCGATCAATACTGGATGGACAGTTGTCGCCGGCAGTTTCGGCAGGTATTGCTGCCCGGGCAGCTCGACAGTGCCGGACGGTTTCCGCTTGAACTGGCGCGTACCAAGCCTTACGGCTATGCACTCTTCAATCTGGATGCGATGGCCACGATCTGTCATGTGCTGTCCACACCACAGGATGATCTCTGGGATTTTCGCCTGCCGGATGGCCGGACGATGCGCCGCGCCATCGAATGGATGCATCCGTACCTCGCAGATAAGTCGCGCTGGCCCTACAAACAGGATGTGATGTACTGGGAGAACTGGCCGGTGGCAGGTCCCCATCTCCTGTTTGCGTATGTGCGTTACCGTGAGGCTGACTGGCTGAATACCTGGTACTGGCTGCCCCGGTTTCCGAGGGAGGAAGAGGTGATCCGCAATCTTCCGGTTCGGCATCCGTTGATATGGATCGCTCCCTGAAGCCGAAATCGTTTTCGGATTCTGTAGGGCATCGGGGGATTTTAATTCGATAACTTGAGTGTCTGAACGCTACAGACACATGCTACGAAATATCTTCATCGCTTTATCCGCGGCTCCGCTCCTGTTGGCCGTTTCGGCTGATGTTCTGGCGCAAAAGAAGCGTCCCAACATCCTCTTTATCGCCATTGATGATCTGAAGCCGGAGATCGGTGCTTATGGCAGTCGCATCGCCAGGACGCCGAACATCGACCGCCTGGCGGCTTCCGGGACTGTCTTTCTGTCGAATTATTGTCAGCAGGCGGTCTGTGGGCCAACCCGTGCCAGTCTCATGACGGGTATGCGACCGGATCACACCAAGGTGTACAACATGGAGGTCCGTATGCGCGACCTCAATCCGGATATCCTCTCCCTGCCACAGCATCTGCGGGCACAGGGATACTCCACCCAGGGCATCGGTAAGGTGTATGACTCGCGCTGTGTGGACGCGGACATCGACAAACCGTCCTGGAGTGTTCCTTATTATAAGACTGAAGATAAGTACTATGCGCGGGGATTCGGGGAACCGGTCACGGGCAGGTATCAATCGCCTGCCGCTCGTCAGGAGGCCGAACGGCTCATGAAGGAAGCACAGGCACAGGGTATGACGAAACCTCAACTGCGCCAGTATCTGCAGGACAAGGTAAAGCCGGCGGTCGAGAACGCCGATGTCCCGGACAATGCCTATAATGACGGGGCGAATGTGCTGCAGGCCATCGATATTCTCGGTGGACTCGCGAAAGGAGAGGCGCCATTTTTCTTTGCGGTGGGGCTTGCCAAGCCGCATCTGCCCTTTGTAGCGCCGAAAAAATACTGGGATCTGTATCGCCGGGAGGACATGCCATTGGCTAAGTATCAGCAGATGCCGCAGGGTGGCGTGGACATCGCCATGCATAATTCCGGGGAGATCAGGTCGTACACAGACATCGCTCCGCTGATCCGTCCGGAGACCGAAAAGCCTTACGGCGTCACGCTTCCGGAGGACAAACAGCGGGAATTGCTTCATGGATATTATGCGGCGATCTCCTATACGGATGCCAATGTAGGCCGATTGCTAAAGGCGCTGGATTCTCTCGGATTGCGGGAGAATACGATCGTGGTGCTATGGGGGGATCATGGCTGGCATCTGGGGGATCACAATCTCTGGTGCAAGCATTCGACCTTCGAACAGGCTACGCGGACGCCACTGATCATTTCAGCGCCCGGTATTCGTCCCTCGAAAACGCGGTCACATTCCGAGTTCGTGGACATTTTCCCCACGCTCTGCGAACTCACCGGATCGCCGATCCCCGGTCATCTGCATGGTGCCAGTCAGGTGGCGGTGATGAAGGATCCATCAAAAAAAGTAAAGGATTTTTCCGTCAGTCAGTATCCCCGGGCGATCGCCAAGGGGACGCCACTGCCGGCCGGACATACATCTTCCAAGGTCATGGGCTATGCCCTGCGCAGCGGCCGGTATCGTTACACGGTGTGGATGGGCAATGCCTGGAAGAGCGATATGCCCTTTGATGCTTCGGTACTGATCGGGCAGGAATTGTACGATTACGAAGCCGATCCGGAGGAGCGTGTGAACCTGGCGGGGAGCAAGGCGCATGCACAGGCGCAGGCTGATATGCATGCGAAGATGCTTCTGTATTTCTCGGATGCGCGTGCCCGGGCTGTGGCCATGAAAGCCAGGTCTGCCGGGAGTTCCGGCCGATGATTGAAACATCTTCAGTGGTGAATGATGATGAGGACCTGCGGATCTTGTACGTACATGTAAAATAAATATGAAGACGATCTTACGTTCTTTTCTTCTTGGGATCCTGATGTTTTCAGGACTTGTGGCCGATGCGGCTGTCCGGCTGCCCCGTATCTTTTCCGACGGGATGGTCTTGCAGCGGGGCATGCCCGTGCCTGTCTGGGGCTGGTCGGATCGGGATGAGACCGTGACGGTTTCTTTCAATGGAAGTCGCCAACAGGTCACCGCGAAGAAGGGGGAACGATGGAAGATCACGCTGCCCGTGCAGCAGCCCGGTGGGCCTTTTGTGCTGGAGGTCCGTGCATCGGACACGATCACCCTGAAGGATGTCTGGGTGGGGGATGTCTGGCTGTGTTCAGGGCAGTCGAATATGGAATACGAATTGTTCAAGTCGGCGGAATT
>VFQT010001125.1_pt1 | contig 34097 bp, 29 predicted proteins | sample 3512381 | NCBI WGS metagenome assembly VFQT01 (sample SAMN10412376, study PRJNA504923) | tailings metagenome | isolation source: Relicate 2 Philex TSF3 active mining site | place: Philippines: Tuba, Benguet | collected 2017-08-29 | reverse complement strand
CAGTCACTCGGCGAGACGTTCCTCTATTCCTCGCGGCATCGGGTGGGGCTTGCCGGCGACTGGTGCCTCGGGCGGCTGGCAGAGCACGCATTCGAAAGCGGCGTGCGGCTGGGCAAGGCCATCGTCGACAGCTTCTAGTGTAGCGCGTCCGACGTCTGGTCTTCGGGTGTGCCTGGGCTTGCAATCAAATGTTCCGTGAAAAAATCACAATAATATCATAGCATTGCTCGTGTTCCTCTCGACTCCGGAGCTTGGCCCGGAGTACCCCGCTCAGGGAACCAAGTGTCGGAGCCGGCACGCGCGTGTCGCGCATGGAGGCGCGGGCCTCGTGTGCCGCCATTGCAGATTTTCATACGCGAGACGCTAGACTGTGCACCGCCGTGCGCACAAACATGTCTGCGCACTGCCCCAATCCGGCCAAGTCCCTACCCGAATCGGGCGTCCATTTAGAGGCTGTTAGGAGAGAATCGCGTGTTGTGCCGTCCAGGGGCGGCGCGTCAGTCGCGTTGCGTAAGGAACGGGGTCACATGCTTATCGGTGAAATCGACGCACTGGATGTTTCAGTCGAGCATCCCGAGCTTGTTGGGAAGCGTGTTCTTGTTACAGGTGCAGGCAGCCGACTGGCTGGCGAAATCGTGCAGGCCTTCTCCAGTGCGCGCACCCGACTCGTGCTGCACGACGCCGGATCCAAGGACGGGCTCGCCCGAGTGAGCAGGGCCGCGAGGCGGCATGCGATGGACGTCGAAGTGCTTTCGCAAGCGGGCTTGGACTATGCGGCGTCCCTGGACCTCGTTCGCGGCGGTATCCAGCGCTTCGGCGGCATCGATGCCGTCGTGAACATCGCGGACTTGGACGACATTCCCGCTGCCCGTGACGTGCGTGACGACGGCGCGATCGCCGACGTCCTGGCGTTGCCGTGCCTCGTGACACGCGTTGCGGTGAACCGCATGCGGGCGACGCTCAATCGCGGTTCTATCGTGAATATTCTCACGGGCGACCGCAACCGGTGCGCGCGACGGGATCTGGTGAGCGACATGGTGAAGTGTTCGCTGTCCGCCATGACCAGAACGCAAGCACGCGCGTGCGCGGCGGACGGGATCCGCGTGAATGCACTCTGTGCGATGCGCGACGTGACCGGCGATCTGTCCGGGTCTTCAGGATATTCCTTCAGCGGCGAAGCAGATGTCGCTTCGCTCGCGCTGCATCTGGCGAGTCCGCGCGGCCACAATCTGTCCGGGTTGACGTTCGAAGGCTATGCCGGTTGAGCCGGGTCGAAGCGCTGTTCCGAAATCGAACAGAAAATAGCAGAGAATTGACCATACGGCTTAACCGGAATCCAAGGCATTCGATGCAATTATAGGTGACACGGACCGCACGAGACGGCCGCTCAAGAGTTGACAGGACGCGCGCCCCCGATGCCTCACGGCGACGGGGGTCGCTGCTTTTCAGCCGCCCGTCAGCATCGCCAGAATCATGGTTCCGAGCAGAAGCCAACCTACGTTGCGGTTCGATTTGAAGCGTTTCAGGCAGTTGGCGGGCGAGGACGTGTCGAGTGTAACGACCTGCCATGCGAGGAGCCCGGCCGTCGCGCCAAGACCGAGCACGAAGATGGGGCCGAGGGTCATGCCCGCCATGGCCATGGCCGCTCCCCACAAGAGCAGGGCCACGGCGTAGAATCCGGCGACCCAGGTGTGTGTCTGTTCGCCTAGGCGGATGGCCGTCGACTTCAGGCCCATCGACAGGTCGTCCTCCTTGTCCTGATGGGCATAGATCGTGTCGTAGCCGATCGTCCAAAGGACGCAACCCGCGTAGAGCAGGATCGCGGGCCATTCGAGCTTGCCGCGCGCGGCCGTCCAGCCCACGAGAGCGCCCCACTTGAATGTCAGGCCGAGCACGAGCTGCGGCCAGTAGGTCACGCGTTTCATGAAAGGATAGATCGCGACCAGTGCGAGGGACGAGATGCCGAGCACGATCGTGGTGAGATCGAACTGCAAGAGCACGAGCAGGCCCACGAAGCACAGCGCGACCATGAAGATCTTGGCCTGCCTCACCGTCACCTGACCCGACGGAATGGGGCGATTGCGCGTGCGTGCGACGCCCGCGTCGAAATCGCGGTCGACGATGTCGTTATAGGTGCAGCCGGCGCCGCGCATGACGAATGCGCCGATCAAGAACAGCAGTAGGTGCCAGGGATTGGGGAAGGTCTTGCCGTTCGCCAGTTCGGCCAGGGCCAGGGACCACCAGCATGGAAAGAGCAGCAGCCATGCTCCGATCGGCCGGTCGAAGCGGGCGAGGCGCAGATAGGGCCGCGTGCGCGGCGGTGCCCAACGGTCGACCCAGTTGCCCGGCTGGGCGTCTGGAACGATGGGCTGCTGGACGTCTATGGGCGTGGTCATGCTGCGGCTCGAGGGACGGAATGAAATCGTGCGGAAGACGGCGAAACGCCGCCGGCGTTGCCGATCTTGTGGCCGCCGCGCAACGCAAGCGCGCATCCAGACGGCATTTCGATCGGCGGATCAGCGTCCTTAACACCTCGTTAACGATTCACGCAAAGCATTGAATCAGCAAGTCGAGTTGATTCTCTGGGCAGAGACGCCGGCTTGCGACTTGGGTCGAAAATTGGAGATATGAGACAATGGCCAAAGCTGTGAAGACTGCGAAGGCTGCGCCGAAGGCAAAGGCCCCGGCGAAGACCGCGAAGGAAAAGACGACGAAGGCGACGAAGGCGACGAAGATCACCGCAAAGGCGAAGGCCGCGCCGAAGAGGAAGCCGAAGGCCGAGGCCACCGCTCCCGTGGTCGCCGTGGTTCCCGTCGCGCCCCCTGTTGCCGCTCCGGTTGCCGCCGCTCCCGCAAAGAGCGCCAAGCGCTCCGGCACTGCGCGCCGCGCGGCCAGCAAGACGACGAAGGCACGCAAGGCTCCCAAGGCCAAGTCCTCGACGCCCGTCGCCGCCTGATCATTCGGATTGGGTCGCGGACAACCCGTTCAACGGGTCCGCGGCCTGTGAGACGCCTCGGCCGGACCATCGTGGGCAGCGATGTTCCGGCCGATGCTCTTTTGCGGTGCATCGGGTCGCGAACATGGCGGCGAAAGGTCAATCCCGTTGACGCTACAGGGGCATGCCCATAGTTTGCGCCGCAACAGCAAATTCCGCGCGGTCTTCCGCGCCCGAACACGTTCCGGCAGGACAAAATGACGTCAGCGATCGCACCCGCCGAGCATGCGGCCGCGCTACAAGCGCGTGCATGGCCGTTCGAGGAGGCCCGGCGCCTCATGGCGCGCCTGGAGAAGCTGCCGGGCGGACAAGAAAAGACCGTGCTCTTCGAGACGGGCTATGGCCCGTCCGGCTTGCCGCACATCGGCACCTTCGGCGAGGTGGCGCGGACGAGCATGGTCCGTCACGCCTTCGAGGTTTTGACCGAGGGGCGTGTGAAGACGCGCCTGGTGTGCTTCTCCGACGACATGGACGGCTTCCGCAAGGTGCCGGGCAACGTGCCGAACCAGGAGATGCTGGCCAACTATATCGACGTGCCGCTGACCAGCGTGCCAGATCCTTTTTCCGCGCGAGCGGATGCGGACGGAGCATCCGGCGCGGGTGAGCCCCATCGAGGAGCCTATCCCTCCTTCGCGCATCACAACAATGCGCGATTGCGGGGGTTTCTCGACCAGTTCGGGTTCGAGTACGATTTCCTGTCGGCGACCGAAGTCTACAAGTCCGGCGCGATGGACGCGACGTTGCTGCGGATGCTCGAGGTCTACGACAAGGTGATGGACATCATCCTGCCAACGCTCGGGCCCGACCGGCGCGCGACCTATTCGCCGTTCCTCCCGATCAGCCCGCGCACGGGCAAGGTGCTCTACGTGCCGATGGTGGAGCGCAATGCGGCTAAGGGTACGGTCGTCTACGTCGATCCGGAGACGGGCGAGAAGGTCGAAACGAAGGTCACGGGCGGCGCGGTCAAATGTCAGTGGAAAGCCGACTGGGCCTTGCGATGGACGGCGCTCGGTGTCGACTACGAGATGGCCGGCAAGGACCTGATCGACAGCGTGACACTGTCCTCGAAGATCTGCCAGGCGCTGGGCGGCACGCCCCCCGAAGGCTTCAATTACGAGTTGTTCCTCGACGACAAGGGGCAGAAGATCTCGAAGTCCAAGGGTAACGGGCTCACAATCGAAGAGTGGCTGACCTATGCAAGCCCGGAGAGCTTGTCGCTGTTCATGTACCAGAAGCCGAAGACGGCGAAGCGTCTCTATTTCGATGTCATCCCGCGCACCGTGGACGAATATCTGACGTTCATCGCCAAGTATCCGGCCGAGGGGGAAAAGGCGCGGGTGGAGAACCCGGTCTGGCACATCCACGCGGGAAAACCGCCAGCGGCCGAGTTGCCCATCACGTTCGGGCTGCTGCTCAACCTCGTGTCGGCGTCCAACGCGCACGATAAGGACGTGCTGTGGGGCTTCATCCGCCGTCATGCGCCCGGCGCCAGTGCGGAGGCGTATCCGCTGCTCGACCATCTCGCGGGCTATGCGGTTGCCTACTACGACAAGTTCGTAAAGCCGGCCAAGAAGTTCCGGCTGCCCGACGACGTCGAGACGGACGCGCTACAGAAGCTCGATGCCGCGCTTGCCAACCTTCCGGCGGATGCGGATGGTGAGACCATCCAAAGTGCGCTGCTCGACGTTGGCCGCTCGATAGAGCGTTACCAGGACCACGCGAAGAAGAGCCCGAGCGGTGGCCCTGGTGTGAAACTCGAGTGGTTCCAGGCGATCTATCAGATCCTCCTCGGTGAGGAGCGGGGGCCACGCTTCGGCACGTTCGTGGCTCTGTACGGCATTCCCGAGACGCGCGCGCTGATCGCGAAGGCCGTCGCCGGAGAACTCGCTTGAGTCGAACGGCTCGCGAGCTGCCTGCTGCGCGAGCCAACGGAAATGATGGGGGACCATGTACAGGATCGGCGTCGACATCGGCGGCACATTCACGGACTTCGCGCTTTACGACGGACGTGGCGAGACCATTGCCATCCACAAGCGGCTGACGACGCCGCCGGACCCGTCCGAAGCCGTCATCGAAGGCGTCAAGGCGATCGCCGCACAGAATAACGTGGCGATCGGCGATGTCGTCGAGATCGTGCACGGCACGACGTTGGTCACCAACGCGGTCATCGAGCGCAAGGGCGCCAGAACCGGCATGTTGGTGACGGCCGGCTTCGGCGACATCATGGATATGGGCTTTGAGCGCCGCTACGACCTGTTCGATCTGCGCATCACCTATCCCCCCCCCCTGGTGAAACGTAGCCTGCGGCTCGAAGCCATCGAGCGCATGCGGCACGACGGCAGCGTGGAGACGGCTCTCGACGAGGCGAGCGTGCGCGCGGCCGCAGCAGGCTTCCGCGAACGCGACGTGAGTGCCGTCGCCGTTTGTTTTCTGCATGCCTACGCGAACCCCGAGCATGAGCGCCGCGCCGCCGAGATCCTGAAAGCCGAGCTTCCCGGTGTGTTCGTGTCCGCATCGGCGGATGTTTTTCCGAACATGCGGGAATTCGAGCGCTGGACGACGACGAGCGTCAACGCGTTCACCGGACCGATGTTCGATCGCTACCTGAAGCGGCTCGAGACCGAGTTGCGCAACAGCGGTTTCGGTGGCCGCCTCTACATCATGGGCTCGAGTGGAGGGACGCTGACGACGGATACCGCACGTGCCTTCCCGGTGCGGGCGCTCGAGTCCGGGCCGGCGGCCGGCGCACTGATGAGCGCGCACCACGGCCGCGCTTTGTCGCTGCAGAACCTCCTGTCATTCGACATGGGTGGCACCACGGCGAAGGGTGCGTTGGTGCGCGGCGGCGAGCCGGTGAAGAAGTATTCCATGGAGGTCGCGCGCCAGCACGAGTTCCGCAAGGGCAGCGGCATGCCGGTGCGCATTCCCGTGATCGACATGATCGAGATCGGCGCGGGCGGTGGCAGCATCGCGGAAGTGGACGACCGCGGGCTTCTGCGTGTCGGTCCTTCGAGTGCGGGTGCATTGCCGGGTCCGGCCTGCTACGGGCGTGGCGGCGAGCGGCCGACATTGACGGACGCCAACCTGCTGCTCGGTTATCTCGACGCCAATTTCTTCCTCGGCGGCGCCATGCGGCTCGACCGCGAAGCGGCCGAGAAGGCGATATCCCAGCACGTTGCGAAGCCCCTGGGTCTGGAGACGCTGCGGGCCGCCTGGGGCATTCACGACATCATCAGCGAGGACGTTGCGCGCGCCTTCCGCATCCATGCGACCGAGCGCGGCTTCGATTACCGCTCCGGCAGCATGGTGGCCTTCGGTGGCTCGGGGCCGCTGCATGCGCTGTCCATCGCGCGCAAGCTGAAGATCCCTCGCGTCATCTTCCCCGTGGCGGCGGGTGTGATGTCGGCGCTAGGCCTGCTGATCAGTCCGCTCGCCTTCGAGGTAGCGCGGTCGCGGCGCATTCATACGGCAGACATCGACGCGGCGGACTTCGGCGCGACATTCAAGGCGCTGGAAGCCGACGCGAGCGCCTATCTGATCCAGGCCGGAGTGGCAGAGACGGACATCCGCATCGTGCGGCGCCTTGACATGCGCTATCAGGGCCAGGGACACGAGATCGAGGTGACGCTGCCTGAAGCGGCGGGTGCCGACGCCCTGTTCGCGCAGCTCGGTGAACTGTATGGCGCGGCCTACGAGGAGAACTTTACGCTGCGACTCGACGAGCCGACGGAAATCGTGAACTGGAAGGTCGAGGCCATCGGCCCCGCCCCGAGCCTGGGTAGCGGCGTGCGGCTGGCCGGCAAAGCCGGCGCCGAGCATGCGCTTAAGGGTACGCGGCGCGTCTATGTCGACAGCCTCAAGGACGTCGCGGATTGGCCTGTCTACGATCGCTATGGCTTGCAGCCCGGGCAGACCGTCGTGGGCCCGGCGTTGATCGAGGAGCACGAGAGCACCTGTGTCGTCGGCATCGGCGACCGCGTGACCGTGGACGAGCGTCTCAATCTGGTGGCCGAGCTGGAACTCGGTGGTGGGGAGGGCCGGTGATGGCGAAGCAAACTTTCGACGCCGTGAGCCTCGGCATCATGTGGGATCGACTCGTTTCGCTGACGGACGAGATCGTGTCGACGCTGGTGCGCACGTCCTTTTCGACCATCGTCAACGAGAGCTACGACCTAACGGTCGTCGTACTCGACGCGGACGCGAATTCCATCGCGCAGGGTACGTTCAGCGTTCCCGTGTTCATCGGCAGCGCGCCGGTCACGGCACAGCACATGCTGAAGCGCTTCCCGCCCGAGACGCTGAAGCCCGGCGATATCATCATCACCAACGATCCGTGGCTGGGCACCGGGCATTTGTTCGACATCACGATGCTGCGGCCGGTGTTCCGCAAGGGTCGCATCGTCGCCTACACCATGAGCATCACGCATCTGCCGGACATCGGCGGCATGGGCTTCGGCTCGGCGGCGACGGAGGTCTATCACGAGGGCCTGAGGCTTCCCATCTGCAAGCTGTACGACGCGGGCAAGCTCAACGAGCTGATCGTGGAGATCGTACGCACCAACGTGCGTGTTCCCGAGCAGACGATGGGCGACATCATGGCCAACGTCGCCTGCAACGAGGTGGGCGGGCGCGAGCTGCTGGCATTCCTCGACGAGTATGGTCTCGAGGATCTGACGGACCTGTCGCAGGCCATCCGCAGCCAGTCCGAGACGGCGATGCGGGCGAAGATCCGCGAGCTCAAGGACGGTACGTATCGCCATCACATCCAGGTGGAAGGCTTCGAGGGGCCCGCCGATTACCGGGTGCAGGTGGACGTCGCGGGCGACAGCGTTTCGGTGGACTTCACGGGGACTTCGGGCTGCGTGCGGGCGGGGGTCAACGTGCCCTTCTGCTACACGAACGCGATGGCGTTGCATGCCATCAAGACGCTGACGCTGCCGTCGATCCCCAATAACCAGGGCTCCGTCGCGCCGATCAAGGTTTCGGCGCCAGTGGGCTGCATTCTCAATGCGCAGCCACCGTTCCCGACGGGCGGGCGGCACGCCATGGGTCACTTCGTGACACCGCTGATCTACGGCGCGCTGGCGCAGGCGGCGCCCGACCGCGTGCAAGCCGACAGCGGCATGATGAACCTCGTCACGTTCCAGGGGACACGTCGCGATAGCCGGGCGTTTGCCACGATCTATTTCGCGGCAGGCGGCTATGGCGCGCTTTCCGGCCTCGACGGATGGCCGACGCTACCGCATCCCTCGAACATGGCTGCAGTGCCCGTCGAGGTGTGGGAAACGCTGACGCATACCACGATCCTGTCGAAGCGCCTGCGCACGGACTCCGGTGGCGCGGGCCAGTGGCGCGGCGGCCTCGGCCAGACGGTGGAGCTACGCAACGACACCGGCAACATCCTGACGATGCTCGGAATGGGCAACCGCACCATGTTCCCGTCGAAGGGCTTTTTCGGGGGCAAGGACGCGGCACTGCGCGTGCATGCCGTGGATGGCAAGACGGTGCATGCCAAGGGCCGGATCGAGGTGGCGCCCGGCGCGCACATCACGATCACGGAGGCCGGCGGCGGCGGCTTCGGCGATCCGAAGGCGCGCGATGCGGCCGCAGTCGCCAGCGATGTGGCGGAGGGCCTCGTCAGTCCGGATGCGGCAGCAACCGTTTACGGACAGCGCGTGCCGGGTGCATGATCCTCGCGGGGGGCCGGCAAGACGCCCCCGGGAGGAAACGAGAATGCGCAATTCGCGATTGGACATTCGTCCGTACTCGGGTGCGCTCGGCGTCGAGATTCTCGGCGTCGATCTAAGGGAAGCGTTGCCCAAGGGCGCGGTCAGCGAGATTCGCTCCGCGCTCAACGACCAAGGCGTCGTGTTCTTCCGCGACCAGACGCTGACGCCGGAGCAGCAGATCGCCTTCGCGGAGCAGTTCGCGCCGATCAACATCAACCGGTTCTTCAAGGCCTTGGAGGGGCACCCCAAAATCGCCGAAGTGCGCAAGGAGCCAGGTCAGAAGACGAACATAGGGGGCGGCTGGCATACCGATCACAGCTACGATCAGATTCCGGCGCTGGGTTCGATCCTGCTGGCGCGCGAGACGCCGCCGCGTGGCGGCGACACGATCTTCGCCTCCATGGCGCTGGCGTACGAGGCGCTATCGGATGGCCTGAAGCGGACCTTGGCCGGGCTGAAGGCGGTGCATTCCAGCCGGCATGTGTTCGGTGCCAAGGCGCAAGCCGCGCGCGAAGCCGGCGATCGGCTCGGGAATGCCGAGCAGGCGACGCAGGACGCGGTCCACCCCATCGTGATCAAGCATCCCGAAAGCGGTAAGAAGATCCTGTTCGTCAATCCGGGATTCACGACGCACATCGAGGGCTGGGCGGTGCCGGAGAGCAAGGCGCTGCTCGACTATCTCTATCACCATGCGGCGCGGCCAGAGTTCCAGACGCGGTTCAACTGGCGGCCCGGCTCCATCGCGTTCTGGGACAACCGGGCGACGTGGCATCTGGCGGTCAACGACTATCACGGCGAGCGCCGGCTCATGCATCGCATCACGCTGGAGGGCGGGCCGCTCTGCGGGGTCGCGTAAGGCGCGCGATCGCTTCCGGTCGTCACACCGGCGATAGGGCGTTGGCCAGATGCACGGGCCAGCGCCAAGGGACGACCAGCATGGCATCAAGCCCCATCTCGTGGTCGCGATAGAAGGGGTTGCGAGCGACCCAATATTCGGCGGCATCCGTGACACGGGCGGCTTGCGTCGTCGTCAGCGCGGCCTCTGCCTCGGCCATGGTGGCGCGGCGCTTCACTTCGACGAACGCGATGCGTTTGCCCCGCACGGCGATGATGTCGACCTCGCCATAAGGTGTGCGGTGCCTGCGGGCTAGAATTCGATAGCCCTTGGCGATCAAGGCAGCGGCTGCCCGCAGTTCCGCGGCAGAGCCGCGCCGAAGCCGTGCGCGCCGCTCGCGTGCGCGGTCCGGGGTGTCCGTCATCGCTGTCCAGACCTCAACTTGAGAGCGATGTCATAAACCCGAGAGCGCGCGACGCGCAGATGGTCGGAAACGGCACGGGTGGCGTCCTTGACGCTCGTCGTGGGGAGCAGTCGTACGAGTTCGTCGGCGATGGTGTCGTCGGTTGCTTCGGCCGAGGCGTCTGGCGGGGCGACCAGGACGACGATCTCGCCGCGCACGTCGGATTCGGCCAACCGCGCCGCGATGACACTCGCCTTGCCGCGCAGGATCTCCTCGAAGCGTTTGGTCAACTCGCGGGCGACGACGACATCACGATCGCCCAGAACTGCGGCGATCGTCGCAACCAACCTGGCCACACGGCCCGGTGCTTCGAAAAGAACGAGTGTGGCCCGTACTTGCCGCAGTTCCTCGAGCCGCCCCCGTAAAGCGGCCTCCTTTGGGGGGGGGAAGCCTGCGAAGAGAAACGCATCGCTGGGCAGAGCGGAAACGGCGAGACCCGTCAGCACCGCAGAGGCTCCCGGCAACGCGAAGACGCCGTGGCCGGCTTCCGTCGCCGCGCGCGTGAGTTTGAAGCCCGGATCCGAGACGAGTGGCGTGCCCGCGTCGGTGATGACGGCGACGGTGCGGCCCTCGGCCAGCTGACGCAGGATGCGGGGCCGTTCCTCCTCCGCGTTGTGCTCGTGATAGGAGCGCAAGGGGCGGTCGATGGCGAAATGCGCCAGGAGACCACGGCTGTGGCGCGTGTCCTCGCAATAGATCACGTCGGCGCGGGCGAGCACCGCCAGCGCACGCAGGGTGATGTCACCGAGGTTCCCGATCGGCGTGGCCACAAGATAGAGGCCGGGCGCGAGCGTTGCGGCAAGCTGACGCTCTATCTCCACAGCGGCAGCGCGCAGCAGGCCGGTGGCGGCAGCGGAAAATTGCGACGGCGCATCATCTGACATAGCGGGTTCACCTGCACGTGCGCGATTTCCGTGGATTCGCCGCCACGTGGCCCAAATGCACTATTCGGTCATGTGCCGGCGGGCTATCGCCGGCATGTAAGGTTACGAAGTTTTGGCTCCCGGTGGAATGCACGTCGTCGTTTCGGTTCTCCGGCCGTCAGCGACGTGGCAAGGTGGTCCGGGACGAGGACGGAGACGCGGCGCCTGCGTGCCGAGGTCGCGAAAAACAAGAGCGAGGAGCCGTTGCGCGCCGTGCCGAGAGCAATCGATCGCCGTATCATCATGAAGCGTCTCATGCAGGGCGTCGCCCTCGCCGGGACCAGCGGACTAGGCGGCTGCGCTGCAAATCTTGGCGCGTCGGGATCGACTGCATCGATCGATGGCGCCGCCAGCCCAGATCCTCGAACCACCCGCGATTCGGAGAACGCCAAGATCGCGCTGCTTTTACCGCTCTCCGGTAATCCGCAGACGGCGGCCCTGGCACAGGGCATGCGACAGGCGGCGGAGCTTGCCATGTTCGAGCGCGGCTCGAGCCCGATCCAGCTCGCCGTAAAGGACGACAAGGGCACCCCCGAAGGCGCACGTCATGCGACGGAAGAGGCCTTGAAGGAAGGCGCGGAACTCATTCTGGGGCCTCTCTTTTCCCGGTCGGTGGCGGCGGTGAAGCCGATAGCGCGCAAGGCCAACGTTCCGGTGCTTGCGTTCTCCAACGATCCCGCCGTTGCGGGCGGTGGCGTCTATTTGATGAGTTTCTCGCAGGTCAACGAAGTGGACCGGATCGTCAGCTATGCCATCTCACGGGGGCGGCGGCGATTTGCGGCGCTGGTGCCGAGCGATGCGGAAGGCAAGATCCAGGAGGCGGCCTTCCGGCAAGCTGTCGCGCGCGGCGGGGCTGGTCTCGCTTTCGTGCAGACGTACGATATCGGCGCGGGCGGCGTGGTCGGCTCGGCTGGCCGCATGCGCGATGCGCTGGAGATGTCCGACGATGGCTCGGGCGCGGTCGATGCACTGTTCCTGCCGGCTGGTCAGGATACGTTGCGACAGGTCGCGGGCATGGTGACAGCCTTGCGTCTCGATCCCGGGCGCGTCCAGCTTCTCGGCACCAGCGCTTGGGATTTTCCCTCGGCTTCACTCGTCAAGGGTGTTCACGGTGCCTGGTTTGCGGCGCCCGATCCGCGCGGCTGGGTTGATCTCGCCGAGCGCTACGGCAAAGCCTACCGGACGATGCCGCCTCGCCTCGCCTCTCTGTCTCACGATGCAGTGGTGGTGGCGGCTTCGCTGGCGACGGGACCGAAAGCCAGCCGCTTCTCCGTTCCCATGTTGACGCGGGCGACAGGCTTCATCGGTTCCGATGGCGCTTTCCGCATCGATCCGGCCGGCTTCACGAGACGCGACCTGGCGATACTCGAACTTGGTGCGACCGGTCCCGTGGTGATCGACAGGCCGACCGCCACGCCCCAGACGCAGTCTCCACTCGCATCGACGAATCGCCTTCCCGGCCTTGCCGGCAACATCCCGTCCGATGCCGTGACCCGGTGATCCGCTGGCCGGGTATTCGCGTTCCGATATTGACATGCGGCGCGGCGTTCAACAAAGTCCGCCGCGATGAATTCTATCGCCCCGGGCCGGCGCGGCAGGGGCATTCCACGGAAAGCTTGCCCTATGGTCCAGCTCACACTGCCCAAGAACTCCACGATCACCTCCGGGAAGACCTGGAACAAGCCCGAAGGCACAGGTGAGTGGAAAGAATTCCGCGTTTATCGCTGGAACCCGGACGACGGGCAGAACCCGCACGTCGACACGTATTGGATCGACCTCAAGCAGTGCGGTCCGATGATCCTGGACGCGCTCATCAAAATCAAGAACGAGATCGACCCGACGCTGACCTTCCGGCGCTCATGCCGCGAGGGAATTTGCGGTTCATGCTCGATGAACATCGACGGGACAAACACACTGGCGTGCCTCAAGGCCATCGAGGACGTGAAGGGGCCCGTGAAGATCTACCCGCTGCCGCACATGGAGGTGGTGAAGGATCTGGTTCCGGATCTGACGAACTTCTACGCGCAGCATCGCTCCATCGAGCCTTGGCTGCAGACCACGACGCCGACGCCGCCGAAGGAGTGGAAGCAGGCGAAGGAGGACCGCGAGAAACTTGACGGTCTTTACGAGTGCATTCTTTGCGCCTGCTGCTCGACCTCGTGCCCGAGCTACTGGTGGAACTCGGACCGCTATCTGGGGCCGGCGGTACTGTTGCAGGCCTATCGCTGGGTCATCGATAGCCGCGACGAGGCCACGGGCGAGCGTCTCGACAACCTCGAGGACCCGTTCCGCCTGTATCGCTGCCACACCATCATGAACTGCGCGAAGGCATGCCCGAAGGGCCTGAATCCCGCCAAGGCTATTGCCGAACTCAAGAAGTTGATGGTGGAGCGCCGGGTCTGAGCCCGGCGCAGCCGTCCTCGCAAAATATCGGCGTCGGTCGCGAAATGGGGGCTCGGTTCAGCCGAGCGTCCAGCCGCCATCGACAACGAGATGCGTTCCGGTCACGAGACCCGAGGCATCCGATGCAAGGTAGACGATCGCGCCCATCAAGTCTTCGATCTGGCCGATCCTGCCGAGCTTGATCTTCGACAGAACGAAATCTTTGAACGCCTGATCGGCAAGGAAGCCCGCCGCCAGCGGCGTCTCTATAAAGGTCGGGCATAGCGTGTTGGAGCGAATGCCGTGCGGCGCCAGCTCCCATGCGATGCCGCGCGAGATACCTTCGAGGCCCGCTTTGGTGCCGCAGTAGACCGTTCGGCCCGGCCCGGTGATGAATGCCATCTGCGACGAGACGTGGATCAGGGAGCCCTTGGTGCCTGTCTCGACCATGCGCTTGGCCACTGCCTGGGCAACCACGAATGCCGCGCGGACGTTCAGATTCAGCAGGTGGTCGAGATCCTCCAGCTTGAAGTCGATGAACGGCTGCGGGCGATTGCCGCCTGCGTTGTTGACGAGCACGTGGAACGGCTCCGACGCGCCGACGATTCTTTGTACGGCCTCGGCGTCGGTGACGTCGAGAACCAGCGCCTCGGCGGAGCCGCCTCTGTCGCGAATTGCGGCGGCGGCGCGTTCGATCTCATCCTCTGTTCGGGCTGCCAGCACCACGTGGGCCCCGACGTCGGCCAGCGCGGTCGCCGCCCCCAGGCCGATGCCGCGCCCCGCTCCCGTGACGAGGGCCCGCTTGCCGTCGAGCCGGAACGTCGGTGTCTGGGGGAGCTGCATGTTCGTTTCCTCGCTTTATCTGCTGGTGATCTCTCGGTTCTCGGCAGCCGGTCGCGGTCCGTAGTCGACGCGCACGAGATAAAGGCCGCGTGCTGGCGCGAGGGCGCCGCATCGTGAACGGTCGCAAGACTCGAGGGCGGCTTTCATGTCATCCGGCGACCAGCGCCCTTCGCCGACGTGCTTGAGGCTGCCGACGATCGAGCGCACCTGGTGATGCAGGAAAGAGCGTGCCGAAGCGCGGATCTCGATTTCCTCATGCACCTGCTCGACGGTGAGGACGTCCAGCGTCTTGACCGGTGAGCGTGCCTGGCAACCGGCGGCGCGGAACGTCGTGAAATCGTGCTTTCCCAGCAGATAAGTTGCCGCCTCGGCCATAGAGGCGACATCCAGCGGCTTCTGCACCCACCAGACGCGGTTGCGGGTGAGAGCCGGCGGCGCGCGGCGCGACAGAAGGCGATAGAGATAGTGGCGCGCCGTCGCGGAGAAGCGTGCGTCGAAATCGGCCGCCACGATGTCCGCCTCGACGATGACGATCGGATCCGGCTTGAGGTGATAATTCAGCCCCTCTCGGATCTTGAAGGCGGGCCACGCCCGCGCGAGGTCGAAATGGGCGACCTGACCCGATGCGTGCACGCCGGCGTCCGTACGGCCGGCGCCGCGCACGACGACATCCTCGCCTGTCAGGTTGCGGATCGCCTCGGTAAGGCGACCCTGAATCGAGGTGCCGACGGCCTGGGTCTGCCAGCCGACGAACGGCGTGCCGTCATACTCGATGATGATGCGATAGCGCGGCATGGGGCTGGGGCTCGATGAGAAGCGGCGCGCCGAACCTCGTGACGCGCCGCTCTTGCCAGTCCCCTAACGCGTTGGTCGCCCGAGAACAAGGCCGGTGGCGGCTCAGTGCTTGGCGTGCCCGCTGCCGGGACCGTGCGGGCCAGCCCTGTGGAAGGGGGCCGAGCTGCCTCGCGTCGGCTTGCCGTAACCGTAACCTGCGGGAGGCGGGGCGGCGTGGTGGCCGCGGCCCCCATAGCCGGTCGCGTAACCGGCGACGCCTGCATCGCCCCGGTCGCCGCTCTCGGTGGGCGCGAAGCCCCCGCCATGGTCGTAGTTGTGGGAGATCGTGCGGTTTTCCTCGAAGCTCAAGCTCATCGGAGTCTTCCCGCCGGGATTGATGACGACCTTTGTGTGCGGCGGAAGGGGACGGAAGACGCGGACGCCCTCCTCCAGAGTGACCGTGGCGCCGTAGAACGGCCGAGTCTCGACCCGGGTCGTCGTGGCGCTCTGCGCGAATGCGGCGGTCGAGAGGGCCATCGAGGCAGCGGCGGTGATGATCGTGGCAAAGGTTTTGGTACGCAACATCGGTCGGCTCCGTTTGGTAAGCAGAACTCTTGCCGAAACTCTAGCGCCCCCGCCCGGGACACGACGTAACGAATCGTCAATGGCGTTAATGGAGGCCGGCGGTAAGCTTGGGCTGCCGGGGCCTTCAAGGTCTGGCGCGCAAGAAGGCGCAGACGCCATCCTTGTACGTGCGGTCGCCAACGGCCTTCATGTGGTCGCGGCCTTCGAGGACCAGTGCCTGGGCCCCTGGGATGATGTCGGCCAGCGCTTGCGCGGAGCCCGCGATCACGTCCTCGCTGCCAACCGCGACCAGAACGGGGCACGTCAAGGTTGCGAGTGCGGTGGTCGTCAGCGGATCGCGCGCGGATCGGATGCATGCGGCGAGTGCTTTGAGGTCACTCTTCGTCTGTTCGGCGAAGGCGCGGAAGGTGCGGGCGGTGGCGTTGGTCACGTCGTCGATGGTCGGCGCTTCGAGAGCGGCGGCGATGGGGCCGGTTCCGGCCATAGGGCGCACCATGTTGCCGCCTAGGCCGCCGAAAACGATGCTGCGCACGCGGTCGGGATGCCCCAGCGCCAGGAACGCGGCAATGCGTGAGCCCATCGAGTAGCCCATCACGTCGGCGCGGGCGATGCCGAGGTGGTCCAGCAGACGGCGGACATCTTCCGCCATGATCGGGGCGCTATAATCCTCGGGACGGTGGAGCTTGGCAGAGGCACCGTGACCGCGATTGTCTATGGCGACGACGCGCCGCCCCTCCTTTACGAGCGTTTTCACCCAGCCCGTATCGACCCAGTTCACGGTCGCGTTCGACGCGAAGCCGTGGACGAGGACGATCGGTTCGCCCTCACCTTCGTCGAGGTAGGCGATCTCCACGCCATCGGAAAGAAAGCTCGGCATATCGTTTTCTCGCGCCCGGCTGCGACCAGCCATCCCCTGTGCTTGCGTTCGGTGTCCCATTATGGTGTCTGACGGACCAACAACCGCCAGTGGATGCCAGGGAATCACAGGATGGCCGCCTCGACCACCCCCCATTTCGCCAACGACCTCGGTGTCGAGAAGATCTCCGTCGGGGTCAAGGAGTTCCAGTGCATGGGGGCGCGGCCGCCCTATGACCATCCCCACGTGTACCTGGACATGGGGCAGGATAGCCAGATCTTATGCCCATATTGTTCGACACTCTATGTGCTGGACGAGCGCTTGGCCGACGACGAGACCGATCCCAAGGGTTGCCTCGTCCGCCACGAGAACGCCTGAACCAGACGCACGAGACCGAGGTTCGGCGCCTTGACGAAGCCCAAAATGCCCATCCTTATCGCCGGCGGCGGCATCGGGGGGCTGGCTTTGGGCATAGCACTTGCGCGCCTGGGCATGCGTGCGCACATCCTCGAACGGCGCCCGGAGTTCTCGGTAGCCGGGGCCGGCATCCAGATCGGACCGAACGGAGCGCGTGCGCTCGATTGGCTTGGAGCGCTAACGCACCTTCTGCCGCACTGTGGCCGTCCGCGGGCGATCGAGGCGCGCGATGGCCGATCGGGCTTGATATTGGCCACGCTTCCGTTGGGCGACTGGATCGCGGCGCGGCATGGTGCGCCATACCTGGTGGCGCATCGGCGTGACCTGCAAGCCGCGCTGCTTGATTCGGCACGTCGTGAGCCGCTGCTGGAAATTTCGACGGGGTTCGAGGTTGCCACGATCCAGGAGACCGCACATGGAGTCTGCGTGGTTTCCCCTCAGGGAGCTTCGGCTTCTGGCGTCGCGCTGGTAGGCGCGGACGGGGCGTTCTCGAAGGTGCGAAGGTATCTGCATCCGGGTCTCGATCCTCAGTTCAGCGGCCGGACGGCTGCGCGTGCGGTGATCCCGCGCGCGCAGGCAGCGCCTTTCCTGTCGCGCGATGCGACGGGCGTTTGGCTGTCGCCGCATGGGCATGTCGTCCACTACCCCGTGAGCGGCGGGCGCGAGGTGGCGCTGGTCATCATCCGCGTGGAGGATCGCCGCGAGCCGGGCTGGAGCCGTGATGTGCCGCCCAGAGAAATCGGCGCGGCGCTTGCTGGGTTTTCTGGGGAATTGAAGGAGGCGCTCACCGCGATCGACGGCTGGCAGGGCTGGGCGCTCTACGGACTGTCACCGCTGCCCTTCTGGTCGCGTGGGCGCATCACGCTGCTCGGGGATGCCGCGCATCCGATCCTGCCGTTCTTGGCGCAGGGCGGCTCACTCGCGCTGGAGGATGCGGTGACGCTGGCGGTTCGGATGGCAGAGCGGCCCGAAGACGTGCCAGCAGCCATCGCCGCCTATGCGCGGGACCGCATGGAGCGTGCCAATCGCGTGGTGGCGGCGTCACGGGAGAATGGCCGGATCTTCCATATGGACGGCTTCATGGCAGCGGCACGGAATGCGGCCATGCGCCTGCTACCGCCGCAGCGCGCAATGGCGCGCTACGACTGGGTCTATGCGTGGCAGGTGCCGGTCACGCATCCTGGTACATGAAGTGATCGCCGCAGGAGGTGAAGCGGCCGATCGAGGGCGTGGGGAAGTGGCCCGTGCAGATCAGCGTCGAGGTATCCGCGAACCGTCCGAAGAACTTGCGACGCGTCTCGCCGGCAAGCTTGGAGCTGTAATCCGACATCATGCCGACTTCGGGGTACCGGGCCTGGATCGGCGAGTGGATCATGTCACCGGTGATGACGGCGTCGGCGCCCGGTTTACCGACGTGAACCGCGTAGTGGTCGATGGTGTGGCCCGGCGTTGGGATCAGCGTGACGAGGTCGTTCAGGCAGTGGTCGCTCTTCACGACCTCGGTACGGCGTGCCTCGACGATGGGAAGTACCGAATCGGTGACCCAGGGGCAGGCGCTGGGGTCTTGCTTGTGGCGCTCGGTCCAGAACTCCAGCTCGCGATCGGAGAAGACGTATTTCGCCTTAGGGAACGTGGGCACCCAGCGGCCGTTCTCGAGGCGCGTGTTCCAGCCGGTGTGATCGACGTGCAAATGCGTGCACATCACATAATCGATGTCCTCGAACGTGAGGCCCGTGGCGGCGAGCGCTTTTTCGTAGCGATCCGAGTTCATCATGTCCCAGAACGGGCGATGAGGCCGCGGCTTGTGGTTGCCCACGCACGTATCGATCATGATGTTGTGGTGCGGCGTGCGCACGACGTAGCTCTGAATGCACAGGACGAGCTGGCCGGTCTTGGGATCGACAAAACGCGGCTCGAGCCAGGACTTGTTCTCCTCGTGCATCTCGCGCGTGTATGTGGGGAAGAACTGGAACGGATCGAAGAACGGCCCTTCTTGCTCCACCACGCGCTGGATCGTGATGTTGCCCAACGACAAGCCTTTGCTCATTTCGTTTCCTCCGTGCGTTGCTGGCGCTGCCGCCGGGAACTATAGTCGCGCTATTCGACGAGTGACACTCGATTTGACCAGCGGCTGGGATCAGCCGCCATGCGCCCGCGTCACTCCACCGGCTGGCGTGCACTGCACTTTTGCGTTCTAGTCTTCGAATATGACGCTTGCAGACGACACAGGCGATTCGGGTGGGAAAGGCATGACTCTGCACATTCGGCGACCATTCCTTGCATTCGCGTGTCTTGCCGTCGCGATGCTGCTGACGACGAGCATCGGGTCACAGGGCTGGTGTGCCGATGCCGCCAAACCCAAAGCCGACGAAAATATCGGTGCGGTGCTGCTTTTCGAGCCGGCGACCGGCAAGGCGCTCTACGGGGTGAACATCGACGAGCCGTGGTTTCCCGCATCGCTCACGAAGATGATGACGGTCTACCTGACCCTCGATGCGGTTCGCGCCGGGCGTCTGACCTGGGAAACCACGGTACCTCTTTCGGACAAGGCACGTGCCCAGCCCGCGACGCGGATTGGTCTACGCAAAGGCATCGACATTACGGTGGCCCAAGCCGTGCGTGGTGTGATCCTGCGCTCGGCTAACGATTTCTCGATGGCGCTGGCGGAACTGATCGCGGGCAGCGAGGAAGACTTCGCGAGACTGCAGAACGATACCGCGAAGCGGCTGGGCATGACGCGCACGCTCTTCAAGAACCCGCACGGCCTGCCCGATGCCGAGCAGGTGACGACCGCTCGCGATTTCGCGAAACTGACGATGGCGCTGGGCCGTGACTTCCCAGAGAGCACCGAATTGTTCTCCACCCGCGAGGTGCGGATCCACAAGCAGACGTTCCACTCGCAGAACGATCTGCTGCGCACGCTGCCGGGCGCCGATGGCATGAAGACGGGCTTCACGTGCGGGTCGGGTTACAATGTCGTCGCCACAGCGATGCGTGAGGGCCGCCGTCTCGGCGTCATCATCTTGGGAGCGCTGACGCGAGATGGACGCTCGAAGCGCGCGCGAGATCTGCTCGAGGCCGGTTTCGCGTATGTCGAAGGCAACGAAGTCGAGATCGACGGTCAGGCGCTGAAGACCGTGGCGCTCGATCGCGTGCCCGTGAGCCACGATACGGAAACACCCGCGCACGACATGACCCGCATCACCCGCACACGCAAGTGCGGCAACCGTGTCGCGCGCAGGGGACGGCAACTGGCGCGGCCGACCTTGGTGACGGTCAAACCGGCTGGTGTCGCGAGGGATGAGCCTGTGGATTCCGTCGCTGCCGGTGTCATCACCGCGCCGTCGCCGCTGGTTGCCGCTAAGAAACACTGACACGCCGGCCGCTACGGGCGCCTCAAGAGGCGCTTGTTCTACCGGCCAGGCGTGTGACTTGTGGCGTGCTGGTCGAGATGCCGGCGTCGCCTTGTCCTCGCACGATGACCTCGCGGTGCGGGTAGGGGATCTGGATGCCGTGCTCGCGGAAGACGTCCCAGATCGCGAGCAGCGCCGCGCCGCGCACGTTGGTCAAGCCTTCGTCGGGGTCGTTGATCCAGAAGCGCGCCACGAAATCGAGCGAGGACTCGCCGAAGGCCACGAGATGGCAGATCGGCGGCGGGTCGGCCAGGGCGCGGTCGAGGCTGGCGATCGTGTCCGTGACGAGTTTCCTCACGACGTGAGGATCGCTGTCGTAGGCGACGCCGAACTTTATCTCTATGCGAATATTGCGGTCCGTGTAGGACCAGTTGACGACGCGCTCCGTGATGAACTGTTCGTTCGGGATCAGGTACTCGGCGCCGTCCCGCGTGACCACTGAAACGTACCGGGCGCGCATAGAGGTGATCCAGCCGAACGTGGTGCCGACCTGGATGATATCGCCGGGTTTCACCGAGCGATCGGTCAGCATGATGATGCCGCTTGCGAGGTTGGAGGCCAACTTCTGCAAGCCAAAGCCCAGACCTAGACCGAAAGCGCCGGAAAAGACCGTGAGGATGGTGACGTCTATGCCGGCGGCCGACAGAGCGATCAGCACGGCGATAGCGACAGAGACGGCCTTGGACAGCTTGCCGACGAGGACCTGAAGGCTGGGACTCAGCAGGTCGCTCTGCTTGAGATTCTTCTCGAGGATGTCGCCGACGACGTTGCCAAGCCACAGAAGTACACCCAGCACGGCAATCGCCTTCACGACCGTAAGCACCGAAATGCGGACGCCGCCGAACGACAGGGCAACAAAGTCGAGCGACGCGATGGTGGTCTCGAGCCAACCAACGATGTAAAGGGCGGCCACCGACCACACCGCGATCGCGACGATCTTCGCCAGAGATCGTTTCCGGATGGTACGGGATAGGATGCTGACGAGCGTCCAGGTCGTGGCGAGGCTGGCGGACAGCGCTACGAAATAGCTATTGCTCGGCCAGGTGAACTCACGGAGCAACTTGGCCGCTGCCCAAAGCAGGGCCGCGAAAAGCGCCCAGTGCAGACGCCGGAGCAAGGCCACCAGGAAGCGGAGCAGCGCCGGCTGCTGCTCGATGCGCCGCAGCCGGGCCTCGAGCCAGGGCTCTAGATTCCGGGTTATCAGAACCGCGCCCAGCCAGCAGCCGGCGATGATGAGAGCCTGATAGATCGTCCAGACGGTGAGGAGATTCAGGAATGACAGCCAGATGCTCTCGACCGCTTTGGGCATCTGGAGAAATAGTCCGTTCATCGTCACCTCGTGGTGAGCCCGGCCGGGCAGTTCTGGCGCAGAGCATGGGGTGGCCGCCCGTTGCATCGGGTGGCGTTTCGCTGAGCCACATTGCTGGTAGCGGCGTGCCCGACCAGGGCGAACGCGGCTCGTTCGAATCATTTGCCCGTACGATATGCCAAGTCCGGCGGGCGGAAATTGGACGCCGAATTCATCGCTGTGGATGATCGCGCGGGACGAGAAGCGGTGGGCGATCGCGCAAAGAAAAGGCCCGCGGCCGGGGGACGGACCGCGGGCTTAGAGCGTGACGCCACTATGGGGGGGATAGGTGGGACGGCGCCACGTTTCGGACAGTCACATTCAATCCCAACTGCGGCAAAAATGCAAGCCGGAGCCGAAAAAATAATTAAAGTTCCGTGAAGGTTCTCTCGCCAACTCGAATAAAACCACTGGTAGCGTACCACTACGTATGACCAATGTTCAACAGAACTGCCGCATGGCGTGAGTAAATTTTATTTATTATCAGCAAGTTAATTCCTGCGTGTCGCACGTCTCACCAAATCGCACCTCCAATCGCCCCCGAGGCCAGGAGCCGGCAGCCTGAAGTTGCACGCACAAGGGTTCCTTCTATTTTGTCCTTGCAATCTATGGGTGCTGGACGTGATTCGCTTGCGCGACGCGAGCACCGGCAGCCCTCAGACGAAAAGCCACATTGGCAACCAACGCGGGCCATATTGGCGGGTTACGCAGGCAGAATGACGCCCTGCCGACGGCCGGGCGGGCTTTCGTTTCGAGCGGCACGTCTGTCATGATCCATGCCCTTCGCGCCTTTGCCAGCGCTCTGGAGTTCCTGATCGGCGTACTGCGCCGTTTTGCAGGCTTGCTGGCCGTGCCGTTCATCCTGGCGCCGCGGTTTGGCCCGCTACGCCACCTCGTGACGGTGACGTTCGCCTTCGTGGGCTTCGCCCTCGTACTCGTCTACGTCGTGGCGCCTGCGCGCGGGATCATCGGCCACTACCTACATGGTCAGCGGCTACGCTACGATGCGGAGCGTTGGATGGCGACCGCGATCTTCGATCGGCACGGCCAGTTCGTCGGGACGTTCGATCCGAGGCTCGACAGCCAGGGCGACGTCAACTGGACGGGCGAGGCGATCGAACTGGCCGGCTACACGGCAAATCCCGATCACAAGTCCATTCCCGTGCGCGAGGTGCCGGAGCACTACTGGCGCTGCCTCACCTTTCACGAGGACCGCTACATCGGGAGCTGGCTCAACCCTTACGGCATCGACCTGCTCGGGGTACTCAAGATTCCGTACTCGACGATCAAGCGCTCCATTGCTCTCGGGCGACCTAGCCTCGGCGTCGGCGGTTCGACGCTGCCGATGCAGTTCGCTCGTGTCATCTACAAGACACCGCCCAGCTCGCGCGAGAGCGGTTTCACGAAGCTCAAGCGCAAGCTCGGTGAGTGGTGGCTGGCGCCGGTCATCTATCAAGAGCTGACACGCGGTGGGGACGACCTGCCGCTGAAGCAGTGGGCGGCCAACCACCTCTGGCTGGCGCAACGCACCGGGGGAGCGTCGCTGCACGGCGTCGAGATGACGAGCCGGATCGTGTTCGGCAAGGAGGCGAAGGACCTGACGGTCGCGGAACAGTTCGTGCTGGCTTCGGCCGTCAACAAGCCGATCATCCTGTTGCAGGGCAACGAGCGTCTCAACGCCGTGCGCCTGGATCACTGGCGGTACATCACGGAGGTGCGAGCGCGGACGTGCGCCGAGAAGCTCATCGTGGATGAGCAACTCAAGAAGGACGTCGTGTTCGCGTTGGTCGGGCTGGCTGGCGGGCCACCGGATCCCAAGGTGCGTCCGAAGCTGCAGGAGGCGCTCGAGCGTCATGCGCCGCGCTTGGCGCAGCGTGCGACGGCCAATCCGATGATACGCGCAAACGCACTGCTGCCAGCCGCGCGCTTCGGTATCCGCGAGGAGATGAAGCACCTGCATGGCAAAGGCTGGCGGGAAGCGGTTCGCGGTGTGACGACGACGCTCGATGTTTCGGACAATCTGGCGTTCGGCGATCGGGTTCTGGCGCGTCTGCGCACGCTCGATGCGAGATGGGGCAGTCATCTGGCGCCCGGATTCACGCTCGATCCCGCAAAGATCGGTGTGCAGGGTGACGGCTCGAAGATGCCGCAAGTGATCATCGCTGCCGCGAATGCCAACGGCGAGATCGTCCGCTACTTCGACAATGGCCAGACGGGCGCCTATTTCGGATCGCCGTTCGCACGGGACAGGGCCAGCGGGCGTTACGATCCCGCGCGCGAGCAGCGGCGCATCGCCTCTGTCGGCAAGATGCTGGTCGCAATTGCGGCGGGTAACGGGCGTCGCGACAGCATCGACAGCCTGTATGCAGATGCGCTGGCACCCGAGAGCGGCAAGGCCGAGACGTGTGCCAAAGGGGCCGGCACGACGCCGGGTGACCGGCGGGCGCTCGTCGCTTTCGCCTGCTCACTCAACCGGCCTCTGGAATGGCGCGCTGCGGCGCTCGGCCAAGCCCGCATCCGCAGGCTTATCGACGGATTCGGTTTCACCATGCCGCCGTCTGCTTCGGTCCAGGAGGCGACGCCGCCCTCGACAGCTGCGACGCGCGGACTGATCTCGGGCTCCCCGCAACGCGTGCACCACATGGCCAGCGTGATCCTGGCGGGGCTCACGGGGCGTGCCTCCGCTTCCGTCGCACCTCCGACGCTCGTGAAAGATTATGACTTGGGTGCCGTTTCGCTGCGCGAGACGCACGCCGCTCCACGCCCCATCGTACCCGAGCGTCTGATGCGTCCTGGTGGGCGTGCCTTTGTTCGCTCCGTGCTGCAGGCGCCGCTCTGCTATCGGCAGAACGGGCAGCCGCATGGCACGCTGAAGAGCCTGTCGCGCTGGTGCGCGGCCGAGCGTGCGGGCCTCACGCTCCATTTCGCCAAGACGGGTACGGATACCACCGAAGATCCCAACCAGACGGTCGATATCTGGGTGGCCGGCGGCCTGCAGTTCTCGACCGGCCGCGCCTATTCCTACGTCGTTCTCGTAGGGACCGGTTCGACCAGCGAGCCATTCGGCCGCAGCATGCACGCAGGACAGGTCGCCGCGCCGCTCCTGGAGATCCTGCTCGAGGACCTGGAGCGAGCCCAAGGTAGCCGGCACGCGGTGCGCGCCATGGCGACACCGCACGCAACCGCCACGCCGCCGGAAACCAGCGATCGCCCGCGTCGTGCGAGGTTCCAGCCGAAGGACGCGGCACGCCGAGCGGCGCGGGCCGCCGCCGACTGACGCGGGCATTGCCTATCTGTAGAGTTCGGCCCCGAAATTCCGCTCGGGATCGAACTCGGGCGACAAGCGCCCCGTGGGCCTTGCCGCCTCTCCAGCCTCGCGCGGCAGGAACAGACCGGAGCCGGCATTCGCCGTAAGCTTACCGCTGTCCACGATGACGCTGCCGCGACGCAGTACCGTCACCGGCCAGCCTTCCAAGGTGCGTCCGACGTAGGGGGTGTAGCCCGTTCGATCATGGACGTCCTCGTTGCGGACCTCGACGCGCTTCTTGGGATCCCAGATGCACACGTCGGCATCGGCACCGATGAGAATGTCGCCCTTCTTGGGATGCAGGCCATACATGCGTGCGGGTGCGGTCGCAGTCCACTCGACGAACTTCTGGAGGCCGTAGCGACCTTTCGACACCATGGCGTCGAACAGCAGCGGCATACGCAGCTCGAGACCCGGCATGCCGTTGGCGATTTCCTTGAAGCTCGGATTCGGCCCCGCGCGCAGCTTTCCGGTTTCATCGAAGCGATACGGGGCATGATCGGACGAGACGAACTGCAGGTCACCAAGTTCCAGCGCCTGCCACAATGCCTCCTGATCCTCCTTCGTGCGCAAAGGCGGGCTGCACACCCATTTGGCCCCCTCGAGTCCGGGCCGGTCGAGATCATCGACGGTGAGGGTGAGGTATTGCGTGCAGGTTTCCCCGAACAGCTTGAGGCCCCGACCCCGCGCTTCGCGGATCACGCGGCAGCCCTCGGCGGTCGACACGTGATAGATGATCACGGGTTGATCGACCAGCTCGGCGAATGCGGCCAGACGGTAGAAGGCTTCAGACTCGCACAAGCGCGGATGATGAATGGCGTGATATTTCGGTGCGACGTAGCCGCGCTCGACGAGCCGGCGGCCCATCCACGAGATCATGCCGTTGTTCTCGGCATGGACGCAGACCATCGCCTTGTTCTCGCGCGCCGCGATGAGCGTATCGAGAAGCTGCTCGTCGTCCACCTTCGTGTGTTGATAGGTCATGAAGAGCTTGATCGAAGCATGGCCCGACTTGACCAGCGGCGGCAGCTCTTCCTTCAAGATCCGCGCGTTGGGATCTGCCAAAATCATGTGAAACGCGTAGTCGACGATGGCGCCCTTTCGGGCGAGCCCATGATAGTCTTCCACCACCTTGGCGAGGCTCGCACCTTTGTGCTGGGCCGCGAAACACACGACGGTCGTCGTGCCGCCGTGAGCTGCGGCGGAGGTCGCGCTTTCGAAATTGTCGGCGTTCATGACGCCCATGCCCGATAGCTGCTCGATGTGAGCGTGACCGTCGACGCCACCCGGAGTCAGGATCTTCCCCGTCGCGTCGATCTCGCGTTTGCCGGTTCCGAGACTGCGGCCGATGGCGCTTATGGTCTCGCCGTCGATGGCGACGTCGGCGTGGAACGTGCCCCCAGACGTTGCGACGAGGCCGCCGCGAATGACGATGTCGTGCTGTGTCATGAACCGGTCTCCGGACGCTGCTTTCGTACCCTCTTCAAGCTTCGTGCAGGGCGTGCTGCCGCGCAAGGGTGTTGCGCGTGCCGGGATCGGGCTGCTGAGCGGCAAGCCTCGGGCGTGTCGCCGGCTCGGCAGGCTGGCGTCAAGGCGCGGGCCAAACTAACATCTGCGACCAGCCCGCCGACGGCTTTGCGTTGCGTGCGAGGTCGAAAAACTCCAGTGCCGTCTTCCAAGGAGGAAGCCACCATGTCGTTCTACAGAGGTATGACCGCCACGAACGTCACTCTGACCGGAGACAGCGGTACGCCCATCACCGCTTACGTGGCGCGGCCTGAAGGGCAAGGGCCGTTCCCTGCGGTCGTTCTGGTGCATCACCTGCCCGGCTGGAGCGAACTCTATATCGAGATGACGCGCAAATTCGCGCACAATGGCTACATCGCGATCTGCGCGAATCTCTACGAGCGCGCCGGCGAAGGGCATCCCGACGACGTCGCCGCAAAGGTGCGTGCCGATGGCGGCATCCCCGACTCCCAAATGGTGGGCGATACCGCCGCAGCGGTGGCATGGGCGCGCGCTCAGCCCGGTCACAACGGGAAGGTCGGCATCTTCGGATCGTGCTCGGGTGGCCGGCACGCCTTCATCTACGCTTGCGCCAAGACGGATGTCGATGCGTGCGTGGATCTCTGGGGCGGTCGCGTCGTCATGGGCAAGGAAGAACTCAACGCCAAGACCCCTACGGCGCCGATCGAGATGACGAAGAACCTTTGCTGCCCACTGCTGGGTATCTTCGGCAACGAGGATCGCGCACCGAGCCCGGAACAGGTGGACCAGCACGAGGCGGAGTTGAAAAAGCACGGAAAGTCTTACGAGTTCTATCGCTACGACGGCGCCGGCCACGGTATTTTCTACTATCATCGGCCAATGTATCGCGTCGAGCAGGCGCTCGATGGCTGGAGCAAGGTCTTCGCATTCTTCGGCAAGCATCTCGCGGGGTAAGTGGACATGTGTACGTCGATCGTCGAGATCGCTCACGCCGAAGGCATGGCCAAGGGCGAGAAGGATTGGTTTCCGGTGACGCGCTCGGTCGTGGCGTACGATCATGCGCGGCATGCGTTGTTGGGCGACGTCATCACGTTGGACTTCATCAACAGCGAATTGCCGCCGGGGGCGCGGGCTGCCGTGGAGCTGACGCTCGAGAGCGCCAAGGCTTTACGCGAGGCACTGGACAAGGCCATCGCCGAAGCGGAGGTCGAGGAGGCCGAGCGCGCTGAATCGATCGCCAAGCAGCAACTCGCCGCGGCTCAGCGCAGAGCGCGCACGCGCGTCGAGGCCTGAACACGATTGCCACCCGGTCGCCGCGTTCGTGACGGATAAGCCGCCGTTCACGAGTCGCGGCCCGGGGCAATGTCACGACAGGTGCCCGCCCGGGTGCGGGGGAGTCTTGGCCGCAGGACGACATGGAAACTCTTGCGGCCCTCTGCAGGAGGTGGGCGCATGGCCGGACATTCATTTCTCGCAGACGTCGATCGGCAGTTCGAGGCTGCAGCGGCCTTCGTGCCGATGCAGGAGGGCCTCGCGGAGAAGATCCGCGTCTGTAACGCCACCTACGTCATGCGCTTCGGTGTGCGCCTGCGCGGGCGGATGGAGACGTTCGTCGGCTGGCGAGCCGTGCACAGCACGCATTTCACACCAGCCAAGGGCGGCATTCGCTTCTCGCCCGACGCGGACCAGGAAGAGGTCGAGGCCCTCGCCGCGCTGATGACCTACAAGTGTGCGCTGATGGGCCTGCCGTTCGGCGGGTCGAAAGGTGGCCTGCGGATCGATCCGCGCAAGTGGAGCCGGGAGGAACTCGAGCGTATCACGCGACGGTTCACGCAGGAGCTGGCGCGGCACAACTTCATGAGTCCGAGCCAGAACGTGCCGGCGCCCGACATGGGAACCAACGAACTGACCATGGTTTGGATGGCGGACGAGTACCGCCGCTGGACGCCGAACGACATCAATGCGCTCGCCTGCGTCACGGGCAAACCGCTGGCGATGGGCGGGATAGACGGGCGCGTCGAGGCGACGGGACGCGGCGTGCAGTTCGCATTGCGCGAGATGTTCCGGCACGAGGAAGACGTGGCGCGTGCCGGGCTTGCGGGCGGTCTCGCCGGCAAGACCGTCGTTGTGCAGGGGCTGGGGAACGTCGGCTATCATGCCGCCAAGTTCCTGTCCGAAGACGACGGCTGCCGGATCGTCGGGATCGTTGAGCGCGACGGTGCCTTGATCGATCCCGCTGGCCTTTCGATCGAGGCCGTCAAACGGCATCTGGCGGCGACAGGCGGCCTGAAAGGCTTCGCAGGTGCGGCTTTCTTCGAGGATGGCGCGTCGGTGCTGGAGCAAGCTTGCGACATCCTCGTTCCCGCGGCGACGGAAGCGGTGATCCACGCCGATAACGCGCCGCGCATCAAGGCGAAACTCGTCGTGGAGGCGGCAAATGGGCCGACCACCTTCGAGGGTGACAAGATCCTGCGCGAGCGCGGCATCACAGTGCTCCCCGACCTCTATGTGAATGCGGGTGGTGTGGTGGTAAGCTATTTTGAGTGGGTGCGTAACCTGACGCACATTCCGTTCGGTCTCATGGAGCGGCGCTACCACGAGGCGAGCCACCGCAGTCTCGCGCGCGCACTGGAGAAAATGACGGGTGCGGCCTTTCCCAATGACGGCGCGCGCGGTTTTCTAGAGGGTGCGCGCGAAATCGACCTCGTCCGCTCGGGTCTCGACGACATGATGCGGGCTGCCTACGGCGAGATTCGTGCCACGCTCAAGGGTGATCCGGGCATACCGGATTTGCGCACCGCAGCGCACGTGATCGCGATCCGCCGGTGCGCGGACGCTTATGGGGCGATCGGTATCTGAGGCCGTTTCAAAAGAGTTGCCGGAAAAGATACGGGCGAGAGCGGCGGCCGCTCTCGCCCATGTTCTGCCATGCTATGCGACGTCACGCCGCCGGATGTTCAGTTCGCCAGCATCTGCCTGGGCAGCCAGAGGATGATTTCCGGGTAAGCCAGGAACAGGGCGATCAGGATGAAGTCGGCGATGACGAACGGCAGCGCGCCCCTGAAGACCGTCTGTAGCGGGATCTCGCGTCTGACGGATGCCACCACGAAACAGTTCAGTCCTATGGGTGGCGTTACGAGACAGACCTCGCACATCTTCACGACGATGACGCCGAACACGATCGGATCGTAGCCGAGTGCCGTAACGGCCGGGTAGACGACCGGCAGCGTCAGCAGCAGCATGCCGATGGCGTCCATGAAGCAGCCGAGGATCAGATAGCCGATCAGGATCATCACCATGACTGCCCACGCCGGCATGTCGAGGCCGACGATGAACTGGGCGAACCGCTCCGGCAGACCGGCAAAGCCCAGGAAGCGGACGAAGATCAGCACGCTCCATACCAGCGCGAAGATCATGACGGTCAGCTTGGCCGTCTCCATCAGCGCGTCGTAGAGCGACCGCATCGACATGCCGTTGACGAGCGCCAGAACGAAGACCACGAAAGCCACGAGCGCCGCGGCTTCCGTCGGTGTCGCCCAACCGAAGTACATCGACGAGAAGATGATCAGTACGACCGCTACGACGGGCAAGGTGCCGGGAAGCGACTTGATGCGATCGCCCCAAGTGTAGCCGGGGATGGACGGCCCGAGCTTGGGGTTGATCAGGCACCACACGAACACGATCGATGCGTAGCCCACTGCGGAGAGTATGCCCGGCAGAAAGCCAGCAACGAGGAGCTGGCCGACGGACGCCTCGACGATGATCGCGTAGACGACCATCAAGGCGCTGGGGGGGATGAGGGCGGCGAGCGTGCCTGCCACCGCGACGACGCCGGCTGCGAGCTTGTTGTCGTAGCCGGCCTTCTGCATCTCCGGGATGGCGATCCGCGAGAACACGGCGGCGGTTGCTGTCGAAGCGCCCGAGACTGCCGCGAATCCTGCGTTTGCGAACACGCTGGCGATCGCGAGGCCGCCCGGCATCCAGCCCAGCCACTTGCGTGCGGCATCGAACAAGGACTGAGTGATGCCCGCGTGGAAAGCCAGATAGCCGATCAGGATGAAGAGCGGCAGAACCGAGAAGGTGTACTGGATCGACTTGGAGTGCGGCACCGTACCGATGATGCCCGCGCCGGCGTCCCAGCCGATGATCGCCACCGTGCCGAGCAGGCCGACGACAGACGCCGCGATGTAGACGCGCACACCCGCGAAGACGAGCACCAGCAGCGCGATGACGCCGATGATGCCGATGGTATCGTTGGAAAGCTCGGGCATCTCAGCGTCCTTTTTTGTCAGCCGAAGCTGCGGCATCGCCAGCGCCCACGCGGGCGGTTTCCTCGGCGATCTCGTCGAGATCGGCGATGAGCGGCACGCCGACGGGTTCGAGAGCAGGGTTGATCAGGAGACGCATGTAACCCCACAGGCTGATGAGCAGCCTGACGAAGAGCAGGGCGAACGCGAAGGCGACGAGCAACTTCGAGGGCCACCAGGGCAGTTCGAGATCCATGGTGGAGTCTCCTGCCGTGAAGGCACGCAGGAAGTGCGTGTAGGAATAGTAGGTCAGTGTGGCCACGACGAAGAGGCTGAGCAGAACGCCGAGCACTTCGACGAACCAAAGCAGACGGCCGCGCATCCGCGAGGCGAAGATTTCCATGCGCACGTGGCCACCCAGGCGCTCGGTATACGAGATCGCAATGAACGCGAACGTCGTCATCGCGATCTCGACGATGTCGATGTAGCCGTAGATCGGCGCGTTGAAGAGTTTCCGCGCCAGGACCTGCCAGACGCCTACGGCCATCAGTGCGAAGATGCACAGCGCCGAAATCAGCGCCATGAACTTCTCAAAGCTGAAGAATGCCCGGTCCACTGCGCCGAGCGCGCCGCCGCCACTCTCGGCGGGACCTTTGTCCAGGGTTGCTCCCATGCCGTTCCTCGCGATCCCAGGCGCCAGTCAAAAAGGCGCTCTCAAATTTCGACGCGGAAGCGATCCTTTGCGATCGCTCCCGCGCCATCCACGTGCCGTTTGCGCCGACCTGCACCGACGAGGGCGTCACGGCCGGCCAGCGTGCGCTTACTTCTTGGCGCCGATCTCGGCCTGGGCCTTCTTGATCTCCGCCATCGTGAACTCGAACAGGCCCTTGGCGTCGAACTTCGACTGGTTGTCCGCGATCCACTTATCCCAGACCGGCTTACCGGCGGTGTCCTGGAAGCGCTTCAACTCGGCCGGGGAATACAGCACTTCCTTCATCTTCTGCTTGAAGACGGGCAGGTTCACCTTGTCCTTATCCAGCCATGCCTGCACCTGGAAGGTGTCGATCTCCGGCCGGATGTCCATCAGAAGCTTCTGGTACTGCGGCGGGAGCTTAGCGTAAGCATCCTTGTTGATGACCAAGCCGCATTCGGTGGTGCCAGGCGACAGGTTGTTCGTGAACCAGGTCGAGACTTCATGGATTCGATACGCGGCTTGGCTGTCCGTGTAGGGCAGAGCGACCGCGTCGAGCGTGCCGCGCTCGATCGACGTGTAGGTTTCCGTGGCGGGGACGGTCGTGGGCACGGCGCCCAGCACCTTCATGGCGTCACCAAGGCCGCCGCCGGCACGAACGCGCTTGCCCTTCCAGTCCTCGAGCTTCAACGGCGGCTCGCCGCGGCCGAGCAACTCGTACTGCGGCAGGTGCGTCGAGACGTAGGGCATGGCGCTCCAGTTCGCCATATCCTTCACAAGCAGCGGATGCTCGTAGAGGGCGACGCGAACCCGCTTGGCAACTTCAGGGTTATCCATCGGCAGGAATGGAAGCGCCAGCACCATCCACGCCGGCGTCTTGCCCGGATGATAGAAGTTACAGAAGTTGGCCATCTGGAAGGCGCCGAGCTTGATGCCGTCCAGGTTCTCGCGGGCCTTGGAGAGTGCCTCGCCCATGTGGATCTTGATCTGGAACTTACCGCCGGTGCGTTCGTTCAGGATCTTGGCGAGGATTTCGTTGTTGGCCGAGGCGGCGCGCGGCTTGCCCCAGTGCGAAATGTTCCACGTCACGGCCGGGCCGTCGACCTTCTGGGCGTGGGCGGTCGTCGCAGACAGCACAGCCGCGATCGCAGCGCCCATGGCGCCGATCGTTTTCAACTTCATGTAGTTCCTCCCCGTTGTCGACGGTGGCTCGAGTTTTGGCCTGATATGACACGCACTGCAGCTCGACCGACAGTGCCTGCCCACGGCTGATAAAAATGTATAAAGCAGCCTTCATTCTTGTCCAGTGCTTGACTGACGGTTCAAAGTGGATCTGGCCTCTTTTTCTTGCGCCATATCAGATAGATGTGCGGACATGGCGATGCCGGGCGGGTGCGCGGGATCAGCTTGCACCGATACGGTGGGCGACGCTTAACGTCACGAACGCGGACGTATAGGCAAGCACGGGCATGTAAACGAACGTGAGGGCCATCCATCGGCAGCTGCCCGTTTCGCGCCAGATCAACGCCAATGTCGACGCGCACCGGGGCGCGAAGACGTACCACGCCAGAAATGCAAGAGCGGTCTCGAGGCTCCATTTCGAAGCTAGCATCGTTTCGATCTCGGCTGCTGCTTCCTTGCCGCCCTCGTTCGCATAGACGGGGCCGAGCGTCGCCACGGCCGCGGAGGGAGTAGGGTACCGGCAAGTCGATCAGCGTGATGCGGTGCCCGATCGGCTGCGCATTTCGCCGGACTTCCGTTCGCCGGTGACGCCGGGGCAATTGGCCACCTTCTGGTGGCTTGTCATTAGTGCGTTGAACGGCGCCGTCTTGCCGCAATCCGCCGCGTACAGCGAGCGAGAAGCGCATCGCCTCGACTGTTCGCGGCTCGTGACGTACCTGCGACGGCCGGCAGCCTTCAGGCGCTGCCGAAGACGCGCCTGAAGATCGTGTCGACGTGCTTGGTGTGGAAGCCGAGGTTGAACAGGCTTTCCAATTCCTGCGCGGACAGCGCGCGGGAGACGTCGGGGTCGGCTTTCAGGAGCGTGAGGAAGTCGCCCTGGCCGCGCCAGACCGGCATGGCGTTGCGCTGTACCCAAGCATAGCTGTCCTCGCGGCTGACGCCCTTCTGAGTCAGGGCCAGCAGGATGCGCTGTGAGTGCACGAGGCCGCCCAGTCGGTCGAGGTTGCGCTGCATGTTCTCTGGATAGACGACAAGCTTTTCGACGACGCCGGCAATGCGGTTCAGCGCGAAGTCCAGAGTGACGGTTGCGTCCGGCCCGATCATGCGCTCCACAGAGGAATGCGAGATGTCGCGTTCGTGCCAGAGCGCCACGTTTTCCAGGGCCGGCGTTACGTAGCCGCGGACGAGGCGGGACAATCCCGTGACGTTCTCCGTGAGGACGGGATTGCGCTTGTGGGGCATCGACGAGGAGCCCTTCTGGCCCTCCGAGAAGAATTCCTCGGCTTCCAGAACCTCGGTGCGCTGGAGGTGTCTGATTTCGGTCGCCAGCCGCTCGATCGAGGATGCGACGACGCCGAGCGTGGCGAAATACATGGCATGGCGGTCGCGCGGGATGACCTGGGTGGAAACCGGCTCGGCCTCCAAGCCCATCTGGCTCGCCACGTACTCCTCGACGCGCGGGTCGACGTTGGCGAAGGTGCCGACCGGACCGGAGATGGCGCAGGTCGCAACTTCCTTGCGAGCGGCGACGAGACGCGCACGGCAACGCTGGAACTCGGCGTGCGCCTGCGCCAGCTTCAGTCCGAATGTCGTCGGTTCGGCATGGATGCCGTGGCTGC